>Ga0316187_10004918_pt1 | contig 11580 bp, 12 predicted proteins | sample CroRivburrow1_MG_FD_204927 | JGI IMG/M metagenome (GOLD analysis project Ga0316187, IMG submission 204927) | Coastal sediment microbial communities from Maine, United States - Cross River worm burrow 1 | ecosystem: Environmental > Aquatic > Marine > Coastal > Sediment | place: USA: Maine...
ATGGCACATGGTTGTACAGCGGAGGCAAGGATGTTGGCCCCGTGCAGTTTAAGCGTGATGCGCCAAAGACGGGCCGAAATGAGCCCTGTCCCTGTGGAAGCGGCAAGAAATATAAAAAATGCTGCGGTAAATGATCGGATAGCTGCTGACTGCCAACAGCCGCCTGCGGGAAAAGCACTCGCTGAAACTGTGCTCTGACCCCGGTTTTCAGCTAGCGCTTTTCCAGTTCGACCAGGTCAATCACAAAAATCAGGCTGCTGCCCGGCGGGACGGCGTCTTGCACGCCCCTGCCGCCATAGCCGAGTTCCGGCGGCAGCATGACCAGGCGCTTGCCGCCTTGCCGCATGCCAATCACACCCTCGTTCCAGCCCGGCATGACCCGGTCGGTGCCGATCACGAACGATACCGGTCTGCGTTCCTGGCGCGTGTTGTAGATCTGTCTGCCTTCCTTGCCGTTGTCATCCAGCCAGCCGGTAAAATGAATAGTCGCCACGTCACCGGGTTCGGCGCTGTCACCGGTTCCCGGTTTAAGATCTTTGTAACGCGCGCCCTGGGGTGTCAGTAAAAAGGGCGGATCGGCCTGCGCCACGCCCGCCATAGAGAAGAGCAGGGCGAGTAACACGATAGCCTTAAACGCGGTTTTCATCTCAGTTACTGCATGCCGGATCATTGTTCGCGCCCCAGTGTGTTCTGCACCATTCGGTATCCGCCAGCAGGGCATGCCCGTTAGTGCTGGGGTGAAAGCAGTCGCCGTCGTTGACGTGAGTGGAGTCAAAACGGACATCGTATATGTCGGTGTATCTTGCATTGGGCAACGCGCCGGAGGTGCGGTATTCCTCCAGCACGTCACGCAGTATCGGGTTATAGTTGTCGCGGATAATTCTGTGAAATTGCTTGCGGCGCTGACAGTTGCTGCCATCGCCGGTGTAGTCGTTGTCCGGGTCTTCGCGCGAAGTACCGCTGGCACAATCATCGGCCGGGTTATCGAGCAGGTTCTGGCAGGGTACGAACGGCCAGATAAAAAATCGGCAGATGAAATCACCGCGCTTGGCGTTCCACAACCAGTAGATGGCGGGGATGCCCGAGACGTGGATCTGCGCGGTGCGCGTGGCGCTACTGGCCGCCAGCACATCCAGTCCGGCACGGTACTGCGTCGCGAACAACGCCGGGTCGGTCATTTCCGCCAGGCTGTCGGCACACACGTCGTTGTTGCCGAGCAAAACCGTGACCACTCCTGCATCGCTGGATGGCGTCTGCGCCGTTGCCGTGATGACATTCTGTGCCTGTGTCGCAAAGTCGGCCATCACCGCACCGCTGACGGCATGGTTGAACACAGGGTCACGGTTGGCATTGTTTTCGTAGTAATCCAGTGGAGTAGCGACTTCGAAACGTTCGTTGAAGGTATTGACACTGTCACCGCCGTTGTAGCCACTGGACCAGACCGTCTCGTGATGCGGCTCGCTGATGGTCCCATCCGCGGCTTCGCCTTCACCGATCGAATCACCGATATTGAACTGGTTGCCGGGCAGCGAAAAATCGAAACCTTCTAACAGGATGCGCTGAATCACCACCAGGTCGCCCAGGTTGAACAGGCCATCTGGCTGCGGTATGCCTGACACCAGCGGCGCGACATCGCCCTGTGATTCTTGCTGCGGCGTAAGGTTGCGGTTGCCGTGCAGTGCCTGCTGACCCCACAGCAGGTCGGCCAGGCCAACGTCACCATCGCTGTTGATATCGCCGTCGTGGGCAACGGCCGGCGTCAATGCCTGCAACAGGCAGCACAGACCTGGTATCAGCACCCTGTACAAAGCTTTCGTTGGTGTCACCAGCGTTGCACCCAGCTTAGCAGCAAAAATCGGCTTGCTGTTTATCCAGGCATTCAGGCCCGGGATTTGGGACGGATGTATTTCATCGATACCCTGCCGGTGGTGAGACAATAATGTATACCACCTCACCACCCTCATAGCCACGTGAATACCAGGTCGAACCGCAGTGGTAATAAGTTGAACCGTTTACAACCTCAGTGGTTGAGCATGGTGCAGAAGTCACGTAGTTGGAACTGGCCGCGGCCCCCACGGCTACCCCGGTCACAACGCCTACGCCACCATAATAATGATCGTGGTGGTCATCCCACTCGTCATCAAGGTAGTCCTGGCGATCTTCACGTACTTCGTCCCGGCGTTCCTGGCGATCACCGGGATCTCTATCACGCTGAAACGCCGGTTCGCGAACTGCCGGCCGCGAGGAGAAACCCCCGCCTGCCGCTGGACCGCCGCGCGAGAAACCACCGCCACCACCCCTGCCTCGGGCTTCAACCACGCTTGACATTATGGTTGTCATGCAAAAAACAAATATGGCTGGTATCAGTATAAGAGGGTACTTGCTTTTCATTGTGCACCCCCTTCCCGGGAAGGAGTACCCGCTTCTGTACGGTTACGAACAAGCAGGGGGACCTGTTCCGCGTTTCCGGGCGGTGTGAAGATAAATGCTCCTTTGGGGGGTTTGGTGGAAAGATTCCAGTCGGAAAAATCGGCCCGGTACTGCGGCTCGCCCTTGGCATTCTTGTAGGTTATGACTACCCGCCTTGGTAACGGCTCTTTACCCCGGGTAACCCATATCTGAAAATCAACATCTTTGGAACGCGCTGCCAGGTGGTCGGTCGGCACATCGGTCAGTACATTCTGTTCGACATAATCAACTTCCTCAACCAGGCGATCCAATTCAGTGGGGAAGTTTGTCCTGAACATTCTGGCCAGTGGCAGTGGAATCTTCAGGTCACCCACCAGGTGTTTGATAGCATCATCAACACTCCCGGGGTTCTCGACTTTGGCATACACGTTTTCGGTGACATCTTGGACGATGATCTGTTTACCGTCGAAAACGAGTACGCGCTGATCACCGTCACTGTGCTGCAGATCGACTCGAAGCTTATCGGGACGCTTGACCTGGATCTCTCGAACCGCCCCGAATTCGACCATCTGCCCGTTTGCCTGGAGAGCGTCAAAACTGCTGCTCACGGTGACGCTGAACTGTTTTGCACCGGCAATAGTCCTGGCCATGTTCTGCAGGATGTCCATGGCTTTCCGGTCGTCGGTTTCAGCAGCTTTTACCGGCTGTGCCAGAGACAGGAAAAATGCAGTAAAAATTCCAAAGACAAATAAAAAATTTACTTTTTTCATGCCGCCTCCTGCTGCTTTAGTGAAGCAAAGTGTATACATAGTTCAACGCCCTGACCATGCCAATATATCAATGTGAACGCACAGCGCAAAATCTGTAATTTGGTTGCCTACAATGAACCCCAATTACCGAGCCGCCAAAACCTCTTGTAACAGTCTTTCATAAGCGCCTGTTGCCGGGTGCGTGCGCGCATAGACGGGCAGAGGTGCCCGGTGTTCACCCATTTTTTCTATGACTGCAGAATACGGGATGTAGTTGGTAAGCAGGCGCTTTAGATTCTTCGGAGGCTCATTCAATAATTCCCTGTGTAATTGCCGTCGAATATCGACCATGGAAAAAAAAGGATAAACCTGCTTGTGTCCAAGTTTGTGGGCCTTGATATATTCCATTGCCTGTTCGAATGTCCGGAGCGAAAGGTAAGTCGGAACCAGGGGAACGAATATAGCATCGGCTGAATCAAAGATCTGTTCTGCAAGTTTTGACAGGCTGGGAGGGCAATCAAGTACGACTAACGAGTGGGTTTCTCCAAAGGGATTAATCAATCGTTTAAGTGTATGGCTCGATACCTGAAGTTTGCTCAGCGTAATATCCAGCTTTCGGTGAGAGAAGTTTGAAGGAATAACGTCAAGACGGTCAAACCGGCTTCTTACCAGTTGTTCGCCAATAGTCACCTTACGTTTGATTAACTTTTCAGCTGATGCGGACTTTTCGGAGTCTGACAACAAATACCAGGTCGCTGCACCTTGTGGGTCAAGGTCCCACAGCAGTGTTCGCAGCCCCGATTGTGCAGCCAGATAGGAGAAGTTGACAGCAGCAGCAGTTTTGCCGACGCCCCCCTTGAGATTATAAATGGCAATCGTTCTCATATGTTTATTCTAATGCTTCTTCCTGCTTGCACACTATGGTCGATAGAAAATGTTATAAGCAAGTATAAATGTTCGGGGATAGGAAAGTTATTGGTTTCCCATTGATCGATTCAGAAGGATAAAAGTCACTATTATCACGGTAGACAGGCAAAATTTATACTATTGATTCTGGAACATGTGCACAAATGGAGTCAAAATCTGTAAAAGAGCAGAAACAGGGGTCAGAGCACATATGCGGCTTATATTCGCTGGTTGGTATATTAGCGAAAAATGTGCTCTGACCCCAATTAATGTGTTGTCAGGCAATAGGGATGCAGAACGTATTTTGCATAGTAGCCATATTTATCCCGGGCATCCATGCAATGTCCGGCATTCAGAGGGCAGACAAAATCAGGGTCAACATGCTTTATCCGTGCCGTGACTTTTTCCTCAATCATCGGGTCTGCGTAGCTGTTACAGTTATTGCCCTCATCCCAGGCCCCGTCGATGTAATCCGCCAGATCAAACCGGGTATTGTATTCCCAGGCCCGGATTATTTGTCTGCTCCTGATTGAATCTATAACCTGAATTTCACAGCTTGCGTACGGACTATTAAAGAAATTAGCGATAACGCCTTTTAAAGGGTCATCCTGTTTAAGCAATACCTTGTTCCAGAAACGCCAGCCATTCAGGTTGGCAACAAGATCCGCAAAGGAAAAAATACCCGTCGTTGTATAACCGTACAACCCGGCTTCCTTTTGCCGTCCCCACGCAATAGCCTTATCAAGTGTTTCTTTATCATCGTCTGTCAACTCAAAATACTGCCAACCTTGTGCAAAAAAATGGCCTATTTTGTCCAGCCCGACAAGATAACCATTGATATTAACGACATCAGTCAACTCTTTAAGGTTCAGGGATAATCCTTCGATATAATCAATGTCACGATAAATAGAGTCATTCAATGATAATGAGTAACTTTGCCTGGCAAGTAAACCGCGTAACTGCTTGTCCAGGTCATAACCCTTTAGCCCCCAGGATGCAGTAAAGGATTGGAAAATGGATTTTCTGAGTTCTGTATAGAGCGCTTTCTCATCACAAAGCGTGTCGTTGTTTCTATCCGCGATATATCCTGTACCTTCAACGTGCTCCTGTTGTGCATTGGCTTTTCGGATTCCCTCTTCAATGCGCTGATTCACAATTTCGTTAATCGTATCGATACTGTTATCAAGCACCAGTTTTCTTGGGGTGACGCTATCGATTTCCGCCACAAAACCATCCCGGATCACGAAGACACTGATTAAAATGAGCAGGATTATTTTCTTTTGCATGCAAGCAAGAAAAACATAGCATTCAATTATTAGCAGGCCCGGTGCTTTCCAGTGCCCCGTCAGGGTTCAGTGCGCAATCGATCATCACAACCTCTACTCCGTTCATAATCCTTATTGTGAGCCGATTTTCAGTGAGTTTCGCGATTCCTTCATATTGCGTTCCTGGCGGAAGTGAGGCGCGCTGGCTTTCAAAACACTCGAGTCCCAGCTTGGGGTCGATATCGGATGTGGGGTGCTGTTGATCGCAAGAGAAAAGAAATACTGTTAGGGCGAGGTACAAAATTGCGGTGAGGATTCGCATTCTCAGGAACTCCTGTCAGTTAATGGAGAAATTGGGGTCAGAGCATATATATGGCCAATATTCGCAGGTTGGTATATTAGCGAAAAATGTGCTCTGACCCACTGCTGTCCCACTTAAAGATATCTGATGTCTATTAAATACTACTATGCCAGTATTTACATGGCTCTGAACTGCACACGGATATGAAATTCCAGATGTCATACCCGCGTAGGCAGGTATCCAGTAAGTTATTGATTGGTAGACGCATCGCGATTACTGGATTCCCGCCTTCGCGGGAATGACGCGTAAGTGGGACAGCAGTGGGGCTGACCCCATTTATTCCCAAAACCGATTGATCTTTTCTCCCCGGGATCTGGAGGCGCCATAAGCTGGCGGATGGCTTCGATGATTTCGGCAATGGCTGCGTCGTGTTTCGATATTTCCTGATTGGAGGATGATAGCTTCCTCAAGCGCACAAAGGTACGCACAATCTCGATATTCACCGCTATTGCTTTCGGGCTGCGTAGAACACTGGACAGCATCGCAACGCCGTGTTCGCTAAAAGCATACGGAGGATATCGACGACCACCCCATCTTGAGGTCACAATTTGTGACCTCAAGTCGTTAAACTCTTGTTTCGTCAACTGAAACATAAAATCTGTCGGGAACCGTTCCAGGTTTCGTTTAACCGCCTGGAGCAGTACTTTAGTCTCGACACCGTACAGCTCGGCGAGATCGGCATCTAACATCACCCGATCGCCACGGATCGAATGAATCGTCTGAGTGACTTTCTCTACGGGAACCGTGGGTGTTCCCGGATTGTTGCGTTTTGCCATCCCTGGCCTCCTCTGAAATTGGAGAATCAATCCGCTATGTGGTTGCAAATTGCGACCACCTTGGCTATCCGTAGCCAATGTCCTTTAAAGGTTACAACTATTTGCAGCCGGGAAACAGCACACGAGTCCTTGTAGGAGCGCCGCCCTCCGGCGCGATTATTGGGCACCCCATCGCGGTCAGGAGACCGCTCCTACACCCGTCTTGAACACCATCAAATAAAAAATCGCCATCACCGACAAAAACGCCGGCCATCCAAGCACAAACCAGTAACGCATCAACTGGTGGTACCGGGGCGATAATGCCTTTCCATCGCATGCGGCCTGCGCGGCAAGATCCCGCACCTTAATTTGAATCCACACCACCGGCAACCAGCATAAACCTGCTACCACAAACAGCATCAGCGAATAGCGCAGCCACCCCAAAGAGAAATCATAACCCAGTAAAGACATCATCCAGAGACCGCTCAGTGGCTGCACAATCACAGCGGGTGTCGTAAACAGCCAATCAGCCAATACAACATGACGTGCGACCGGCGCGATGATGGCGGCATCACCGGTACGATGTGCCTGCCACATATAAAACGCACTGCCCAGCCCGGTGCCGAACAACAAGGTGCTCGACACAATATGAATAAGCCTGAGCAGCGGATAGAGTTCCATTTAACGAATGCGCTCTATGGCCAGCATCACCAGCAGCGCAGGGATAACCGCCAGGTTCTTCAGCAAACCCCCTAACGGCTCCAGCCACAGGTTGGGAAGTGCCATGCCGAATACCAGGGTATAAGCCAACACCGAAACCAGCATCAAAACGCCAACGACAGGCACCCATAGCCCCAACAGCAAACAAAGGCCTAACAGCAAATCCAGCGCGCTAACAACATATATCAGCGGCATGACCACCGACATCGACAGACCAAGCCCCTGCGCCAGAGTTTCAATCTCCGCCTGCGGTGTAATAAAGCCGACCACACCGGAAACAATCCATACCAGCGCCAGGAACACGCGCAACACGGGGCGCAGTAAATACAACCGCGCGTGCCAACGGTCCTGCACAAAACCCGGTCGCCGGGAGAGTGCCTGCGCAAGGCTCCCGGGTTCTACGCCTGTCTTCTCCACCAATTCAGCATAAGCCCCTGTCTTACCCACATTCCCTCGCTGCAGCATACGGAACATGGTCAGGCCCAGCGGCCCCCTGCCCAGCCGTTCGCCGACAAACGCCGACAGCCCAATTAAAAACAAGGGCACACGCAGCAAAATCACCGGTGGCGCAATCCCCAGCCACTGACGGAAACCCAGCAAATACTCACGGAAGGTAATCGGTTCCGGCCCCACCGCCTCCAACATCGTGTTTGCACAGGCCTCGCGTTCAACCGCCGCCACAATCACCGCCGCCAGGTCCTCCCCGGTAATCGGTTGTAAGGGTTGATCACCGCTGCCCGGCAACCCCAGCACCCAGGGCGTGGCAGACAGCGCGCGCATTAACGACGTGCCGCCATAGGAGCCGCTTGTGCTGTAAACCACGGATGGCCGCACCACCACGGATTCGATCGGCAACGACAGCAGATACGCATCCGCCGCATGCTTGGAGCGGATAAAATCCCCATCCTCAGGACTCCCCAGTGCTGAAACCTGCACCACCCGTTTTAAGCCTGCCTTCACACAGGCATCAAACAGCGCGCCAGGTGCGGCCCGATGAACCGCATCAAAGGTCTGACCTTTGCCCTCTCGTAAAATACCCGCGCAATTCACGACCGCGTCTATATCGGTAAGCCGGGGCATCCAGTCTTCAGGCTGCGTATCATGGGCAAAATCACAAACCACGGTATCCAGGCCGGCAAATACCGTCGGCTCGGGTTTGCGTACCGCGCACACCACCTGGTGGCCCGCCTGTAACAGGCCGGCGACCACCTGCCGGCCGATAAAACCATAGGCACCTGTGACGAGGATATTCATAAATTCTGATTGCTCTTCTGCCGATTATGCCGCGAATAGACAGCTATCGGCGCTGACCCGGTTTTTTGTACTAGTCAGCGTAATAACGGGTAAAACCACTGACCGCTTCGCACAGCGTGCGGTAGCTGTTGACCGCGGCGCCGACATCCTCTAGTCCTTTTTATTCACGATCAGCATCAGGAAAATATGTGCTCTGACCCCAGTTATTTTTTTATTTATTCAAAAAAAAACGGCACCCGATCAGGTGCCGTTGTCAGCTGAAACAAACAGAGCCCTAGTCTTCCAGATCCAGCTCTTCAGCACCACCGTTTGGTTCAATGTCCTTGACCTCGACAGTGTCGTTGACATTCAGCGCACTGAAAAAACTACCTGCATCGGTGTAAATATCTTCGATCTCATACCGGGTACTGACACCCACGGTATAGGTGATACCCAGCAGCGTTACCGAAACGTTAGCATCATATGTGTCAACAGGCGCCTCAAGCTTCGTAGCCTGCCCGGCGTCTTCTCGTTTGACACTGGTGGCAATCAGGTTGCCCGCACCATCCTTATAGGCTTCGACTTCAACAAAATCGGTATCCACGGCCAGTTCGCCGAGGTTGAAACTATCGTCATCGTTGAGGTCAGAAGCACTGTCGTCTTCGAACTGCGTGCTGTAGTCGGTTTGTACGTCGAGGCTCTGCCCGTTACCCATATCCAATGTAATAGTACCGTTCTTGGCATCACTGGCACTGACGCCGATCACCCGCGCCTGGATTTCGATATCCCCGTCTTCGCTTTCGATCTCATCGGCGATGAGCACGTTACCCTGCATATAACCTTCGACTTCTATGTCCATTCCAGCACTCAGGTTGCCCTGCAGGCTCTCGGGTTCATATTCGGTGCTGCCGTCAACGGTAAAGGACACACCATTGACCAGATAGCCACCCATACCATCATCGGCAAGGATACCGCGAATACTGACATCGTCCTCATCATCATCCAGCAAATCATCGTCATCAGTTTCTATCTTGATAGCAACGAGACTGCCAGCCTGGTCGATTAGTTTAACTTCAACAAACTGTCCGGTGGGGTCTGCGGGTATGTCGAGCTCGGCGCTGCCGTCGATACTGTAGGGTCCAGCGCTGGCGCCATTCAACAATGTCAGTGAAATGCTGCTGCCGTCATAGGCCGAAACCGTGCCCTTCAGCTCATACTCGTCGTCGAGGTCGTTCTGTTTCTCGATACGCGTGGCGACAATCTGACTGCCGTCGAAATAACCACTGACCTCCAGCTTCTGACCTTCGGCCAGGTTGTCGAATGAGGCGCCGTCGTCGTAAACAGTCCGGCTAGCATCGGCGCTGATCAACATACCGAAAATAGTGAATGTCTTCGTGCTGGCATCGACCGAAGTCAAACTACCCACGTCGACAGGCCCTTCGACATCGTCATCGTAGATAATGCGGGTTGCGGTTCCCGTCGTGCCATTACTGTCTATCGTACCTTCCACCTTGACCTTCATGCCCACGGCGAGTGAGGAATCGTCGAACCGGTCTTCGTCATCAACACGATAACTGGCGCTGTGCGTCTCGTACTTAACCCCGTTGACATACACGCTGCCAAAACCGGTAATGGTGCCGACACTGCTGATATTGCTGCTTCCAGTACCGGCATCGCCGCCACCACCGCCGCCGCCACAGGCTGTCATTCCTGCGCCTGCCAGCGCCAATGTCATACCTATAATCAATTGCTTACGCTTCATCTTCTGTCTCCTTTAATTACCAAAGTCCCACCCAGTGCTGGGCGCTGACCTGCTCAATGGCGGCTGGGGAGCCGAATAAACACAATTCATAATTGGGAAATAAATCCCAATACTTGATTTGGGATTATAGGAACTAATTTTGGGATTTCAAGCCCATTTTTGATATGGAAGGATGGAATATCGGTAAATGGGAGATGGATCACAAAATTGCGGGGGGAAAAGGGAGGGTATCACCGGCCACCCCATCGCGCCGAAGGACGGTGCGCCTAATAGAAAGGGCGATGGCTAAACCGTGGTCTGTCCCCTGTTTATGGTTTTCCGGTCCTCGCTACTGGTCCAGGAGCAGAGCACCGATCGTCAAAAGGTACAGCGGTTCGTCGAGCTTCAAGTCGCCCGCATCGCCGAAGCTGAAATCGTCGTCGGCATGGCGCACGCTCGCGCCGAACGTGATACCGTTGTCGAACACGAACTCGATACCGGCACGACCGTAGGCGACGAACGAACCGTCGTTCTCATTGTTGAAATCGACGCCGGTCGCAGTGTTGTCGTCGTTGCCATCGTCCTGCAGCCACGCCCACGTCAGCGACGGGCCACCGGCCGCATAGAGGCGCACATAGCGCGACAGGTTCACGCTCACCACGCCGCCCGTAAACACACCGAGCGAATAGTAGGTGCTGTCGACCTTGATCCTAACGCTGGTGCTGCCGTTGCTGGCGCGGCGAAACCTGGTTGTGTTGCGCTTCCACGAGCCCAGTCCGCCACCCTCGAAGCCAATGCGCCACGCCCCTGTGCCCCACAGTTTCTGCCCGGCGCCACCGCCAAACGGCAGTGTGCCGAGATCACCCAACACGCTGTCGCCGGTCTGCGTGTCAGAGGCTTGCCAACTGTCATCGCCGGTGTCGAGTGCGCCGAGCCACGCCTGCACATAGATGACCGGGGACCTGGTTGCGGGCGTGTCGGCCGCTGCGGCCGGCCATGCAGTGAACAGTGCGAACAGCGTGAGCAGTTGAGCTTTCATGCAATTTCATCCCGGAAAGGCCGCCTGCTTTCGCGAGTATCGGCCGGATAAACGCCATTTTGATCACGCTTCAACGGATCATGTACCGGTTAAGGCGGGCTCTGCGTCCTGCCACCACCTCGAAATCCTGCCCCATTCCGCACTCACTGTCCAACCCTTCGCTCCTGCCTGAACCACTTCCCCCAGGGCAACTATGCGGCCAGGGTTTGCCAGGCTGATGGTCGTTACCTGGTCTGGAACTTCTTCTACAAGGGGCTGAAGATGGACGGCATGCATCTGATGGCTCCCCCGAAGGAACTCGTTGCCGACGACGAAGGGCGACTCCGCCTCAAGCGCTTCGCCGGGTTTGAGGCGCTTACCGCGTCGACGCTGGACCCGCAGCAACTGGTCCCGCTGCAGGCC
>Ga0316187_10004921_pt1 | contig 11576 bp, 9 predicted proteins | sample CroRivburrow1_MG_FD_204927 | JGI IMG/M metagenome (GOLD analysis project Ga0316187, IMG submission 204927) | Coastal sediment microbial communities from Maine, United States - Cross River worm burrow 1 | ecosystem: Environmental > Aquatic > Marine > Coastal > Sediment | place: USA: Maine...
GCTGATGTAGATTGGATTTCAAATTTTTATTCAGATCCTCCTGAAGGTTCCAGAACAGTCCGATCGCTCGCATACCACCATGGATTAACTGTGCCTACTTCCTCAATGGTTATAGGTAATCAAAAAATGGAAGCCAAAGGTTATAAATTTTCATTCATTTCAAATTTTGGATCAATGCCTATCATGCTGGGTGATCCCAGAGAGTTATCAATAGAGGATAAAATATGGTATAAAAAAATGTCAGAATGGTTCAGCAAAATGGATCAGGAATACGGAATTACAGAATTTTACCAAACAGCTGGTATTTTTAATGCGCCTTCTAAAAAGGATTGGGATGGATTCTTCAGATATAATACAGAGATAGATGGTGGTATTGTATGTGTTTTCAGGAATGATAGCCCGGATTATTTCAGACATATTAGAATCCCGTATTGCAGGGATGAAATGAAATATGAGATCATAAATGGAGAAAATGATCAATCATTGGGGACATACCTGGGACTTGAACTGAGGGCAAGAGGGGTGAAATTAATAATTGATGATAAAAATACTGCAATAGCTCTTGAAATAAGACCTGTTGATTGATTTATGAGCTTGGATTAAAAACTAAATAATAAGTTAGTATTTTTAATGATATGATCTTCAAAGCCTATTAGGGGCTACTATGTTTATGACAAAAGCTGAAAAATTGGGCAATCTTTTAAATGGTCATAATATAGACGATATAAATCTATTTCGTCCAATCCTGATGCATTTTGCTGCCCGGTTTAATAATAAAACCTATGGTGAGTTTGCTTCGGATTATAGGGTGCTGGTTGAGAGCAATATGAAAGCTCTGGAATACTTTGATATGGACATGGTAGGCCTTATTTCTGATCCCTATCGTGAAACTTCTGCCTTTGGTGCCAAAATTACCTTTCCTGATGAAGCTGTCCCAAGGTGTGAGGAAATAATTATCAAAAATATTGATGATGTAAAAGATTTAAAAAATCCCGATCTATACTCTGAGGTCAGAACTCGAGATCGAATCGAAGGTGCCCGGTATTTTAGCCGATTGTTAAAAGGAGAAGTACCTATCATTGGTTGGATTGAAGGCCCATTAGCTGAAGCTTGTGATTTGGCTGGTGTGAGCGAGATGTTAATGCAGTTGATGATTGATCCCGATTTTTCAAATATTTTGCTTGATAAGTGTATGATTACCGGAAAGGATTTTGCCAGAATTCAGATGGAAGAAGGTTGTCAGATCATAGGTATGGGTGATGCTATTTGTTCTCAAATTGATATTGACACCTATGATGCTTATATTAAAAATCGGCACCTTGAAATTATTAATTATATTCATGAATGTGGAGGAATTGTAAAACTTCATATTTGTGGTGATATCACACATCTTCTACCCTCAATAAAAGATTTGAAGGTCGACATACTGGATCTTGATTGGCAGGTAGACCTTGATGTTGCCTATAAAATACTGGGACCTGATGTAGTACGCTGTGGAAACATTGATCCCATACAAGTGCTTAACGAATCTGCGGAAGAAATTGAAACGCTTACTTCGCATATCCTTCAAAAAGAACACGGCAAAAAGCATATCATTTCAGCAGGTTGTGAAATAATAGTTAATACCCCATTAGAAAATCTGATGGCCATAAGAAAAGCTTCAAATAAATATCAATTATAAAATTTTTAGAGATGAGTGAACTTTTAGATAAAATTGCATACTGTGTTGAATTTGGAAAAATAAATGAAAAAGCCCCCTATCCTCCTGATATGAAAGGGCAATTAGGTGCAGACGAGCTAACCAAGCAAGCTATTGATGAGGGCATTGCCGCAGAAGACATCCTCAAGAAAGGATTGGTAATAGGAATGGAGAAAATCGGTGTCAAATTCAGAGAAAACCAGGTTTTCGTGCCCCAGGTATTGATGTCTGCCAAGGCCATGAGTACTGCGATGGAACATTTAAAACCCTTCTTTCAATCCGGAGATGTTAAAAGAAATGGTATATTCATTATTGGTACCGTGGCTGGTGACCTCCATGATATTGGGAAAAACCTGGTTTCTATGATGGTAGAAGGCAATGGCTGGGAAGTTGTCGATCTGGGAACCGATGTAAATTCTGATAAGTTTTTAGAAGCAGTCAAATCTAATCCAGGATCTCACGTAGGATTATCTGCCTTATTAACCACCACAATGGTCAATATGGAGCAGATTATTACAGATCTTAAGGTTGCATCTCCGGAGACTATGGTTTTGATTGGTGGAGCCCCTGTAAGTGAGGATTTCAAAAATAAAATAGGCGCCGATTTTTACTCACCTGATCCACAGGGAGCAGTTGAGTACCTGAATTCTCTTGTAGCATAGTAGTTATAGCGGCATAAGATATTAAAACTAATGTTGAAAATATTGAGGAATTTGAGATAGGAAATAACAACTGGTGAATATATTTTTAGTTATTTATTAAATTTTATTCACGATTTTATATTTTTTCAATCTTCAGTACTATTATACAAATTGGACAAAGTTGAATGATCGTTTCCAGTTTGAAATATTTTTATTACAATTTAAATGTTTCTTCTTCGCTTTTTAAACTTTACTTGGGATGGGAAAAGAATTACTTTTTAAAGCCTTTAAACGTGAACCGGTAGATAGAATACCTTGGGTTCCTTTTGTAGGATGTCATGGAGGGAAACTTATTGGTGCCGATGCCTCCGAATATCTCAGGTCATCTGAATTGATGGTCCAGGGATTATCTGCCGCTATTGAATTATATAAGCCAGATGGAATTCCTGTAATGTTTGATCTTCAGGTTGAAGCCGAGGCATTAGGTTGCGAACTAAAATGGAGCCCCAGTACACCTCCTGCTGTAGTTTCCCATCCACTATTGAATGAAATATCAATAGATCATTTTAGTGTTCCTGATAGATTAGCAGGCAGGATTCCAATAATTATGGAGACCACTAAGTTGCTGCGTAAAAGGTTCCCTGACCTTGCTCTTTACGGATTAATCACCGGACCGTTTACATTAGGATTGCATTTGCTGGGAACAGAAATATTTGTCAGTATGATGGAGTCACCTGACAATGTTCACAGATTAATGAAATTCACGACAAAAGTCTGTAAAGCCATGACGGATTATTATCTGGAATCAGGTTGTGATGTAATCGCCCTGGTAGATCCAATGACAAGCCAAATAGATCCTGCGTCTTTTAACAGTTTTGTAACTCCTTATGTCTCACAATGTTTTGATTACATTCGACAAAAAGATGCGTTAAGCTCATTTTTTGTATGTGGTCATGCACAACAAAATATTGAGGAGATGTGTAAATGTAATCCTGACAATATTAGCATCGATGAAAACATTCCTTTGGAATATGTAAAAGAATATGCATCAGAATATAAAATCAGCTTTGGTGGGAATCTGAAACTTACGCTGGTATTACTACTAGGCACTCCGGAGGATTCTCAACATGAAGCTCTTGAATGTATGGATATTGGAGGCAATGAAGGTTTTATATTATCTCCCGGCTGCGATATGCCCATGGATACTCCTGCTGAAAATGTTGAGGCTATTTCGGATCTTCTTTATGACAATTACCTGCAGGAAGTAGTCAGAGCTAAAGAACAGAAAGAAACAGACCTGGACCTGCTAAATATGAAAGATTATGGTCAGGCTGATAAAGTGATTGTAGATATAATCACACTCGACTCAGAATCATGCGCTCCATGTCAGTATATGGTAGAAGCTGTAAAAAAAGTAGCTCCTCATTTTGAAGGGATTGTTGAATGGCGGGAGCATCCTATTAAAAAATTAGAAAGTATCTCATTTATGTCATCGATGATGGTAAAGAATATACCCACTATTTGTATCGATGGCAAAATCACCTTTGTCTCAAAAATTCCACCCAAGAATGACTTGATATCTGCGATTCAAAAAAGGATCAATGAAAAACTTATACTCAAGATTAAATCAAAAAAGGGTGAGATTCTAATATTGGGAAGCAGTATAGAAGAATGTGCTGAAGTTGAAAAGAACGTAAAGAAAGCTTTAGAAGAAACAGGGAAAGAGCTGGAAGTAGTCCTGAGTACAAATGAAAAAATTCTGGCTTCTTATGGTGTTTATAACACACCAGCAATTATTGTTGCAGAATATAATTTAAAATCCCAGGGAGATATTCCTGAAGTTGCTATTATAAAGGAATGGATTAAAGACATTTAGATGGAAAAAATAAAGAATGTTATTAGACAGGGTAAGATCCTCATTTCTGATGGTGCCTGGGGCACTTTTTTGCAAGCGAAAGGATTAAAAGCAGGAGAATGCCCAGAACTATGGAATGTAGATCAGCCGGAGAAAGTATTTGAAATAGCCCAGAGCTATATAACTGCAGGTGCAAATATGGTTGAAACCAATAGCTTTGGTGGTAGCAGTATCAAATTGGCTCATTATGGCTTAGATGAAAGAGCTTTTGAATTGAACAAAGCGGCAGCAGAAATTTCAAGAAAAGCTGCTGGAAAAGAACATTATGTATTGGGATCAATAGGGCCTACAGGGAAAATACTTATGATGGGGGAAGTCACAACAGAAGGATTATACGAATCTTTCAAGATACAAGCTACCGCTCTTGAAGAAGGAGGTGCTGATGCTATTATAATTGAAACTATGTCAGATATTGAAGAAGCCAAACAAGCTATAAAAGCTGCCAGTGATCATACTGATTTGGAAATTATTTGTACCATGACATTTGAAAAAACCAAAACTGGTGAATTCCGAACCATGATGGGAATCTCCCCTGCTGATATGATTAAAGATCTTACTCAAGAAGGTGTAGATATTTTTGGTGCAAATTGTGGCAATGGTATTAAAGATATGATAGGAATCGTTAAAGAAATTCGATCGGTAGATAAAAATACTGGAATTCTGATTCATGCAAATGCAGGTATTCCGATATATGAGGATGGGAAAACTATTTTCCCTGAAACGCCTGAGGAGATGGCCTCTTCCATTAAAGAAATTGTAAACGCCGGAGCCAATATAATTGGTGGATGCTGCGGTACAACACCAGATCATATTTCACAAATTAAGAATGCTATTAAAAGTAATTAAATAATGGGCCTTATACCGCTGTATTTAGTAACTGGATTTCTGGGCTCTGGTAAGACTACTTTGTTGAAAGAGGTGATTACTGAATATAGCACACAAAAGAAAATAGCAATTATACAAAACGAGTTTGCCCCTGCTAATATTGATGGTGAAGAGCTGAGACAATTAAAGAAACCATTCAAGATCATGGAAATCAATAATGGTTCAGTTTTTTGTGTTTGCCTGCTGAGTGATTTTATCACCTCCTTAAAATCATTTATTTCTGAAGAATCCCCTGATTTGGTTATCCTGGAATCGTCAGGATTATCGGATCCTGTTGCCATAGCTGAGATTCTGCAATCACAAGAACTGGTTAACCGCGTATTTCTTGCTCACTGCTACTGCATTGTTGATGTATTGAATTATAAAAATATTCAAAACTTAATGACCAGGGTAAGACATCAGATACTCATTGCTGACACGATTATTCTAAATAAGATTGACAAGACTGATATTCAGGAGATTAGCACGGTTCGCAAATTAGTAAGCAATATTAATACGATGGCTAGGATCATTGAGACATCCTATTGCAAAATAGGCATGTGTCAGTTTTTCGAAAATATAGATCCGGAATTATTAAGAAATAAAGAATATAAATCTGTTGAAGATGGTTGTGGTCGCCCTGCAATAAAAGCAAGAGTTTTTAAGTCATCAAAAAAAATATCTTACGAAGACCTTGAGAATCTTTTAGCACATCATTTACCGGGAACCCAAAGAATAAAAGGATATGTATTACTGGATAATAACAAGACCGCTGCTGTTCAATCAGTCTTCAATTCAATGAATATAAAAATCGAAAATGATATAATCGTTAACACAACTTTGATTTTTATGGGTGATAATTTTAACTTATCACAATTCAGTAAAGATTTCAGAGAAATAACAAAATGAAATGGATTTAGAAACATATACATTTGATTACCATTCTTTAAATATTGACAAAGCCACAATAGAAGGATTTATGGGATATGATCCTGAAACTTCGCCAGAACCTTTTCCACAATTGATTGATGAAATATTATCAATAGCGGATTCATATTGTAACATTCAGGGAGGGTATAGATTATTCGAGGATATAGAACGAGATAAAAAAAACCATCTTTTCAGGGTAAATGAAATCACCTTTGATATCAAAAGAATAATTTCTAATCAATTGCGAAAAAGTGAGAAGGCAGCCTTGTTCGTTTGTACTGCTGGTCCGGGTATTGGAGACTGGTCAAAAGAATTGATGTCCGGCGGTGACTTAATGAAAGGATATGTTGTGGATGTAATAGGTTCTGAAATAGTTGAAAAAGCTATGGATAAAATACAGGATAAACTTGCAAATGAAATGAAGACCTTCGGTCTTGGGATTACTGACAGATACAGCCCGGGATATTGTGATTGGCATGTGAGTGAACAGCAAAAATTATTTTCACTTTTTCCTGAAAATTATTGTGGCATTAAGTTATCTCCCTCCTCATTGATGTATCCAATAAAGTCAGTAAGTGGGGTAATTGGAATTGGGCGGGAGGCAGAAAGAAAGGGATATGTATGTAATACCTGCACAATGAAAAACTGTATTTATCGGCGTACAAAACCAAAAACAAGTCGAATGTAGACCAAATCTAAAATATCTTATTTTAAAAAGATAATATTTTGCATCTTCCTTAATTCATCTTTTATTAATAAAAGTTATGTATGAAAAATCCGGTCTTAAATATAGAATATGATATAATAGTAGTTGGTGGAGGAGCTTCCGGATTGATTGCTGCTGGTCATGCTGCTCATATGGGTGCAAGGGTATTATTAATAGAAAAAATGCCAAAAACCGGTAGAAAGTTAATGATAACGGGTAAAGGAAGATGTAATGTTTCCAACGAGGCTCCTATGGATGAATTTTTCAATCATGTCCATCCCGGTGGAAAATTTCTGAAGCATGCTTTTCATTCTTTTTTTTCAAAAGACATTATCAATCTATTGGAATCAATGGGGGTAAAAACAGCTTCTGAGCGAGGGGGGAGAATATTTCCATTAAGTAATAAAGCCTCAGATATCCATTCTGCTTTCTTGGGGTGGTGTGAAAAAAACAAAGTGATTATCAGACGTAAAATGAAGGTCACGGAGTTAATAATTGAAAATGGAAAGGTAAAGGGCCTTGTTGTTCTGGATGAAAAAGGCGCCTCAGAGGTCTATGGTAAACAGGTGATTTTATGTACTGGTGGAAAATCATATCCGGCAACTGGTTCCGAAGGTGATGGGTATAAAATGGCTGGAAATATTGGACATTCAATCATACCTGTCCGACCTGCACTCGTGCCCCTTATTGTGGCAAATAAAAAAACTGATGTTTTGCAAGGATTAAGTTTGAAAAATGTTCTTGCTGTGCTATGGGTTAATGGGCGAAAACTTAATGAAGCATTTGGAGAAATGCTATTTACACATTTTGGCCTTTCCGGCCCAATAATCCTGACACTGAGCAGGTCCGTTGTCGATGCATTGATACAAAATAACAAGGTAGAAATTACTATCGATTTAAAACCAGCGCTTGACGAACAAAAACTTGATAAACGACTTTTGCGAGACATCGATGAATATGGAAATAAGAACCTGGAAAATGTTTTTAAACTTTGGCTCCCATCTAAACTTATTCCGTACATGATACAGGAAATAGGACTCAACGCAACTAAAAAAGGGAACCAGTTATCTGCTAAAGAAAGAAAGAAAATCAGGATCTTCATGAAAAACCTTCGTTTTAAAGTGACAGGATACCGACCTTTTAAGGAAGCTATTATTACCGCCGGAGGTATCGATACAAATGAAATTTATTCCAAAACTATGGAGTCGAAGCTGGTGGAAAACCTATATTTTGCTGGTGAGCTAATCAACCTGGATGCGGATACAGGAGGATACAACCTTCAGATTGCTTTTTCTACTGGTTGGCTGGCTGCAGAGTCAGCAATGAAAAAAATACAATAAAACCTGCGCAGACCGGATAGGTCTACGCAAGTATTATAATTCAAATACCCTATTCAGAGCATGCGGAGTTCTCGATTCCTGGTGTACCCAGATCTCCAGTATCAAAACTAAGAGTACTTAGGCACCAATTTTCTCCTAATTGAGCAAGATCCGGGTCTAGTGCATTTACATCAAGGTTTAAAGATGCTCCATTGGCGGTAGGAAATCCGTCAATACCATAATTAACATTAGAAATAATAGCTCCGTTGGTTCCGTCGCTACCAAAATTAGCCAGGACAATTTCATCAGCCGTATTAGTTAAGCTCAATGCAGATCCATAGATATAGGAAGCACTCGTTGTTGCATTTACATTCCTTGCAAGTACGATATAATGATTGGGATCGATAACAATAGATTCAGAAATTATATGTTGTAATTCCGCTCCTTTCAGAATTGCAACTTGGTTTATATCAATAGCAGATGCTGTGTTGTTATAAACTTCAATCCACTCTCCTTCGGTATCAGATATTGCAGCTGGATTATACATTATTTCTGTGATCAACAAATCCCCATATCCAATATCTCCATCATTTGTTACTGGAGGTTGATTGCCAATTTGAATCAATTCGGTAGTAAATGACTCATCAGCAATTACTGAGATCGGAACCATTCCCTCCCCTAATGAACCATTAATGTGTATCTCATAATGTGTCTTTGCTTGGGGACTCACGATCTCTCCATTAATTAGCTTCGTGGCTATGTTGCCATCCGGCATCAGATAATCAAGGAATGTCTCAATGGTAATTGGTAATAAACCATAATAACCGGCCCTGGTTTCGCCTTTTGAGAAGGTTAGTGTGCCTTCAGAATTAGATATTATTGTATAATAATCAGAAAAATCATCCACAACATCCTGAGAATAAATTACAGACACAAAACAATTAGATAATGATACCATTACCGTGACCTGCTTTTCTTCATCATAATCGATTGTAAACGTTTCGGACAATCCGGAATATTTTGGATTATCAAATGCCGGTAAAGTAGTATTTGGAGATTCTACAAAGACATAATAGGTCCCGGGATTTACTGGTATTACCGAAGGCATATCAGCAAGTCTGTTAAAAGCCAGATACACATCGTCATTGGCATTTCTTATCTCAACTTTAAAATCATCGGTAATGATTGCTTGCGAGCGCGCATTAACCTGGCTGATGTCCATTTTGACACCGACAAGGACAGTTAAACGACCGATAAATTGATCAGAATTTAACTTTTCAAGGGGACTTTCACATGCCATAGCACATGCAAAAATCAGGAGGGAAAGGATATTCCTCCCCCAAGAGGTTTTTCTTACATTTTTCATAGCTGGTTAATTTTAATTGAACAAACAATTATAAAAATTTTCTAATTATATAGCAATAAAAAATGCTTAATAATGCAAAATTTTAATAAAAATTATTAATCTATTTTATGGAATAATAACTACATACTTTATAGGTGAATTTTCGGTTTAGTAAAAACATTTATTTGAGTAAAAAAATTCAGATATTTTTTTCAGAGCTATTGTTTAATTGTTAGAAAATATTTGATATATCATACACTTACTACTTTTTGGAAGTACTGGTAACTTTCCTGAAACCAATATTAAGAAGGTTTAAAAAGATATCTTTATGCCTGTTATGATGCATTTTATTCTTTATAAATTGTAATTATTAATAAAGTAAACTACATTTACATTAAATATTTTAGGCGCATCTAAATATATTTTTATAATTGCCGTAACCCTGCACCCGAATTACGTTTAATATAATTAAAATAGCGTGAGTACTTTATCCGATTTACGTAAAGAACAAATTGCTACGGTCATAAAACTGGATGATAGCTGCCAGGGATATGAACGTTTTCGTTTACTTGATCTTGGTGTTGTACCGGGTACGGAAATCCAGGTTGCTTTAAATAATCCTTTGAAGGACCCTGTAGCATATTGGATCAGAGGTGCTGTTATCGCCTTGCGCAAAGAGCAATCGGATAAGATATTTGTTGATATAAAGGATGGAGACCTTAACTGAGAATATAAAATCAAAACGAAATGCCGGATGTGAGACCTGCCCACAGTTTAGAGATGGACATCTTAGGAAGCTTGGTATTAACTTGTCTAAAGTGGATTATGTTGTGGCACTCGCTGGTAATCCGAATGTTGGGAAAAGTACTGTATTCAATGCACTTACAGGCTTAAATCAGCATACTGGTAACTGGCCTGGTAAAACAGTAACGCGCGCTGAAGGTGGTTTTCATTTTGCAGACAGCAATTTCAAAATGGTAGATTTGCCAGGCGCCTATTCATTAATATCTAAAAGCGCCGATGAAGAGATCGCCCGTAATTTTATCTTATTTGGCCAACCTGATGTTACCTTGATCGTTGTTGACGCAACAAGACTTGAGAGAAATTTAAACTTAGTTCTACAGATCTTAGAAATAACGGATAAAGTTGTGGTATGCCTTAATCTGGTTGATGAATCGGAACGAGCGGGCATCGAGCTGAATATAAGGTCTTTATCCCGAGATCTCGGTGTTCCAGTAATTGCTACCGTCGCCAGATATAAAAAAGGATTAAAGGAGCTATTGAATGCTATTGACCAGGTAGCTACAGGAGAATTCAAGACCAGTCCAAAAGTCACTTCATATGGAAACGGTAATTTTAGTCACGCAATCGAGTCAGTTTGCTTACAATTAAATAATATATTTCCAAATCTTGAAAACACATCATGGCTGGCAGAGCGGCTCCTGGATGAAGATGAGGATATAATTGAATCTTTGAAAAGTGGTGAATTATTGGATCATGTACAATCAGAAGAAGCCTATAGTCAGTATGATGCCGAAAAACTTAGAAAAGATGGATATAATATCAATTATAAATATGAAAATGAGATTATAGAAATTCTCGCCAGAACAGTAGTATTAAGAAAGAATTTAAGCGCAAATTTTCATGATGAACTGGTAGAGAGCCATTTTTCTGAAGCGGCTAAAATTGCCAGGCGTTGTATTACTTATCCGGACAAGAAAAAAAGATTTTATATTGATCAATATATTGATCAGATAGTCACCAGCCGTACCTGGGGATTTCCTATTATGTTTTTGCTATTGTCATTGGTATTATGGATAACAATTATTGGAGCGAATTATCCTTCCAGGATGCTGTCAGGTGTTCTATTAGACCAGGTTCATCCATTCTTAAAAGGAATATCATCACAGCTGAATATTCCTTTCTGGATAGACGGACTGGTGATAGATGGGATGTACCTTGCAACCGCATGGGTGATAAGTGTTATGCTCCCTCCTATGGCTATATTTTTCCCTTTATTTACCTTATTAGAAGATTTTGGCTATCTGCCCAGAGTTGCCTTTAATCTGGACATGCTTTTCAAAAAAGCCGGTGCGCATGGGAAGCAGGCATTAACAATGAGTATGGGATTCGGATGTAATGCTGCGGGTATTATAG
>Ga0316187_10004923_pt1 | contig 11574 bp, 11 predicted proteins | sample CroRivburrow1_MG_FD_204927 | JGI IMG/M metagenome (GOLD analysis project Ga0316187, IMG submission 204927) | Coastal sediment microbial communities from Maine, United States - Cross River worm burrow 1 | ecosystem: Environmental > Aquatic > Marine > Coastal > Sediment | place: USA: Maine...
TATATCCGAAAATCGGATCTATCAATTCTGATTTTAATATCCTCTTAACTTGTCGAAATCATATTATTTAGATCAATTTCAGAATGTTACTAGTTTGGCACAACTGTTGCTGAATAATTATTGTTTTCATCGTCAGGACGGCGTTGTGGAAAAACCGAATTCGTTTCACTTCGCCTTTTTTGCCGGTGTTTCTCTTTAAACGTCGGATATATTTCACAACCTGGTGAGTCTGGTGGGGATCGAAGGTTTTTTTGAAAACGGAAGTGCCGGCACCGTTCGAAATCGAAGGGACCAGGCAGACTCTAGTGTTAGTATTATCAGAACAGGAAATCGATCTACGGAGGTGAATGAATGGGCAAAAAAGCTAAAAGATTAATTGCGAATTTTGTTATATTTTCAATTGTCGTATGGTTGTTTACATCGCCTGCACTGGCTAATAAAGTGACCTTAGTCGGTGAAGTGAATGATAACCAGGAAATTGTTACTGAAGGTCAAATATACAGAGTGGGAGACAGCGCTGTCGGTGATGAACTGGCCCTCAATTACATCAGTCAAAGGGTAAAGGTCGTCGGTAGGATTGCAGAAGACGAAGAAGGAAAAATAATTATTGTCGAATCTTTTGAAGTCGTTGAGGAATAGTACACAATCCAAAAGGGCATCGGACGCAGTTTGGTGATGTACGAGAACATATTCCGTGCTGGAATCGGTAAACGGCGCACCCTTAACTGCCGATAAATTTCTACAACACTCTGGAAGAAAATGATATAAGAAACTGATTAAATATCGAACCGCTCTTATCCGTTAAATATACAAACGGCAGATCTTAATAAGGATTTGCCGTTGTATATTAAAAGGCCCTGAATCCAATTTCCTAATCCTGTGAGGAACTTCGGTGAATGCCTGTAAATTTCGATATTCCATATTCCTGCTGACAGCCATTATTGCCTTTGGTACCTTTGGTTACTCTATATTTGAGGACATGCCTCTGTTTGATGCCTTTTATATGACCATCATTACCATATCCACAGTTGGATTTTCCGAAATCAGACCTCTCACTGTGGTGGGACGAAGCATTACCCTGGTTATTATCGTCTTGGGTATCAGTGCCGGTACTTACACCATCGGGGTTATCGTGAGGTGGTTCGTTGAAGGGGAACTCCGCAAAATCTTCGGGAGGAGAAAATTGCAAAAACAAATGGCGGACTTAAAAAATCACTTCATCATCTGTGGATTTGGTAGAATTGGCCGAATCATTTGTCAGGAATTATCGGTAAGAAAGACGACTTGAAACGGATGAATGAAATTCTTTAGATTAACGCTTGATTATCAGGTGAAATCAAAATTTTTATATAATTTCGTTGGATGAATCTGGATTGAATCTTCGGTTACACAGTATTCCAGACATTGGCATAGACAATGCAAATTGTAATCACATCCATGCCCAAAGAATTCATAATCCGGCAACAACTTTTTTCACCATTGATTATAAAAGGAGGACTAAATGGCTGAATTAAACAATAACGTCACCATCCTGACACTGATGACACTTACCGTCTTTTTCTTGTTTTCTTGCGCGGGAACGACACCAGGGGTGCAACAGATCCCCAAATCAGCCAATCCCACGGACGTGGTCAATGAGTTCGACGTCGAAATTGCCACAGCCCGCAAAAACCAACTCAATGTCCTATCCCCCGATTGGTTTTCGAAGGCCGAAACGTCCCTCGCCCGGGCAAAAAAGGCCTTGAGCAGGGGTGAAGAGATTTCCGAGATAATGGAAAATGTTACCGAAGGACGCGGGCAGCTGAAGACGGCAGAGGAAATGGCACAGGTCGCCCGGACGACCCTGCCCGAATTGATTAAGAGTCGCGAAATGGCCCGCGCTGCCGGTGCAACCAAAATAAAAGCATATGCGGGGGTGGAAGATGACTTTCTGACACTCACCAAGGCCATTGAACAAAACAACCTGCGGCTGGCCCAGCGTGACCGCGGCAGCGTGAGCAAAGCCTTCCGCGCCCTTGAGCTGCAAGCGATCAAAGACCAGACCATCGGCGAGGTTCGCAAGCTGCTGGCCCAAGCGGAAAATGACGGTGCCCGCAAATATGCGCCCCATTCCCTGTCAATGGCCCAGCAGAAATTAAAAAACACCGATGCCTTTATCACGCAAAATCCATACGAAAAAGCCAAGATGCAGGAGATGGCAAATGATGCGCTCTTTTACGCCCAACGACTGGTACAAATGAATAAACAGAGCCAAAAAATTCGAACCATGGAGTCCGAAGAGATTTCACGGTGGATTGAAGGCATGCTGCACCAAACCACGACCAAGCTTTCCGCGCCGGATATGCGCAATGAGCCTTTCGAGACCCAAGTTGAAAACATGGTTGAATCTGTATCGGCGCTGCAGCGCGATCACGATTTCATCATCCAGCAAACGAAGTCCCAAGAGGCTGAAATCGGTGCTTTGACAATGCGCATTGCAGCTCTGGAAGGGGAGACCAAAGAGCAACAGGTAGCCAAGGAACGTTTGGCCGCCGAAAAGGAATTTAGCCAAAAATTTTCCCAGATTCAAAATTACTTTGACCCTGCTGAGGCCGAAGTATATAAACAGGGTGGTCAACTGGTCATTCGGTTGAGAGCGATACAATTTCCGGTGGGCAAAGATATTATCATGCCCAAAAATTACGAACTGTTGAGCATCGTGCAAAAATCTATTCGCACCTTCGGCGAACCGGATGTGGTGATCGAAGGGCATACGGACAGCACGGGATCCGATGAAGTCAACGAGCATCTGTCGCAACAGCGCGCCGAAGCCGTGCGGCAATATTTGGTGGCGAACCAAACGCTGCCCTATGATCGCATCATGGCGGTAGGCTACGGTTCCATGCGGCCCCTGGCATCCAACGAAACTGCAGATGGCCGGGCGATCAACCGGCGCATCGATGTCATTGTTAAACCCTAACGCCAAGAGAGACAAGCAAGAAAAGCGACAACCATATCGATGACCCGCGTTTGGCGGGTCATCGGTGAATGGAACTATTTGATATGCTGAAATATCGAATCCTGTCGACATTGACGCTCAAATGTATTCGTTTAGGTTGGCGGCCTTTGGTCGTTTGGCTGCTGACGTGTTTGATAGGCGGGATCCTGAGCAGTCCGGGCATGGCGGTTGCCGAGACAGTCAATCTGCCGCTTACGATTGATTACCCCCTTATGCGCTCATTAGCAGTCGCGACAGCTTTCACCGATCCGGGAGAATCCGCCGTTGTGCTCGATGAAAATCAAGGGTGCCGGCGAATCACGCTATCCGCGCCCAATTATCGCGCCGAGGGTTCGCATCTTAATTTTGAGGTTAAAGCGCAAGCCCGGCTCGGCACGGCCCTTGGCAATACCTGCCTCGCTCCTGTTGAGTGGGAAGGTTACGTGGTATTCGAACAGCGCCCCCGAATCGAAACACAATCCTGGCAACTGTATTTTGAAACGCTGGATTCAACGCTTTATGATCGCAACCACGGACCGGCCCGAGTGGCAGGAGTCATTTGGGGTCTGATTGATACTTACATTCACGCGCATTTAAGTGCAATGAAAATTGATCTGGCACCACCTGTTTCCGAGCTAAAAGCTTTTTTGAAATCACTGTTTCCGCCGGAATTAAAAAACCGCGCCGAACACATGTTGAATACCTTAAGGCTCAACCGGATCAAAGTTGAGCCCCAAGCCCTCCAAATTGAAATACTCACAAATGTCGATTTGGTTGAAAGACCTTCTCCTGGTACGAAGGCGGAACCTCTAGCCGGCGCTGAACTTGCCCATCTAATCGCCAACTGGGAAGCCTGGGATGCCTTTGTGGTGCACGCGATAACTTCCCTCTCGCCACACCAGCTGTCTGAAGCCGATCGCCAACGTCTCCTGGATACCCTGCTGACCATCCGATATCAATTTATCAGCGCATTGACCACCGAAACCATCCAGCCGGATATGATCCGCCAGCAATTCGTGGCTACATGGAAGAATCTAACGCCCGTCTTTCGCCATCATCTCGGCGGCCAGCCATCCGGAAATCTGTTGGGTTATCTGGCCTTTTTCACCGCATCCGATGCCCTTGTGGTGCTGGATCGCATGGGACCCCAACTGGGTCTTGAAATCAGCCGCGAGGGACTGATCCGTCTGGCACATCTGCTTGCCCGACAGCAACCCGCAACCCTTGCCTATGGAACCGAGGTTGACACCAACTTAAGGCGGATTTTAGGGCTCGACCCGGAGCTAAGCCCCGCCGAGCCGGCCTTTAAGGGAGAGGAATTGGAGCTTGAACCGCCGGGCGATCAGTCATCCCTCGAATCAGGACATCCAATGCTTGAAACCCTGAGTTCTCTGCTGATTTCTAAGGCCTGGGCCAAAAAGTCGAAAAGCTCCGACAGTCTGGCTGAAATTCGAACCTGGCTCGCATCCCGTCAGAATCAGGACGCATACCTTAAACGAATTAAAAAGGTGCTGCAAAGTTCAGCGGGAAAAGCCTTAGGCAAAAGGAAAACTTCCAAAGGATATGCCAAAATGTTCCCCCGTATGGTCCTGGCCACGGCCTGGCAGGAAAGCTGTATGCGGCAGTTTTTGGTCAAGAAGAAAAAAATAGTCTACCTGCGCTCGTATAACGGCAGTTCGGTTGGGGTCATGCAAATCAATGAACGCGTGTGGCGGGGAATTTACAATCTGCATCGGTTACGGTGGAACATCCGCTACAATGCCCGCGCGGGCTGTGAAATCCTTGATCTGTATGTCACCAAATACATCGAAAAGAATCTAAAAAAATTAACTAATGGAGGGAAGATTGGCGACGATACGCTCGCCCAGGTCCTATATGCCATGTACAATGGGGGACCGCAAGACTTTAAGAAATTTCTCAGCCGCAAAAAAACAGGTAAATATTACAAAAGTGATAAACTATTTTTAGAAAAGTATAATTGGGTGAAAACCGGCCAATGGCAAAACATTCAAAAATGCTTTTAATGGATGAGATAGTGCCCATCTAAATTGCCCGAAATCAATAACTTGTTTCCTCGCACAAAATCTCCTTTGACAACCCAATTCGCCTTCGTTAACTGGATGCTGATACTTTCCGTTCATTATCATTCCTTGTGGTTCAAGAAGTCATCAATAATCTCGGCCATTTCCAGCGTTCTTAAATAACCGTATGACTTGTGGGGGTTTTTGATGCCCCCAAATTCATAATCATTTGAAACAATTCTGTCCACCGGGCGGATGTGTGCGGCATTTTCTTCAAAATCATCATTCAGCGTGTAGTCGAAAGCGATCTTGTCCTTGAGGTCGGACAGATTATACCAGTTTGACTGAATGCTGTCCGGCGTTTTCAAGCCTCCCGGCTGTGATGTACCGTTTTTACAATCGGCCGCAAGCCTGCTTTTAATTACGGGTATCCCCAGAGGTGAGCCGATGGTGACCAAAGTATCGACGTGAACCTTGGTTGCATACTGCCTGAGAACATCATAAGCGATGATGGAGCCCATGGAATGGCCGATCAGCAGAATTTTTTTTCTGCGGTGTTTTTTCAGGGTATTCGCCAGCTGTGTACAAATAGCTACTTTGGCACGGCAATCCTGCTGGCTACGCCTGACGCAGTAATTATGATAATATGTTTCCAGATCGCTGAAAAAATGGTGAATGATAAAATCGCTAATTAATGCATAATTGATCGTGAGATCTTCGTTCAAAAATATTTTTTCCAGTTGTTCATTCAGATAATCAAGGATTTTTTGCCGAAACTCGCTCGGTGGTTCCACGACAGCGTCTTCTTTGGCGCGCGCATAAGGATCATCTACATAAAGGGGGTTTTCAGTATCTTTGATTCTGGGTTTCAAGGGAAGAGGATAAAGATAATGGGCCCAATAAACCAACTCGAATGAAAACTGCGGATTCGGTTTTTCGATCCTTTCCAAGCCTTCCCGTATGGCCGCCTGCCACCATCTGCCCAGGGTTTTCGGCGGTGGTTTGTTCCCCAGACCGTGGATCCCGATGATTATCTTGGACATGGGTATTCAAAGCATGTGGATGTCATTGGTTAGCTGCTTACATAGCGCTTGGTGGACGAAGGGGACCAGGAGCATTAAAGCCTTTAACTAATCATACAAAAACCACGATAGAAGGAATAAGTCAAGATCCATATAAAAAAGGCAGCCTGCGGGGATACAGACTGCCTCAAAGAAGGTGGGGTCAGCAAGTTGCGGTTTAAGGCGGCTGACCTGAGGATCAGTTTAACAGCAGAATATCGTTTGTCAACAATAATTATCTATAAATATATTTGACAAACGGCTTGGTGATAATTATTAGTCTCCCTGTATACAATTTTTAAGATACAGGAGGATCGTCTCTAAGGATGACAAAAAATATCGGCTTCGTGTCCACCCGGTTTGCAGGAACCGACGGGGTTACGATGGAAGCCAGCAAGTGGGCTCAAGTATTTAAGAGCGCCGGTCACAATTATTTCTGGTTTGCCGGGCTGTTGGACCGTAATCCAGATCACAGTTTTATGGTTCCCGAAGCTTTTTTTCAACACGAAAAAAACCGCTGGATCGACGAGCAAATTTTTGGGAAAAAACGACGCAGCGCTGCGGTCACGGATGCTATTTACGAGTTGAAGACCTATTTGAAAAAGCAACTCAATGAATTCATCCAAACATTCAACATCGATCTATTGGTTACAGAGAATGTTCTAACCATCCCAATGCACATACCGCTGGGCATCGCCTTAACCGAACTTATTGCCGAAACCCAGATTCCCACCATCGCCCACCATCATGACTTTTACTGGGAACGGACCCGCTTTTCCGTCAATGCCGTCGGAGATTACCTGCGAATGGCTTTTCCACCAAACCTGCCCAATATCGAACACGTGGTGATCAATTCGACTGCTCAGGAAGAACTGGCCCTGCGTACCGGCATAGCATCACACATTATTCCCAATGTGCTGGACTTTGAAAATCCGCCGGATGTGGATAGAGAAAAGACAAAGGACTTCCGGAAAAACATCGGGCTGGAGGCCGACGATGTTTTTATTTTGCAACCCACCCGAGTTGTTCAGCGTAAAGGAATCGAACATGCGATTGAACTTGTCGAAGAATTGGGTGACCCGCGGTATAAACTGGTTATTTCACACGAAGCAGGGGATGAAGGATTTGAATATGGTGAATGGTTGAAAAACCAGGCGGGGGATCGGGGAGTAGATCTGCGCACCTTGAACCTGCGGATCTCCGACCCCCTGAACCCGGATGTGAATCGCAAGGATCTCTATACCCTGTGGGATGTATATCCCCATTCCGACTTTATCACCTATCCAAGCCTTTACGAAGGTTTCGGCAACGCCTTTCTGGAAGCCGTTTATTTCAAAAAGCCTTTGCTGATCAATCGCTACGCCATTTTCGTGCGCGATATTGAACCCAAGGAATTTGATTTAATCGCCATGGATGGATACCTGAGTCGCAAAACAGTGGGAAAAGTCAGAGAAGTTCTGGAAACACCGGAGCGCCGGGAAAAAATGGTTAACACCAATTTTGACATCGCCAAAAAATATTTTTCCTTTGACCGGCTGCGCCGATGGCTCAATTTACTATTGACGAACTTTTTCGGATCAGAGCTTTAGTTTTAAGGAGTTTACCAGCAATATTGATGCGATGTTATCAAAAATATAGCGCTTTCTTTGATCTTCCGACTTCGACGATTCGAGCGAAAGATTAACCACCAGCTAATTTGCGGTTCCCAGATACGTCTCTGCTTTTTTCAGTGTCGCCTCCATCTCCTCAATTGTAATGACGGCCGGGTCATAAAAGACCGTGTTGATCTCTTTAAAACCGTGAAAGCCTTTTTTTACTGTTTTAATTCCATCCAGCCCCTCCAGGGCTGCCTGTCCGACATCATATCATGTCACAAAGAAAACCGCCGTAGACAGGTTATCCCGGTCAGCGTGGACCGCTCCATATCCGGTGAATATGATCAGTCCCAGCATCGCAGCAGCTGACAGGACTCCGATGATGCGTGGCTTCATATAAATCATGAGTTATTATCCTTTCATATATACTGTGTATCCATCCGGGCTAAGTCCATCGATTCGTAAATACGATGGCGTATATACTCACTCAGGACTTAGTGCTGAGTTAGCAATCATGTTGGATTGGTCAATAATTATATGTGCTGTAATTGCGCGTCGAAGCACTAAGTTGATTCCAACTTGACGCGGTTGACGTATTTGACCCAGACAGATCCATGATAACCTTCGGCCACCACCCGCAGAGGAAAGCCATGCTTTTCGGGCAGGGCCTGCCCGTTGACACCGAAAGCCAGAAAGACCTTGTCGGACAGGATGTCCGCAATGGGGAATTTCTCTTCGTTTCCACCGGCGGCTCTTGTCGTGGATAGAATCACATGCGTGACATCTTTTTGCATTTGCGCCTTTTCAATCAGCGTCCTTATTGAGATGCCCTTCCAGCGGCCGACATAAGCAAAAAATCCCGGACAGATCAGAAGAACATCGCGCTCGAATGGAGACAGTTCGACGATTTGAGAATAGGTCAGGCTGAGCGGCGTCCCGACACGCCCGGCTACCTCCAGGTGCCAGGTATCTAAGTTGACGGTATAACCCGTATCTCCCATGGTCTCAAAACATTCAGACAGAGGATTTGACGGGGAGCTGAAAGCTGAATGTCGTGCCGGAGCCCAGGGCGCTGACAACGTTTATAGAGCGGTCGTGCAATTCCAGAATTTTTTTGGTAATCGCCAGCCCCAATCCGGAGTGGCCCTGATCAGACTTGCGGCTCTTATCCAGCTGATAAAACCGGTCGAAAATGTGGGCCAGCTCTTCTGCCGGAATGCCGTTACCGGTGTCGCTGATCTGAATCGTAATATCTTCATTTTGTGGTGTGAGCACCAGGTTGATGGCACCGTCACGAGGCGTATTTTGAATGGCATTTTCAATCAGGTTTTCCAGCACCCGCTCTATCAGCCCGATATCGGCATGCACTAAGGGAAGGTCTTTTTCGATTTCAGTCGAAAGCGCAATTTGTTTTTCACCGGCTTTTAGTTTAAATTTTAGGATCACATCATGGGCAAGTTCACTAAGGTTGAAGGGCTCGGGTTCTACCCGAATATCTAAGGAATCAAGTTTGGCAAGCTCTAAAAGTTCACTTACCAGTTTGCTGAGTCGTTCACAATGCTTGATGGCTGTTTGCAGGTAGCTTCGCCGCTCGGCCGGTCCCAGGCTGTCATCTTTCAGTAGCAAGGTTTCGATATAGCCATGCAATGTGGCCAGGGGTGTGCGCAAGTCATGGGAAACATTGGCAATCAGCTCACGACGCGTGGCATCCGCCCTTTGCAGTTGCGCCATTTGATCTTCGATGCGTGCCGCCATCTGGGTAAAGGTCGATCCCAAACGGTCGATTTCATCCGCTTTATGACTACTTTTCTGCGGGAAAAATTTGATCTGCACCTGCCTGGCACCGCTTCTAAACGCATCCATAGCTTTTGCCAGTCGTCTGAGCCGGCCCGTCAGTGAGGCAAATAATACCAACCCAGTAACCAGAGCAAACAACAAGCTGGCAAAAATCATCCAGGTACTTAACTGCAATATGTAACTGGCCTTTAATTTTTGGACAACGCTGTCATAGGTCTCTCCCCCCAGAATCACATACAGATAGCCTTGCAGTTCCCCCTGCTCGGGTATACGCGCTGCCGTAAAGACCTTTTTCCCGCCAAGGCTCCGGGGATCATCGCCTGAAAGGGGAATGGTTGCATGGCCTTCGAGCAAATTTCTGACAGGTTCAAGGTCTACACGTTTGCGTTTGACTTTATCGGGAACGGCTGAAAACGCCAGGATAGTACCTTCGGTGTCTAAAAGGTAGATTTCGATACTCGGATTAATCACCATGAGCATATGGAAGATGTCCTCGAGGGCTTCCTGGTTAACGCGGTTATTTTGCATCAGAAGTCTTTCAGCGACAATGTGGTCGGCCAATTTGCTGTTCAGTCGCTGGTTGACCTCCTGTTGATACATGTCTGTGGAAAACATCGTCACCACAACAATGGCCAGCCCCACCAAACAAAAGAGGCCTGTCAGCACAGCGGCTAATTTCGAATATAGCGATCTAAACATCCTTTAATTGGCCCTCATTCGTCAAATTCTGCAAATTTATACCCGACGCCCCAGACCGTCAGAATATAACTCGGCTGGGCGGGGTTTGCTTCGATCTTGGCTCGCAGACGATTGATATGTGAATTGACCGTGTGCTCGTAGCCGTCGTGGCCGTATCCCCACACCTCATCCAGCAATTGCGAACGCGAATAAACCCTTCCGGCATGTCGGGCAAAATGCAGCAGCAAATCAAATTCTTTCGCTGTCAAATCAATCATCCTGTCAGATAGACTCACTGTGCGTCTTTGGGAATCAATCACCAGATCTGCGACCCGGATGAGCGCCTGGGTGTCCGGTCTGCGGTTGGATTGCAGCTCGTCGATGCGGCGAAAGATGGCCTTCACCCTGGCCATCAGCTCTCTGATGCTAAATGGCTTGGTGACATAATCGTCTGCACCGATTTCAAGTCCCAGCACGCGATCCAATTCGGTTGATTTTGACGTCAGCATCAATATGGGCGTGTAGGTCGGACGGGAACGTATACGTCGACAAATTTCCAACCCGTCGATGCCTGGCAGCATAAGGTCAAGAATAATCAGGTCATAGGATTGGGATGTAATTTGGGTCCAGCCGTCATCCCCATCGAAGGCCAGGTCCACCTCGTAGGAGAGATCACGCAGGTGAAGCTCTAACAGCTGGGCAAGGTCTTTATTATCCTCAACGACCAGAATATTTCGCGACATGGCGTCTACCTAAAATCAGCGACCACCAGCAGAGCTGGGGGTATGAGGATGGCCCCTGGAAGGGGCTCAGGCCACCTCTGCTGGTCGCCGCTGATTTTTAATCATCCAGAACTTAACTCTTTACTTGCATCCCATTTTTATTTTATTAAATCCACTTTTTGGAACAATTTTAAAATTCTCATTGCATCCTTGCCGCCGCCGTTAGCGCAATTATAGCCATCTCCACCTGGGTTTTCCACTCCAGAGCCGTAAGTTCCCACTGCTCGCATTCATCCGGGTCGGCATCCCGCTCAAAGGCGGCCCGTGCCTCACCTAATGATAAATGGTCATAGCACCAGGCGGCAAAAGAATCGTCCGCCAAATATGTGGATGGGCTTGTTTGGGCATCGGCCACGATGCAAGCCCTCAGTTCTTCAGGTGTCAATGCCGGCATGTTTATAATCGATAAATAGGATACCGTTCAAGTGATCGATTTCGTGAGTCAGCAACGCCGCATATTCATTCGTTGCCGACAGTTCATTTTCCCTATTGTCAAGCCCTTTATATTTCACTTTGATAAAGACGGGGCGGTCGATTTTTTCCGTTCAATATCAGGCAAAGAAAGGCAGCTTTCGTAACCGCAATAGGTACCGCGCTTTTCAACGACTTCAGGGTTAAGGAGCACTTTGATCTCTCCATGAATACCGCAGGCTATCAACCGCT
>Ga0316187_10004925_pt1 | contig 11573 bp, 7 predicted proteins | sample CroRivburrow1_MG_FD_204927 | JGI IMG/M metagenome (GOLD analysis project Ga0316187, IMG submission 204927) | Coastal sediment microbial communities from Maine, United States - Cross River worm burrow 1 | ecosystem: Environmental > Aquatic > Marine > Coastal > Sediment | place: USA: Maine...
ATCGTCCTTGATATAAATCGACTTCTTGTTTTGCGTCACTTTGTATAATGGTGGTTGCGCGATGAATATATGCGTCCGCTCCAGTAACTCAGGCATCTGTCTGTAGAAAAATGTCAGCAGGAGCGTGCGTATATGCGAACCATCAACATCCGCGTCGGTCATGATGATCACCCGGTGGTATCTCAACTTGTTGATGTTGAAATCGTCCTTGCCTATACCGGTTCCGAGTGCCGTGATGAGCGTCGTCACTTCGTCGGAGGAAAGCATCTTGTCGAACCGGGCTTTTTCGACATTCAGGATTTTTCCCTTTAACGGCAGCACCGCCTGTGTTCTTCTGTCACGGGCCTGTTTCGCCGATCCTCCAGCCGAGTCTCCCTCCACCAGATAGATCTCGCACAACGCCGGGTCCTTCTCCTGGCAGTCCGCGAGTTTGCCCGGCAACCCTCCGAGGTCCAGGGCACCCTTCCTCCGGGTCATCTCGCGCGCCTTTCGCGCCGCTTCCCGGGCCCGGGCAGCGTCCACTATCTTTTCCGCGATGCGTTTCGCGTCGGTGGGACTCTCCAGAAGAAACTCACCGAGCCGCTCACCCACGATGGATTCAACTATCCCCTTGACCTCAGACGAAACCAGCTTGTCTTTCGTCTGAGAGGAGAATTTGGGGTCGGGCACTTTGACGGACAGTACAGCAGTCAACCCCTCCCGTGCGTCGTCTCCCGTAACGTTGACCTTTGCCCGCTTGGCAAGTCCCGACTGCTCGATGTATTGATTCAGCGTCCGCGTCATTGCGCCGCGCAACCCCGCAAGGTGGGTACCGCCGTCGCGTTGCGGGATATTATTGGTATAACAGTAGATGTTCTCCTGATACGCATCGTGCCATTGCATCGCGAGTTCAACTGTCACATCTCCCCTGTTCCCCGTGATGTAAATCAGGTTTGGATGGAGCGGCGTCCGCTTCTGAACCAGGTGTTCTACGAAAGCCGAGATTCCACCCTGGTACTCGAATACGTCCTCCTTATCCGTTCTTTCATCCCGAAGTACTATTCGAACACCCGAGTTCAGGAACGACAACTCCCTTAGCCTCTTCACCAGGATGTCATAGTGAATATTGATATCGCTGAAAATCCTGGTGCTGGGCTTGAAACTTATTTCTGTACCTGTCTCCGTGGTATCTCCGGTCACCATCAGCGGTGCCGCCGGAACCCCAAGGTTGAACTCCTGACAGTAGGACTTCCCTTCCCTTTGAATCCGTAGCTTCAGAAAATCAGACAGCGCGTTGACGACGGATACACCAACACCGTGCAGCCCCCCCGAGACCTTGTAGGAGTTCTGGTCAAACTTACCGCCGGCATGCAATACAGTCATGATGACTTCTGCAGCCGACCGCCCCTCTTCTTCGATGATGCCCGTTGGTATGCCCCGGCCGTTGTCGCGCACCGTGACCGACTCATCGCTATGGACGCTAACCTGTATTTCCGTACAGTGACCCGCCAGGGTTTCATCGATTGCATTATCGACTACTTCGAACACCATTTGGTGCAGACCGCTGCCGTCGTCGGTATCCCCGATATACATCCCGGGTCGCTTTCTGACCGCATCCAATCCCTTCAGGACCTTTATGCTGTCGGAGTCGTATGTCTGATTTTCCACCATTGCGTTATTTGTCTTCCTCTGAATCCGTTGGTTACATCAACTCCAGACAGTCTCAAACATCGAGCTATCGGTCACCTTATGAACGTGGGAACTGTTTACAGCATATCGATGTTTCACGTGGAACACCCTAAATTATGTTTCACGTGAAACATGCCCGACTGCCAGGAATCGGCATTTAAACTGACAAATACCGCCAAAACACCCTGCGCGATGCGCATCAGGTTATTGAAATTCTACCAAAACACCCGATTGCTTCGGCCCAACTCGTTTTTCCATAAAAGAAATCGCATATTCGTTATATCTATATGCGCATTGGCATCACGAGATACAAGGTTCCCCGGTTTCCTGGTTCAATGAGGGTACAACTGCTATTCGCATCCTGCAGGCCCAGATCCACGGTTTCGCAGTCCAGGGCGCGCAACGCGTCAATCAAATAGCCAACGTTAAAACCTATCTCTACTTCCTCCCCGTCGAATGCCACGGCCATTTCGTCTACCGCTTCTTCCTGCTCGGGGTTATTGGCCATCACCATCATTGTTCCGGGTTTCAGCACCAACCGCACGCCCCTGAACTTTTCATTGGTCAGAATCGCTGTACGAGCCAGGATTTCGGAAAACTGCAATCGATTGACCTCCAGATGTATTTCCAATGATGCAGGGATCACTTTCTCGTAATCAGGGAAACGGCCGTCGATCAGTTTGGCGATAAACACCCAGGGTCCGGCACTTACCCGAATATGATTAGGGTTTATATCGAGCTGGACGGTTTCGTCTTCATCACCAAGGAAGCGCAGCAATTCAGTCACGGCTTTTCTTGGCACTATGGCCTGTCTTTGCCCGGACACGTCCAACGGAGTTTGAAGTTCGCTCTTTGCCAGTCTGTGCCCATCTGTAGCGACTACCCTGATACCCGCCTTTCCGATTTCCAGCAGACAACCGTTCAGATAATATCGGACATCCTGTTGAGCCATGGAAAAAGCCGTTTTTTCGAGCAATCCTTTCAGTTCCTGTTGCTTGATTGGCAGTGATTCTTCCCATTTTTCAGCCTCCAGCCTTGGAAAATCTGTGGCTGGCAGTGATTGCAGACTAAAGCGACTTCTTCCCGATGTAATGATTGTCCTGTCGCCCTCGTTAATCACATTGATCGTCGCGTTTTCCGGCAACATACGGCAGATATCATAAAATTTTCGTGCCGTAACGGTGCACTCACCGTCCTCCCCCTCGACATCACTCACCCTGGCAAGCACTTCAGTTTCGAGATCTGTTCCAATCAGGGTCAACGTGTTCTGTTCCTGTTTGATATATACATTACCCAGGATCGGCAAGGTCTGCCGCTTCTCAACTACACCTGAAACGTGTCCCAGAGGCCGGAGCAATCTGTCTCTCTCGATCTTTAATTTCATTTTTAAGTATTTAAGTGATGTTAGTGATAAGCAACAAGGTGAATGTGGATAAGTTAATATTATACAATAAAATCAGAAGGTTAAGAGATTTTTTTCTGTGGACTTTGTTGTTGATCAATTTATAGCTAATCGCTGGTGTTTTGCTTTTTTTCAGTTCAGGTCAATTTATACCCAGGTTATCCACAGCCAGTTTCAAAGTGTTAACTGATCAACAAATTTTGCAGGTTCTCGTAGTCTTCTTTGGTCTTGAGATCACTTTTGATCAAATCCTCCACCTTTCTGCAGGCGTGGATCACCGTCGTGTGATCCCTTCCCCCAAACGCATCGCCAATATCCGGCAAGCTGAGCGTGGTCAATTCCTTCGCCAGGGCCATCGCTATCTGTCGTGGCCGGGTGATGTGTCTGGTTCTTCTCTTCGAATGGAGGTCGGCAACCCTCATATTGTAATACTCTGCGACCGTTTTCTGAATATTATTCATGGTCACCCGCCGTTCCTGAAAAACGAGGATATCCTTGAGCGCTTCACGCGTCAGTTCCAGGTCGACGGGTTTTCCGGTAAATCGAGCGCTGGCGATAAGCCGGTGCAGCGCGCCCTCGAGTTCTCTGACGTTGGCGCGGACCTTGCGAGCGATGAAAAAAGCGACCTCATCAGACAGATCCAGACCCTTTGCCTTGCCTTTCTGTCTCAGAATCGCTACCCGGGTTTCCAGTTCCGGTGGTTCGATAGGCACCGTCAGACCGCTGCCGAACCGGGAAATCAGCCTCTCCTGAACGCCCGTAATTTCCTTGGGATATCGGTCGCTGGTGATGACCACTTGCCGTTGTCCTTCTAGTAAAGTATTGAAAGTATGGAAGAATTCTTCCTGGGAGTGGGTTTTACCCGCGAAGAACTGAATATCGTCGATCAGCAGAGCGTGCAACGAACGGTAATGGCGTTTGAAGTCGTTGATGGCATTGTGGCGCAGCGCCTTGACCATGTCGGCCACGAACCTTTCCGAGTGAACATAAGCAACCTGCGCCCCGGGTTTGCTTTCGAGTATAAGATTTCCAGCGGCTTGCATCAGATGGGTTTTACCGAGGCCTACGCCGCCATAGATGAAAAGAGGGTTATAGGCCTTGCCGGGATTCTCGCCAACCTGCGTTGCTGCTGCACGCGCCATCTGGTTTGACTTGCCCTCGACATGGTTGCTGAAGGTGAACGCGGGATTGAGACGGCCCGGGGCATACGGGTTTCGTTCGGGGTCCCTGATTGCCTGGTCGGTGGATTCGGGTAAATCAGACGTGCCTATATCTATCGATACCGCTATTTCTGTGCCCGTACTCTGGAGAGCCAACTGCGCGATGCGGCTCAGGTACCGTTGTTTTACCCAATCCTGAACAAATCTGTTAGGCGCGTGGAGCTTCAATTCGTGGTCGTTCTCCGTAGCCTGCAGCGGCCGTATCCAGGTATTGAACTGCTGTTCGGGCAGTTCGTCTTCCAGATGGCCCAGACATTGCCGCCAAAAAGTCGTATTCGTCACCCATGGACTCCCTGATATACCTTAATTCTTCTAGTGGTTTAAGTTGACACTTCGGTGCAAACGCATTAACTTTGCACGCCTTTTTTGGCCGGCTAACGAAGAACACGCCGGTTTACCCTTTCTCTGGAGTTATACAGCATTATGAAACGCACATACCAGCCAAGTGAGATCAAACGCAAACGCACTCACGGTTTTCGTGCAAGAATGCGCACTCGCGGTGGTCGTGCTGTAATCAATGCACGCCGAGCGAGAGGGCGTTCTCGTCTGAGCGCGTAACCGTCCTGCATTCTACTTCGCTTGGCGGACGGTTTACGAGCCAAAATCGACTGAGGGATCCTTTGTGTTACAAACGGGTTCTTTCTTCAAGGTTCCGCGGTACCGCTGGTGATGTCAGGTGGTACGCGATCATAAAAGAAGAGGACTCCCCGCGCCTCGGCATGGCTACATCCAGGCGGTTCCTGAATACAGCGGTTAAGAGAAACCGCGTCAAGCGGTTGATAAGAGAATCCTTTCGGTTGAGGAAGCACCTGATTGCGAACAAGGATGTAGTGATCGTGGTGAGGCGCTCTGTCGAGGACGAACAGCAGTTACGGTCTGATCTGAATAAAATCTGGCACCGGGTATCGGAGATAAAGTGATCAATAAAAAAGATACGGGAACAGTGCTCTGATGGAAATACAACGCGTTTTATTACTGTTTGCGCTGGCATTTATTCTGTTATTGCTCTACCAGCGCTGGCTGGAACAGGAAGCGCCGGCTACACCCCCGGCAGCGATGCACTCGCAGGGCACAGCCGGTGGGTCTTCCACAGCACCGGTGGCAGCGGGAGACATTCCCTCAACGCCAAGCGTTGATCTCCCGAGCACACCGCAGGTTGCTGCGGGGGCTTCCCAGGAAGGTGAGCAACAGCGCCCGATGCTGCGTGTAGAAACCGACCTCTTCCTGGCGGAGATCGATACCCTGGGAGGGAGCATCAAGCAGTTGTCGCTGCTGACCTATCCGGTCAGCGTCGACGAGCCCGATGTACCGTTCGAACTGTTAAAGAACGAGGCAGTAGATATTTTTGTCACCCAGACCGGCTTGATCGGTAACCGGTCGGAGTACCCCAATCACCGCACGCAATACCGCGTTGATGTGACGGAGTTCAAACTCCAAGACGGGGAATCGACCCTGGTTGTGCCGCTGTACTGGGAATCGAGTGACGGTGTCAGGTATACGAAGAAGTTCATATTCGAACGCGGCACCTACGATGCCCGCATCGAATTCGACGTGGACAACCAGAGCGGGCAAGAATGGGAAGGGTATATCTATGCCCAGTTTCTCCGGACCCAGGTGGCGCAAAGCCGGGGGCTGTTTCTCGACGTCGTGCCGAGCTATCTGGGCGGTGCCATCTACACCCCGGAAGAAAAATTCGAGAAGATCGACTTTGCCGACATGGTCGATGCCGATCTGGACAGAACGGTCGAGTCCGGGTGGGTGGCCATGCTGCAGCACTATTTTGTTGGAGCGTGGTTCCCCCAGGGTGAAGGACCTTTCCAGTTCTACAGTCGTGCAGTAGAAGAGTCTGGTGGACCAAAGTACAACATCGGATTCAACACCCTGAGGCCGCAGTCGGTGCCGGTTGGCGGAACCGGCGCGCTCGATGTTTTACTCTATGCCGGCCCCAAGGAGCATGACCGTCTGGCAAGGCAGGCGGAAGGGTTCGAGTTGACGGTGGATTTCGGCTGGTTGACGCCCGTATCCGTGCCCTTGTTCTGGGTACTGAACCAGATCCACAACATCATCGGTAACTGGGGCTGGGCAATCATCCTGCTGACCATGATGATCAAGCTTCTCTTTTATCCGCTGTCCGCAGCGAGCTACAAGTCGATGGCGAAAATGAAGAAGCTTCAGCCGCGGTTGCAGACGCTGAAGGAACGTCACGGTGACGACAAGGCAAAGCTCAACCAGGCGATGATGGAGATATACAAGAAAGAGAAAGTCAATCCGTTGGGTGGCTGTCTGCCGATAGTGATTCAGATCCCCGTGTTCATCGCACTTTACTGGGTCTTGCTTGAAAGTGTGGAGTTGAGGCAGGCGCCGTTCGCACTTTGGATAAAGGACCTTTCCATCAAGGACCCCTATTTCATACTGCCATTGCTCATGGGCGCCTCCATGCTGGGCCAGCAGTTGTTGAACCCGTCACCGCTCGATCCAATGCAGCAAAAGATCATGATGGCGATGCCTGTCGTGTTTACATTTCTGTTCCTGTATTTCCCCGCCGGGCTGGTGTTGTACTGGTTGGTCAACAATGTGCTTTCCATCACCCAACAGTGGTATATCAACAGGATCGTCATAGGTAAAACCTAGCCCGGTCGACAGCCGACAATGCCGGACAGGGAAACCATTGTCGCAATCGCTACGCCCGCCGGAGCGGGCGGCATCGGTGTGGTCAGGGTATCGGGCCCCGGGGTAGGGCTACTGGCACGAGCGATGCTTGGGCAACTGCCGGTCCCCAGGAAAGCGACCTGCTCAAGGATATACGACAGCGACGGGGAGGTTCTGGACACAGGGATAGCGCTCTTTTTTCCCGGCCCATCATCTTACACAGGCGAGGATGTGTTGGAGTTACAGGGTCATGGGGGTCCCGTTGTATTGCACATGGTCCTTGAACGATGTCTGAGCTGTGGGGCGCGTCTCGCGCGGCCCGGAGAGTTCACCGAGCGGGCGTACCTTAACGGCAAACTGGATCTGGCGCAGGCCGAGGCTGTAGCGGACCTCATCAACAGCAGCTCCGAGCAGGCGGTACGTGCAGCCCAGAAGTCACTCCGCGGTGAGTTTTCTGCACGGGTGTTGGCGTTGGTGGAACAACTCACCCACCTGAGGATGTACGTCGAGTCGGCGATAGATTTCCCGGACGAGGAGATTGATTTTCCCGGACAGGAATCGGTACTGAAGGGCCTCGACGGCATCCTTGACGCAACGAGTGAATTGATGGCTTCCGCCCGGCAGGGGCGTCTGCTCAATGAGGGGATGGTGGTCGTTCTTGCAGGAAGGCCCAACGCCGGAAAATCGAGCCTGCTGAACGCGCTGGCCCGGATCGATCGGGCGATCGTGAGTGATACACCCGGGACGACCCGGGATACCATAGAGCTGCACATCAACATTGATGGATTGCCGGTCACTCTGGTCGACACCGCCGGCCTTCGTGAAGTGGATGACGAGGTCGAGAGCGAAGGGGTGCGCCGGGCAGAGAAGGCGGTGCGGGACGCCGATCTGGTGCTGTACATTGTCGACGATAATCGGGGAGGTACGGTCGAACATCATGCGGATATTCCGGCAGCGGTACCGTACACAGTAGTATTCAACAAAATCGATCTCAGCGGCAGACCGGCGGGTCCGCTCGATTTCGACGGGCAGGAAGCACTGGCAATATCCGCCGTCAGCGGCCGGGGACTGGGTAAGCTCAGGGATCATCTGATGAGACGAGTTGGTTTCCAGGAAATAGAGGGGTCGGAGTTTCTCGCGAGAACGCGACACCTTGACGCCATTCAGCAGGCGCAGAAACACATGGAGGAAGGAAGGAGACAGCTAACCGAAACCGGGGCGGCGGAGCTGTTGGCAGAGGAGTTGCGACTGGCGCAGAGAAGCCTGTCCGGGATCACGGGTGAGTTTACAAGTGACGATCTGCTGGGGAGGATCTTTTCCACGTTCTGTATTGGGAAATGATCACGCTGTCCACCACCTGTTGGTATTTCAGCTCACTTTGAAGGCTTGTACCTGCTTGCGTAGCATCGGTATGGCAGCGATATTCTGACGGCCGTAACGCAAGGTGATATAGGTCTGCGTGATGCGGTTAACTTCTTCACGCAGATCTTCGCGGGCCCGTATTATTCGCCGGGCATAATCCGCGGGCCCTTCTGAAGGGTCACGCTCGAACCCAGCCTTCTGAAGTTTCTTGCAAAAGCGTTGATAGAGCCTGGCGGCAGGATCCACTTTTTGCCGCGAACGAAGCATCAGGACAATGGCGGTGATCAACATCAGCACCATGATACTCAGCACCATCCCTGCGACGACGTTGATCCAGTCCGGGTTCCTGAACCCCACCAGCCTGAGCAATTCCAGTTGCGCACTGGGCCCGTAAGCCATGACCCATTTGTTCCAGCTATTGTTGATGTTGTCCCAGCGCATCGAGAGTTCAGACCACAGCCTGCGACCCAGTCCGGGCGCAATCATTTTCCTGGCTTCATTGATGGATAGCAGGCCGATGCCGGCGCCTTGAGCTTCGAGTCTTCGCAGAGCATCCGCACCCAGTTCGATGCGCTCCGGTGCAATGAATGCGGTCGGATCGACGCGTACCCAGCCATCGGGATGCAGCCACACTTCGGTCCAGGCATGCGCGTCCGACTGGCGCACGATCATATAGTCGCCGGCCTCGTTCCATTCGCCGCCCTGATAGCCAACGACGAGGCGGGCGGGGATGCCGCTCAGACGCATCAGCGCCGCAAAAGCACTGGCGTAATGTTCACAGTACCCGGCGCGGGATTCGAACAGGAACTCGTCCAGCGTGTCCCCGGTCAGCAGCGGCGGTGTCAGGGTATATCTGAATGGGTCCTGTGCGAAAAGGTCGAGTCCTTGCCGTACGATATCTCGGGGCTCCTGGCCCCGGACTTGCCAATTCAGAACAAGGTCCTTTACGCGTTGGCTCGGTTCACGCGACCAAAAGGAATTATGTCGTATCTGCTGATCGCTGAGGGGCGGTGTGACATAGCTTAAATTAGACGACAAATTGTAACGCTTGAGATTATCGACCGGCCGGTTCGACCTCAGTATGTAACCGTCCGCCCGGTGCGTGTATGGTGCTCGGGATGACACCAGTTCGAGTGACGGTATCCATTTCTGGCCGTGAGGCTCCAGCAATACGGTATATCGAATTGGTTCGCTTCTCGCAATGTGAGTCAGCGCCCTTGAACCGTCGCTGGGTCCTTTGTGTCGCAGCCACTGTCTGCCGTCGGTTTCGCTCAGTACGAAAATCCTCCAGTACAGAAGTTCCGACGGCGGCGGGTTGCCTTCGAACTCCGCCCGGAAAGCAATCGTATCGTCCTCGTAAAGCTGGTTGATCGACCCCGGGGATACACTGTCGCTCATGCCGGTCCGGCCGCTGTGCGAGTCCACGGGTAGGCTCCACAGGCTGCCCTGGATTCGCGGGAACAGCAGATACATGACCATCAGCAGGGGCAGCGCCTGCATCACCAGGACAATCACCACAAGCGCGGTCTGCCGCTGTCTGAGTGGATAGGGGCTGTTCAATCTGACCAGGGCGTGCAGCGTGACAATGACGACCAGCATCGAGTACATCGCCGTGACCATCGTTTGGGAAAACAGGAAGGCGCCCAGTACGACGAGGAATATCAGAAAGACCACGAGCAGGTAGTCTCTCAATGATCGGATCTCCAGAATCTTGAGCGACACCAGCAGGGTGAGATAGGCAACCCCGGCATCCCGACCCAGCAGGGTGCCGTAGTGTCTGAAAACCAGAACCACGGTCAGGAGCAGCAGAAGCCAGCGTATAGCCCGACCGGGAACCCTCAAGGCAAAATTTTCGATGATCAACCGCCAGAACAGGAAGCCGAAGGCAATCGCCGTTAGCCATAGTGGCAGAATGTGCAGATGAAGGCAGACAGACAGAGCCGCACTGAGCAGCAGCCAGTTGCAGGCCAGTCGATCAGGCTGCTGGTCCGGCGGACGGAAAGATCGCAGTTTTAAGAAGCCGAACATTCAGCCCTCCTTCCGTCCCCACAGCGCCAGCGCCTTCAGACAACCGTGATAGTGGCCCGGGCCACGTTCCGGCCGCCTGAGTTCGCCGGGAATGCTCAATCCGTAGCGAGCACCGGCCGCCTCCGCGACGGTTACCCACTTGCTCAACTGGCTGAGACGCGACTCGACCGGCCCCGGGACTGCGTCCCATGCGAGCCAGATTTCCTCGCTTCCTTCCCCGGAGAATTGCTTGGTCAGCAATTCGTTATGGGACGCCGCCGCCTTCCAGTGGATGTGGCGCGGAGAATCACCGTGCGCGTACTCTCGGAGGCCGGCAAAATCATCGCCCTCGCGCGTTCTGCCCGATTCACTGAATCTGGCCCGGGCAGGGCTGGTCGGAAGCGGCAACGAGCCCTGGGGCACGGGGTAGACCACCCCTCTGGCCTCGCTCCTGACGGGCGCCGACCACGTGTATAGCAGTCCCATGGGATAAGCGCTCGACAGCCTGATCGGTGGGCAGGTGATATACCCCCTGCTGCCGGTGGTGACCGGGACTTCCAGTTGGACCGTTGTCTCAGGATCGACATGGAAGAGTTGGCGATGGTCCTCGCAGTACAACCATATCGCAACGCGCATATAACCTGTTACGTTTTGCACGCACACCCTGAAAAAAGTATTCTCCCCGGCGAAGACCGGCCCGGGTGAGAGCACGGTCACCTCCAGTCCCGACAAGTTGCGATGGGTGTGCAGCATCGAGATCAGAGCGGTCGATGCGAGCAGGAAAGTCAGTCCGTATCCCAGGCCGTTGTTGTAGTTGACCGAGGCAAGGAATATGGCAAGCAGAACAAGGCAAAACAGCAACCCGTGTCGTGTGGGAAGCATGTAGAGTCTTTTTCGAGTGAGCACCAAAATCGGTTACCGTCCTGGACACACGCGTGGGTGGTGAAATTATGGGATGGGGACGGACTGAATCAGTTGGCGTACGAGTTGATCCTGGGGGGTGTGCTGAGATTCTTCACCCTGCAGTCGATGTGACAGCACGCTTTGAGCCACCGCCTGAATGTCCTCGGGAAGAACGATCGTCCTGCCTGCAAGATAAGCCCAGGCGCGTGCCGCGTGCGTCAGCGCAATGCCGGCGCGCGGCGACAAACCATATTGTAGGCCGGGAGAGTTTCTGGACATATCGAGCAGTGCCTGCACGTAGTCAATCAGTGCATCGCTGCAATGAACCTGCTGGCAAAGGCGCTGAAGCGCCACTAATTTTT
>Ga0316187_10004930_pt1 | contig 11567 bp, 11 predicted proteins | sample CroRivburrow1_MG_FD_204927 | JGI IMG/M metagenome (GOLD analysis project Ga0316187, IMG submission 204927) | Coastal sediment microbial communities from Maine, United States - Cross River worm burrow 1 | ecosystem: Environmental > Aquatic > Marine > Coastal > Sediment | place: USA: Maine...
ACGTGCTGGTGGTCGGCGCGCACTTCGACCACCTCGGCTGGGGCGGCGAGGGCTCGCTCGCGCCGGGCGTGCACGCCATCCACAACGGTGCCGACGACAACGCCTCGGGAACCGCGGTGCTGATCGAGGTCGCCGAGGAGTGGGGCATGTCCCAGGTCGGCATGTCGGATCGCGAGACCGGCGTGCTGTTCGCCGCCTGGGGTGCCGAGGAGCTGGGTCTGCTGGGGTCCGCCTACTGGGTCGCGAACCCGACCGTGGCGCTCGAGCACGTGAAGGCCAACGTCAACCTGGACATGGTCGGGCGTCCCAACGAGGGCCGCATCACGGTCGGTTCGGCGAGCACCGCGGAAGCCTTCGGCCCGGCACTCGAGGAGGTGCAAGCTGAGCTGAAGCGGACCGGCATGGAGCTCGAACTGGTGGTCAGCGAAGGGGAACTGCCGGGCGGCGGCGGCTCCGACCACATGAGCTTCCACAAGGTCGAGATCCCGGCACTGTTCTTCTTCAGCGGTCTGCACTCCGACTACCACAAGCCGACCGACGACATCGAGAAGCTCGACTTCGAGGCGATGCGCGCGGTGGGCTACGCGGTCTCGGACCTGCTCATCCACCTGCAGCTCGCGGTCGATGAGGGCACGCTGGCCTACCGCAAGCCGGCCGCCGCGGAGGGCGGCGGCGGACGTGAGGTGCGCATGGCGCGCGTGTGGTTCGGCAGCATCCCCGACTACGGCGCGGAGCCGGAGGGCGGCGGCATGCAGCTCGCGGGCACCGCGCCTGGCGGGCCGGCCGAGAAGGCGGGCCTGAAGTCGGGGGACATCCTCAAGCGCATCGGCGAGCGGGACATCGTCGACATCTACGACTTCATGGACTCGCTGGCCGGCTTCGCTGACGGCGACACCGTGACCGTGGTGTTCCTGCGCGAGGGCAAGGAGGAGTCGGTCGAGCTGACCTTCTTCCCGCGCCCGGTCGCCGAGGAGTTCTAGGCCGGTCCGTATGCGCGGCGGTCAGACCGCCGGCGAAGGGCCACCGCGCAGCAGTTCGAGGACTGCTGCCGCGGTGCCGCTGGCCTGCGGATACGCGGTCTGCGGCATCCGAACCGGCGCGGCCTCGGTCGGGTCGTAACACTCGTACAGCGACGGCCAGGCGGCCAGCGCGTCGAGCAGGCGCGCGCGCAGCGCGGCGCCGTCGCTTCCGAGCAGCCGAAGCGCGAGCGCGGCGGGCTCGAGGAATACGCTGCCGTTCGCGAAACCGCGAGGGTCGAAGCAGGGTTCGTCGGCGGCGACCGAAGGGAAGGGCATCGGCGTCGCGAAGCGGGCCGGGTCGAGTATCTGCGCGCACATCGCGGCGCGCTCGTCGTCGCCGCCGAGGCCCGCCCACAGCGGGTAGAGCGAAGCCGCGGTGCGCAGTGCTCGCCACTCCGGCGGAGCGTCCGGGGCGCGGTCCACATAGAGCCCGAGATCGGCGTCCCAGGCCTCGCCGAGTGCGGACTCCAGCGCGCGCGCGCGCTGCTCCGCGGTCTCGGCGAGCGCCGCGTCGCGGTCGGCCGCGAGCCGCGCGATCGCGCGCCACTCGACGAGCAGCAGCGCGTTGAGGTCGACCGGCCACAGGTCGAGCAGCCGCCACGGCGGCCGCCGCGACAGCTTCACGCCGTCGAAGCGGTGCGAACGGTCCCAGCCGGCATCCCAGCTCGCGGTCTCGGCATCCCTGCCGCCCGGTCGGTAGCAGCGATCGTCGGCTTGGCGGCGCTGCGCATGCCACCAATCCAGTTGCGCGGCGCAGCGCGGCAAGAGCGCGTCGATCGCGTCCGGTCCGGTCCGCGCGGCGATGGCCTCGAGGGCCCACGCAGCACGCGGCGGCTTGGTATTGCTCCAGTTCTCGTCGTCAGGGTCGGCGCGCACGGTGTCGGGGACCATGCCGTCCGGAGCCTGGCGGGCGAACTGGGCGTGGAGCAGCGCCAGTGCGAGTCGCGGTTCGGTCGGTGCCAGCGCGTGGGCCACCCGCCAGGACTCCGCGGCCCAGTAGCCGGGGTAGCCGAAGGGCGTCGGAATCACGCCTTCACCGGCCATCGCGCCCAGCGGGCCGCGCCGGTTCCACTCCAAGGTCAGCGCCGCGCGCAGCGCGAGCCGTCGCTCCTGCTCGGTCGCGTCTTCAGGCAGTGTCGCCAGCACGCGCTGACGCCACCCCGACCAGCGCTCGCGATTGGCCACGAACGGCGCGACCGGTGCGGCGAGTCCGGGGTTACGGCCGATCAGCCAGCCGCCGGGCACGCGCCGGTGGTCGGGGCCGTCGCCCGCGCGTTCGACGCGCACCGGCAGGTCGTCCGGGCAGGTCAGGAACAGCAGGTCGCGTTCGACGTAGCCGAGTTGCAGCAGCGAGCCGTCAGCGAGTTCGATGTCGAGCCGGTCCGGCCAGACCACGCGGCGCACGACGGGTTGCTGCACGCCGAGCAGGAAGACCTCTTCGGCGGGGCAGCGGGTGGTGTCCCATAACGTGAAGACTTCCGGGCCGTCGCCCCAGCAGGCGGCCAGCCAGGAGCCGTGGTCGCTGAACAGTCCGCACGGCCGCCCCGCGCTGTCGCGCAGCGGCAGCAGGTCGGGCTCGAGTTCCATGTCCAGGGGCATCGCGCCCATTAGAACACGCCTAGCCGCCGTCTGCGCCCTGCTCGGCGTAGGAACCCGACGAGTCGGCGGAGAGCGGGTCGAGCAGCGCCTGCACGTAGGGCACGTCGACATCGCCTTTGCGCCCTTCGGCGGCCACCAGCACGCTGCCGCCTTCCCACGGCAGTACCGCCAGGACCGCGGTCCGCTCGATGCCGTCCTCGGCGACGTAGTTGCCGGTGCGCCCGGCCACCGCCATGCCGGCCACCATCAGCCGCGCAGGCACGCCGTCGCTCAGGACCACGCGCCACGGCGCCAGGTCGCGGCGGATGTTGTGCAGACGGTTCGAGAACTCCTCCAGGCTGGCCTCCTCGGCGAAGGAGACCAGCATCACCACCGTCTTCGAGCGCAGATCGTTGACGCCCCAGATGGCGAGCGGGTCGCCTTGCTCCGACGCGGTGTACATCGCGTAGCCGGGCTCCAGCGGCGCCGGGAACTCCAGCGGCAGGATGCTGAGGCTGCGCTCCAGCACCTCCGGCGGTTCGCTGGTCATGCCGTACTTCTGCGCCATCTGCCAGAAGCCGAACATCGCCGCCGCGACCATCACGGCGAGGAACCCCGCGCACCCCAGCGCCCACTTGCTCCCTGCGTTCACGCGCACATTGTACGCGCCCCTTGAGGGGGGCGAAGGGGATGCCCATAGTATGGGGTCATGGAACAGCCCACGCTCGGCCGCCATCGCAGGGAGGACGGCACCCTGGTCCCGCGCGGGATTCCCACGTTCGAGGAGTGCTGGCCGTCCAGTGAGAAGCGCGTGCGCCGCATCGAGCACGACGGCCAGGCGCTGGAGGTGCCGTTCCGGCGCATCCTGTTGTCGAACGGCGAGCACCTCGACGTCTACGACACCACCGGCCCGCAGGGCTACGACCCGCGTTCGGGCATCCCGCGGCCGCGTGCGCCGTGGATCGCGCGGCGCGAGGAGCGCGGCGACACCAACTACTCGCAGATGCACTACGCGCGACAAGGCGTGGTCACCGAGGAGATGGCTTTCGTCGCGGCACGCGAGAACGTCGACCCCGAGTTCGTGCGCGCCGAGATCGCCGCCGGTCGCGCGGTCATCCCGGCCAACCGCCGCCACCCGGAGATCGAGCCGGTCATCATCGGCCGCAACTTCCGCACCAAGATCAACGCCAACATCGGCAACTCGGCGACGCACTCGTCGATCGCGGAAGAGGTCGAGAAGCTGCAGTGGGCGATCATGTGGGGCGGCGACACGGTGATGGACCTGTCGACCGGCCACAACATCCACGAGACGCGCGAGTGGATCCTGCGCAACAGCCCGGTGCCGATCGGCACGGTGCCGATCTACCAGGCGCTCGAGAAGGTCGACGGCGAGCCGGACAAGCTGAACATCGACGTCTTCCTGGAGACGCTGGTCGAGCAGGCCGAGCAGGGCGTGGACTACTTCACGATCCACGCCGGCGTGCGGCTGCAGTACGTGCCGCTGACCGCCGAGCGCACCACCGGCATCGTGTCGCGGGGCGGTTCGATCATGGCGGCGTGGTGCCTGGCGCACCACCGCGAGAACTTCCTCTACACCGAGTTCGAGCGCATCTGCGAGGTCATGAAGAAGTACGACGTGACCTTCAGCCTGGGCGACGGCCTGCGGCCCGGCTCGCTGGCCGATGCCAACGACGCGGCCCAGCTCGGCGAACTGCGCACGCTCGGCGAGCTGACCAAGATCGCCTGGGAGCACGACGTGCAGGTCATGATCGAGGGCCCCGGCCACGTGCCGATGGACCTCATCCAGGAGAACATGGACCTCGAGCTGCGCGACTGCTTCGAGGCGCCGTTCTACACGCTGGGGCCGCTGGTCACCGACGTCGCGCCCGGCTACGACCACATCACCAGCGCCATCGGCGCGGCGCAGATCGGCTGGTACGGCACCGCGATGCTGTGCTACGTGACGCCCAAGGAGCACCTCGGGCTGCCCGACCGCGACGACGTCAAGCAGGGCGTCATCGCCTACCGGATCGCCGCGCACGCCGCCGACGTCGCCAATCGTCGACCGGGCGCGCGCGACCGCGACGACGCGCTGTCGCGCGCCCGTTTCGAGTTCCGCTGGGAGGACCAGTTCAACCTATCGTTGGACCCGGTCACGGCGCGTGCCTACCACGACGCGACGCTGCCGGCGGATTCCGCGAAGACCGCGCATTTCTGCTCGATGTGCGGGCCGAAGTTCTGCTCGATGCGCATCACCGACGACGTGCGCAAGTACGCCGCGGAGCACGGCTACGGGGTCGACGAGGCCGCGAGCGCCGGGATGGCGGAGAAGTCGCAGGAGTTCCGCGACCAGGGCGGCGAGATCTACGTCTGAGCGCCGGACTCGAGGGCCGCGGCGCGCGTGCGCAGGTCGTCGATGCGGTCCGCGGACAGCGGGTGCGTGCGCAGGAAACTGCCTGTGCGCGGCAGCGGACTTGCGTCCTCGATCTCGCCGAGCTTCTCGAAGAATTCGAGCGCGCCGGCGGTGGTGCCGAGGCGGCGATACACCAGTTCCAGGCCGAAGGCGTCGGCCGCGCGCTCCTGGCCGCGAGAATGCGACAGGTCGGCGAGGCCGAAGCTGTTCTTGACCAGCGCGTTGGAGTCGACGCCGACGCCGGCCAGCGTGAGTTGCAGCAGCAGCACGCGGCCGAGCCGCTGCAGGCCATGGCGCAACTGCAGGTGGCCGAGTTCGTGGGCGAGCACCAGCGCGCGGCCGGTCTCGCCCTGCACGATCTCGAGCAGGCCGCGGGTCACGGCGACGGTGCCGCCGGGAATCGCGAAGGCGTTCGGCTCGTCGTCGTCGATGACGTACAGCCGGTAGGGGAAGTCGAGCAGGGTGGAGTCCTCGAGCAGGTGGTCGAACAGGGCCTGGACATCCGCCGCCGGTTGCTCGTGCAACTCCAGTGCGTCCGGGGCCCAGCCGAACCAGCGGGTCTCCCAACCCGCGGGGACGTGCGTCGCGACGGCCGCGGCGGTCCAGCCGAGCAGCACGTAGACGCCGGCCAGCACCAGTACGGCCGAGAGCGCGCCCTTGAGGCGCGAGCGCCAGCCCTCGTGGCCGCCGCGCGAGGCGTCGGCGCTGGTCTTCAGGCGGCGCGGGACGAACTTCAACGGACGCGCCACACGGCAGTGCCGTAGGCCAGGACCTCGACCGCGCCCATCCCGCTCTCGGTGCCGCCGCCGATGGTGCTGGTCTCGATGCGCACGTTGACGAACAGGTCTGCGTCGGGCTGCGACTCCTTCATGCGCAGTACGGCCTCGCGGCGCGCGCGATCGATGAGGCTCGCGTAGCTGTGCATCTCGCCGCCGAAGAGCTTCTTCAGCGCGGCGGCGAAGCGCTTCCAGTAGTCGACCGAGATGACCACCGAACCGCTCGCGAGCGCCGCGCGCGCGGGGCGGACGTCGGCGGGAAGCACACGCAGGCCGTGCGTCTCGATGCCTGCCCATGCATCCTCGCGGCGGCGGATGGCGCGGTAGTGGCGTGCCTCGAGGATGCGTCCGGCGATGAAGCCGAGCGCCAGCAGGCCGAGCGGGACCCAGAGCTGGATCACTCGACGTCCTCGTCTTCATCCGGCAGCGGCGGCGGCAGGACGCGCGCCGGCCGGACCTTCACCGCGGTGCCGTAGGCGAGGATCTCGGCCGCACCCGCCGCCACCGACGAGGTCGAGAAGCGCACGTTGACCACCGCGTTGGCGCCGAGTTCCTCGGCCTGCGCGACCATCCGTTCGGTCGCCTGCTCGCGCGACTCCTGCAGCAGTTCGGTGTAGCCCTTCAGCTCGCCGCCGACCAGGTTCTTCAGGCTGGCGACCAGGTCACGGCCGACGTTCTTGGCGCGGATCGTGCTGCCCTGCACGAGCCCGTAGTGCTCGACGATCTGCATGCCGGGCACGGACTCGATGTTGGTGGTGATCATCGCGGGGATACTAGCGGCGCTGCGGGGTGTCCGGCGGCGGGGCCGCGGCGCGGAGCGGTGCGCGGTACCACGCGATTCCGTCCGGCACGCGGCCGACCGGGATGGTGCGCAGCACCTGCATCGCGCCGAGATCGAGTTCGGCGACATGGTCCGCGGCGGACAGCGAGACGTAGGCCTTCGTGCCATCGGCCGAGACCGTGATGCCGATCGGGTCGGTGGACGCCTCCGGCCCGGCGTCCGCGGGCAGCGGCATCGCGATGCGGCCGAGCGACACCTTGTTGTCGGCGTCGAAGACCTCGACCTCGCCGGCCTCGGCGCAGCTGACCAGCGCCTTCGACCCGTCGGGCGTGAACACCACGCGGATCGGGAAGCCCGGACATTCCAGCCGCGCCACCGGCTCGGAGACCAGCTCGCCGCGCTCGTAGTGGAACACCGCGACGGTGCCCTCGGCGCGGTTGGTCACCCAGACTTCGCGGCCGCCGCGGCGCACCGCGATGCCCTCGGCGCCTTTGCCGGAAGGTACCGGCTCGAAAGCGCGCCAATCCGGGCGCGACACGTCCGGGCCGGTCTCCACGTTGAACACCGTGACCGCCTGCACCGGCGTGATCATGCCCGAGGCGATGTGACTGACGAGGAAGTAGCCGTCGTCCTTGCGCGCGATCATGTGGCCCGCAGTGCCTTTGCCGACGTCCAGGCGCTTGACCACCGCGGGGCCGTCGCCGGCCTGCGTGTCGACCCGCAGCACTTCGCCGGTGGCCTCGGCGGTGACCCACAGGTGGCGGCCGTCGGACTCCCAGGCGAGGCCGTGCGGGCGCACCTGCGCGCCCAGGTCGATGCGCCCGACGGCCTTCTCGGCGACCAGGTCGAGCACCGTCAGCGTGCGGCCGGGTTGGCGGGTGCCGTAGTCGGCGACCACCGCGTAACGGCCGTCGGGGCGGATGGCGACCTCGTGCGGACCGTCGCCGACCGGGATGCGGGCGCGCACCTCGCCGCTTGCGACGTCGACGATCTCGGCCGTGGCGGCCTCCTTGTCGAGTACCACCAGGCGGGCCGGTGCAGGCGTCCGCGCCGGGGCAGGCGCGTCGGCGGCGCCGGGTTCCTGGGCGGGGCGGCCGGCAGCGGTCTGCGCGGCGGCGAGCAGCAGGGGCAGCAGCAGGCTCATCCCCTGACTGTACGCGGCAACCGACGCGGCGCGAGCCTAGAATCCGCAGCCATGGCGGTCGACATCCAAGTCACCTACGAGGGCGGCCTGCGCTGCAAGGCGGTCCATGGCCCTTCCGGCGAGAGCCTGCTGACCGACGCCCCGGCCGACAACCAGGGCCAGGGCGCGTCCTTCTCGCCGACCGACCTGGTGCCCACCTCGCTGGGCGCCTGCATCCTGACGACCATGGCGATCATGGCCGAGCGGCGTGGCATCGACCTGTCGGGCGCGCGCGTCGACGTGCAGAAGCACATGGTGGCCGACCCGCAGCGGCGCATCGCGCGGCTGCCGGTCACGCTGACCATGCCGCCGGGCATCCCGGCCGAGTTCCGTGACCGGCTCGAGAAGGCCGCGCACACCTGTCCGGTGCACCGCTCGTTGGGCGCCGACGTCGACGCGCCGATCGAGTTCGTGTGGCCCGATTAGACGCCGACCGGCGATGAAGACCTACCTCTCCGGCATCCAGCCCAGCGGGCTGCTGCACATCGGCAACTACTTCGGCGCGATCCGTCAGCACGTCGCGCTGCTGGACGAGCCGGGGGAGCACTTCTACTTCATCGCCGACTACCACGCGCTGACCACCGTGCAGGACGCGGCGCGGCTGCGCGAGCTGGTGTTCGAGACCGCGGTCACCTACCTGGCGCTCGGCCTCGACCCGGCGAAGTGCGCGCTGTTCCGCCAGAGCGACGTGCCCGAGGTGCAGGAGATCACCTGGCTGTTGTCCACGGTCACCGGCATGGGACTGCTGGAGCGCGCGCACTCCTACAAGGACAAGTTGGCGAACGGTATCAAGCCGTCGGTCGGGCTTTTCACCTACCCGATCCTGATGGCCGCCGACATCCTGGCCTACGACTCGGACGTGGTTCCGGTCGGCAAGGACCAGGTGCAGCACGTCGAGATGACGCAGGACATGGCGGGCTACTTCAACGGCGCCTACGGCGAGGTCTTCCGGCGCCCGGAGATGCGCCTGGAGCAGGCCGAGGCGATGCAGAAGGTGCCGGGGCTGGACGGCCAGAAGATGTCGAAGTCCTACGGCAACGACGTGTGGATCTTCGAGTCGGGCAAGAAGCTCAAGAAGCGGATGGGCAAGATCGTCACCGATTCGCGCCCGCCCGAAGAGCCGAAGGCCCCCGAAGAGCTGTCGCTGTTCGACCTGATGGCGTTGTTCGTCGACGCCGCCGAGCTCGCCGACTGGAAGGAGCGCGTGCGCAAGGGCGGCGAGGGCGCGCCCGGCTATGGCCACCTGAAGGGCCGCATCGCAGAGGCCATGGACGCCACCTTCGCCGACGCGCGCGCGCGCCGCGAGGAGCTCGTCGCACACCCGGAACGCGTCGAGGACGTCCTGCAGCAGGGCGCCGCCACCGCGCGCGCCAGGGCCCGCGCCGTCCGCGACCGCGCCTACGTCGCCTGCGGTCTGCGCTGACCCCGCGCGTCGCGCGTCGCGCGTGCGCGTGCTGCAGGCGCGCAGCGGAGCCGCTAGGCTCCCGGCATGAAGATTCGCGCTGCTGTCCTCGAGGAATTCGGCAAGCCGTTGGTCGTGCAGGACGTCGACCTGGCGCCGCCGAAGGCGGGTGAGGTGCTGGTGCGCCTGAAGTCCTGTGGCGTCTGCCACACCGACCTGTACACGGCGAGCGGCGTGGACCCCAGCGGCTACTGCGACTGCGTGCTCGGCCATGAGGGCGCGGGGGTGGTCGAGGCGGTCGGGCCGGAGGTCTCCAGCCTGCAGGTCGGGGACCACGTCGTCACGCTGTTCTCGGCCGAGTGCGGCGCGTGCATCCACTGCACGAGCGGCAGGACCAATCTCTGCCTGGCCATCCGCGAGCAGCAGGGCAACGGCTTCCTGCCCGACGGCACCACGCGCTTCTCGCGCGAGGCCGGACCGCTGCGCCATTTCATGGGCTGCAGCACCTTCGCCGAGGCCACGGTGATGCCGGAGATCGCGCTCGCCAAGGTCGACCCGGAGGCCGACTTCGACGCCATCTGCCTGCTCGCCTGCGGTGCCACGACCGGCATCGCGGCCGCGCTGTGGAAGGCCGAGGTCGAGCCGGGCAGCACCGTGGCGGTGTTCGGCGCCGGTATGGTCGGGCTGGGCGCGGTGGCCGGTTCGGTGCTGCGCGGCGCCGGGCGCGTCATCGCGATCGATCCGAGCGCCGACCGGCGCGCCATCGCCGAGCGCTACGGCGCCAGCGAGACGCTGGCCGGCGGCCCGGACGTGGTGCAGGAGATCCTCGATCGCACCGACGGCTTCGGCGCCGACTACACCTTCGAGGCCACCGGCATCACCTCGGTGATGGGGCAGGCGGTGGAGGCCGCGCGCATGGGCTGGGGACTCGCGACCATGCTCGGCGTGGCCGGCAAGGGCGAGACGCTGGACATCATCCCGCGCTTCCTGATCACCGGTCGCAAGGTGCAGGGCGGCAGCTTCGGCGGCGCGCTCGGGCGCACCCACGTGCCGCAACTGGTCGACCTCTACATGCAGGGCAAGCTCGACCTCGACGGCTTCGTGTCGCACCACATCACGCTCGACGAGGTCAACCGCGGCTTCGAATTGATGGAGGCCCAGGACGGCATCCGCTCGGTGATCCGTTTCGCGTGATGGAACGCGAAATCCGCAACGCCGCAGGGGAGCGGCTGGAGTACCGCTGGCACGCGCCGGAGGGCTCGGCGGCGGGCGCGCAGACGGTGGTCATCGGCCACGGCGTGACCGCCAACATGGACCGCGCCTGGGCGGTCGCGCTGGCGACGGCGCTGGCGTCCGCCGGTTTCGCGGCGCTGCGCTTCTCGTTCGCCGGCAACGGCGGTTCCGACGGGGACTTCGGGGATTCCTGTCCGAGCAAGGAGGCCGAAGACCTGGGCGCGGTGCTGGACGCACTGGAAGCCGACGGTCGGCTCGAGCGCGGCGCGGTCGGGGCCGCGGTCTACGTCGGCCACTCCATGGGGGCCGCGGTCGGCGTCCTGCGTGCGGCGTCCGACCCGCGCATCGGCCGGTTGGTGTCGCTCGGCGGCATGGTCGACACCGCGGCCTTCGCCGAGCGCAAGTTCGGGCAGCAGGCGCCGGGCGACCTGATGTGGGACAAGCCGGAGTGTCCGCTTTCGCAGCGCTTCCTCGACGACATGCGCGCGGTCGACTCGGTCGAGTCCCAGGCGGCGGGGCTCGACCTGCCGTGGCTGCTGGTGCACGGCGACGGCGACACGGTGGTGCCTGCGCAGGAATCCGAGCGGATCGCCGCGCAGGCGCCAGAGCGCCGCACGCTGCGGCTGCTGCCCGGCGCCGACCACGTCTTCAGCGACGCCGGCGAGGCACCGATGTGCGCCGCGGTCGTCGGCTGGCTGCGCGGCTAGGCCGCGGCGCGGCTCAGTTGCCCTCGGTCTCGACCGTCGGCGCCGGCGCGGCGTTGTCCAGCCACTCGGCGAGGAACAGGTTGGTGTCGCGCGGGCTGGCGTTCTGGCGGTTCGACGCGAAGATCAGGCGCTTGCCGTCGGCGCTGAACATCGGGAAGCCGTCGAAGGACTCGCAGTAGGTCACGCGCTCGTGGCCGCTGCCGTCGGCGTTCACCAGGTAGAGGTTGAAGTCACGCCCCGTGGGGTCGTCCTGGTTCGAGCAGTAGATGATGCGCTGGCCGTCCGGGTGCCAGTACGGGCCGAAGTTGGCGGCGCCGTTGTCGGTCACCTGGTAGGGCTCGGCCGACGGATCGTCGAGGTCCAACGTGTAGACCTGCAGCGCCATCGGTTCGATCGAGTCGGCCGCCAGCAGGTCATCGTAGCGCTTGGTCTCCTCGTCGGTCTGCGGGTAGTACGCGCGCCACACGATGCGCCG
>Ga0316187_10004932_pt1 | contig 11563 bp, 10 predicted proteins | sample CroRivburrow1_MG_FD_204927 | JGI IMG/M metagenome (GOLD analysis project Ga0316187, IMG submission 204927) | Coastal sediment microbial communities from Maine, United States - Cross River worm burrow 1 | ecosystem: Environmental > Aquatic > Marine > Coastal > Sediment | place: USA: Maine...
CCAGCAGCTGCTTCGGCCGATCTGTGGCGGTGAAGCGATCGCCGCCCCACTGGTGCTCGCGTCCGGCGGAGGGGTTGATCAGGCAGGAGATCCAGTAGTCGCGCGACCGCCGCCCCCAGCACATCTGGTTGCAGGAGATGCAGCCGCGGATGTCGTCATCGCGGCCCTCGGCGGCCTTGTTCGCCAGCTGCGGGTCGGCGATCTGGCCGCGCACGATGGACACCAGATCGGCCTCGCCGCTGGCGATTATGTAGTCGCCGTTTTCCGCGGTGCGGATGTGGCTCTCGGAGATCACCACGGCCTTGTCCACCGAGCTGCGGATCAGCCGCGACAGCGAGCTGGTGAGCTTCTCGCCGTGGACGAAGGTCGGCATCACCCGGTCGTAGTCGATGTAGTTGCCGGAGCCGCAGGTCACGTAGTCGATATGTCCGGCGCGGTCGTGGGCGGCGACGATCTCGGCGTAGTCCTGGTAACCGAGCATGAACGTGCTGTGCTCGGAGGCGCTGAAACTCAGGCCGACGATGAAATCCTCGCCGCACTGTTCGCGCACCGCCTCGAAGATCCGCGTCGACAGGCGCATGCGGTTTTCCAGCGAGCCGCCCCACTGGTCTGTGCGGTGGTTGGACCACGGCGTCCAGAACTGGTCGAGCAGCGAATGGTAGGCGGCCCAGACCTCGACGCCGTCGAAGCCGGCTGCCTGACAACGGCGCGCGGCCTGGCGGAAGCCCTCGATGATCTCCTCGATCTCGGCCTCGGACATGGCATGGCTGCCGTCCGAATCGTGGTAGGAGGGCCGGCCGGAAGGCGACCAGTTCGGCTGGTAGCTGAGATCCGCGTCGCCGTGCTGGCCGACGTGATACAGCTGCTGAATCATCACCGCGCCGTGGCGCTGGCAGCCCTCGACCAGTGTGCGGAAGGGCTCGATCACGCCATCGTCGTCGTGGCGGAAGTTGCCGCGGGTCAACACCGCGGTGCGGTGCACCGGCATCGGCTCGACCACGATCATCGCCGCGCCGCCGATGGCGCGCTCTTCGTAGTACTTGCAGTGCTGCGCATCGGGCAGGCCATCGCGGGCCATATTGGCGGTGTGGGCACCGAAGACAATGCGGTTTTTCAGCTGCTTGCCGCGCAGCTGCAGTGGCTGGAAGAGATGATCGTGTTGCATGCCGGGTCTGGACTCGCGGGAGCGCTGGCTCCCTGGTGGAGATTCCCGATCCGCTGCTGGGCGCGGGCTTCGAGCAGCGCGCGGCTGCGGCGCAGAGGGCTGAATCAGCCGCCCTTCAGCGGCGGCAGGATCAGCATCTCGTCACCCTCGGCGAGGCGCTGGCTGTCGCGCTGGCTGGGCGGCACGTTGCTGCCGTTGACGATCACCAGCAGGGTCTTTTCCCGATTGACGGCGCCGATCTGCTGCAGCACCTGGCTCGGCGTGGCGTCGGCGGCGACCTCCAGCTGCAGCCGGCCGTCGGTGTCGCCGAGGCGAAGCTGATCCTGCAGAGCTTCGCCGAGTTGAAGTCGAATGCGCATGGCTGGTGGTTTCCCCGGCACCGCGGCGCCGCCCCGGGACGGGACGACGACGCGGCGAAGCCCGCCGGCGAGCGGCGGGCGATGGTGGCTATACGCCGAGCTGTTCGACCAGCTCGGCGGGCACCGTGCCGTCGGCGTTCCAGCCGCGCAGCTCGTAGTATTCCTTGAGCATCCGCGACAGCTCGCAAACGCGACCCTCGGCGGTGCCCGACGGTGCCGGCACCTCCAGCAGGCGCTGCGGCAGGGTGTCATCGGCGGCGGTGAAGCCGGCGCGTTCGTTGAACAGCCGCTCCAGCGTCCAGGTACGCTCGCCGATGCGCTGCAGATCGTCCATCGACCAGTCCTTGCCGCAGGCCGGGTTGAGCAGTGCGCGGTAGTCCTCGGCGCTCCAGCCGGCGCTGGCGGCGAAGCAGCACAGGCCGCTGGAGTCGATCATGGCGATCTCGTCCTGCGACTTGCGGATCGGCTCGGCCTTGCCCGCGCCGCTCTGGTCGGACATGTCCTCGGCGAAGGCGTCGTGCTTCATGTGACAGGCGCCGCGGTTGCTGGTGGCGTAGCCCAGGCCCATGCCCTGCAGGGCGCGCGAGTCGTAGCCGGCGAATTCCTGCCCCTTGACGTGCATGGCGATCTTCGGCTGGTCGAAGTGCTCGCACAGACGCTTGGCACCGAGGCCGAGCAGCTTGCCGAAGCCGAGGCCCTTGCCGGCCAGCTCGGTCATCACCACCAGCGCTTCGGCGTTGCCGAAGCGCAGCTCGACGCCACCGGTGTCCTCGCTGTTGATCACGCCCATCTCGAACAGCTCCATGGCCGCAGCGATGGTGCCGCCGAGGGAAATCGGATCCATGCCATGTTCGTTGGTGAGGAAGCCGGCGAAGGTGGCGGCGTCGATGTCATCCACGCCGACCATCGAGCCCAGGGCGAAGGCGGTCTCGTATTCCAGGCCGCCGCCGGCGATCTGGTATTCGGGGCGATCCTTCACCGACCAGTGGTTGGGGTTGACCTTCGATACCCGCTGGCAGGCGATGGTGCAGCCGAAACAGGCGGCGTTCTGCACCATGTTGCGGTGGCCATCGCGACCCACCCGCCACATGGCCTTGGCGCCGATCTTGTCCGCGCCTTCGAACTGCACCGACTGGAAGTTGCGCGTCGGCAGGCCGCCGAAGCGATCCATGGCCTGCATCATGGCGTTGGTGCCGTAGCGACTGAAGGCCAGACGGTCCTTGCTGCGCGCCAGCTTGGCGTTGGTTTCCACCACCGCCTTGGCGAAGCCTTGCGGATCTGCCGCCTGCACGCCGCGAGTGCCGCGCACGGCGATGGCCTTGAGGTTCTTCGAGCCCATCACCGCGCCGACCCCGGAGCGCCCGGCGGCGCGGTGGTAGTCGTTGACCACGCAGGCGTAACGATTGCCGATCTCTCCGGCGCGGCCGATGGAGGCCACCTTCAGGTTCGGCTGCTGGTGATGCTTGCGCAGCCAGTCCTCGGTGTGCCAGACGGTGGTGCCCCAGATATCGCCGGCGGGCAGCAGCTCGAAATGATCGTCTTCGATGTGCAGATAGACCGGCTTTTCCGCCCTGCCGGTGATCAGCAGCAGATCGTAGCCGGCCAGCTTCAGCTCGGCGCCGAAGCGACCGCCGGAGTTGGAGCAGGCGATGGCGCCGGTCAGCGCGCCCTTGGTGATCACCGAATAACGGCTGGAGGTGGAGGCCGCGGTGGCGGTCAGCGGGCCGGTAGCGAAAACCAGGGCGTTGCCCGGATCAAGGGCGTCGGCCGTCGGATCCATGTTTTCACAGACGTATTTGGTGCCCAGCCCGCGCTGGCCCAGATAGCTCTCCGCCCAGTCGCGGTTGAGCGCTTCGCGAGTGATCTCGCCGCGGTCTAGATCGACGCGCAAAATGCTGTTCTGCCAGGCCATGCTGTCCCCTTGGCTCGCTGCTTCAAAAGATGGTGAATCGGTAAGAATTAGTGTGTCCGGCGATGTTATGCCGGCGATGCGGTAGCGCGCAATCACCACCGCGGCTCTCGGGTGACCGCCCGATAGCCCGCCGCACGCTTCCCTCGGCGCTGCGCTGCACCGCCCGCGGCGGCCGAGCGCACGTTTGACAAGGCATCGCCCCCAGCTGAACGGGGCAACGCAAGTCGCCGATTTTTCGCCGGTTAATCCAGCGCCATCGCGCCCGGCGACGGGCAAAAACTTGACGTGCTTCACATTGGCCACGATGATCTGGCGCGCCGGTTCGGCGCGGTTTCGCCGCCGCAGCCGGCAATCGGGCGGCACAAAAAACACGAACGAGGAGTGCGCCATGCCCAAAGCCATCCGCATCTACGTGCACTACGTGGAAGCGCTGACCCGCGTCGTCGGCCGCGCCGCCATGTGGCTGATTTTCGGCATGCTGGGCATCCTGCTGTACTCCTCGATCGGCAAAGCCGTGGACACGCCGCCGCTGTGGACGCTGGAAATGGCCCAGTTCGCGATGGTCACCTACTACCTGCTCGGCGGCGGCTATTCCATGCAGCTCGGCGCCCATGTGCGCATGGATCTGCTCTACGGCAACTGGTCCGAACGCACTCGCAGCTGGGTGGACAGCGCGACCGTGCTGTTCCTGATCTTCTACCTGATTTTCCTGCTCTACGGCGGCTACTCCAGTACCGAGTACGCGCTGCAATACGGTGAGCGCAGCTACTCCGCCTGGCGACCGTATATGGCGCCGGTCAAGATCATCGCCTGCGTGGGCATCGTGCTGATGCTGCTGCAGGCCGTGGCCATGCTATTTCGGGACATCGCCAGGCTGCGCGGAGAGGAGCTCTGATGAGCCACGAGATGATCGCCCTGCTGATGTTCTCGTCGATGATGCTGATGCTGCTGACGGGCCAGCGGGTTTTCGCGGCGATCGGCTCGGTGGCGGTGATCGCCGCGCTGCTGCTGTGGGGTGACGGCGGCTCGGAGATGGCCTTCTCCGCGGCCATGAAGCTGATGAAGTGGTATCCGCTGCTGACCCTGCCGCTGTTCATTTACATGGGCTTCATGCTCTCCGAGTCGGGCATCGCCAACGATCTCTACGAGATGTTCCACGTCTGGTTCGGCCCGCTGAAGGGCGGTCTGGCCATCGGCACCATCGTGCTGATGGTGGCGGTCTCGGCGATGAACGGCCTGAGCGTGGCCGGCATGGCCATCGGCGCCAGCATCGCCCTGCCCGAGCTGCTGCGCCGCGGCTACGACAAGATCATGGTCACCGGGGTGATCCAGGCGGGCAGCTCGCTGGGCATTCTGGTGCCACCGAGTGTGGTGCTGGTGCTGTACGGCATGATCGCCCGCCAGCCGGTGGGCCAGCTGTGGCTCGCCGGGGTGATCCCCGGGTTGATGATGGCCGGCATGTTCATCCTCTACATCGCCATCCGCTGCCACTTCCAGCCACACCTCGGGCCGACCCTGCCGGCGGAGGAGCGCCAGGTTCCGCTGCGCGAGAAGATCCGCCTGCTGCGTGCCGGCATCCTGCCGCTGATGATCTTCTTCTGCATGACCGGGCTGTTCCTGATGGGCGTCACCAGCCTGGTGGAGAGTTCCGCGGTAGGCGCGCTGGCGGCCACCGTGGCGGCGCTGCTCAAGCGTCGCCTCACTGCACAGGTGATGGAGGAAACGCTGCGCAAGACGCTGGCCATCAGCTGCATGTTCATGTGGATCATCCTCGCCGCGCTGTGCTTTGGCGCGGTGTTCGACGGCCTCGGCGCGGTGCGCGCCATCGAGGGCTTCTTCCTCGAACAGCTCGGCCTCGGCCCCTGGCAAGTGCTGATCCTCATGCAGCTGTCCTTTCTGCTGATGGGCACCTTCCTCGATGACACCGCAATGCTGGTGATCGTCGCGCCGCTGTATGTGCCGCTGGTCGCCGCGCTGGGCTTCGATCTGATCTGGTACGGCGTGCTCTACACCATCACCTGCCAGATCGCCTATATGACGCCGCCCTTCGGCTACAACCTGTTCCTGATGCGCGCCATGGCGCCGCCGGAGATCGGCCTCAGGGACATCTACATCTCGATCATCCCCTTCGTCTTGATCATGGCGCTGGCCCTGGCGCTGGTGATGATTTTTCCGCAAATCGCCCTGTGGCTGCCGGATCTGCACTACGGGCGCTAGCAGACAAGCGGCGCGCACCCTCGCCGAGGGTGGCGCCAGGAACCAGCGGCGGGTCAATCGCCGCACCACCGAGGCAGGAGATAGGACATGAGCAACAGACGAGAATTTCTCAAGAAGGCAGGCGCCGCCGGCGTCGCCGGTGCGGCCAGCATCGGCGCCCCCGCCATCCACGCCGCTGGCAAGAAGATCAAATGGCGCCTGCAGACCTACGCCGGACCGGCGCTGGGCGAGCACGTCATCAAGCCATCCATCGACGCCTTCAACAAGGTGGCCAACGGCGAGATGGAGATCGAGCTGTACTTCGCCGACCAGCTGGTGCCCACCGGCGAGCTATTCCGCGCCATGCAGCGCGGCACCATCGACGCGGTGCAATCCGACGACGACTCCATCGCCGCGCCGGTGGATGTCTCCGTATTTGGCGGCTATTTCCCCTTCGCCAGCCGCTACAGCCTCGACGTGCCGGTGCTGTTCAACCAATGGGGGCTGGCCGACATCTGGCGCGAGGCCTACGCCGAGGTCGAGGGCGTCACCTGGCTCAGCGCCGGCGCCTGGGATCCCTGCCACTTCGCCACCAAGGATCCGATCCACAGCCTCGACGACCTCAAGGGCAAGCGGGTGTTCACCTTCCCCACCGCCGGCCGCTTTCTGTCGCGCTTCGGCGTGGTGCCGGTCACCCTGCCCTGGGAGGACATCGAAATCGCCGTGCAGACCGGCGAGCTGGACGGCATCGCCTGGTCCGGCATCACCGAGGACTACACCGTCGGCTGGGCGGATGTCACCAACTACTTCCTCACCAACAACATCTCCGGCGCCTGGATCGGCTCCTACTTCGCCAACAGCGAGCGCTGGGACGAGCTGCCCGAGCACCTCAAGCAGCTGTTCCACCTGTGCATGGACAGCTCCCACTACTACCGCCAGCACTGGTACTGGGGCGGTGAAGCCAAGCTGCGTACCGAGGGCACCAAGATGCAGCTGACCAGCATCCCCGATGCGGAATGGGCCACGGTCGAAGCCGAAGCGCTGAAATTCTGGGATGAGATCGCCGAGACCAGCGAGCGCGCCGGCCGCGTGGTGCAGATCTTCAAGGACTACAACGCCGCGATGCAGAAGGCCGGGCGGCCCTACCGCTACGACTGATCGACAAACCAGCAAGCACGCATCCGGGCGCACAGCGCCCGGATGCCACCACCGCGTTCTCGTTTGGCGCAATCAGGCAGCGCGCGGCGGCGGCCGGCGGCGCACCACCAGCGCGGCGCGAATGGCCACCGCCAGCACCACCACAGCGCCGCCCATCAGGGTCGCCCGGGCGGGCAGCTCGCCCACCAGCAGCCAGACCCAGACCGGATTGAGCAGTACCTCGACCAAGGCCAGCAAGCTGCACTCCGCGGCCGGCACGTGGCGCGATCCACGAATGTACATGTAGCCACCTATGCCCATCTGCACCACCGCCATAAACAGGCACAGGGCGATGCCGGTGGCATGCAGCTCGAAGGGCACACCCAGCCACAGCAGCGCGACGCTGCTGACGAGCAGCAGAAACAGCCCGTTGAGCAGCTGCACCGGCTGCATGTCCACCGCTCGACCGGCGCGCACGCTGACGTTGAACAGGGCGAAGCTCAATGCACAGGCCAGCCCCAGCCCGAGGCCCGGCAGCGAATCCGCCGCCAGCTGGCCGTCGATCATGATCAGCACGCCGAACACCGCAAGCCCCATGGTCCACCAGGTGGCGCGGGCCACCGACTCACGCAGAAACAGCAGAGCCAGCAAGGCGGTCAGAAATGGCGCCGTGGCCACCAGAAACACCACATTGGCCACGCTGGTCATCTGCAATGCCAGAACGTAGGTGGTGATCGCAGAACCCACCGCGACGCCGGCCCGCACGCCGTGCCAGCCGGTGGCGCGCAGCGCGCCGAGCACATCCAGCGGGCGCCCGCTGCCGCGATTGGCGAAGCCCATCATCAGCAGCGCCGTGGGCACCAGAAGCAGCGAACGCCAGAACAGGATCTGCCAGGCGCTGGCCTCGCCGATCAGCCGAATCGACGTGCCGGAGGTGCTCCAGCACAAGCCGGCCAGCATCACCAGCACCACGCCGCGCCGGTACAGCGGATCGACCTGCGGGAGATTCAGCGCAGCGGTTTGATGAGACATCGCGACCTCCTCACGAGCAGCGCTCGCGAGATCAGCGGAACGGGCGAACCCGCGATTGAACGGCGGCTGCGGCCGGCGGTCGCCGGCTCTGCCGTCTCCCGGCGCGACGCCGGGCTTATCGAATCAGCGACGCATCACACCGACTGCTGGCCGTAGCGCGCCACGTGCTCCTCGTCGTCGAAGCCCGGCGCGGCGAAGACCCGCGCCAGCAGGGGTTCGAAATGCTCCAGCGGCGCGGACGGGTAGTCCGGATCGAAGCAGTTCTGGTCGTACTCCTCGCAGAAGCGCACCGCCTCGTCAAACCACTGGTGATCGCGAAAGCGGTCCCGCGCATTGCGGTCGCCGCCGCAGTGGTGGGCGTAGTAGTGCATCTGGAACAGGCCGTGATGCTTGACGATCCAGTGGATCTTTTCCGAGACGAAGGGGCGCAGCACCGCGGCGGCCATCTCGCTGTGCGAGTGCGGTGCCAGCAGATCGCCGATATCGTGCAGCAGCGCGGCGGCGACCATCTCGTCCGGCTCGCCGGCGCGCTCGGCGCGGGTCGCCGATTGCAGGCAGTGTTCGAGACGCGAAATGCGATAGCCGGAGAGCGAATCGTCGAGCAGCCGCAGATGGGCCATCAGGCGCGCCGGCAAGCCCTCGCAGAACTGCTTTTCGAGGCGGTCGAGAAAGGCGTATTCCTCGGCGCTGCCGTCGCTCATGCGCGTGAAACTGACTTGCTGCATGGGGGCTCCCGTCGGTTGATTGCGGCCACTGCGGTGGGCCGAGTCTGAAACGATCGGCGGGTGGCGACAAATGAAGAAAGTGCGTGCCGACCCTTACTTTTACTAATGGCTGCTGAATTCACACCACGGCCGGACCAGCGCCAACGGCGGATCGGTGGGCGCAGCCGCTACCGCGGCTCGCCATCGGTCGCCGCCAGCCCGGCCTCCGGCCCGCGACCCGGCCCGCGACCCGGCGCGTGGGCGAGTATGCACTCGGCCAGCAAGCGCGCCGCCGGGCCGCTGCGCTCGCCCTTGGGCAACACCAGCCGCAGGTCGACGCCGGCCGGCTCGAAGCCCTGCAGATCCAGCCGCCGCAGCCGACCCGCGGCCAGATCCGCCGCCACCAGATGCATCGGCAGAAAGCTGAAACCCGGTCCGTCGCGCAGGATATCCAGCGCCGCGGTGAAGTGATCCACCGTCCAGCGCTGCTGCGCCTGCAGCCAGCCGCCCTCGCGTTTGGGGCCGCTGCCGGTGTCGGCAATGACGATGTGCAGCGAGCGGCGCAGCTCGCGCTCGGTGATCGGCTGGGGCAGCTCGAACAGCGGATTGGCGGGATTGGCCACCGGAATGAAGCTCACCGGCATCAGCTGCCGGCTGAAACGCCGGGTGCCGATACTGCCGCTCACGGCGACATCCGCACGCTGCTGCTCCACCGCCTCCACGGTGCCGGTGATCACGTCCTCCACCAGCCGCACGCGGCTGCCACGGCTGCGCGGGTGAAAATCCGCCAGGGCGCGGATCATCGCCGCGCGCGGATAGAGCTGCTCCACGGAGACGATCAGCTCGCCCTCCCAGCCCATGGCCAGCGACTCGGCCAGCCGTTCCAGCGCCCGTGCGTCGCCGGTGAGCTGGCTGGCGTGGCGCAGCAATACCGCACCGTGATCGGTGAGCCAGGCACGCCGACCGACCACCTCCAGCAGTTGCACGCCGAGCTGATCCTGCAGCTTGTGCACCGCCTGATGCAAAGAGGAATGACTGCGGTGCAAACCCTCCGCGGCGGCTGCATAACTGCCGAAATGCACCACCGCCTCAAGGATTCGCCACTGTTCCAGAGTGGTGCGGCTGGACGGCGGGACGGGTTTGCTCATCAGTCAACCATTCGATAAAACCGACAGAATAAGGCGGATATTAGCGATTTTCATCCTGCGCAGCAGACATTAATCTAGGCCTCACGCAACAACCGAGCGGAGCCTGAATCATGAGAACCCTGCTGCTGATCCACTCCAGCCCCATGGGCGAACACTCCCACACCCGCCAGCTGGGCAAGCACTACGCCGAGCGTTGGCTGGCGGCCAATCCGGATGCCCGGCTGATCGAGCGCGATCTGGCCGCCACCGCGCCGCCCCATCTGGACGCCGACACCATCGGCGCTTTCTACACCCCCGGGGAAGCACTCGACGCGGCGCAGCGGGAGCGGCTGGCGCTGTCCGACGAGCTGATCGCCGAGCTGGAGAGCGCCGACGAGATCGTCATCGGCTCACCGATGCACAATTTTTCCATCAGTGGTCTGCTCAAGGCCTGGATCGATCAGGTACTGCGCGTCGGGCGCACCTTCCGGTACACCGAGAACGGCCCGGTGGGCCTGCTGAAAAACCGGCGGGTGGTGGTGATCAGCGCCCGCGGCGGTCGCTATGACGCAGGCAGCCCGGCGGCGGCGATGAACCATCAGGACGGCTATCTGCGCACCGTGCTCGGCTTCATCGGTTTGCACGACGTGGAGGAAATCCACGCCGAAGGGGTCGCCGGCGGCGGCGAGGGCGTGCAGCGGGCCAGCGCCGAGCTGATCGAGCTGGCGCAACGCCGCCGGGCCGCCTGAAGCCGCCCAGCTGCGGCGGGGCCGATCCCCCCGCGCGGCTAGCTACCCCGCACCGCCATCCCCCGCGACAGGTACAGCACGCCGCCGATCACCAGCCCCAGCCCGATGACGTGTGCCCAGCTGAAGGCCTCATCCAGCACGATCACCGCCAGCAGCGAGGTAATCACCGGGCCGATGCTGCCGACGATGCTGGTCGGCCCCGGCCCGATGCGGTGGATCGCCTCGCCGATCAGCAGCGAGGGCAGCACAGTGGCCACCACGGCGATGAGCAGCACCAGCCAGAGCACCGTCGGGGAGACCTGCGGCAGGTCGACGCCGTGCACGATGACGTAGTGCAGCAGGATCGCCAGACTGGCCACCGACAGCGCCAGACAGGTGAACAGGCGGCTACCGAGGCGGTCGATCAGCGGTTTGCTGAACAGCACATAGCCGGCAAAACACAGGCATGCGCCGAGAACCAGCGCCGTGCCGGACAGCACCGCGGGGCCGAGATCGCGCAGGTCGTGGCCAAACACCGCGGCCACCCCGGCGTAGCTGAGCAGCAGCGCGACCAGCGCGTGACGCGTCAGCCGCTCGCCGTAGACGATGCGCGCCAGCACCACCACCAGCGTCGGGTAGGTGAACAGGATCAGCCGCTCGAACTGCGCGGTGACCAGTGTCAGCCCCCACAGATCGAGATAACTGGCGCCGTAGTAGCCGAGTATCCCGAGCAGCGCCACGCGCGGCCACAAACGGCGCAGCGCCTCACCCTGCGACGAGCCGCTGGCCGTACCCTGCAGCAGCGCGTGGGCGCCGATGGCCAGATAGATGGGCAGCGAAAAGGCCATGCGCAGCGCCATCAGCGTAGTGCTGTCGACGCCCTCGGCGTAGGCCAGCTTGATCAGGATGGGTTTCAGCGAGAACAGCCCGGCGCCGGCGATCGCAATGGCGATTCCGGCGATGGCTGGGTTGCCTGGCTGCGCCCGGGTCTTGGCCAAGGCCATAAGAGCACCTCAAAAAAGTCTTCTTCCGCGATGGCGGCGCCAGCTCCACGCTCGACAAAATCTTCGGCAAAGATATTGCCCAGCGCTGCTGTCCCGCAGCGCGCAGGGCGGGATGCCCGGCGTCATCCTCATGTATCCCCAATACACTGCTGTTCTGCGCGCGGTGCTCCCTTGCACTGACGAAAAACCCGAACTATTG
>Ga0316187_10004933_pt1 | contig 11562 bp, 6 predicted proteins | sample CroRivburrow1_MG_FD_204927 | JGI IMG/M metagenome (GOLD analysis project Ga0316187, IMG submission 204927) | Coastal sediment microbial communities from Maine, United States - Cross River worm burrow 1 | ecosystem: Environmental > Aquatic > Marine > Coastal > Sediment | place: USA: Maine...
GCTTTCGAGCCAGGCGAAGAAATGCCGCACGCCGTACCACGTGCCGGGCCACGATTTGCGCCAGCTCACCCACTCCGGCTCGCCTTCCAGGACCCACTCGCGCTGCGCATCAGTCAGTTCACGCCACGGCGTATCCAGCGGAATGCCGCGCTCTCCCGCGTACTTTTCGAGATCATCCTGACACTCACGAAAGCTTTTCGTCTGCCACGGTTTAACCGCCCCTTCGCGCAGCGTCTTGCGTTCGTCCGGGACGATCAATCCGAAATCGATACCGATGACACGGCCGAAACCACGACAGGTTTCGCATGCGCCCACCGGCGAATTGAACGAGAACATCCCCTGATTAGGCTCGCGGTAGTGAATATCGCAATCGGCACAATGCAGGTCGTCACTGAACTTCCATGTTCGGACCGCCTGACCTTCGTCATCAACCACATGGACCTGTATCCGCCCGTGGCCGACACTGAGGGCGGACTCCAGTGCCTCGACGACGCGTTCGCGCTCCGCGGACGACACGCGAAAGCGGTCCTGAACAATCTCCAGTGCGCCTCTGGTCTTAGCGAAAACACGGGTGTAACCCTGCGCTTCGAGCAACTGCAACACTTCTTTCTCGGAAAAATTCTTCGGCACTTCAACCGGGAAGGTCATCACCAGACGCGGATCGTCAAGTTCTTCGCCACGCTGCTGCAACGAACGGTAGATCGACTCGGGCGTGTCGCGGCGCACCGGTAGCGCGCATCGGCGGCACAGAAGGCGTGAAACCCGCGCGAATAGAAGCTTGAGATGATCGGCCAGTTCCGTCATGGTCCCAACGGTTGAGCGCGACGTGCGAACCGGGTTGGTCTGATCAATAGCGATTGCCGGCGGCACGCCGTCAATTCCATCGACTTGTGGCCGATCCATTCGGTCGAGAAACTGGCGTGCATATGGCGAAAAAGTCTCGACATAGCGCCGCTGTCCTTCGGCATACAGCGTGTCAAATACCAGCGACGATTTTCCCGATCCGGAAACCCCGGTCACCACCAGCAGCTCACCAAGCGGGAAGTCAATGCTGATGTTCTTCAGACTATTCTGACGTGCTCCGCGTATCCGAATGGCACTTGATGGTTTGGATGTCATGTACTTGCGTGAAACCTGATTGTGCGCCCGCCTCGGGCCGAGCCGGTAATTATCCCGTAATACCGGGCAGGCTGAGAATTTGTAGCGAAAGCAAGCCGATGGAGAGCAATAGCCCCCCATAAGGAACCCAGGTCGGATAGACGCGGATACCAGCCGGTGGTTTCTGAAAACGCTTGATGCGAATTAGCGAAAGATTCACCAGCACGAACACGAGCAAAATTGCGAAGCTGGTGAGCTTGGCGAGCGTCACCAGCGGCAGCCAGAGCGCAAAAATCAGCACGCCAATCGTAATCGCAGCAGTTGACGCGACCGGGGTCCTGGTCCGCTTGTTCACCTTGGCTAACAGGTGGTGCACCCAGCCCGCGCACGCCATTCCATACAACATGCGCGACGCCATGATCATCTGTATCAGCGCACCGTTAATCACTGCAAAAAGGCTGATCAGCGTAATGAGCACAGGCGATGCGCCGGTAGCGTTCTCGAACAACAGGGCCAGCGGCGCCTCGCTTGTCGCCAGAGTCGTGGCCGGCAAGGCCAGCACCGCTGCAATCACAATCAGCAAATACAATACGGTGGAACCGACCAGGGTCAGAATAATGGCACGCGGCACAACGTGTTGCGGGTTCTTCACCTCTTCCGAGACGTTGACCATATCCTCGAAGCCAATGAAGGCGTAGAAGGCCAGGAAGGCTCCCGTCACGATACCCCACCAGGCGGTGGCATTCGCAGGTGGGACCAGTTCCGGCAAGCGTTGGGGCAAAGTGGCAAAGCTGTCGGCGGACACGACGATGATCAACAACAGGCCGCCAATTTCGACAACTGTCGCAACCGCCGCGATCGTGATCGACTCCAGTATTCCCCATATGGCGAGAGTGCCAAGCACCGCCACCAGCAACACAACAACCATTACCCCCGGCAGTTCGACAAAGACGCGTAGATAACCGATGAATCCCCGCACCAGAGTGGCCGAGGAAACAAGCCCGGAGAACACGATCAGATATCCCACAAGCGTGGACAATCCGCGACGCCGGAAGCCCTCCTGCACGTACACGGCTTCTGCTCCGGATAACGGGTAGCGCGCCGCCAGCTCGGCATAGGTAAAAGCGGTGAATGCCGCCACAACCGCCGCGGCAACAAACGCGACGGGCGCGTACATTCCCGCAACACCAGCGACCTCGCCAACCAGAACATAGATGCCAGCGCCCAGTATCGTGCCCAACCCGTAAAGGGTCAGCAGCGGTAGCGACAAGGCCCTGCGAAGACCTGGCTGCGACGGCCTCATGCTCTCCTCATGGTCGGGATTCATGTTCGAGCGGACTTCAATTAACCCTCGCAATCTTCAACCCGTTGGCGCACCGATTCTACGTGATCCCTCCTGCTACACTGTACGCATCGTCAGACAACTGCATCGAAAAACAATGACATCGGGAGACAGCGCATGATCGATTTGTATTTTGCACCGACCGCTAATGGCTTGCGTGCCACGATTGCGCTGGAGGAAGCCGGCCTGCCTTACAGGATACATACAGTCGACTTGTACAAGGGCGAGCAGCACACGCCAGAGTTCCAACACATCAATCCGGCCGGGTTGATCCCGGTGATAGTCGATCCGGACGGCCCCGGTGGTGCGCCGATCACAATAAGCCAGTCGGGAGCGATCATCCTCTACTGCGCTGAAAAGGCGGGCAAGCTGATACCTGCCGACAACGCCAGGCGAGCACTGGCCATGCAGTGGTTCACGCAGGCTGCAAGCGACATCTCCGGTGCCAGCATGACCGTGTTCCGGCTTGAGAACTCCGCACCGGAAAAATCGGCCACGAACGTCGACTACTTCAAGAAAAGGCTGCGTGACGCATTCAGGGATTGCGACAGAGCGCTTGAACACGAGCAATACCTTGCAGGAGAGTTATCCGTTGCTGACCTCATGCTTTACCCTTCGTTTGCAATGCGCCGGTCAATGCTGGAGCAAGAGGGTGAATACGATAATCTGCGCAGATGGGGAGACAACATGGCTGCCCGACCGGCAGTCCAGCGCGCGATGCGTTATGCCGGTTAGCCCTACGCACTGCACCCTGGTTTAACCCCTTGGATCGCGGGCCGTTGTGGCCTGGAATCCAACCAGAATTGAAGAAATGCAATAATGGCCAGACCTTTTCAAAATCTTCTCGACTCACTTTCGCAAGGCCTGCAGAAGATGGCAGGCATCGAAACAGCGGAGCAGCGTATCGCCCGTGAGAAACAACAATTGCACGCCTCGGTCGCAATGTTGCTATACGAAACCGCGCGTGCCGACCACGACGTCAGGGAAGAAGATATTCAAGTGGCCAACGAATGCTTGAGCGAGTTGCTTGTGCTGACGGCCGAGCAGTCCCGGGAACTCATGCTGCATGCAGCCAAACCGCACGAGCGGCCCACCTCGTACCACCCGTTGGTCAAGGCAATCAACGACCAGTTCAGCGCGGGGCAAAAAATTCGGCTGGTGGAGTACATGTGGCGCGTCGCCCATGCCGACCAGGATGTCGACAAATACGAAGATCACCTGGTGCGAAAAATTTCCGAATTAATCTACGTGCCTCATCGCGAATTCATCGCCGCGAAGCATCGCGCCCGCGCGAGATCAGCTTGACGCACTCCCTGCTCAAAGAGGTATTTGATCCGTGAACGAGCACATTGCATTGCAGATTGCGGCAATCGGCGCGCTGGGGGTTGTCTGCCAGTGGCTCGGCTGGCGATTCAAACTTCCGGCAATCGTGTTTCTGCTCACTGGCGGACTGGTTGCCGGCCCGCTTACCGGATGGTTGCGTCCGGATGAATTGTTTGGCGATCTGCTGTTTCCCCTGATCTCGCTGTGCGTTGCCGTCATCCTGTTTGAAGGCAGTCTGACCTTGCGATTCGCGGAAATTCGCGGCGTCGAGAAAGTCGTGCTGCGGCTGGTCACCTGGGGCACGCTGGTGAGCTGGATTATTACGGCCCTCGCAGCAATATGGCTGGTAGGCGCATCCTGGCAAGTAGCAACATTGTTTGGTGCGGTGATGGTCGTCACCGGGCCAACAGTTATCGTACCGATGTTGCGCACCGTTCGCCCGACGGCGGCCATTGGCAATGTGCTTCGCTGGGAAGGAATTCTTATCGACCCGGTCGGTGCGATCCTGGCAATCCTTACGTATCAATTTATTACCGCCCTCAGTGCACAACAGGCGCTGCTGCTGACCTTTCTGACACTCGGCAAGATGGTCCTTGCCGGGGTCGCAATTGGAGCAGGCGCTGGCTACTTGCTCGGTCTGGCGATACGGCGCAACTGGTTGCCGGAATTTCTGCACAACTTCACCGTTCTTTGCGTTGTGTTCGCTGTTTACGCGCTATCAAACGCGGTGGAGCATGAGACAGGACTGCTGGCAGTGACCGTGATGGGTTTGTGGCTGGCGAACATGCCCGGCGTACACACCGAAGACATTCTCGACTTCAAGGAAAGTCTGTCGATCCTGCTGATCTCGGGGCTGTTTATCATTCTGGCGGCGCGCATCGATTTCGCATTGTTTGAACAACTGGGCTGGTCAGCACTTGGTGTGTTCGTGGCCTTGCAGTTTCTGGCACGTCCGCTGAAGATCTTGCTCACCACTGCCGGCAGCACACTGAACTGGCGCGAGCGGGCGCTGCTCGGCTGGATCGGGCCGCGTGGCATCGTCGCGGCAGCCATCAGCGCCGTGTTCGGATTACGTCTTGAGCAAGCCGGTTTCGCCGACGCGGCTTTTTTGGTGCCGCTGAGTTTCATGATCATTATCGGCACGGTGTTGTTGCAAGGTGCGACCGCCGGCACCCTCGCCCGCTGGCTGGGTGTGGCCGAACCCGAGCCGCGAGGCTTCCTGGTGGTAGGGGCCAATCGCGTCGCGCGGGCAATCGCCTTGCAATTGCGCAAGGTCGGTTATCGGGCAGTGCTTGCGGACACCTCCTGGGAGAACATCGAGAAAGCGCGCACCGAGGGTTTTGATACCTATTACGGCAGCCTGGTATCCGAGCATGCGGACAGACATCTCGATCTGGTCGGGATCGGCGGCTTGCTCGGGCTCTCGGCACATTCAGCGCTCAACAGTCTGGCGGTCATGCGCTATCGCCGGGAATTCGGTGATGGGAATATCTACGCCTTGCACGCCACGCTGGAAGAACAACCGGAAAACCTGCGAATCGCCGCTGCACAACCCGGCCATGAACTATTCGGCAAGGACGTCAGCTACACGAGGCTATCGAAGTTTCTCGGCGAAGGCGCTGTCGCCACCATCGAACTGGACGAAGGTGAAAACCTCGACACATTCAGCTCGCGCAATCCCGATGCAGTCCCGCTGTTTGCAGTCGACCCGAAGGGCAATGCCCATGCTTTCACCGCCGCCAGGCGCCCCTCTGCTACCAAAGGCTGGAAAGTCATTGCCATCTCCAGAATGTTCGCCCCCGAACAAGACGAAACGGGCACAGCCAGTGCTTGAAGTTGTTCATAGCGCCCGGCATTAGAGAGCAGAACCGTACCGCTGCAGTCCCCGGGCGCCCGGCCTTCGTCAGGAGGCGACAGTAGCACCCATTCACGTCACATCTTCGAGTTGCCCCAATCCCGGAGGTTTCGCGTCATGCTAGATCATACCCAACCGACTGCGGCACTTAACCGGCTTTCCCGGTTTTTTCTACTTGAGACACTCTACGATGCGCGTGAGCTGCTAGACCGGTATCGCCACGTTGAATCCTTCAACAACTACATCAGTGAACGCATGTTCATTATCGTGCCGGCGCTGTTGTTGCAGTTCCTGACTGGCATCGGTTGCGTCATGGGTATCGTCACCTTACTGCCCGACATGCACTGGGCGCTGATACTGCCGATTCTGCTATCCATGCCAGTCATTCTCGCCGGAAGTGTTTTCGTGCAGATCTACGTCTTCTTCTGCTGGATCGAGGGACGATCCATGGAACGTGCGCTCGGTGCACATCGCAAAGCCAGACGCGGCGCGTTCGCGACCTGGATGCAGAGCAAACTCCATCTGGACATTGGGCCGCCCCCCCGCGTTCCGTGGGTTCTGGCAGCACTTTTCGTGTTTGCGCCACTGTTGTCTCTGGCGCACGCCTGGTTGCCGGCCGCTGCGGTGTTCATCGGTCTGGCCATCGTGATGCCATTTATCTACGCCTCGGTGGATCGCTAGCAAGACCTGTTTCGTTACCTCGCAACCCGGCAGTGGCCAGTAATGAACTTGCGATGCACCCCGCCATAGTGAACGGCGGGTTCTCCCGACGGGACGTCAGCCGATTTGCTGCCCGGCAATGCGCTTGAGCCAGAAAACCATTGGTTTTGGTGATTCTGATTGTTCGTCCAGATCCTGCCAGGAAAACGTCGTATGCAATTCCGGGTGCCGCCGATATCCGCGCTTTGTCCAAAACCGATCCAGAGGGATGTAATCACCCGGTTGGCGGTGATGATCAATTTCACGCTGCACGGCGCAGAAAGTGGTGTACTCGAATCGATTGAGGGAACGAACGTGTGCCTCGCGTTCTTCGAAAAATCGCACCCCGACACCCTTGCCACGATACGACCGTTCCAGTACGGATTCTCCAAAATAAAACACCCCCCCAGGATCATATTCCTGTTTGATGAACGGTTGCTTCACGCCATCTTTCTCGGCAGCCAATGGCAGGCCGGTCGAGACTCCAACCACACGGTCATCGTCAAGCGCGATCACGACAACGCAGTCGGGTACCTCCAGATACCTGTGCAAATAGCCACTCTCATAGTCGTAATTACCGTCATACAGATACGGAAACTCGCGAAACACCTCGATACGCAACCTGGCGAGATCCTTGATGTATGGGTGTGCACCGCTTCCGGAAAAACGCCTGATATCAATGCTCATCGAGGCAGATGCCGATCTTGTGGAAACGCACCGGTGTCAACGCTTGCCCAAAAGACGTCAACTGGCTTTGCATGGTTCAGTCGCGGCATGCACCCGTCCCCGAACAGGTCATACAAGATTCCTGAGCTCGCGCAGGCCAACCGACAGCATCGCCAGATCCGGGGTGTTCGCGGTTCGCATTTCAGCAAGCACCTGCTCCACGCGCTCCACCGGGCCGCGATTACGCTCCTCCCACGCCGCGATCAATTCGTCGGGTTCGGTCAGATCTGAATTCTGCGTCAGAACAACGGCAGTCAACGCACGCAGCAAGTCGCCAAGCTCGTCCTGCAGCGTGGTCTGCGCCAGCGTTTGCCAGTGCGTCTCGGTTGCCAGCATCGCGACCCGTTCACGAAACCACGCGAAGTCGAATCGGGAGCTGATTGTGAAGAAAACCCGGGTGACGCATGGCACCGACCGTCGGTCATCTTGAGCAAGTTCTATGATATCGAGCGCCGCCTGTGCCAGATCAGAAACTGCTGCGCGGTGTGCGAGCGGGACTGGAACGCCGGCCTGATCAAGCTCATCTGCGCGCGAGGCGATACGCTCGAACCCGCTTTCGCCGATAAACGACTCCAAAGAGACCAACACGCCGCCAACCGGTCCTGCAAACCGCTCAATTGCCTGCTCCAGATCTCCGGAGAACAGGCGCCGGCGCAAAAACCACCGGGTGGCTCGAACAAGAAGCTGTCCGATCAGCACGAGCATCGATATCCGGACCCGCTCCTCAACTGAATTCTTCAGCGACTCAATCTCCCGCCATAGCCGCACCAACCCGAATGACTCCCGCGCCATCAGGTAGGCACGGACCACGTCGGAAGGACGCGCCCCCGTTTCCTGCGTCAACCGATAAACAAATGTGCTGCCCACCCGATTGACCATGCTGTTGCAGACGTGCGTTGCAACAATCTCCCGCTGCAGTGGATGCGCAAACATCGCATCGCGAAAACGATCGCGTAGCGCTTGCGGGAAATATCGCTCGACCGCGGTGCAAACAAACGGATCATCCGGAACCGTGGACGAAAGCAGCTCCCGATACAACCAGATCTTGCCGTACGCGAGCAGCACGGCATTCTCGGGTGCAGCCAACCCCGTCCGGTCAGCTTTTCGAACACTAATCGCTTCATCTGACGGCAGGAACTCGATGTCGCGTTTGAGCAGATCCTGCCGCTCGAGAAAGCGCATGAAATTCGCTTGCTCAGGGAGCAGCGCAACGCCTTGTGCGTCGGCCATTGCGAGCGACTGCGCCTGATGGATATTGTTTCGCAGTACCAGCGAGGCGACATCATCGGTCATCTGGCCCAGTAACTCGTTGCGCTGTTTGAGTGTCAGTTCACCGTCGGCCATTACGCCGTTGAGCAGTATCTTGATGTTGACCTCATGGTCCGAGCAGTCCACTCCGGCCGAGTTGTCTATGGCATCGCTGAAAATCTGTCCGCCGCCGAGCGCGTACTCGACACGCCCCCTCTGTGTAAAACCAAGATTGCCGCCCTCGCCCACCAACCGGCAACGCAATTCATGACCGTTAACACGCACCGCATCGTTCGCGCGGTCCCCCGCATCAGCATGTGACTCGGTATCAGCTTTTACGTAGGTTCCGATGCCGCCGTTGTAGAGCAGGTCGACCGGCGCGCGCAGCAAGGCGCGAATCAATTCATTGGGAGGCATCGCTGCCGCCTCGATGCCAAGGGCCTGACGTGCCTGGTCGGACAATGTGATCGACTTGGCAGTTCGGGGATAGACGCCGCCACCCTTCGATATCATCGTCTGGTCGTAGTCCGCCCATGAGGAGCGCGCCAGCGCGAACAGACGCTGGCGCTCAATAAACGATTGTTCCTGGTCAGGTTCGGGATCGATGAATATATGACGATGGTCGAACGCAGCCACCAACCGGATACGCCGTGATAGCAGCATGCCGTTGCCGAATACATCACCGGACATATCACCGATTCCGACCACGCTCAGGCCTGCAGTTTCAATATCGATGTCCAGCGATCGGGCGTGATTCTTTACCGACTCCCATGCACCCCGCGCGGTGATGCCCATCCTCTTGTGGTCGTAACCGCTGGATCCACCGGAAGCGAACGCATCCCCCATCCAGAATCCGTACTCCGCGGCCACGTCGTTGGCAATGTCGGAGAACGTTGCGGTGCCCTTGTCGGCAGCCACCACCAGATAAGTGTCATCATCGTCATGGCGTACTACCCGCAGTGGAGGCACCACCTGCCCCGCCGACCGGTTTCCGGTGAGATCGAGCAAGCCCCGCAGGAAGTTCTTGTAGCAGTAAACGACTTCTTTCATCAGGGTGGCACGATCAGCACCCGCGGGCGGTTTCTTGACGACGAATCCACCTTTTGCACCCACCGGAACAATCACTGCGTTCTTGACCATCTGCGCCTTCATCAAGCCCAGAACCTCAGTTCGGTAATCCTCCATACGATCCGACCAGCGCAGTCCGCCGCGCGCCGCTGGTCCGCCGCGCAAGTGCACGCCTTCAACACGTGGCGAGTACACGAATATTTCAAACATCGGCCGTGGTTCAGGAAGTGCCGGCACGAGAGCGGGGTTGAACTTCAACGAAAGATAGGGTTTCGGTGCACCGTTATCCTCAAGCTGGAAATAGTTGGTACGCGTTGTCGCCACAATCAGCGCCAGAATGCGGCGCAGGATGCGGTCCTCGTCAAGGCTCGCTACGGCATCGAGCGCAGCCTCGATACTTTGCTCGCGCTCCTTGCCCCGTGACCCGACCGGTTCATTGCGATCAGGGTCAAAGCGCTCGACAAACAGGGTGACGAGTTGCCGGGTAATGTCCGGATGAGCATCCAGCGCCGCTTCCATATATGCCTCGCTGAACGTAAAGCCCGCTTGTCGCGCGTACTTTGCATACCCACGAAGCAAGGCGACTTCCCGCCAGCTGAGCATCGCCCGCAGCACCAGTCGGTTGAAATCATCGCTTTCGGCCAGCCCGCGCCAGACCCGCAAGAATGCATCCTGAAAAATTTTTCGTACTGAATCAATTTCGACATCGGCGTCCGAACGCAAACCCATGTCATGAATCCAGATGGCAGTCCCGCCATCGGGCTCGATGCGGTAGCGACGCTCATCAATGACTTTCACACCCATGTGTTCAAGCATCGGCAGACTTTGCGATAACGGAACGAAGTCGCCATGCTTTACGAGCTTGAAACGCAAATCCCCGGGTGTCGCCTCAATCGGCCTATGCAGGTTCAGGCAGATACCATCATCACCGGTTAGGCGTTCCATCAGTTCAACGTCATATACGGCATCTCGCGGTGCGTAGTTCTCGCGGTAGCCGGCCGGAAATGCGCCACAGTAGGAGCGAAACAGGTCGCGCCCACGCTCCTCACCGTGCCGGTCAATCAGGGCTGCTGACAATTCGTCTTCCCAGCGGCGCGCGATTGCCGCAAGCTCCGCCTCCAGTGCGCGCTCGTCATATTCCGGTTGCGCACCGGCCTTCGCATGCACAATGATCAGCAATCGGGCAAGAACCGATTCCGACACATTTACCGTGAACGCGCTCGACACGCCGTCGAATGCCTCCATCAGAAGCGCTTGCATGCGCTGTCGCACATCGGTGCTGTAACTGTCGCGCGGCGCAAAGATCAGGCAGGAAAAAAAACGGCCAAACGGATCGCGGCGCACGAACAGCCGCGTTCGCTGGCGCTCCTCCAGATGCAGGATGCCCATCGCAATGCGTAACAGATCGTGCGCCTCGATTTGAAAAAGCTCATCGCGTGGATAGTTTTCGAGTATTGCCTGCAGGGATTTCTGCCGATGGCTGTTGGGTCTCACGCCAGCAGCCTCGATAACCTCACTGACCTTGCGCCTGAGCAAGGGAATCACGGTGACGCTTCTGCTATACGCGACCGAAGTGTAAAGACCGAGAAAACGCCGCTCGCCGACAACATTCCCGGCGTCATCCAGGCGTTTGATACCGACGTAGTCCATGTATCCCGGTCTGTGCACGCTCGAGCGGCTATTGGATTTGGTAACAATCAGCAACTCAGGCTTGCGAGCACGCTCGCGCATCTGCGCCGGCAAGGTGGCAAAACTGGTGGACGTTTCAATACCGGGTTTCTCGCGCAGGATCCCGAGGCCGGTACCGGCAACGATTCGTAACACATCGTCGCCGTCTTCACGTACGAGGTCATAATCACGTGCCCCGAGGAAGGTGAAATGGTTGCCGGTCAGCCACTCGAGAAACCCGGTGGCTTCCGATACCTCTTCATGAGGCAAGCGTGGCGGGGAAGCCTTGATCGCCGCTACCGTTTCCGACATTCGCTGGCGCATCGGCATCCAGTCCTCGACACCGGCATGCACGTCGGCAAGAATCCGTCGCAAACCGTTCTCCAGTGACGCCAGCGCGGCGGCATCGGTTTCACGGCTGATCTCCAGGTGCATGCACGACTCAAATGCCGCGGAATCCGCGCCACCGGCCTGCTGCACCGAAACCAGATTTCCGGCCTCGTCACGCAGCAACGAAATGACCGGATGAATAATG
>Ga0316187_10004934_pt1 | contig 11561 bp, 13 predicted proteins | sample CroRivburrow1_MG_FD_204927 | JGI IMG/M metagenome (GOLD analysis project Ga0316187, IMG submission 204927) | Coastal sediment microbial communities from Maine, United States - Cross River worm burrow 1 | ecosystem: Environmental > Aquatic > Marine > Coastal > Sediment | place: USA: Maine...
CCCGCTCGGCTGCCTACCGTCAACGATGCGCCGACCTCCACGGCGCCCCCATTATCGTTCCCGAGGCCGAGGAGTTGGTGGCGGCGGGAGCTGCGGTCCAGGCGGCGGCAACGGTGACGGGTCAAGCCCCGGCCGAGTTGGCCGCAAGCTGGGGCCTGGACTCGGGGCTGGTGGTCGAGCCGGTCGCAACCAACGGTGCCGAGGTGCGCTCCGCCTACAGCCAACGAGCGGTCGGAGCTGATTGACTCGGGCTTCACCCAGGCTGACCTCCGGTAGCGTCAGCGGCGCCCTTAGATGCAGCGGGTAACGAGCTCGCCACTCAGGGTCTCGACGGCTGTGGCTGTGGTGCCGTCGGGACAGGACAGGGGGTTGAGGGGGGTCAGATCGTGTCGCGATCACGAGCAACGTGAGCGCCGCTCCGTAGTAGACGACAGCGAATGCCAGCCGCATGGGGAAAAGGAGGCCTGCTGTCGTCCGGCGGCTCCGGCTCCGGCAACCTCGGATCGTGATCGAAAGGTTGTGTCACCGCGTGCCCCCGTTCCCCGGCAGAGTCTCGCAACCGTCGCTCTGATGATACCTCCGGGTTCGCCCGGTCGCCGCCACGCCCCAGGCCAGTAGAGTTGGCGGGGCAAAACGGCGCTGGGCCTCAACCGAGAGCCGGAGGCCCTTGGCGTCGGGATCGAACGGCGCGAGAGGGGTCCGTCAGCGAGATCCGGGCAGTGAACGAACCTAGAGAGGCAGTAACGATGGCGTATCGAGTTGGGGTGTTGGGCGGAGACGGCATCGGTCCCGAGGTGATCACCGAGGGCCTGCGGGTCATCAAGGCGGCGGGGGTGGCCCTCGACACCGTCGACTACGACCTCGGCGGTGCCCGCTACCTGGCCGACGGCACCATCCTGCCGGACTCGATACTCGAGGAGTGGCGCGGACTCGATGCCATCTACCTCGGCGCCGTCGGCACCCCCGGCGTGCCCCCCGGGGTCATCGAGCGGGGCCTGCTGCTGAAGATGCGCTTCGAGCTCGACCTCTACATCAATCAGCGCCCCTTCACCGCCCCCAACCACGATTTCATCGTGATCAGGGAGAACACCGAAGGCGCCTACGCCGGTGAGGGTGGTTTCCTGCGCAAGGGTACCCCGTTCGAGATCGCCACCCAGGGCTCGGTCAACACCCGCATGGGCGCCGAACGCTGTATCCGCTACGCCTTCGATCTGGCGGCCAAGCGTCGCAAGCACCTGACGTTGGTCCACAAGACCAACGTCCTCACCTTCTCGGGTGATCTGTGGCAGCGGACCTTCAACGAGGTGGCCGAGGAGTACCCCGACATCGAAACGGCCTACAACCACGTCGACGCCGCCTGCATCTACTTCGTCGAAGATGCCTCCCGCTACGACGTGGTTGTCACCGACAACCTGTTCGGCGACATCCTTACCGACCTCGGCGGTGCCATCTCGGGCGGCATAGGGCTGGCATCCTCAGCCAACCTGAACCCGGCCCGCACCGGACCCTCAATGTTTGAGCCGGTTCACGGCTCAGCCCCCGACATCGCAGGCCAGGCCAAGGCCAACCCCATCGCCGCCATCCTCTCTGGCGCCATGATGCTCGACTTCCTGGGTGAGGATGCAGCGGCGGCGAGGATCGTCAAGGCCAGTGAAGCCGCCATCGGTACCCCGGGCTCGACGTCCACCGTCGCCGACGCCGTCATCGCCAACCTATAAACCCGCCGTACGCGCCGCCGCCTGAACATGAAACCAGGATCAGACCATGCCCAACCCAGGCGCAACCCCACCTGAACAGCAGGCCGCCGAGCCCATGACCATTGAACGGCTCGGCATCCGGGACCCCAGTTGGCCCGCTGCGGTGGAGATTTTCGACACCACCCTTCGGGATGGCTCGCAGTTTGAGGGCATTGCCCTCACCGCGGCCGACAAGCTTCGTATCGCCGAGCAGCTTGATTTGCTGGGGGTGCACTACATCGAGGGCGGTTGGCCCGGAGCCAACCCTCGAGACGTCGAGTTCTTCGCCCGCGCCGCGGCCGGTGAACTTAACTTGAACACCTCGAAGTTGGTGGCTTTTGGTTCCACCCGGCGGCCCAAGGGCAAGGTCGATCAGGACCCCACCCTGGCCAACCTGTTGGGGGCCCAAACTCCGATCTGTTGCATCGTGGCGAAGTCGTGGGATTACCACGTGATCGAGGCCCTGCGCACCACCCTGGACGAGGGGGTGGCCATGATCGCCGACTCGGTGGCCTACCTGAAGGCGGAGGGCCGACGGGTCTTCGTCGATTTTGAGCACTTCTTCGACGGCTACAAGCGCAACCCTGAGTTTGCTCTGCGGGCCCTTGAGGCCGCGGCGGTGGCGGGGGCCGAAACCCTGGTGTTGTGTGACACCAACGGAGGGTCGCTGCCCCACGAGGTGGAGGCGGCAACGGCCACCGTGGTTTCGATGTTCCCCGAGATCGCTGTTGGTATGCACACCCAGAACGACACCGGTTGTGCGGTGGCCAACGCCGTGGCCGGAGTGCGGGCCGGATCAACCCATGTGCAGGGCACCATCAACGGCTACGGCGAGCGCACCGGCAACTGCGACCTCACCACCTTCGTGCCCAATCTGAGCCTCAAGATGGGGATCCAGACCCTGCCCGAGGGTGGAATGGCCCAGATGACGGCCGTCAGCCATCACGTTGCCGAGTTGGTGAACCTGCCGCCCATGCCCCAGCAGCCCTATGTTGGCCAGTCGGCGTTTGCCCACAAGGCCGGGTTGCACACCTCAGGGATTGCCCGCCGCCCCGACGCCTATGAACACATCGACCCCTCCACGGTCGGCAACGGGACCCGCTTCCTCGTGTCGGACCTTTCAGGGCGGTCAACCATCGAACTCAAGGCCAAGGAACTTGGTCTGGAACTCGACGGTTTGCAGCTGAAGGCCGTGCTGGACGAGCTCAAGGAGCTGGAAAACTCCGGCTACCACTTCGAGGCGGCCGACGCCTCGCTGGAGTTGCTCATGCGCCGGGCCACCGGCTGGCGCAACCCCTACTTCGAGCTGGAATCGTTTCGGGTCATGGTTGAGCACCGGCCGGGCCAGAAAATGGCGCGGGAACAGAATCCCCTCGGTCACTACGACGGGGTGGAAACCGAGGCCACGGTCAAACTCCACGTTGACGGTGAGCGGATCGTGGCCACCGGCGAGGGCAATGGCCCCGTCAACGCCCTCGACGCCGCTTTCCGCAACGCCGTCGGCCACCGCTTCCCCGCCCTCGACGCCGTGCACCTCACCGACTACAAGGTCCGCATCGTCGATTCCGGCGGGGGCACCGGGGCCGTCACCAGGGTTCTGGTCGACGCCTCCGACGGCGAGCACCACTGGACCACCATCGGGGTCAGCGAGAACATCATCGAAGCCTCATGGCAGGCCCTGAGCGACTCGGTTGTGTACGCCCTGAGCCGCGAGTAGCGACCCAGGTTCGGCTCTGAAGGTCGGGCTCAGCCCGAGGTTGAGGGTGGCGCCGAGGTTTGGGGGAACGCCGGTGGTAGAAACCGGCGGATTCTGCTCGGCGGGACTGGTTGGCGGCATGAAGGTGGTGGCAGTCGACGGGTCCTGCCCGGGGGGGAAGGTGGCCGTGGTTGTCGTTTGTTCCTCGCAGACTTCTCCGGCTGCCTCATTGCGCTCTTCGGTTGCTTCAGGTTCCGCGGGGTGCAGGGTCATGGCGTCCGCATCAACAGGTGTGGCCTGTCGGACCGTCAAGGCCAGGGAGTCAGAGGATGGCCAGGTTGTCGCCAATGAAGGGATCGTCTGCCCCCGATCGGCCGTAGAGGTCGACCGTGGCCGCCTCGATTTTTGCCCCATCCCCAATGGGGATGGGGCTTGGCCGGTACCCGGCCGGCGGTGGGTCGAGCACCAGGTACGTCACGGTCTGATCCACCGTGGGATCGGGCTCTGGCGCCGTGGCCGGGATGCCATCGCACGGCCCGAACCAGATCCAACCATCGTCGATCTCCCTCTGGCGCCAGGCACCGACGATGCCAAGTCGGACCTTGGCCGGTGACGAGATATCGCCGACCGCGGGGCTCCGCAACACCCCCGGCATCCAAATCATCTTGCTCGGCCGGGGGACTCGCACCCGAGTTTCGCCAGGGGCGAAACGTCGCCGGCTGCGGGCGTTCGGTACTACGCCCCCGGCTTCCAAATCATGAGGAACAGGGCGATGGCGATGAGGAGGTGGGTGGCGCCTTCGCCGATCATGAGCTTGCGGGCGGCGGCCGAGGCCTCGGCGTCGCTTTCGAGAACGCTACTCGGGTCGATGGCTTCGGCCCGAGCGGCCAGAACCGTGACCGCGGGACGAACCGCGCCGTGCATGGCACCGACGAGCAGGATCCAGACGACAAAGCTGGCCGACACCCAGGAATCGGCCATGGAGAAGGCGTCTTCGCTCACGGTGACGGCCACGATGCCCAGAACCAGTACGGCGTAGATGCTGTACTCGGAGATCTTGGTCACGCTTGTCGTGGTTTCGAGGATGCCGCGGGCGACACCGGCAGGGGATCGGAACGCCTTGGCGTGGTAGAGGCCGTGGGTGATCACTCCACCGAAGCCGATAAGAGCCGCCGCGATGTGGGTCAGCAACACGATCTGGAACAGGGTGCCCATGAATGTTTCCTCTCATACCGGTCCAGCCATCAGAGATGCCTGAACACCAAGGGTGAAGCGGAGTTAGGGTACCCTCCAGTTTGTGGCTGCCCCTGACTTTGTGCCAACAGTTCCCACTGACCAGGTCCGAACCTACTCCTCCCCACCCCGAGGGCAAGGTTCGTGGACCGCTGATCGGCCGGGGGATCTCACCGGAGCCCAACCGCGCGGCGCGGGCATGGGAACCATGGGCCCCGACCAGGGCTACGCCTACCGACTGGCCCACCAGTTCGACGACAAACTGGTGCTCGGCGCCGTCAACTCCGAAGACGCCGTGGCCGCATGTGTTGCCGTTGCCATCAAGCGGGCCTCGTTGTTCGGTCGTGGCCCAATTGTCCATGACTTGACGGCGGCGTTCACCATCTTCGGCTTTCTCGATGACGAACCGGCCGACGACCTGGTTGAACTGCGGGTCGGGTTGTTCGGCGAACTGCGAAACGCCCACCACTATTCCGAACTCCGGCACCTGGTCGACCTCGTTCCCGATGAGGTGCTGGCCCAAACGCCCAAGATCATCTCGACCGACTACCAGACGGACTGGCACTCGAACCTCGATCTGAGCGGGCTCGACTCCAGCCACTGAGGGGCTCATCAAAAAGTCACTGAGGGACAGTGTCGTGACATAGTGTTGTAACGAGGTAAACTGCCTCCACGGACGTCGGGGCGGGCAACTACCCTTTACCTGGTGACGGTTCGTGTTCGTTTTTCGCCAGCCCCCACCGGGTTTCTCCACGTCGGCAGCGCCCGGGCCGCCTTGTTCAACTGGCTCTATGCCCGCCATACCGGCGGCGCGCTCGTGCTGCGGATCGAGGACACCGATACTGATCGCAGCACGCCGGAACACGTCGAGGCCATCGGTAGCCATCTACGTTCGCTGGGTATCGACTGGGACGAGGAGTACCGCCAATCCGATCGTTTCGACCGGTACCTCAAGGCCGTCGACGGTATGGCCGAAGCCGGGCACGTCTACCGCTGCGACTGCACCCAGGACGCCGTTGCCGCCCGCTCAGCCGAACGGGCGGCCGCCAGTGGCGTTTCCGGGGCCGGTGGCTACGACGGCCACTGCCGCGATCGTGATGTAGCTCCCGGCCAGGGCGTTGTGGTCCGCTTTCGCACCCCCGACGAGGGGGTGACCGGTTGGGACGACGTGGTGCGGGGCCGGGTCGAGTTCGATAATGCCCTCCTGGAGGACTTTGTTGTCGTGCGCTCCAACGGGGTGCCTATGTTCCACGTGGCCAACGCCTACGACGACCTGGATATGAACATCACCCACGTCATCAGGGGAGAGGACCTGGTCAACACCACGCCCCGGGTGCTGCTGCTACGCCAGGCCATGGGGGCCGCCGAGTCGCCGGTGTACGCCCACCTGCCGCTGATTGTCAACCAACAACGTAAGAAGCTGTCGAAACGACGGGACGACGTGTCAGTTGGCGACTACCTCGATCGCGGCTACCTGCCCGAGGCGTTGCGGAACTACCTGGTCACCCTTGGTTGGGGCCCCAAGGACGGTGTCGAGGTCCGCCCCATCGAAGAGATCATCGAGATGTTCGACATCGTCGACATCAACAAGGCACCGGCCTTCTTCGACCACAAGAAACTTGACCACGTCAACGCCGAGTACATCCGGGCCCTTGAGGTCGAGCAGTTCATCGACCTCACCCGCCCCTACATCGAGGCGTTCCAACCCCCGATCTCCGAAGCGTTGTTCGCCCGGCACGCCGCCCCGGTCCAGCAGCGGGTAAAGCGTCTGGCCGAGGCCCCCGACTTTCTCGACTGGGTCGTCGGTGAGCCCCGCGAGCCCAGCGACAAGGACTGGCGCAAGGTCATGGGGAAAGAAGGAGTGGCCGAAGTGCTCGATGGGGTGATCGGTCGCCTGGAAACCGAGCCCTGGACCGCTGAGGCGGTGGAAGCCGCAGTGATGGGGGTCGGGGAGGAACTGGGTCACAAGTCGCAGCTCCCGGTACGGATGGCCGTGACCGGTAGTCGTTCGGGTCTTCCGTTGTTCGAACAAATGGTTGAGCTTGATCGGGCGGTGATTCTTGAGCGGCTCCAAGCAGCTCGAGCCAAGCTCTGACCGCCCTGCTCCCGTGGATGAGCCGAGCCAGCCACTGGTGTCGCGGCGCAAGTTCGCCGTTTTGGTCGCCGGTCTGTTGGTGTTGTACTACCTCGCCACCTTCGTTGACGTCTGGGTCGCCTCCCGAACCGACTACGACAACCAGGTCGTCGACCCGTCGAACCGGGCGGCCATCGTGCTTGGTGCCGCCCAGTACAACGGCGAACCATCGCCGGTGCTGCAGGCCCGCCTGGACGAGGCCGCCACGCTCTATGAATCGGGCCAGGTCGCCCTGGTGGTCGTCACCGGTGGCCGCCAACCCGACGACATCACCACCGAGGCCAAGACGGGCTACGACTATCTGAGGGAGCTGACCGGCATCCCCGACGAGCAGCTACGGCTCGAGGTCCAGGGGGCGTCGACGTACGAGTCGATGGCGGCCACCGCCCGTTTCCTGCGCGACGACAAAGTGAGCGAGGTGGTGCTGGTCACCGATCGCTTCCACGCCAAGCGGGCCTCACTGGTGGCCGAGGAGGTTGGCCTTGTCCCCGAGCTGGCCCTCACCCCCCAGAAGGCGTCCTTCGGACGTCTGGCGAGAGAGGCAGGAGCGGTGGCGGTAGGGCGTCTGATCACGTTCCGGCGGCTCGATCAGCTCTGAGCGGATCGAGGTCCGTCGGGGGCCGAATCCGTCGTTGGGGGCAAAAAGGTGCCGAACGACCAGAAGCTCGTCAAAACTGCTTCGGTGTTTTCCCGTGGTCGCGCTAACCTTGGTCCGTCCACCTTCGGGGGTGGTGTAATTGGCAACACACCTGGTTCTGGTCCAGGCATTGGGGGTTCAAGTCCTCCCCTCCGAGCAAACGTCGCATTTACCGCTAGGATCGCTTGGCGCTCCAAGCAGTAGGGGCGACGTAGTAAGCCCCGTTCGTCTAGCGGCCTAGGACGCTGGCTTCTCATGCCAGTAGCACGGGTTCAAATCCCGTACGGGGTGCTCACGCACCACACACCGAGACAACCCGCTCCAGCAGCGGGTTCTCTTGACTTTGGACAGAAGCGCTGTCTCCCCCGGGTAACCTCCTGCTGTAGGTGCTAGGTTGTGTCAACACGTATGCTCCGGATTCGATAGTGACCAAATCTGAACCTGAAGCGGCTGGCGCCGCGACTGCCGGGAGCGAAACGGGCCGCAGGATTGCCGATGGGGCGTTGGCGCTGTTTGTGGCCCAGGGTTTTGCTGCCACCTCGGTCAGGGATATCGCTGCTTCCGTCGGATTGTCGGTTCCGGCCCTTTACTACCATTTTGGCAGTAAGGATGGGCTTCTCGGCGCCCTGGTCGAGCCGCTGATCAGCGACGGTGAGGCTCTGCTCGACCGTCTTGCAGTAGACGTCGATCTGCCTGCCGATGAATGGGCGGCCCAGGCTTTGGCCGGCTACTACGACGCGGCATCGGCCAACCTTGAGGTCTTTCGGTTGGTGGTGGCTGATCTGTCCGTGCGCTCCCATGGGCTTGCCGGCCGTCGACTGGCCGATCAAGCGGCTCAATTTCTGATGGTGCTGGTCGGCGAGGGTCACACCCGGAACGATCTGATACGGGTCAATGCCGCCCTTGGCGCGTTGCGTAGGCCTCTCAGAATGACGAGCGTCGACGTCGTCGACGACCGGCCGCAGATCCTGGCGTCAGCCCAGGCTGCGCTGATGGCCACGGCCTAGGATCACTCCAGAAGCACTGCTGACCAGCAGATTGGTAGGCGCAGGTGGTTATCCGTACCGCTAAGTTGGGGCCTTCTCCTCTGCTGCCAACAAACTAACTATCGTTAGATAATGGGCCGGGACGAGGAATAACGGCGTTCCATGGCGTACTATGGACAAACAGAACATCTGAAGGTTTGGTCGGGGGGGTACCCCGCAGCGCGGCGGCAGCTGGGTACCCCCCACCCATTCCACTGATTTTGGGTCCTAGTGGGTTTAGAGGTCGGTGGGGTGGGGTTGGTCTATCCCGACTTCCGCGGTGTCGTACTGGCGTAGCCAGAGTTGGTAGCGCAGAGGATCGCTCAGTTGATCCGGGTGGAAGTGCGGGAATCCCGCCAGAACCAGCAGCGGAATCAGCTCGAAAGCAAAGGTCACGGCCCAACCGGTCAGTCGGAACCAGGCCAGTGGATTCCAGAGGCGACGTTCGGCCATCAGCATTGTTGTTGTGCCCAGGCTGACGAAGATGATGAGCGACATCAATGCCAGGAGGGCGGCCAAGGGGTAGTACCTGCGCCGGGTCTTCACGACCCGGTGAACGTCAAAGGCCACCGACTTGTGTTCCACCTCCTCGGCCAGGTGCCAGATGAACATCGACGCCACGTCGGGGTTGGCCCCGGCAAAGAGGCTCTGGTGATGGGCCTCGGCCCAGCGGGCGGCGGCGAAGGCGATGGTTTCCGAAGCCGAGACGAAGGCCAGGTTGAACTCGGTCCCAGCGCAGCACCCCAGCCGTTGGTAGAACCACCCGGCCCCCCGGGCCACCCGGTCCAGGTGTCGGTAGCGGCCAGTGAGGATTCGGTTGAAGTCCCGGTGGTGATGCTGGTGCTGCATCTCCTGACCGAGGTAGGAGCGGGCGGCCTCTGCCTGGTCGGGATCGAGTTGAGGGAGGGCGGCGGCAACCGATTGGACAAATTACGGTTCCATGAATGGCATGAGCAGCGAGACGCTGTTGGCAGCGCAGGCCAGTTCTGGTTTGGCCGGGGTCCACATCGGATCGACATCGGGCCCGTAGCCAAACTGGGGATTGCGTACCAACAACGCTGAAGGGGCGGTCACCGTCGTCCCGTCGGCACCCCTCTGGCCCGGCGTGAGCGTTGTCCTCCCCACCATTGGCTTTTTCTGGGAGTAGGCCTGGGTAGTAGCGTCGGTTCGTAATCGAAGGGGAGGTGCCGCGATGGAAGTCGGCATGCAGATGATCTTCGCGTCGCACGGGTTCGACGGTGTCAGCGACGCTCAGGTCTACGACGAGGAGATCAAGCTGGCGCTGCTGGCCGAGGAACTGGGTTTCGGTTCCCTGTGGCCCGTTGAGCACCATTTCTACGACTACAGCTTCTGCCCCGACAACCTGCAGATGCTTTCCTACCTGGCGGGTAGGACCGAGCAGATCGATCTGGCCACCGGAGCGATCATCGTCCCCTGGAACGATCCACTGCGAGTGGTGGAAAAAGTGTCAATGCTCGATCACCTGGCCGGAGGGCGGGTTCGCCTCGGCATGGGCCGGGGATTAAGCCGTCGCGAATACAGCCACTTCCGTGGCATCGAGATGGACGAGGCCCGAGGGCGCTTCGACGAAGCGTCACTTATGATCCAGGATGCCCTGGAGACCGGGTTCATCGAGGGTGACGGCGAGTTCTACCCCCAACCCCGAACGGAGATCCGACCCCGCCCGACCAGGTCGTTCAAGGACCGGACCTACGCCATTGCCGGTTCCCGGGATTCCGTTGCGGCCTGCGCCAGGCTCGGGGCGCATCTGGTGATGTTCGCCGAGAACCGCTGGGAGAAACGGCTGCCCCACATCGAGGAGTGGCGCCAGGCCCACCGCGACCAACATGGTTCCGAGGCTCCGGCCCCGATGACGTCGGACTTCACCTTTTGCCACCCAGACCCCGACCATGCCCGGGAGATGGCCGAGCGTCACATGAGCGTCTACCTCATGAGCATCCTGGAGCACTACGAGCTGTTCAGCGATCACTTCTCCGAGATCAAGGGCTATCGGGGCTACGGCAAACAGGCCGAGTTCCTGCAGACGATCGGGGTTGACGGCTACGTCAAGGGTTTCCTGGCCGCCAATGCTTGGGGTACCCCTGATCAGATCATCGAGACGTTCCGCCATCGTTGGGACACGATCGGGGAGTTCGAACTGGCCACCGCTTTCCGCTATGGGGGTATGCCCCCCGATGAGGCCGAGGCCAGCATGCGTCTGTTTGGCCAAGAGGTCCTGCCCGAGATTCAGAGCTGGTAACCGACGGGCTCAGCACCGGCCGACGGGCCGTCAACGGTGGAGGCGGGAGCGAATGGTTTCAGCGGATAGTTTCACTACGTGCTCGCTGTCAGGATTCTCCCCATCGGCTTGGCCTGCGTGGCCCTGACCCTGAGCGCTTGTACCGGTGAGGACGTCACCCCGATTGGTGAGGGGCCGCTCACGACAACGGTGCAGGAAACACCGCACCTGTTGGAACCGACCGATGAGATGCGCAGCCTGGCCCGCCAACAGTGCCTCGACGATCCTGATCTGGTTCAGGGCGAGATTCGCGTCGTCGACCCCGACAATCCGGATCAGGTGTTGGCCTCGGTCGTTGTCGACTGCGCCAGCGTCGAGTAGGTCACGAACAGGGTCAGATCATGACCTACAGCCAGCCTGCTAGCCGGAGGCCGAGCCAGGCGGCGACCACACCCGTAGTCGTGGTGGCGGCCACGTAGAGCAGGGCCAGCGCTCCTTGGCGTTCGCGTGCCATCTCGGCTGCCTCGTTGGCCACTGTCGACCACGTCGACAGTGCACCCAGGGCGCCGATCCCGATCACGACCTGCCAGTCGGAACCAAGTTGGGAGAGCACCCCGATAGCGAACGAGGCCACGATGTTCACCAACAGGGTTCCGGTGGGGAAGGTGTGATTGAGGTTCTCACTCACCAGGTAACGCAGTGAGGATCCGGTGGCGGCGGCGACAACAAACAGGGCGATGATCATGGTCGGCTGCCGAGTCGATAGCCGATTCCGGCCAGGACCATGGCCACCATCGGCGTGGCGAAACCGGTCGACAGCGCCGGCCCAACGGCACCGTCGTCGAGATGGTTGGCCACCTG
>Ga0316187_10004936_pt1 | contig 11559 bp, 12 predicted proteins | sample CroRivburrow1_MG_FD_204927 | JGI IMG/M metagenome (GOLD analysis project Ga0316187, IMG submission 204927) | Coastal sediment microbial communities from Maine, United States - Cross River worm burrow 1 | ecosystem: Environmental > Aquatic > Marine > Coastal > Sediment | place: USA: Maine...
GCAGAGCGTGCGCGAGCTTCTCGAGGCGGAAATCGGAAAGCGCTGGCTGACCGGCCAGTTCCAGCATGTCGACGGGTGTCTGAGTCACGACATCAGCGGCAGGTTTCGACAAGCGTGGCGGCCTTAAAAGGGATGGGGAAGATAGCACGCGATCATACTAGACCCCCATCCCGCTGCAAGCGTGACTGCCTTGCGCCCTGGCGGACCGGCCCCGATGCTTTTTCTCGTCATGGCTCGCTGCGCTGCGCTTTACTTCCTCGAAAAAGCATCGGGGCCGGTCCGCCTACCATGGGAGCGAATCTCGAGCCGGGATCGCGCGCCAGGGCGCGCTCCTACATTCGACGAGCGTCCCGGACCAGGCTCTTCGAATACATCAGGCCGAGGGTCCGGCGCGGCGGGGCGTTTGTCTGCTGTAGGAGCGCGCCTCGGCGCGCGATCGGGGCTAATCGGAATCGCGCTTCAGGAAGCGCTCCTACAGGTTATTTGGAGTCGGTGGGGGTGTAGATCGGCATCGGGAACTGGGTGACGTTGCCTTCCGCCTTGGTGATCTTCGACGTGCCCTGCTTTTCCACCTCGTCGATTCGGATGATCGAGTGCATCGGCAGGTAGGTGCGCTTGACGTTTTCGAACTCGGACTTGATCCGTTCTTCGGACGGGTCCACCACGACGCTCGAACGCTCACCGAAAACGAGCTCCTCGACCTCGATGAAGCCGAACAGGCCGCCGTGGCTGACTTCGCGCGCATAGACCTCGTAAACCTGGCCCTGGCTGACGAAGACGATCTTGTAAAGTGTCTTGTTGCTCATCGTTATCCGCTCAAAGGTGACACACCGCGGCGAATTTCGCCACCACCGGCGCCGAGATCATATTTGGTCGCGAATTGGCGTTCTCAAGGGCTGAACGCCGCTCTTTGCACCCGATTATGTGAACTGCTTGGCAGCGTAAGCCCCTAATCCAGCGCACTATTTGCTATCGGCCACCGACTGCGCGGCGTATTTTGCGTGCGGCGGCGACAGTACGGAAAGGGTATGCCGCTAAAACTGGAAATCATCAGCGACCATCGCGACATCGTCGGCGAAGATGCCGTGCGCGAGTTCCGGTCGGAAGGCGGCACCATCGGCCGCTCACTGAATAACGACTGGATCCTGCCCGACCCGGACAAGTTCATTTCCGGAAAACACGCCACGGTCGACTGCAAAGGCGGCATTTACTACATCGTCGACATAAGCACCAACGGCGTGTACATCAACGACGAGCGCAAACCGCTGGGCAAAGGCAACCCTCGCCGCCTGTTCAACGGCGACCACCTGCACCTGGGCGACTTCGAGGTCCTGGTCTCCATCGACGAGGGCGAAGACCTCGAGATGCCGGAAGCCCCGAAACCGACCGTGGTGCCGGATCATATCGAGCAGCTTGTCGAGGAAGACCGAATCAAGACCGGTGTTCAGATGCTCGACGAAGACGAGATCACCGGCGACGTCGCGTTCGAGTCGGTTCTCTATACCGGCGACGACGACGAATCGGCCGAGGAACCGCAAGAGCCCGAACCGCCGCTTCTCGAGCCGGAAGTCCCGCGGCCTGCACGGGTACGTGTGACCGACGACGATTTATTCGATTCGTTCCTCGACGGGCTACAGATCAGCCGCGCGGAGCTGCATCCTTCGATCGACGTCGCCGAGGTCATGCACAATGCAGGCGAGATCCTGCGCGAGTTCATAGACGGCACCGAAAAGCTGCTCGAGAACCGGGCCGACCTGAAGTCGGCGTTCCGGCTCGACCAGACGACGATCCTGCCGCGGCGCAATAACCCGATAAAGCTGTCACAGAACACAGGCGACCTGATCAAGCAACTGCTGGTCGGGCGCGATGGCGAATACCTGGGGCCGCGAGACGCCGTTCGCGAGGTCTGCCAGGACCTGCTGGCACACCAGGAAGCTTTCCTGGACGCCATGACACACGCATTCACCGAATTCGCCGAGCGTTTCGATCCGGAGGAACTGACCGCGAACTTCGAGCGCTCGCTGGGCCGCAAGCCACTGTTCCGGTTGCTGAACGAGCTCAAGTACTGGGGCCTCTACAAGGACCTCTACCCGACCATGACGGAGAAAGGCAGCGGCCGTTTGCCGCAGATGTTCGCGGAAGAATTCGTCACGGCGTACGAGCGCTACATCATCGAGTCCCTGCGCGAATACCAGCTCAGCCACGCGCTGCCCAAAGTGAAGCTGGAGCCGCTGAGCGAGGAAGCCTTCCTGGCCGAACAGGCCGCGGCAGCCGACGACGGCGAGCCGTCCGACCAGGACGAACACGCGACGGAAAAACCGCCCGGCGCCGTGCTCGACGATATTACGGACCTGAGCGGTCTCAACGAACTCGTCGACTTCGACGATCTCGACGCGCAATCCGACACCGTCGTGTTCGACGACGATGCCGATCAGGCCAAGGGCTGATTCGCCGCGCTGCTAGCCGCGATTCTGGCGATTCTCGATCAGGTCCTCCACCACCGCGGGATCGGCGAGGGTCGACGTGTCGCCGAGCTCCCCGTAATCGTCCGCGGCAACCTTGCGCAGGATACGCCGCATGATCTTGCCCGAGCGGGTTTTCGGCAACCCGGGAGCCCACTGGATGAGGTCGGGCTTGGCGATCGGTCCGATCTCCTTGCGCACCCATTGCTGCAGTTCGGCGCGCAGTTCCTCACTGGGCTCGACACCTTCCATGAGCGTGACGTAGGCGTAGATGCCCTGCCCCTTGATATCGTGCGGATACCCGACAACCGCCGCCTCGGCGACGCTGGGATGTGCGACCAGCGCGCTTTCGACCTCCGCGGTGCCCATGCGGTGGCCCGACACGTTGAGCACGTCGTCGACGCGGCCGGTGATCCAGTAGTAACCGTCCTCGTCCCGGCGCGCACCGTCGCCCGTCGTGTAGCTGTTGTCGAAGGTTGAGAAATAGGTCTCGACGAAGCGCTTGTGGTCGCCGTAGACCGTGCGCATCTGGCCGGGCCAGCTGTCCCTGATGACGAGGTTCCCCTCGTTGGTGCCTTCGAGCTCGTTGCCTTCGCCATCGAGCAGCGCGGGCATTACGCCGAACAGCGGCCTGGTCGCTGAACCGGGTTTCAGATCCGTAGCCCCCGGCAGCGGGCTGATCAGAATGCCGCCGGTCTCGGTTTGCCACCAGGTGTCGACGATCGGGCAGCGGCTGTCGCCGACCACCTTGTAGTACCACTCCCACGCTTCCGGATTGATGGGCTCGCCCACCGAGCCGAGCAGCCGCAGGCTCTTGCGGGAGGTGCGTTTGACGGGCTCTTCGCCCTCGCGCATCAATGCGCGGATCGCCGTGGGCGCCGTGTAGCAGATATTGACGTTGTGCTTGTCGCAAACCTCCCAGAACCGTGACGAGGTCGGGTAGTTGGGCACGCCCTCGAACATCAGCGTAATGGCGCCGTTGGCAAGGGGGCCGTAAACGATATAGCTGTGGCCCGTGACCCAGCCGACGTCCGCCGTGCACCAGTAGACGTCGCCGGGGTGATAATCGAAGACCAGCTCGTGCGTCATCGCCGCGTAGACGAGGTAACCGCCGGTCGTGTGCAGCACGCCCTTGGGTTTGCCGGTCGAACCGGACGTGTAAAGGATGAACAGTGGATCTTCCGCGCCCATCTCCTCGCAGGGGCAGTCCGCATCGACGGTTTCTTCGAGGTCATGCAGCCACTCGTCGCGATCCTCGACCCAGCCGATATTCGCGCCCGTGTTGCGCACGACGAGGACTTTCTCGAGTGACGTAACGTCCGGATTCCGGGCCGCCGCATCGACGTTCGCCTTGAGCGGCACGCTCTTGCCGCCGCGGAGGCCTTCGTCCGCGGTCACGACGATGTTCGACTCGCAATCGTGAATGCGTCCCGCCAGGGCGTCGGGCGAGAAGCCACCGAACACGACCGAATGCACGGCCCCGATGCGCGCGCAGGCGAGCATCGCAATGGCCGCCTCCGGAATCATCGGCATGTAAATGGTGATGCGGTCGCCTTTCTTCGCCCCGAGAGACTTCAGCGCGTTCGCAAACTTGCAGACACGCTCGTGGAGCTCGCGATAGGTTATTTTCAGGTCGCGGGACGGATCGTCGCCTTCCCAGATAATCGCGACGTCGTCGCTTTTTGAGTCGAGATGGCGGTCGACGCAGTTGTAGCAGACATTGAGCGTACCGTCGTAGAACCAGCGGATATGCACGTCGTCGCGCGCGAACGAAACGTCTTTCACTTTGGTAAACGGCTGCATCCAGTCGATTCGTCCGGCCTGCTCCGCCCAGAACCCCTCGTTGTCCTCCACCGAACGGGCGTACATCTTCTCGTAGTCGTCGGCGTCGATGAGCGCCCGTTCGCGAACTTCGTCTTTCACAGGATAGATATCGGTCATTGTCTTCAGCCTTTTTCTGTAGTTTTAAGCCTTTTGGCAAGGCCGACAATGCGCCTTGCCTGCACGAGGTGCGGCTTGTCGATCATCTCGCCATCGAGTGCCAGCGTCCCCGCCCCCGGGTTGTCCCTGAACAGCGCGATAATGCGCTCCGCCCTCTGCACGTCATCGTCACTCGGCGAAAATGCGCTGTTTATCGTCGTTACCTGCGCCGGGTGAATGGCGAGCATGCCCGTAAAACCGTCACGCGCCGCCCGAGCCGCATAGGATGCCAGCCCGTTTGCATCGCGAAAATCCGTGTAAACCGTATCGATCGCCGGCACCTCGGCCGCGGCGGCCGCGAACAGGCACAGCGACCGCGCCAGCTCGTAGGGCGGTAGCCAGCTGCCATCCTCATCGCGGCTGGCCCGCGCACCCAGCGCCGCACTGAGATCTTCGGCGCCCCAGGTCAGGCCCGCCAGCCTCGGCGTCGCGCCGACGTAGCTGTCCAGGGAAAACAGCGCCCGCGGCCTCTCGGTGCACAGCGGCAGGATTCTCGTCTGCCCGGCTGCAATGCCAAAGCGGCTCTCGAGTTCGTCCAGTTTCGTCGCAAGCCGGGTCGCATCGTCGGCGCTCCTGGCCTTGGGCAGCACGATGCCGCTCGGCGCCGCCGGCATGACCGCCTGCAGGTCGGCCATCGCCTCGCCGGAGTCGACGGGATTGATTCGCAACCAGACGTCCTCGCGCCCGTCGATGTACTCGCGGGCAAGCTCGCGTGCGCGCGGCCGGTTTTCGGCGCTCACGGAATCTTCGAGATCGACGATGACGGCATCGGCGCCGGCGCCGGCCGCCTTCTCGAGCTTGCGCTCGCTGTCGCCCGGGACAAACAGGAAACTGCGGATCATTTCGGCTTCTTCATCATGAGTGCCATACGCTTGCATTCGCCGACCAGCTCGTCGTGCTGATTGAAAGCGCGGTGCGCGAACGTCACGATGCCGTTGTCGGGGCGCGACTTGCTTTCGCGCACCTCCAGCACCTCGGTCTGCACGTGAATCGTGTCGCCGTGAAACAGCGGCCTCGGAAAGCGCACCGCGTCCCAGCCGAGATTGGCTACCGTCGTTCCGTGCGTCGTATCGTTGACCGAGATGCCCACCATGAAGCCCAGCGTCAGACCGCTGTTCACCAGCGGCTTGCCGAACTCGGTGTTCTTCATGTATTCGGCATCGAGATGCAATGGCGCCGGGTTGTGCGTCATGGTCGAAAACAGCACGTTGTCCGCCTCGGTAATCGTGCGCCGGATCGGGTGGTCGAAGACCTGTCCGACCGAGAATTCTTCGAAATACAGTCCTGGCATCGCCTTCCCTCGAATCCCTGTGCGTCGCTCATGATACGGTATTATCGCGCCGTCACGGGAGACCACAGTGCATCGCATCAGCCGCCGCAGCTTCACCAAATCGACGCTCGCCGCCGCCGGCCTCATTGCGGCAGGCGGATCCGCCGCACTGGCGGCACCGGCAAATATCATCCGGCGCAGGATTCCGTCGTCGGGCGAACTCATCCCGATCATGGGTCTCGGCACGAACCGCTATGGCGTCGGCGAATCCGCAGATGCACGCGCACCGCTGCAGAACACACTCGAACGTTTCCACGAACTCGGCGGCACGGTCATCGACACGGCGCCGGGTTACCGGACCTCGGAGAGCGTCCTCGGCGACCTGGTGAGCGATCTGGGCATTCGCGACGACCTGTTCCTGGCCACCAAGGTGGATCGCGAAGGCGGGCGCGAGGACAGCCTCGCGCAGATGCGCGACTCGGCGCGCAGGCTGCAATCCGGCACCATCGACCTGATGCAGGTGCACAGCCTGCGCGACTGGGAAAACACCATTCCGCTGCTGCAGGAGCTCAGGCAGGATGGCGGGTTTCGCTATATCGGTGTGACGACGTCCCGGTCGAGCCAGTACGCGGAGATGGAGAAGGCGATGACCCGGCACGACCTGGATTTCATCCAGGTCGACTACTCACTGGAACAGCGCGAAGCGGCCGAACGCCTGCTGCCGCTGGCTGCGGGCCGGGGCATGGCGGTCATGCTGAACCGGACCTTCGGCGGCGGCCGGATTTTCGAGGCCGTGGGCCGCCAGCCGCTGCCCGAATGGGCGGGCGAACTGCAGATCACGAGCTGGGCGCAGTTCCTGCTGAAGTATGCACTGTCGCATCCGGCTGCCACGGTCGCGATTCCCGGCATGACCAAGGCAAGACACGTCGAGGACAATTTCGGCGCCGCACGGGGGCCGATGCCGGATGCCGGGCAACGCCGGCAGATGGAAGCGTTTTTCGACGCGCTGTAGCTACTTCGCGCGCTCTATCGCCTCCATGATCATGCGCTTGGCGTCGTCGGCGCCGTGCCAGTCTCCGAGGCGCACCCACTTCCCGGGTTCGAGGTCCTTGTAATGCTCGAAGAAGTGCTCCACCTGGCGCAGCGTGATGTCCGGCAGGTCGGAATATTCCCTGATGTTATCGTAACGCTGCGTCAGCGCCGGTGACGGCACGGCGAGGATCTTCTCGTCCAGCCCCGCGTTGTCTTCCATGACGAGCACGCCGATCGGGCGCACGTTGATCAGGCAGCCGGGCACCAGCTCGCGGGAGTTGGCGACCAGCACGTCGATGGGATCGCCGTCTTCCGACAGCGTGTGCGGCACGAAGCCGTAATTTCCCGGATACGACATCGGCGTATACAGGAACCGGTCGACGACCAGCATGCCCGCGTCCTTGTCCATTTCATACTTGATGGGCTGCCCGCCGTGAGGGACCTCGATAATGACGTTGACGTCTTCCGGAGGATTTTCGCCTATGGCGATCGCATCGATTCTCATGAGATTTGTATTTCTTTGTATCTGTGGCGAGCGTGGAGTTACCCTCAATACTACACTCCCAGGCTCATTCCCAGTAGCGATGAGCGCCATGAACCGATTTCTGCTGTGTCTGCCGGTCTTTTTTATATCCGCGTGCGCCAGCGCCGACGCCCCGCGCCCGTTCTCGGTGGAGCGGGTCGCCAGCTTTGACGAGCCCTGGGCGATGGCGTTTTTGCCGGACGGACGCCTGCTGGTCACCGAAAAATCCGGGCAACTGCTGGTCGTGGACCGCGACGGCAACAAGTCACAACCGGTAAGCGGCATCCCCGAGGTCGATTACGGTGGCCAGGGCGGTCTCGGCGACGTCGCCCCGCATCCCGATTTCGCCGAAAACGGCCTGCTTTATATCAGCTACGTCGAGGCCGGCGACGGCGACGCCCGCGGCGCCGCGGTGGCACGCGGTGTACTGGAACTCGGCCCGGATGGCGGCTCGCTGTCCGGCATCGAGGTGATCTGGCGGCAGGCGCCGAAGGTCACCGGCCGCGGCCACTACGGCCACCGGCTGCTCTTCGATGACGACGGCCACCTCTTCATTTCCTCGGGTGAGCGGCAGAAATTCGACCCGGCACAGGACATGGACGGCAATCTCGGCAAAATCGTGCGCGTGTACGACGATGGCTCCATCCCTGAAGACAATCCGTTTTACGACGACGGCGGCGTGACCGCGCAGATCTGGTCCCTCGGCCATCGCAACCCGCTCGGCTTCGCATTCGATCTCGACGGCCGGCTGTGGAACACCGAGATGGGGCCCAAGGGCGGCGACGAACTCAACCTGGTCATTCGCGGTGAAAACTACGGCTACCCGATCGTCTCGAACGGCGACCATTACAGCGGCAAAGAAATCCCGGACCACGACACGCGGCCCGAATTCGTGGCGCCGGTGGTGTGGTGGACGCCGGTTATCTCGCCGGGTGGATTCATGATTTACGATGGCGAACTATTCGCGGAATGGCGCGGTGACGGTTTTGTCGCGGGGCTGTCCTCGCAGTCCCTGGTCAGGATCGAGTTCGACGGCGAGACGGCGCGCGAGGCGGAACGTTTCGATATGGGTAAGCGCATGCGCGCGGTTGCCGAGGGACCGGACGGTGCGATCTGGATGCTCGAGGACAAGCAAGGCGGGCGGCTGCTGCGGTTGACCCCGCGGGAACCCGGGGAGAGCTAGCTGCCGGCCGTTTCGGCGAGCCAGCGTTTGACGAAGCGCCGGCCCTTACGCGTCAGGTACACGCGCTTGATGCGCAGGTTGAGCGGATCCGTGCGTAATTCCAGCAGTCCCGGACCAGGCGCCTTGCGCGTGGTCAGGGCAGAAAGATCCGCCAGGTTTCTCGACAGCGCCGTTATCGAGGTGCTTTCCAGGTGGCGCATGAGTTCGCGCTGGCTGAGGCCTTCGTGAAAATAGACGGCAATCAGTATGAGCAGCCGTTGCGCCGTGATATCGGGACTGAGATTCTTGCGCGCAAATCTGAGTGCGCGATCCAGTATTTCCAGGTATCCGATTGCCTGTTCGTCCTGCATGAAGTCCTCTCCGGACACATAAAAAAAACGGCCACCCGTTCCGGGGTAGCCGTTTCGCTTTGTTAAGCCTGGAGCCGAAAGAGCATCAAATTATACCGCGCTCGGCTGCCATACCTGTCGAGCGTGCGGCAGGTCAGGCGGCCTTGGCGCCACTTTTCGCGTCGGCCTTTTCTTGCTGCTCGCCCTTCTCGCCGACCTGCACGTTGTCCAGCGCGAAGCGCCAGTCGATCAGTTTGTCGAGAAATGCGTCGACATATCGCGCGCGCTCGTTCTGGTAGTCGAGATAATAGGCATGTTCCCATACGTCGAGTGTAAGGAGCGGCGTCATGTGCGTTCCGATCGGCGAATCCGCATTCGACGTGCCCATGATCCGCAGCTTGCCGGAGTCGAGCACCAGCCAGGTCCAGCCGCTGCCAAACTGCGACGTCGCAGCCGTGCGGAACTCCTTCTTGAACTTGTCGATGCCGCCGAATTCGTCCTCTATCAGGTCTCGAATCCTGCCGACGGGCTCCGACTGGCCGGTGGCCGAGAGGCTCTGCCAGAAGAACGTATGGTTCCACGCCTGGGCCGCATTGTTGAGGATGTCGATTTCCGCGCGTTCACGCGCCGAGACGATAATCTGTTCCAGCGGCAAATCCGCGAAGTCTGTGCCCTCGATGAGTTTGTTGAGTTTGTCGACGTATCCGCGATGGTGTTTGCCGTAATGCAACTCCATCGTTTTCGCCGAAATATGTGGCTCCAGCGCGTCCATTGCGTATGGGAGTTTTGGAAGCTTGATAGTCATGATTTGACCTCCTCCGATGATCAGGGATGTCGTGAATATTCAGGGGATGTGCGCCGCCCTGCTGCAGGACGGCCGTGAAACGGCACGCAGGCGCTTCAGAAAGCGCCGCCACGCCGCACTGCCCAGGTTGAGTTGCAGCTTTTAAACATGAGAGAAACACTAACATAATAGTTGCGATACCGCAATGATTGCGACAAGTACGCGTACTCCCGGGGATCGGCATATGTACGGATACCGAAGCACGGGAATCGACTCTACGATTTCCCAAGGAGGTGATACCAATGACAGATTCAGGCGCCAGGAACATGCCTGCCGAAGTTGCCGAGATCGCGGAATGTGGTTATGCGGTATGGGCCAGGGACGATGTCGACGCCAACCTGCGCGCACGTTTCCATGCGGAACGCATACCGGTAGCCGGCGTACGGCACGTTCGAATTTGGGGACTGCAGGTCGACGACGAGCGGGAATTGCCGGGCCTGGAGCGGACCCAGATTCCCGACGAAGAGGTATGGGAGGTCAACCTGGAGGCGCTGGACGGCTCGAAGTTCGAGGTCGATTCCAGGCTGCTGAAACCGGCCCGCTGACCGGGCGCAACGCCGCCGCCTACCAACGCACCTGCAGCTGCAGGCCGTACGCGTAGTCGCTGTCGCCGGGAGCCTTCGACTCGGGCTCGCCGAGCGTCTCGACGTCCATTTCCATGCGATAAGGACGGAGTTCGACTTCCGTGTCCCAGCCGAACCACCTGTCGAATTGCTGGTTCAGCGAGCCCAGCGGATCCGTCAGGACCCAGATCCACTGGTCGCCGGTCGACCGGAATCCGCGTTCGGCATCGCGAGCCCGTACGTTGTCCCGGAGGTGCATGAAGTAGAGGCCGACCATCGATCCGATTACCGGCGTAACCCAGAGATCCTGCTTGGACGGTTCCTCGGCCCCTGCCTCGACACCAAACTCGAACAGCGTCGACAACAGCGTGGAGTAACCGAATGACTGCCAGTTGCTGTAGCCGCGCTCGCGAGCCCGCACAAAATACGAGGCACCCCAGTAGGGATGCAGGATGTAGTTTATGTAGAAGGTGTCTGAGTCGTTTTCGGGGTTGGTCGTGTTCTCCCACCAGACAGAGAGGCTGTAGTCCTCCTTCTGCTCGCTGCTCCATCCGCTCACGCTCTCCGGCATTACATACAGGATCGCGATCGCACCAAACTGGTAGCCCAGGAAATACTTGGTGTCGCGCCAGAGTCCAGCCCCGTCGCGAAGCACTTCCGGTTCGACGGACAGATCCGACGCGGTCGTATCGTCGCCATCATCGGCCGCGTGGCATGGAACGGCGGACAGCGCCAGCACCGTTGCCCCGGCGAGGATTATCCGTTTCCAGTCACGTTTCATTGCCAATCGTGTCATTGTCCGCCCGTAACGTGAACGCCGAAATATAGCCCGAAGTCGGGCGTCGCATCCGATATGACATCTTCGACGAGCGCAAAGCGGAAGGCAACGCCACTCCCGGGCCAGCGATACACGCCCCCGACCGTCAGTTGAATGGAACTACCACCCAGTTCGTCGAGATCACTGTCGAAATAGGAACCCTGCGCCTGCAGCTGAGCCGTGACACCGAAGCGCGCAGTCGCGTGCCAGGTCGCCGCAAGCCCGCCATAAGGCACGGCTGTGCGTTGCTGGTCTGCGAGCACGTCGCCGTCACCCAGTCCCAGTAAGCCCGCAAACCCGAGGTACGCAAGCTCCCGGCCGAACAATTGCCCAGAATCCTGAGCATAGATACCAAGCGCGGCATCTGCCGCGCCGCTACCGTGAACATCCGCGGAATCGCCCGTCGGTAGCTTTACGCTGAATCGCAACGTTACGTGCCGCGAACCAGCTTCGCCACCCGTGACCAGCGGCATAGCGGCGGACAACTGGACGTCACCGACCCCGGCACTCGATGTCGTTATTTGCTGCTGCATGGAGCCATTGATCTCATAAGAGT
>Ga0316187_10004937_pt1 | contig 11559 bp, 9 predicted proteins | sample CroRivburrow1_MG_FD_204927 | JGI IMG/M metagenome (GOLD analysis project Ga0316187, IMG submission 204927) | Coastal sediment microbial communities from Maine, United States - Cross River worm burrow 1 | ecosystem: Environmental > Aquatic > Marine > Coastal > Sediment | place: USA: Maine...
TACGACAATCTGGTGATGAACATCAAGGCCGGGGATACCCGCACCTTCAATTCAGCGATGTGGGATCCATCCACCTGGCCGAGCGAGGCCCGGGGAGTGGGCTATATGGAGGCGCCCCGCGGGGGTCTGGCGCACTGGATTGTGATCAAAAACGGTAAGATCGACAACTACCAGGCGGTGGTACCCAGTACGTGGAATGCCGGCCCGCGCGACGACAAGGGCCAGCCCGGACCTTACGAAGCCGCCCTCGCCGGACACAAGCTACACGACCCGAAGCAGCCAATCGAAATACTGAGGACCATCCATAGCTTCGACCCCTGCATCGCCTGTGCCGTGCACGTGACGGATCCGGACGGCAAAGAACTCATAGAAGTGAAGGTGGTTTGATCGCACCCAAAACCGGGGACAGTATACTTATTGGCAGAAGCTAATAAGTATACTGTCCCCGGTTTTATTGTCAGGCTCCGGGCATGCGTTTGACTGGAGGAACCGCCGTATCAGGGGAACAAGCCCGGCCTCTGCACGAACCGCTGGCACAGCCATAACGCCGATTGACCACGAAGAAGGCAGGTACCAGCACCGGAAACAGGCCGACCAGGATCCAGCGCCAGCCACCAGCGAATTTTTCAGGCTCGAACAACCATTCGGTTGTGAAAAGTCCGGAATAGAAGAACACGAAAGCGAACATGACCCAAATCAGGCGGTCCACTATGGCTTGGACAATAGAATTGTTCATTCGGAACTGATCTCGCTTGAGCTTTTTTATTATAATATATTATAATATGCTTATATAAAAGAATTAAAAACAACCGCGCATTTCAACACTTTCAAAGACATTCGAGCCATACACCGATGAAATCTATCAAAACTTTCGGGTCTCGGCTGCTGGCGATCGCGACCGCCTTGAGCCCGATGGCCGCAATTGCCCAGTCTCCGCTGGAATGGGCTCCGGTCCAACGGCTGATCATCCCGATCGAACACCGCCTGGACGGGGTCGTGGAAGCCGTCAATGAAGCCACCATGACCGCAGAGGTCCAGGGCAGGGTAGCGGAAGTCCTGTTCGATGTAGGCGATTTAGTCCCTGCTGACGCCGTCATCATCCGCCTGCGCGGTGCCGAGCAGAAAGCGGACGTCAGCAAGGCTGAAGCACAGGTGGTTGACGCCCGGGCCCGGGTCGTCGAGGCCAGCCGGGCGTTTCAACGCGTCGAATCGCTGCATGCCCAGAACGCAGCTTCACAGCAGGCACTCGAACAGGCCAGTGCCGCACTGGAAGTCAGCAAGGCGTCGCTGCGCGTTGCCGAGGCGCAATTGACCAAGGCTGAGGAACAGGCGGGCTACACGGTCATACGCGCACCCTATGGCGGCATCGTGACGCAGCGCCACGTCGAACAAGGCGAGTCCGTATCGCCTGGACAACCATTGATATCGGGATTTCTGCCCGATCTGCTACGTGTAAGCGTGGAAGTCCCGCAGCGAATGATCGCTACCGTACGAGAACATCGTTCGGCACGCGTACACCTGCCCGCTGAGGACGTCGGTTCACTGAAGGTCGAGGGTATCTCGATCTTTCCCTATGCCAGCCCGGGCACCGGTACCACCAGAGTGCGACTGGCGTTGCCCTACGGTGTGGATGAGCTGTCTCCAGGGATGCTGGTCAAGGTCACGTTCGCCGCCGGAGAGCGCTCGGTTCTGGTGATTCCAGCGCACGCCATTGTGCATCGCAGCGAGGTGATCGGTGTTTATGTCAGGAGCGAAGACGGGACGATCAACCTGCGCCGCATCAGACCGGGAAGAAACCTGCACAGCGGCGCTGTGGTGGTGCTGGCCGGCCTGGACGAAGGTGAGCAAGTCGCACTGGACCCGGTCGCAGCGACCTCGGAACTGAAGCGGCGAACGGAGCAATGAACGATAGCCAGTACGGAATAGCGGGACGTCTTGCCGCGTCTTTCCTCGAATCGCAATTAACGCCGCTGTTGATGGTGGCAGGCGTCCTGCTGGGCCTGTTCGCCGTGCTGGTCACCCCACGTGAAGAGGAACCCCAGATCAACGTTACCTTTGCGGACGTGTTCATACCGTTTCCGGGGGCCAGTGCATCCGAGGTGGAGAAACTCGTCACGATTCCCGCGGAACAGATCCTGTCCGAGATTTCCGGAATAAAGCACGTGTATTCGCAGTCCCGACCCAGTATGTCGATCGTCACGGTACGGTTCAAGGTCGGTGAAGACCGGACGGCGGCAATCGTTAGGTTGTATAACAAGGTTTTCTCCAACAGCGACTGGTTCGCACCGTCGCTTGGCGTCGGCCAACCCATCGTGAAACCGAAGGGCATCGACGACGTCCCCATCGTCAATGTCACTTTGTGGTCGGACGATCCATCGCTCGGGGCATACGAACTGGGCCGGATAGGCCACGCTCTGGAGGTTGAGCTCAAGAAAGTTCCCGGCACCCGGGATATCTACAACATCGGCGCACCGGAGCAGGTCGTTCACGTCCTCCTTGACGCACAAGAAATGTCCGGATACGGCATATCCGTGGATGACCTGCAACGTTCTCTTGTCGCAAGCAATACCTCGATCGAGGCCGGCAGCATAGTGCGGGACAACAAGTCGATTCCGGTAAAGGCCGGTGCGTTTCTTTCGGACGCAGATCAGCTGGTCGAGCTTGTCGTGGGAGTCAGGGATGGCATGGCGGTCCACCTGGGCGACGTCGCAAAAGTACACTACGGCCCCTATCAGCCGGAGGAGTACGTACAGCATACCGTCATGTCGGGAGCGTCCCACCAAAGCTACCCGGCAGTGACCATTGCGGTGGCCAAGAAACCGGGGACCAACGCAGTGGACATCTCGACCAGCGTAATCGATCGACTGGAGCAGATGAAGGGCGTCGTGATTCCGCAAAATGTAAATGTTGATATCACCCGTAATTACGGCAAGACCGCAGATGCCAAGGCGCGCAAACTGATACAGAAGCTGATGTTCGCCACGCTTTCCGTCGTGGTGCTGGTATGGATAACGATGGGATGGAGGGAAGCCGCCATCGTCGGCATCGCGGTGTTCGTTACCCTGGCTGTTACCCTGTTTGCCTCCTGGGCATGGGGTTTCACCATCAACCGGGTATCCCTGTTCGCGCTGATATTTTCCATCGGCATCCTGGTGGACGACGCGATAGTAATCGTGGAGAACGTTCACCGTCGAAGCGGAGACGGATCTTTGGTCGGGATCATCCCCTCAGCGGTAGACGAAGTCGGCGGACCTACCATACTGGCCACCTTTACGGTGGTCGCAGCCCTGTTGCCGATGGCTTTCGTGACCGGATTGATGGGCCCCTACATGAGCCCGATCCCGATCAACGCCAGCACCGGCATGATCATTTCGCTCCTGGTCGCGTTGACCATCACCCCGTGGCTTTGTTTCAGGATGATGAAATCCACACACGACGCCGGCGATCAGGAATCGGGTCGCGCCAACCGCCTCGGCCGATTCTTCGATGCGCTGTTGTCGCCGTTCCTGAATGCGCCCGGCGCAAGGCTCAAACGGTTGTTGCTGGGCGTCGGCGTCCTTGTGGCAATCATATTGTCCATGTACCTCGTCGTGACACAGTCGGTAGTGCTCAAGATGCTGCCCTTCGACGACAAATCCGAGATCCAGGTGGTCGTCGACCTGCCCGAAGGCAGCAGTGTGGAACACACCAATCGCGTACTTGAAGCACTGGGAAACGAAATCGCCCGCGTCGAGGAAGTGGAGAACTACCAGAGTTATGCAGGTACCGCCTCTCCGATCGGTTTCAACGGGCTGGTAAGGCAGTACTACCTGCGCCAGGAAGCGCACCTGGGGGAAATCCAGATCAATCTTGTCCCCGGCTCCGAGAGGCAGCGGAAGAGCCATGATATTGCTCTCGAGGTACGGAACCACATACAACCGATTGCCGCGTCTTTCGGGGCTGCAGCCAAGGTGGTCGAGGTGCCACCCGGGCCGCCGGTGTTCGCACCCCTGGTAGCGGAAGTGTACGGCATGGATTACGCGGGCCGGAAGGCAACGGCCGAACGCCTGCGACAGATGTTCTCGGACACGAAAGACATCGTCGACATTGACGACACCATCGAGCAGCCCGCCGAGCGGCTGAACATCGTCGTCGACCGGCAGCGCGCCGCACTGCTTGGCGTCAGCCAGGAATCGGTGGTCAGAGCGGTATCCGTGTTTACCGGTGGCGAAGACGTGTCGTTCCTGCGCGACGCGAACGTCAAGTATGCGGTGCCCATCCGCCTGGAACTCTCGATCGCGGACAAGGCGAGCCTCGAAAGCCTGCGGGCGTTCAAGGTACGCGGCAGCGCGGGTCTGGTGCCTCTCGACGAGTTCGTGGAGATCCGGGTCGATTCGAGGGACCAGGCTATATACCACAAGGATCTGCAACCTGTTGTCTACGTGACCGGCGACATGGCAGGCAGAACGGACAGCCCACTGTACGGTATGTTCGAACTCTACGGAAAGATCGAGGACTCGGAGGCGAAGATCGAGCAGTATCTGGTGAGTGTCCCCACCACGCCCTTTGCCTACAGCGTCAAATGGGACGGCGAATGGCAGGTCACCTACGAGACATTCCGCGACATGGGTATCGCCTATGCCGTCGGTATACTGCTGATTTATCTGCTGGTAGTGGGGCAGTTCCGATCCTACCTCACCCCGTTGATCATCATGGCGCCGATCCCCCTGACGATCATCGGCGTCCTGCCCGGACATGCGCTCATGGGCGCCAAGTTCACCGCGACCTCGATGATAGGCATGATCGCGCTTGCCGGCATCATCGTGCGCAACTCGATACTGCTGGTAGACTTCATCAATCAGAAGGTCCACGAGGGGATGCCGCTGGAGGACGCGGTCAAGCTCTCGGGCGCGGTACGAGCCAAACCCATTGTCCTTACCGGCATCGCCGCCATGATGGGCGCATTCTTCATCCTCGACGACCCGATATTCAACGGCCTCGCGGTCTCCCTCATTTCCGGGATCGTCGTGTCCACCGCGCTGACCCTGATCGTGATACCGATCATGTACTACAGCGCTATGGCGGGAAAGCAGCGGACTGGCTAACGCTTATCCTGTCATAAGTTTTATGGATTTAGGTTCAGGCAAATATAGAGTAGTGTTTTTCACTGAATACAGGCAAAACCACAAGGAATAAAGATGATCAAACCTCACGGCTCGACGGAACTCAACCCCCTGTATGTATACGACTCAGGGGAACGCGAAAAACTGCTGCAGGAGGCGGAAGGTCTCCCCTCCGTGGTCGTCAGTTCCGCCGCCGCTTCGAACGCCGTGATGCTGGGCGGCGGATACTTCAATCCACTCACCGGATACATGGATCTGGCTGACGCCCTGGCCGTCTGCAACACCATGACCACGACCGGCGGCGTCTTCTTTCCGGTACCCATCCTCAATATGCTCACGGATATCGCGCCCATTGAAGGCAAGGACCGCATCGCCCTGCGGGACCCAAACCGCGATGGCAATCCCGTACTGGCAGTCATGGACGTCAAATCCATCGACACCGCAAGCGACGACGATCTCGAGATCATGGTGGAAAAGGTCTACCGCACCCGCGATCACGAGCATCCTGGAGTAAAGGAGTTTCTTGAACAGGGTAAATACATCGTCTCCGGCCCCATCAAGGTATTGAACTTCAGCTACTTCGAGATCGACTTCCCGCAGACTTTCAGGACGGCCGTCCAGATCCGGGAGGAGATTCAATCGCGGGGCTGGCGGCGGGTGGTCGCGTTCCAGACCAGAAACCCCATGCACCGCGCGCACGAGGAACTGTGCAAGATCGCCATGGAGGCCGTGCAAGCGGACGGCGTGGTAATCCACATGCTGCTGGGCAAGCTCAAGCCCGGCGACATCCCCGCCCCGGTACGGGACGCCGCCATCCGCAAGATGGTCGATGTCTATTTCGAACCCAACACGGCGATGATCACGGGTTACGGCTTCGACATGCTGTATGCCGGTCCGCGCGAGGCCGTCCTGCACGCCGTATTCCGACAGAACATGGGCGCCAACTACTTCATCATCGGCCGGGACCATGCCGGCGTCGGGGACTACTATGGCGCATTCGACGCTCAGACGATCTTCGACGACGAGGTACCGAAGGGCGCACTGGAGATTGAGATCTTCCGCGCCGACCACACCGCCTACTCGAGGAAGCTGAACAAGGTGGTCATGATGCGGGACGCACCGGACCACACCAAGGAAGACTTCGTACTGCTGTCAGGTACCAGGGTACGAGAGATGCTGGGCGAAGGCATCGCTCCACCGCCGGAATTCTCACGACCGGAGGTAGCCAGGATACTCATGGATTACTACAGCGGATTGAGCCAGTAGATTTGCTGCAGGATCATTAACAACGAGGCTGTCTTGTCGATAATCAACACAGCGTCAATTCAATATCTTGAATGGCGCTGATTGCTGTTTCACAGTCCGCCGCTTTCATCGCTAAAAACAGGCTTTCCGATCCGCCTGTGGTCGCCGTGGCTCGGCCGTCAGGGGGTGCGTTCACGAGCCGTTTGACGAAATCTGGAATCTCGCGTTCGTAGCGGAGTACGCTCGGATGCAGTCCATGCCGGTGGGTCACGTTATCGCCAATGTGCTTGACGAACGCCTCTCGTGCGCCGAACGCTACGTCGTCACCGGCGACAAGGATCTTGTCCTCGTCATCTGCATGCACGATATGGAGGAGTTCGAAGCGTTTCAAACTGAGTTCTGTACAGACAACCCGATGATTAGCCGATTTACTACCTCGGTGGTCGTTGATCCTGCAAAGGTAGGACTGGCAGTGCCGGAGACGACCTGAGCCGAACCGAGCCCATCCTGGAATTCCGGTCCGGCATTTAGAGTGTCAGCGCCGCGAAGCCCAGATTTACTACAGCCACCAGGATCCAGCCACTTTTGATATCCCTGCGTGCAATTCTGCGATCGTCGAGGTAGTTCATCTTCATCTTCGGAGTGCGATTTGGTTTCGATGCATTTTAGAGGAAACTACTTTTCCAATAAGTCGTATTACAAGCACATATATTAAGAATAATTCGAAGTAAAATACCTGCACCAAAAAGACATAGCCCCAACGTGAGCAACCAATTTCTTTCCGGCCACCCTGGTATTTTCCACGCATATATCCTTCGTCCATTCTGCTTTGACAACTCCATTCGGTAATGTAAGCGACTTACAGGGTACGGCGGCATATTGAACGCCGACGTGTCATCGTGTTCTCAGGACGCTAAAGGTTTTCTCAGTTCTTTGCCGGATCTAACCCGGAGATCTCACCAGTCGGCTATCTGTGTCCTGTAACCTGTTGCGTTGTGAGAATTCCGGCTTTGTCATACAAACAGTGTGTTTCAACAACGCCTATCCCGGCCCTGGCTTGTTGCTGCACCGCTGAACCTGGGCTTCAAAGACCCATCACTATCAGCGGGCTCGATGATTCGCATCGACGTGGCCGGCAAACCCGGAACCAGCCTCGGCATAGATATTGAATACGGCGGTCGCGCCCGCTTTGCGTAACGCCGCTTCCTCATCCGGATACCTTGCTGTGGCGGCAATGCGGCCCTTGAAATCGATTTCGCGCAGCTGCTCCAGCGCGTCCAGGTTGGATGCCAGGTTGGGCAGCGCCAGCAGCACGAGGTCGATGCTATGATCCTTATGCACCGTCTCCCAGAAATCTGCATTGCTGGGGGCGCCACGCATCACGTTGCGCCCTTCCTGCCGGTGTTGCCTCACTCGATCGGCATCGAAGTCAACGCCTACCACGGTGTCGCCGTGCAGCTCATGCATCTTGTCGTAGGCTCCGGTACCCACCCGACCCATGCCAAAAACGGCGATTGTGGCGTTGCGGGTATCCAGCAGCTGATCATCGGGCAGGCGTTCCTCCATTTGATGTTTCAGCCAGAAGGGCCGGTAGTTGTTGTAGATTTTGTCATCCCGCTTGCTCAAAGGAGCGGCGACCACGAAGGACAAGGACAGAGCAATGGAAATCACCACCAACCATTGCGCCTCCAGCCACCCGCTGGCCACGCCGAGAGCGGCCACGATCAGACCGAATTCGCTGTAGTTGCTGAGATTCAGGGTCGCCAGCAGCGAGGTGCGGGCGCGTAGCTTGAAGCGGACCAGCAGACCATAGAAGAAGACGGACTTGACGAACACGAAGGGCACCAGCAAGGCGCCAATCACCAGGGCCTCAAGTGAGAGCTGGCCGGTCATGCCGATGGAGAGGAAGAAACCCACCAGGAACAGGTCCTTGAAGCCCAACATGGTCTTGGCCATCTCAACAGCCTTGGGGTGGGTGGAGATCAACAGGCCCATGATCAGGGCGCCCAGGTCGTCCTTTACACCGCTCATCTCGAACAGCTCAGCACCCCCCAGCGCCAGTACCAGGCCGTAGAGTATCAACAGCTCGCCGTGGCCCGTCCGTTGCAATAGCAGGTGAAACAGTGGACGCATTGGGATCAACAGGAACAACAGAAGCGCCCAGGCGGTCGGGAGCTTGCCAGTGGAGGCGGCCAGGAACACCACAGCGGCCAAGTCCTGCATTACAAGGATACCGATGGCGATGCGGCCGTGCAGCGAATTCATCGCAGCTTTTTCTTCCAGATTTTTCACCACGAACACAGTGCTGGAAAAGCTGAGGGCGAACGCCACGAGCAGCGTCTGCTTGAAATCCAGGCTGGTGAACAGGGGCACGCCAATCAGGGAAAATACAATGATCCCCAACCCGAAGATAGCAACTACAAAACCAACATGCAGGCTGGTCACTGCCCATACCTGGGGCCGCAGGAGCGTCTTCAGATCGAGCTTCAAGCCGACCGTGAACAACAACAGAGTGATACCGAGGTCAGCCAGCTTCCGAAGTACTTCGCCGCTGGCCATGCCCAGAGAGTTCAGAACGAAGCCGGTGGCGAGAAAGCCCACCAGAGGAGGCAAACCTATCAGACGAGCGCCAAATCCCAGAGCAAACGCCATGGAAACCCAGGCGACATCTCCGAGTGCAATTGCTACCCACTCAAAATCCATAGATCAAATGCCTGGATAGGCGCCACCTTATCGGTCAACCATCCGAACGGTGCAGGCGCGCGGTCATGGTGTCCCATGCCTGAGTAAATGCGGTACCGCGCCTGTGGCAATCACGGCGATGATTGCAAACGCGGGTCCGGGCCTGGCGACATGAGTGTTCCAGCGGGATCGTTGCTCGGCTTTTTACCATCGCCGAAAAACCGCTGTCACTTCAATGCCGCGCTCAAGCCCCGTTGGTATATTTTACTGCAACATCTTCCTCTTTGTAAATTGATCGACCTGGTTCCCCGGGTAACAACTGTCGCCCCAGTACTGTCCCAGCGGGACCAACTGTCCTCTACCTCTATTCCTGAGAACTCATGAAACCAAGCAGGTGCAACAGGCTGGTGAACAGATTGAAAATAGACACGTAAAGAGTCACCGTTGCCATGATGTAGTTTGTCTCGCCTCCATGAATGATGTTGCTCGTTTCATAAAGTATCAGCCCCCCCATCAGCAATACGAACATTGCCGACACTGCGAGCGACAGAGCAGGTATCTCGAAAAAGATGGCGCCGAGTCCGGCGATAAACGCAGTAAGGATACCTGCCATGAGGAAGCCGCCCATGAAGCTGAAATCCCTGCGGCTCACCAGCGCGTAACCCGACAATCCCAGGAAAATAGCGCCAGTGCCCGCCATGGCGGTCATAACGATCTGACTACCGTTGGCGAGGCTCAGGTAACTGTTCAGGATTGGGCCCAGCGTGTACCCCATAAAGCCGGTAAGCGCAAACACGAACACCAGTCCCAGCCCGCTGTTACGAAACTTTGCGGTGGCGAACAACAGGCCGAAATATCCGGCAAGCGTCAGCAATATGCCTGGGTGGGGAAGGCCAAGCGCCATGGAAACCCCCGCGGTCAGTGCGCTGAACAGTAAAGTCAGGGACAATAACGCATAGGTATTACGCACCACGCGGTTCGTAGTCCGCACGCCCGTTCGGGCACCCGAGACTGTATTTGTACTGTACGTATTCACAAGATGGCTCCTGTCATAGGTAGTAATCAGTTAATGGCATTGCAACATCGTACGTAGCGTGCCCGATAGAGTTAATATAGTATCTTTCTACTTCTACTAAATTCGAATATTCTTTCAATATGCTTCGATATATACGAAGTAATCGGATGTCATAATCAACTACGAACATCTGCATAATCATGAGACGCTGTTCAAATGGCAGGGTTCGCGAAAGTACTCACGGAGGTAGTCTTGCATGTGTATATTGACGACCAGGGGTGATGCTCCATTGAAGGAAGAGATTCAATCACCAGTGCATTATTTACAACGATGAAAAATCTGAACCTCAAGCATCTTCGATACTTCTGGGTGGTGGCCAGCCGGGGGTCGATCACCAGCGCAAGCGAGGTACTGCATCTGACGCCGCAAACGATAAGCGGGCAGCTGCGAGTGCTCGAGGATAGTGTAGGCACCAGGTTGTTCGAGAAATCGGGGCGAAACCTGGTGCTTTCCGATACGGGTCGTGTGGTTTTTACGTACGCGGAAGAAATGTTCCGGCTGGAGGGCGAACTCCAGGATGTCCTTGAAGGCCGGCCAATCGACAAGGGCCTCGTACTCGATGTCGGCATATCGAACATCGTACCGAAACTGCTCGCCTATCGCGTCCTCGAACCGGTCATGCGAATGGAAGAGCAGGTCCGGCTGATATGCCACGAGGCCCCCCTGGTCGACCTGCTTGCGGATCTGTCGGTGCACAAGCTCGACCTTGTGTTGGCGGACAGTCCGGTCAGCCCGGTGTTCCACATCAAGGCGTACAACCATATGCTGGGCGAGTGCGGGATCAGCTTCTTCGCCAGGGGAAGGGAGGCGGCGCGCTACCGGAAAGAATTTCCGGGGTCTCTCGACGGGGCGCCGATGCTGATGCCGACCAGCGGCAGCAGCCTGCGGCGGACGCTGGATCAGTGGCTGGAACGCGGGAGTATTCGCCCCCGGATCGTTGCCGAATTCGAAGACCGAGCACTGATGAAGGCTTTCGGCGAGGCCGGAGCGGGGGTGTTCACGTCGCCCACCGCCGTTGAGGATGACGTCAAGGCCAAGTATGGCGTGCAGGTGATCGCCAGGACCGACGAAATGCAAGAACGGTTCTACGCCATCTCAGCGGAGCGCCGGCTGAAGCATCCCGCAGTCGCAACGATCACTAATGCGGCGCGCAATGATTTGTTCGCGTAGCGCAAGGCGGGCTGGTACACGCGCTTCATGACCGTGAAAGCCACTATCAAGCTATCCAGTAGAGCGTTGTGTGATTGCTGGCGGTAGTCAGGCGAATCCATCGATCTCTTTTCCATATATATACCGCCAGCGCACCAGATTGTCAGGCCGCTTCCCGATCGGCCTGCACCGTCGCGTGGATCTCACCTACCAGTCTTGGCTCGAGCCCAAGTGTAGCGGCGAGGGCGTCGAGGTGGATCCTCTCTGGAGGTGACGGCGAATCGGCCTGCGCCTGGCATCAGGGTA
>Ga0316187_10004938_pt1 | contig 11559 bp, 9 predicted proteins | sample CroRivburrow1_MG_FD_204927 | JGI IMG/M metagenome (GOLD analysis project Ga0316187, IMG submission 204927) | Coastal sediment microbial communities from Maine, United States - Cross River worm burrow 1 | ecosystem: Environmental > Aquatic > Marine > Coastal > Sediment | place: USA: Maine...
TGGATAGAGCGAAGAAGGCGGATAAGCCGTTTTTCCTCTGGTGGAACTCCACACGCATGCACGTCAACACCCATCTCAAGCCGGAGTCCGAAGGGGTGACAGGCCTGGGCATTTACGCCGACGGGATGGTTGAACACGACAGGCACGTGGGCGAGCTTCTGGCCAAGCTGAAGGAGCTGGGCCTGGAAGAGAACACCATCATCATGTATTCCACCGACAACGGTGCCGAGATGTTCTCCTGGCCCGATGGCGGCATGTCGCCGTTCCGCAACGAGAAGAACTCGAACTGGGAGGGCGGGTATCGCGTCCCGACGCTCATCAAGTGGCCCGGCGTCATCAAGCCCGGCACGGTCTACAACGACGTGTTTTCTCACGAGGACATGCTGCCCACCATCCTGGCAGCGGTTGGCGAGCCGGACGTCAAAGAAAAGCTCCTCAAAGGTCATAAAGCCATGGGCAGGAACTACAAGGTCCATCTGGACGGCTACAACCTGCTGCCATACTTCAAAGGTGAAGTCGCGGAAGGGCCGCGCAAGGAGTTCTTCTACTGGACCGACGACGGGCAGCTGGCGAACCTGCGCTACAACCGCTGGAAGATGGTGTTCATGGAGCAGCGCGCGCATGGCTTTGATGTCTGGCAGGATCCGCTGGTGACGCTGCGGGTTCCGAAGCTGGTTGACATGCGCGGCGACCCCTTTGAACGGGCCGATCACGAAGCTGAGCGGTACAACATGTGGCGTTTCGATCGCGCCTACCTGATCCTGCCGGCGGTGGCTTATGTGTCGCAGCATCTGGCGACTTACAAGGACTTTCCCCCGCGCCAGAAACCGGGCAGCTTCAACCTGAATCGGGTTCTGGAAACCCTGCAGCAGAACCCGACCAGCAACTAGGCCAGGGTGACGGCTGCACCCGGCGCCAACGGGCGCCGGGAAGGCGCCTGGCACATCGCTGGTCGTTTGCGTCCGGCATTGAAAAGACTGGCATCCGCACTGCCCGGCAAGGTGGAAACAATGACAGCGCTCGACACCATACTCACCCTCAAAGCCAGGATGGCGGAATCCATCATCGGCCAGGAGCGGGTGGTGGAGCGCCTTCTCATAGCGCTGCTGGCCAACGGCAACGTGCTCATTGAAGGTCTGCCGGGGCTGGCCAAGACCCGGGCGGTGAAAAGCCTGGCAAAGAACCTGCAGGCCGATTACTCGCGAATCCAGTTCACACCTGATCTGCTGCCATCGGACATCACGGGTACCGAGGTGCTGCACCGGGGAAGCGACGGCAATACCTTCCGCTTCGACCCCGGCCCCATATTCGCCAACATCGTTCTCGCGGACGAGGTTAACCGCGCACCAGCCAAGGTGCAGGCGGCGTTGCTGGAAGCCATGGAAGAGCGCCAGGTGACCGTGGCCGGTACCACCCACAAGATGCCGGATCTGTTCATCGTCATGGCGACCCAGAACCCGGTGGAGCAGGAGGGCACCTATCCCCTGCCGGAAGCTCAGATGGACCGGTTTCTACTTCACGTGTACATCGACTACGGCAACGAGGAGGACGAAGGCCGCATCATCCGTCTGGTGCGGGGTGAGGAGCAGGCGGCGCCTGTAAGCGACGGCGAGCCCGTGCCCCAGCAGGCTGTCTTCGACGCCCGGGAGGAAATCAACCGGGTGGAGGTCAGTCCGGTGGTGGAGCGCTACATGGTGGATCTGATCTTCGCCACCCGTTACCCCGAACGCTACGACGAGCAGCTGGCGGGCTGGATCAACATTGGCGCCAGCCCTCGCGGCGCCCTGGGCCTGGACCGCTGTGCCCGGGTGCACGCCTGGCTGAACGGTCGGGATCACGTGCTGCCCGATGACGTGAAGGCGGTGGCCCACGATGTGCTGCGCCACAGGCTGGGGCTCAGCTATGAGGCCAACGCCGACGGCGTCTCCGCCAACGATGTCATCGACCGCATTCTGGCCCAGGTGGCGGTCGCCTGAGCGCCGGCCGGCGAAGCGCACGGTGGCCCAATACACCCGAGTCAGCAGAAGAGGCGAACCCGAATTCGACGGGCGGGTGTACGTCAACCTGGATGATCTGGTGCGGCTGCAGTTCGGCGCATCCGGCTTCAGCTTCCTGCCTCGACAGCCCATTCACAGCGTCCTAGCCGGACGCCACGCGTCCCGCTTGCGAGGCAGAGGGCTGAATTTCGAGGAGCTGCGCAACTATCTTCCTGGCGACGATATCCGCAACATCGACTGGAAGGTCACCGCGCGAATGGAAACGCCCCACGTGCGTGTCTACACCGAGGAGCGGGATCGCTGCGTCTGGCTGCTGGTGGACCAGCGCCTGCCCATGTTCTTCGGCAGCCGCTGGAAGATGAAATCCGTGGTGGCCGCGGAAGCTGCTGCCGCTGCGGCCTGGCGCGTGCTGGCGGTGAAAGACCGGGTGGGTGCTCTGGTATTCAACGACCGGGAAATTCGCGCGATTCCGCCGCACCGCAGCCGCGAGCGGGTGATGCAGATCCTCCGCGACGTGGTGGCCATGAACCACGAACTGCGTGCCGACAGCGATGGGCAGCCGCGACCTGACATGCTCAACCGAGTGCTCGGGCAGGTGGCGGCGGTCGCCCGCCATGACTGCCTGATCGTGCTCATCAGCGACGGCTACGGCATCGACAATGAGACTCCCCGCTTCATCACCCGCCTCACCGCCCACAACGACGTGCTCTCGCTGTTCGTCTTCGACCCCCTGGAGCGGGAGCTCGGCAATGCGGGACGGCTGCCATTCTCCGACGGCGCCAGACATCTGGAAGTTGACACCGGGAAAGCCGGGCTGCGGGACGACTTCCGGGAAGATTTCGATGCGCGGCTGACCCTCATGGAGGCGACGTCCAGGCGCTATGCGATGCCGTTTCTGAAGCTCGATACCTCGCAGCCTCTGCTGGAGCAGGTGCGCGCGCAGCTCGGCTACCACCCGGGCGCCAGGCGTTACTGATGGCGGCTTCCGCGGATCCTGCGAGCCTTTCGAATCTGCACGACATTGTGATGCCGGAGGCCGTTTCCTGGTGGCCGCTGGCACCGGGGTGGTATGTCATTGCGTCCCTGTTGCTGGTCTTTGCGGTCTGGGCGACGCTGCACAGTCTGCGCCGTTACCGTCGCAACGCTTACCGCAGGCAGGCGCTGCAGGAGCTCCAGGCGCTTGGCGCGGCGAGCGGTGAATCGGAGATACCCGGCCTGGTGCTTGCCGACGTCGCCGAGTTGCTGCGCCGGGTTGCCTTATCTGCTTACCCCAGGAGCCGCATCGTCGGTCTCACGGGAGAGGCCTGGCTCGCCTTCCTCGACGAGACTGGAGGCGGCGAGGCTTTTTCCCGGGGCTCCGGTCGCCTGCTGATCTCGGGAGCCTACAGGACATCGGGCGATTACCCCGCGGACAGGGTCCGCGAGGTCCTGGCTCTCGCCTCAGGCTGGGTAAACGATCATCGGCCTGGTACCGAGTGATTCCGTGCTGACTTTCAGCTATGTGTGGGTGCTTGCCCTGCTGCCGCTGCCGCTGTTGGTGCGCTGGCTGGCGCCCGCTTACCGTGAGCCCCGGGAAGCCGTGCGGACACCGTTTTTCAGCCGGTTGCTGCAGATCTCGGGCGTGGCTGCCGGTGAAGCCGTGCCGCTGGGCCGCAGGCCCGTGGTGCGCTGGCTGATGCTCGGTCTTGCCTGGATTGCCGTGCTGTGCGCCCTGGCCCGGCCGGTATGGCTGGAGGACCCGCTGGTCCGGGAGCTGCCCATGCGCGATCTGCTGGTGGCGGTGGATCTTTCCGGCTCCATGGAAACTGCCGATTTCACCGGCCCGTCCGGCGCCGCGCTGGACCGGCTCACCGCGGCCAAGGGGGTGCTGGATGACTTTCTGGCCCGGCGCGACGGTGATCGAATCGGGCTGGTTTTTTTCGGCTCCGCCGCCTTTGTGCAGGCACCGTTTACCGACGATCTCGACGTGGTCAGGCAGCTGCTGGACGAAGCCGCGGTGCGCATGCTGGGGCCCCGTACCATGCTGGGGGATGCCATCGGCCTTGCCATTCAGCTGTTCGAGCGCAGCGAGGTGGATCAGCGGGTGCTGATCGTGCTCACCGACGGCAACGATACCGGCAGCTTTGTGCCGCCAGCGCGGGCCGCCGAGATTGCCCGGGACAGCGGTGTGGTGATACATACGGTGGCCATGGGTGACCCTGCCAACGCCGGCGAGCAGGCACTGGACGAAGAGACGCTGAAGACCGTCGCCGCTGTAACTTCGGGTGGCTACTTCAGGGCCATGGACACAGCAGAGCTGGAGACCGTGTATGCCCGCCTGGATGAGCTCAACCCGCGCGAGGTGGAAACCCTCAGCTATCGCCCCGAGCGGGAGATGTACTTCTGGCCCCTGGCGCCGGTGCTGCTGCTCTCCGTTGCCTTCTTTCTGATCAGACAGTTCGCGCGCTGGCGCCGCGGTCGACGCACCGTTCCGGAGGCAGCCGCCTCGTCCGTTTTCCCGGTCGCCGAAGGCGCGGAGCCTGGTCGTGGCTGAGCTGGCCCAGTTTCACTTTCTGCGGCCAGCCTGGCTGCTTCTGCTGATTCCCGCGGCGTTAGTTGTCTGGCTGATGTTGCGGGGACAGAGTCTCGCGCACGTCTGGCGCGGCGTGGTGGCACCACACCTGCTGCCGCATCTGCTGGTTCGTCACGGCGAGCAGTCCCGGGGCTTGCGCCCTGCATGGATTCTCGGACTTGTCTGGCTGCTCGCAGTGCTTGCTCTGGCCGGGCCTGCCTGGCAGCGTCAGTCTTCGCCCTTCAGTCAGGACGAGGCGGCGCTGGTGATTGCGATCAAGGTGACGCCCGAGATGCTCGCCCGGGACGTGCAGCCCAGCCGGCTGGAGCGCGCCGTGCACAAGGTGCGCGATCTGCTGGCTGCCCGGCCGGGCGCCCGCAGCGCGCTGGTTGCCTACGCTGGCAGCGCCCATCTGGTCATGCCCCTGACGTCCGATGCCAGCATCATCGAAACCTTTGCGGCGGAACTGACCCCGGACATCATGCCGGTGCAGGGCGACGCGGCTGCAGAAGCGGTAGTTCTGGGCAATCGGCTCCTGAAACAGGCCGGCCTGGCGGGTTCTATCGTACTGGTGGCGGACAGCGTTGAGCGTTCGCAGCTCGCCGGCCTGGTAGCTGCCCGGGCTGAGGGCGGGGCCGAGGTCCACATCCTGGCGATGGCAGCGGGACCGGAGGTGATACCACCTTCGGACAGCCCGCCGGCGCCGGCTCTGGACCGTGACGCCATGGCGGCAGCATCCCGAGCGGCGGGCGGGTCGCTCAGGCTGGTAACTTTCGATGATGCCGACGTCCGCGCCCTGACCCGGGACGTCGCTACGAGCCTGGCCCGAGCCCCTGCTCAGGACGGGCAGCGCTGGCGCGACGACGGCTATTTCCTGGTTCCGTTCATCGGCTTTCTGCTGCTGCTCCTGTTTCGCCGCGGTGGCGCCGTGGCGCTGGATTAAGCCGTGCTGCGCCTGCTGACATTTTTCCTGCTGCTCACGGTTTCCCTGCAGGCCGCGGCGGCCGGCTGGCTGGATCTCTTCCTCACCGAGGACCAGCAGGCCCAGCGATTGTTCAACAAGGGTGACTTTGCGACGGCCGCCGAGCGGTTCCGGGACCCGGAACGCATTGGCGCAGCGCTCTACAGGGCTGGCGAGTTCGATCAGGCGGCCGCGGCCCTGGGCCGTTCCGCCAGCCCCGAGGCGGCCTACAACCGGGGCAACGCGCTTGTGATCCTGGGGCGTTATGACGAGGCCATCGACAGTTACCGCAAAGCGCTCGCCGGACGCCCCGGCTGGGAGGAGGCGCAGCAGAATCTTGCTCTGGCCGCCTTGCGTAAAGCGCGCCTGGCGCCTCCCGACGATGACTACGGCGGTACGGGCGGGATGCTGGAGGCCGATGAGATCGTCATCGACACCTCCGGGCGGACCAGCCAGGCCAAAGGCGAGCAGGTGGTAGATGCGGAAACGGGACCTCTCAGCGATGAGGCGCTCCGCGCCCTGTGGTTGCGCCGGGTCGACACCCGCCCCCGGGATTTCCTGCAGATCCGCTTCGCTTACCAGCTGGCGACCGCCGAACGGGCGGATCAAGTGCCGGAAGATACGCAGGGAGAAGGCCCGTGAGTAAGTTGTCCACGGCTCGCTGCCGGTGCGCGCTGTTCGTGCTTTTGTTCGTCGCTTTCCAGCATGGTCATGCGGGGGCGCAGGTGAGCGGCGAGATCCGTTTGCAGTTCGCGGCCGAGCAGCCGGTTTGGGTGGGTCAGCAGGTCACCCTGAACCTGGATCTTCTTACCACGGGCTTCAGCTTCGGCGATCAGCAGTTCCTGCTGCCTGAGGTGAGCGGCGGGTTTCTGCTGCAGACGGATACCACCACGATCAAGCTCACCGAGCGTCGCGGCGGCGAGACCTGGCAGATGCTGCGTTACCCCATCGCGTTCTTTCCCCAGCGCGCCGGCCGTCTGACGATATCTGCGTTTCGCGTCAGCTTCGCCGCCAGCGCGGGTTTCGGTCAGCAGCCGCAACGTTTCTCGTTCCTTACCGAGGCGGTGAGCCTTGACGTGACGCGCCCGCCGGGGATTGAAGACGACGGGCTCCTGGTCACCAGCGCCGAATTTGATCTGCGCGCGACCTGGTCGCCCCAACTGATGCCCGAGGCCGATGGCGAACCGGCAACCGCCAGGCTCGGTGACGCCATCACCCTGGAAGTAACCCAGAGCGCGGCGGACATCTCCGGGATGGTGCTGCCCGGTTTGCCGGTGCATCGGGCTCCGGGGCTGGCCGCTTACACTCAAGCACCCAGGGTGGAAGACAAAGTTGCCCGCGGCACGCTGCGCGGCGCCCGGACGGATTCGGTAACCTGGGTGTTCGAGCAGCCGGGACGCTACGATTTCCCCGAAATACGCTATCGCTGGTTCGATCCCTCGAGCAGGCAGGTGAGGGAAAGTCTGGTGCCCGGGCTGGCACTGAATGTGGTTGCACAGGCGGGCCTTACGGGCGGCGGCGCGGGTTCGCAGGCAGCGCGCTGGGCCCTGGGCAACGGCTGGGGGTGGGTGACCCTGCTGGTTCTGCTTGCAGCAGGCGCCGGGGTGTCCTGGCGATACCTGATACCCCGGCTCGATGCTTCCCGGCAGCACAGAAAGCGGCAGCTGGACGCCGGCGAGCCGGCCCTGTTCAGGGCGGCGCTGGCCGCCTGCAGGCATCATGATGCTGCGACCGCCTATGCCGCGCTGTCCCGCTGGGCGCAGCGATGTGGAACTGCTGAGGCGTCGAAGAGCCTCATCGCCTTCGCCGCGGGTTATGATCCGGCTTTCCGCCAGAGCGTCGAGGCGCTGCAGCGGGCTTTGGTAGATGGCGCCGCCTGGGACGGTGGGCAGCTTGCGGACATGCTGCCCCGGGTCCGGCGACAGCTGGGCACCGGGTCCCCATCTGCACCCGCGGCGGCCCTGGCCCCACTGAACCCGGGTAAGGCTTGAAAGATTGATGAAGCGTTTCCGGTTGCCAGCCGTCTGCCTCCTGGCCGCCCTGCCGATATTGGCCGTCGGGGCGGAATTCGTCGGCACCGAAGCCTGTATTGGCTGCCACACAGAACAGTCTCAGGCCTGGCAGGGATCTCATCACGACCTCGCCATGCAGCACGCGGATGCCGACAGCGTGCTGGGTGACTTTGCCGATGCGACCTTCACCTATGGCAAGGTCACCAGCACGTTCTTTCGCCGCGACGGGGGCTATTTCGTGCGCACCGACGGCGCCGACGGCAAGCTGGCAGAGTTCCAGGTTCGCTACACGTTTGGGGTCAGCCCGCTGCAACAGTATCTGATCGAGTTTCCCGATGGTCGCGTGCAGGCTCTGGGCATCGCCTGGGATACCCGGCCTGCGGCCGATGGCGGGCAGCGCTGGTACCACCTCTATCCCGATGATCAGGTAGACCACGATGACGAGCTGCACTGGACAGGCCCGCAGCAGAACTGGAACTTCCAGTGCGCGGAATGTCATTCCACGAATCTCGAGAAAAACTATGATCCTGCCGCCAATCGTTTTGCGACCACCTGGACTGACATCAACGTAGGTTGCGAGGCCTGTCACGGTCCCGGCAGCGATCATCTGGCCTGGTCTGCCCTGGACCCGGCCAGGCGGGCTTCCGACCTGCGCCAGGGTTGGGCATTCAGCCTGCCCCGGTCGCGGGATACCGCCTGGCCTATCGACCCTGACACCGGATCGCCGACGCCGAAATCCGGGCCTGCGGCCGGTGGCGAAATCGGCGTCTGCGCTGACTGCCATTCCCGGCGCGGCAGCCTTGCAGGCGCTTCGGAAAGCGATCCGCGATTTCTGAATCACCACATGCCCGCGCTGCTCACCGAGGGTCTGTATCACGCGGACGGGCAGATTCAGGATGAAGTATTCGTCTGGGGCTCGTTCGCCCAGAGCCGCATGCACCAGGCCGGCGTGACCTGCAGCAACTGCCACGACCCACACAGCCAGCGCCTCTACGCGCCCGGTGACGCGATCTGTGCCCAGTGTCATCTGCCGGCGAAATTTGCCACCGAAGCGCATCACCATCACCCTGCAGGCAGCGCGGGTGCCAGCTGCATCGATTGCCATATGCCGGAAACCGTCTACATGGTGGTGGACCCCCGGCGTGATCACAGCATTCGCATTCCCCGGCCGGATCTGTCGGTTGCTCTGGGCACGCCCAATGCCTGTAACCGCTGCCATTCGGATCGCAGTGCCGAGTGGGCCGCCGGCCAGACAGCGCGCTGGTATCCGGATGGAAAGCGCTCCCAGCAGACCTGGGCGGCAGCGTTCGCCGCAGCTCGTGCGGGGAATCCCGCGGCAGAGACGCAGCTGGTGGCGGTGCTTCAGGACAAAGATGCCCCTGATATTGCCCGGGCCACCGCGCTTCTGGAGCTGCGGGCTTTTCTTAGTCCCGCGTCCGGCGATGCGCTGCAGCTGGCCATGAGCGATCCGAGCCCGCTGGTTCGCATTGCAGGCCTGCGGGCGCTGGAGGTGCTGCCTGCGGAGCAGCGCTATCCGTTCGCCGCCCCGCTGCTGGACGATCCGCTTCTCGCGGTGCGGGTAGAGACGGGCCGGGTGCTGGCGGCGGTACCGGAAGCGTCGCTGTCTGTAGGCGAGCGCACCAAGCTGCGGCGAGCCGTCGCCGCGTACATCAAAAGCCAGGAGTATCATGCTGACAGGGCCGACGCCCGCACCAACCTTGGCAACCTGTTTCTGCAGCGCGGCGACCTGGTCCGAGCCGAAGCGGAGTTCCGCAAGGCCATCAAGCTAGAGCCTACCTTTGCGCCCGCCTACGCCAACCTGTCGGACCTGTACCGCGTTCGCGGTATGGATGATATGGCGGGAAAAGTGCTGGCGGAGGGAATTGAGCTTCAGCCCGGGTCCGCTGCGCAACATCACGCCATGGGGCTGCTGCGGATCCGCGGCGGGGACAGCGAGGCGGCGCTTGCGGCGCTCGCGGAGGCGGTGCGCCTGAGTCCGGACGATGCTCGCTTTGCCTATGTTTACGGGATTGCCTTGAACTCCACTGGGAGCCCTGACCGATCGCTGGAGGTGCTGGAAAGCGCGCTGGCGATTCACCCCTACGATCGCGACATTCTTCTCGCCCTGGTCACCATAAACCGCGATCAGGGTGATCTTGAAGCCGCCCGCCGGTACGTTCAGCGGATGATAGAAATCCGCCCGGACGATCAGCAGGCCCGTCAGCTGGCGGGCTCGTTGCGCTGAGTTGTTGCGGGCGCCTTGTCCCTGCTGATGGGTGTTCAGGGATCTGGTAGACCTCGCCATTGAGAAGAGCCGCACAATCTTCCGCCTGAGATCCGCCCAGGTGCCGGTCAACGGCTAACCTTCACAAAGCTGCTCTGCGGCGCAATCGGCGCCGGGGGCAGTTCTTGTGAAGGTAGCAACAGAAATCATGTGGAAAGCGTCTGTCCTTGCCGTTTGCGTGCTGCTGGCTGCCATGTCATCCGCGGCCCATGCCCGGCAGGTGCTCCGCATCGGCACCAACGTCTGGCCGGGCTACGAGCCCCTGTATCTGGCGGCGCAGCGGGAGGCATGGCGATCCAGGTTCAACGTCCGTCTGGTGGAGTACCCGTCTGCTACGGAAGTCCTGCGCGCGTTCCGCAACCGGGCCCTTGAAGCCGCGGCCCTGACCCTGGATGAGGTGCTGGCGCTGCGGGGAGCGGAGCTGCCGATCAAGGTTGTTGCGGTGCTGGATATCTCTGCTGGTGGCGACGTCATCCTTGCACGGCCGGCCTTGACCGATTTTCGCGCCCTCGCAGGTCAGCGCATTGGGGTGGAGAGCGGCGCGCTGGGTGCTTATGTCATCAGCCGGGCGCTGGAGATCAACGGGATGTCCCTCGCCGATGTGGAGATTGTTACCATGGATGTCAGTGCCCACGAGAACGCCTATCAGAACAATCTCGTTGACGCGGTAGTCACCTTCGAGCCGGTGCGTACCCGCCTTCTGGCAGAAGGTGCACGGGAAGTGTTTTCCAGCAATCAGATCCCAGGCGAGATCGTCGACGTGCTGGTCGTGCATGAGGCAGTGCTCGAACGTGAGGGCGATATCGTTCGCCAGCTTGTCAAAGGCTGGTTCCGAACTCTGGAGTACATGGAGTCTGAGCCTGAGGCCGCCGCACGCTTCACTGCACAACGCTTGCGCATTACCCCGGAAGAGGTCATCAGCAGCTATGACGGCCTGTACCTCCCGGGTGCTGCAGAGAACGTTGGGTTGCTGTCGGGCGCTTTAACGCCCACGCTGCAACGGCTCCATCGCGTGCTGTTGCAGCAACAGATACTGCTTGAGCCCGTGGACTACGAGGGCCTGATTGCCCCCGACTGGTTGGCGGAGTAGCCGGGTGCCGCGCTTCAGCCTTCTCACGCTGGTTGCCGGTGTCATACTCGGAACCTTTCTGCTGGTCAGTTTTGCATCCTTCCTGAGCAGTCGACATTTCGTGCTGCAGAGTATGGAGGAAAACCTGCTGCAGGAGATGCGCGCCCGGCTCAACGCTACTCAGGGAACAGCGCAGCGATTCCTGCAGCTGCAGCATGTCGAAGGGGTAAAGAAGGCGGTATCCGCCTACGGATCCGATCCGGATCTGGCGGTCGTCCTGGTGGCTGACGCCCAGGGTGGCATTCTGGCTTCAACGCGCTACCGGGATGAAGGCCAGCGCTGGTCCGAATCGGACTACGTTCTGGACCACGCGGTGGTGGAACGCGTGACCCGAACCAGAACCAGCGACGTAAGCATCGACCGCAAGACCGACTCGGTGAATGGCTATATAAGCATCTGCGAACCGCATGGCACGTCCGGGACGCTGCGCAGCTCGAGGTGTGGCTTTCTGTTTCACCAGGTAGATCTGGGCTTCCATCGCGAACATGCCCTGGCCTCCCTGTACCGGCAGGCTATGCTGACCGGCGTGGGTTTTGCCTGCAGCGGTCTGTTCATGCTGCTGATTTTTCGACGTTCCATCACCGCCCGGGTCAGCCTGATCGTCGATGCCCTGGAACGTTTTGGT
>Ga0316187_10004939_pt1 | contig 11557 bp, 9 predicted proteins | sample CroRivburrow1_MG_FD_204927 | JGI IMG/M metagenome (GOLD analysis project Ga0316187, IMG submission 204927) | Coastal sediment microbial communities from Maine, United States - Cross River worm burrow 1 | ecosystem: Environmental > Aquatic > Marine > Coastal > Sediment | place: USA: Maine...
GTGCAGGAATTTTATACTTTCTGCATGTAAATACAAACGATCGGCTTTTTTACCGTACAGTTGGTCGCCAACTATTGCCATGTTTAAACCATTTTGGTGGGCCGCATGTACTCGTAGTTGATGGGTGCGTCCGGTAATTGGGAAAAAATGCACTCTGGTTTTTCTGTTTTCAAGGCTTAAAACTTTCCATTTTGTTTTTGCAGGCTTTCCATGTTCGTAACACACTAATTGTCGGGGTCTATCATCTAAGTCAACCCGCAAAGGCAATTCAACAAAGCCCTCTTTAGCCTCTATAATACCATTAAGTAATGCTACATAACATTTATTAATAGAGTGGTTTAAGAATTGTTTTTGTAAATTTTCATGAATGTTTTTTTTCAGAGCAATTATCATAAGTCCTGAGGTTGCCATATCTAAACGATGTACAATTAATGGACCTGTTGCATTTGGATATTTTTCTTTTATTTGACTGTAAACACTCTTGCAATTTGATTTTCCGGGCACCGACAGCAGATTGTGAGGTTTGTTTATCACAAGAATGTCAGCATCTTCGTAAATGATCTCAATATCTAATTTTGTTTTTGTGTTTTCAAAAGAATCAGGCTCAACATTTAAACCTTTTAGCATAAAACCTAAAATGGGTTTACATTTCGACTGACAGGCTGGATAGTAATATCCATGTTTACGTATTTCTGATTTTGGTGCAGCTCCCCACCAAAATTCAGCCATTGCTATAGGTTTTAAATTATAAATAAAAGCATGTTGTAATAACTTTGGTGCAGCGCATTCGCCAGCTGCTGCTGGTGGTATTTTTCGATCAGTATCCTGGAAAATTTCAATTAGATTTTTAAAGTTTTTATTGGCATTAAAAAAGGAATACTGTACAAAGAGCTGATATTGTAACTTTGCCGATTTTTCTTTTCTATCGGTTTTTAAATGCTCTATTTTAAGTGTTAATTGTGCATGTTTTTTTTCAGCCCAAGCTAGTTCTTCTTTCCAAAACTTTTTCCTTTGTGCTAAATGGCTTTTCTGTGTTTGACTTTCCTTAATTAGCTTCTGGTTTAATTGTTCCAGATTTTTTGTTGTCGTTTGCTGTCTTTTCTTGTCCCTTTCGGCTTTGCTCTTTTTTATCTCAAACTTTAGCCCTTCAATTTCTTGCCGTCCAGCATGAATTACCTTTTCAACTTTTTGTTTTGAATTTATGTATTCTTCAGACTTTATAAGCTTTTCAATTTGTTTATTTATAAGTGTAAGTTCAGCTTCTCCGGTTTTAAAAAAGTCGTTTTCGTCTGTTAAATCATAAACAGGAGGAACAAAGTGAGTGTAAGTTTCATCGTTATTTATATTACCCGAAACTGCAGCCAAGTAACCTAGTTCTTTATTTTTAGTTTCCACAACTAAAACGCCATACATTTTACCTTTTGTTTTATTGGTATTTAAATGTTGTTGCAGTTCCTTGGCAGCTCTTTTACACAAGGGGTGTGGTTTGGCATTAAAAGGGTTTGTGAATTTATCAGGTAATGAAATTTCATCAATAGGAGTTTTAAAGAAATTAAAACAACTATACAAACTATCCCTTTCCTGATCCATTATCTTTATTTTGCTGAGGGTTTATCTGAATATTTGATGTAATAGGATTAATTCAATTCTATTTGAACCGGACAATGATCTGATCCCATAATTTCGTTCAGTATATTGGCACTTTTCAAATCATTTTTTAATGATTCACTAATTAGAAAATAGTCGATTCTCCAGCCTACATTCTTCTGACGGGCACCAGCTCTATAGCTCCACCACGAATATTTTTCGGATACTTCAGCGTTAAATTGTCTGAAGGTGTCTACAAAGCCGCCATTTGTGTATCGATCCATACCATCAATTTCTTTTTGCATAAAACCTGCCGATTTGTTGTAATTTGGTTTCGGGCGAGCTAAATCAATGGCTTTATGTGCTACGTTAAAATCGCCACAAACAATAACCGGTTTTTTCTTTTCTAAGTTTTTCAGGTAATTATAAAATGCTTTATCAAAGTTTTGTCTATCATCAAGGCGCGATAAATCGTTTTTCGAATTAGGTACATAAACCGTTACCACAAAAAACTTTTCATATTCCAGGCAAAGAACTCTTCCTTCCTTATCGTGTTCCTCTATTCCAATATCTTTACTTACACTAAGCGGTTCTGTTTTTGATATTATTGCGGTTCCTGAATATCCTTTTTTCTCTGCTGAATTTGAATACACATAATATCCAAAAAGTGAAGCTAAAGTTTCTTTCACTTGCTCGTCTTGTGCTTTTGTTTCTTGCAAACACAAAACATCGGCATCCATTTTTTCAAAATCGCTAAAAAAGTCTTTTTTTGCAACGGCACGTATACCATTTACATTCCACGATATTATTTTCATAGTCTTGTTTTTCTATTTAGTTTTAACTTTTAGTACATTTTTTTGCACGTAAAGATATATTACTGGAAATAAATTAATGTTGATTTACAGAAAAATATATATTTGCGCTTTATTAAAATTAGTAATGAAGGTATTTTATGCTATAATACAGTTTGTTGAGCGCTTTGTTCTGTGGTTTTATCTGCCATTTAAAAAATTTATGCCTGAACAAACTTTTAAATATGCAGCTACAGGAGGAATGAATACTGTACTTGATATTTTCCTATATTTTGTTTTTTACAATTTTGTGCTCGAAAAACAAATTGTTGACTTGGGTTTTTATGCTATTTCTCCACATATTGCTGCTTTTTTAATGTCCTTTACATTTACATTTCCCATTGGATTTTTATTGGCTAAGTTTATTAGTTTTCCGGGTTCTTATCTACGAAAAAGAATTCAATTGTTGAGGTATGGTATTTCAGTAATGGGAAGCATTCTCCTAAATTATTTTTTCCTGAAACTTTTTGTAGAGCATTTTTTATGGTATCCAACTCCTTCGAAAGTGGCAACAACTTTTGTTGTAATAGTGTTCAGCTACACTGCTCAAAAATATTTTACCTTTAAAACAGCAGGTTAGTTTAATTTCAGTTTTTTTGTTTTGTAAACAGTCCTTGTTAAACGATTACAAATTCTTCGAATGCTTTTATGTCTCACTAAACTAGTAAATGTTTTTTAAAATAGTATACCATTTAGTGTAAAAAAACTTAGAATATAATCTGTGTTTCAGTATAATTTAAATTTTTTTGTTTAAAGAGAGGTGTTCTGCAGAATAGGATTAGTCGGCTGTGCCTGTTTGGTTTCTTTAAGAAAAATTTGAAACATATAGATTTTTTCTGAAAATATTGAGTAATGAGTGTTCTAAAACTTTCGGACCAATGTTTGAAAAACTACTTCCTACTCATAATCAATGCACCTAGATAATCAGGTTGCAAAGTACCCAACACCGGAACTTTAAGTCTAAAATTAGGATATTTCCCTTCTTTAAATGGCAGATAAATGGAATTTAAATTAACATCATCGTGTCTGCCTTTTTTATATAATAATATTGTTGTGTTATTTTCGGGAAGTGAAATACCGGAACAAAACCTTACAAATGCATCAACATCATTAAATTTTTCAATATAATAGATAACTACTTTAATGTTATCATCGGTTGAAACTATGCCTAAATTTATATTGTCGGGACAATTTACAACTTTAATGTTTTTTAAACTTTCAAGTTTTAGCTCGTGTAAATCCATTTTATTCTTTGTTTAAAAGTATTATACACTTAGGATTAACATTTCAACATACAATATAGTAAAAACTTAGTTCATTAATTTTAATTTTGGAATTTATCTTTTAAGCTTACCTTTTTTCATTAATAAAACAGTTTTAAAAGTTTAATAAAAGATGTAACTATTTAGGTTTTTATAAGACTAATTTAAAAGAAAATAGCATATAAACCTATAAAAACCCACCATATGTATAGTAAACTTGTAATTGTACTTTTTGTTTTCGTTATTTTTTCATTCAATTTGTTAGTTGGCCAGGAAACTTCTAAGCCTGAGTGGCAACAGTTCAGAGGAAATGCTCGAGATGCATCGGCTGCTTGTTCAATATTAATAGATTCGTGGATAAAGAAAAGACCAGCTCTTGTATGGAAAAAGAAATTAGGAGATGGTTTCTCAGAGGTCATAATTCAGCAAGATAAAGTTTTTACAATGTGCAGTGAAAAGGCGGACAGCCTCTCTGGAATGGAATTTGTAATTGCCATGGATGCAAAAACGGGCAATGAACTATGGAAAACAAAAGTGGATTCCATGTTTTTCGATGAAAGTGGTTTTGGCGATGGTCCCAGATCTACTCCGGCACTTGATGGCGAAAGAATATTTAGCATAAGCTCATATGGGAAACTTTCTGCAATTTCTATCGCTGATGGTACTATAAAATGGAGCATTGATTTTGCTAAAACGTACAATAGTAAATTACCACGCTGGGCTTTTTGCACATCGCCTTTAATATTGCGCTCTGCCTTAATTGTTGAAGTTGGTGGAGGCGAGTCAAAAGCTTTTGCTTCCATAAATAAGCAAACAGGCGAAATGAATTGGATTAAGGGAAATGCTGTTCCTTATTATTGCTCTCCTGCAATTGCCGAGATTAATGGAATAACAAATTTAATTTTTACCAGTGATTCAATGCTTCTTTCTTTTGATACTGAAGGAAATGAACTTTGGTCGTTCCGAATGCCCATGCGTTATCCAACCGCAACACCATTGTTTATTGCTCCGAATAAAGTGTTTGTTTCATCGGCCGGAAGTAAAGGAGGATGTTTAGTAGAGATAAATGACAATAAAGCAACTGAAATTTTTCAAACGGCAGCCATGAAAAATCATTTTAGTACTTCAGTTCATTACAATGGTTATATTTATGGTTATAGCAATGCGGCTTTTCGATGTATCTCGGTTGAAAAAGGCGAAACAAAATGGACAAAACGAGGCTTAGGAAAAGGAACCTTAATTCGAGTAAATAATAAACTATTGGTTTTATCCGACAAAGGAGTGCTAAAGCTTGTAGAGGCTAATCCTGAAGTTTACACAGAACATGGATCTTTGCAAGTATTAAATGGTAAATCGTGGACCGCTCCGTCCTTCGGAAATGGTAATGTTTATGTACGAAACTTAACTGAAATAGCATCATATAAAATAGCTGACTAGGTTCGCTGGTTAATAAATAGAACCAAAAACGTAATTTATTTAACCACAAAAACTTAACAAAATGGAACTCATAAAATACCTGGGAATAGTAATTCTTATAGTAACATTAAATGTGTCAGGTTCAATGGCACAAAATCTTGACGAAATAATTGATAAACACATTGAAGCGCATGGTGGAGCCGATAATTGGAACAAGATAGATGCCTTGAAAATTACCGGAAACTTTACTGGATTTAGTACAGTAAAGAATTTTACAACGATACAAAAACAGCCGAACTTATATCGTAGCAACTATAGTTTAGGAAATTTTAATGTGGTTTTGGCTTTCGATGGAAATAGTGGATGGACCATTGATCCGTGGTTCGATGTTTCGTTTCCAAGGGTTTTAAACACATCGGAAGAGAATGTAGTTAAGCAAAAAGCAGAAATATGCTCGCCCTTTTTAAACTATAAACAAAAAGGTTATACGGTTGAATATTTGGGTAAAGAACAGGTTGAAGGTGTTGATGCTATAAAACTAAAGCTGGTACGTAAAAATGGTAGGGTTGAAACCTGGTATTTGAATGCAGAAACATATTTGGAATATAAGCAGGAATCAATCTGGGACGATTTTGGTTATCCAACTCCACAGGAAACTTTTTTCGACGATTTTAGGAAAATAGGAGATATTATTCTTCCATTTTATGTGGAGCGATCGTTCTTAATACGTAACAGAATGACAGAAATTTCAAGTGTTGAAATTAATCCTACTGTTGCGGATGGTTTTTTTCAAATGCCTGCAAGTCCTGAAATGAAAAAGTTCGATTTTATGTCTGGTAAATGGGCAGTTAAAATTGAAATCTTAGAACACCGAGGATGGAGAACTGCGGATTCAACATCAACAACAATTTCAATTGAAAACAATTTGCTTCGGATGGAACTCGCTTATGAAAACTATATTAAATACATAAATCAAGTAAGTATTTCATATCACACTGATTCAAGTAGATATGTAATGACTATTTACAATAGTTTTGATGCAAAACTGAATGTTTATAGTGGTTTGTTTTTGAATGATACTTTAGCATTTAAAAACAGTAATTCACAAAAATATTCCCTTATTATTTTAAATAGCGATAGTTTTTTAATTGAATCTTCGAGCTCTCCTGACAAAGGACAAAGCTGGAGAGTAAATGATAAATTTTATTTCACTAGAATTGATGAATAAATTATCTTATGTTTTTAAAACTTGTAATAAAAAGTGTAATGTTCTAAATTTACTCTATAAGCCATCTTTCTATTTACAAGAAGGAAATCATTAATTAACTTAAAAGCCTTATGAATCGTATTTCACGTAGAAACTTCATTAAGAGCTCATCGGTAATTGGCGGTGCTGTTTTTTGGCCCCGGTAGTTAGCTGTAAACAATGGGCTCGAATGAACATGCCCGAGGATGGATATTTTAAGGAGGAGTTTGGTATAAGCGATGAACTTTGCCATAAACTTTTGTCTAAAGCAATGTCTACCGGAGGCGATTTTGCGGACATTTATGTTGAACATTCCATTTCAAACTGGTTAATCCTTGAAGATGGAAAAGTAAGTAAATCGTACTCTGACATTAAATTAGGAGTTGGTATCAGAACCGTAAAAGACCAACAGGTGGGTTATGGTTTTACGCAAGATTTAACAGAAGAGTCGATGCTTTCAGCAGCGGCCACAGCTGCAACTTTAGTTAACGAAGTAGGTAAAACAGTTGATAATAATTTTAAATTATTAAATCAAAATAGTTTTTACCCTATTACCGATTCCGATTTAGATGTTTCAATGACCACAAAATTACCCTTGGTTATAAAAGTAAACGAAAAATGTTTTGTCCTATCCGATAAAGTAATAAAAGTGACCGCTGGTTTGCACGACAAACTTAAACGCATTATGGTTGTTACCAGCGATGGAACAAAAGCTGAAGATATTCAACCCGATAATTACTTATTTGCCTCTGTTACTGCTAAAGATGGAGATAAAACCGAGCGTAGTTTTCATAATCTGGGTGGGCGTCATGAATTTTCATATTATACTCCTGAAGTTGCTGAAGCCGTTGCAGAAAAAGCAGTATCTAAGGTGTTGAATTTATTTGAGGCCAAACAACCTCCCACGGGTGAAATGCCTGTTGTATTGGGTCCAGGTATAACGGGAATACTTTTACACGAAGCTATCGGTCATGGAATGGAGGCCGATTTCAATCGAAAAGAGACATCAACTTACTCAACCATGTTGGGAAAACAAGTGGCTGAACCATTTGTAAATATTATTGATGACGCTACCAATTTAAATCAACTTGGTGCTATAAATGTTGATGATGAAGGAACTCCTGGTAAAAAGACTATGTTGGTTGAAAACGGAATTTTAACCAGCTATTTGCATGATAAAATATCGGCTAAATATTATGGTGTTGAACCTACTGGAAATGGTCGTCGCGAAAGCTTTGAGCATTTCCCATTGCCACGTATGCGAAACACTTATATGTTGGGAGCAAATTCAACAGTTGAAGATATTATTAAATCAGCCAAAAACGGGATATATGTGGAAGGTGTTAGTAATGGTCAGGTAAAAATTGGGGAAGGTGATTTTGCTTTTTATGTATCGGAAGGAAGAATGATTGAAGATGGTAAACTAACAGCACCCATTAAAGATGTAAACATTATGGGTAATGGACCAAAAATGCTAGCCAACATTACCATGGCAGCAAATGATTTACTTATGAATGACGGTGGAGCTGGAATGTGTGGTAAGGGCGGCCAAGGTGTTCTAGTATCCTTCGGAATGCCAACTTGTTTAGTAAAATCAATGACTGTAGGTGGAACCGATCAGAAAGGAGGACGATCATGAATCAAGAGCTAAAAGATTTGTGTAACTGGGCAATAAAAACTGCTAAAAATTATGGTGCTACTGATTGTAAAGCTATTGCATCGAAAAGGAGATTTGTAAAAATAAATTACCTTGATCATAAACCTGAAACCATTAAGGAAGCTACTACACAAAGCTTAACTGTTGAGGTGTTTATAAACAACAAATATTCAAACCAAAGCACTCCCGATTTAAAAAAATCGGCTTTAGAGAAGTTCATAAAACGTGCTGTTGAAAACACACACTTTATGGATGATGATGCTTTCAGAAGCTTGCCTGATGAAAAATATTATGATTTATCTTTGCAAAAAGATTTAAAACGTTTGGATGCCTCGCATCAATCATTTTCAGCTACAGAAAGACACGAAATTGCTAAAACTTTGGAAATTGCTTGTATAAAACAAGGAGGAGATAAGGTTATTTCGGTTGAAGCAGGGTGCAACGATTATTATACTCAACAAGTTTTATTAAATAGTAAAGGCTTTGAAGGAAGTAAGGAAGACACACAGTATTGGGCTGGAGCTTCACTTTCTGCTCAAGGTGAAGGAGACCGGAAACCGCAAGGGTCTCATTGGGTTGGAGCTTGTATAAAAAACGATTTACCAGATTTAGATGAAGTTGGGAAACAGGCGGCCAACAATGCCTTACAGTTAATTGGTGCAAAAAAGATTAAAACAGAAAAACTGCCAATTATAATTGCAAACAGAAATGTAGGTCGTGTATTTAGGGGTTTTTTAAATGCTTGTAATGGCCAGTCAATCCAGCAACAACAGTCCTTTTTAATTGATAAAAAAGGTGAGAAAATAGGATCCGATTTATTTACTGTAATTGACGATCCGTTTGTTGAAAAAGGTATGGGTAGCCGATTGTTTGATCATGATGGCTTATCTGCGAAAAAAAGTATGCCATTAGAAAAAGGCGTACTTAATCAATATTATATTGATTGGTATTATAGCCGTAAGTTAGAAGTTGAACCTACATCAGCTTATACTTCTAACCTAACCATTCCCAAGGGAACAAAGCCCATTGAAGAACTAATGAAGGAGTTGGGTAGAGGAGTTTTAATCAATGGTTTTATTGGAGGAAACTCTAATGGAACTACCGGCGATTTTTCGGTAGGTATTAATGGACACCTGTTCGATAATGGGGAATTAGCCCAACCCATAGCAGAAATGAATATTGCCGATAATCATCTGGAATTTTGGAAAAAGCTAGTTGCTGTGGGTAATGACCCATGGAAATATGGAAGATGGAATTTCCCTAGCTTAGTGTTTGAAGATGTGGTTGTTTCTGGAACATAATTAATGTATTAGTTTATAATAAACCGAATTCTTATGGGATTCGGTTTTTTTAATTTTAGTATGTCATTCCTAACTTTATCCGAAATCTTTATAAAGTAGTTTCTTATTTAGATAACAGATGATGAATCAAGTTTAGAATAACAAAAGAGTTGGTTAGGAATTACAAATCGTTTGTTTTAACATACCATTAACAATACGAATTGGGTTTTTATTGTTTGTTACACTAGTTTTGTTGGTGTATTATTAACCATAATAACAGATAATCATGAAAAACCTTCTTAAACTATATTTATTTAGTATGCTAATGTTGCAAATAAACATTTGCAAAGCTCAAAGCGTAAAACTCCCTGCCGACCAAGTAAAAAAAGTTTCAGATTTTGAAAACTTTTACGAATCGGGCGATTTCTTTTTTGGAGGGCAACCTACCCTAGAGGCATTATCTTATGCAAAAGAAAGTGGGGTTAAAACACTAATTAATTTACGCTCCGATGATGAAAATAAAGAATTTACTAAACTAGCTTTTTCAGAAGAAAAAGTAGTTACTGATTTAGGCATTAAGTATGTATCAATTGCTATGAAAGGTAAAGAAGCTTTTACACCTAAAACCTTAAATGAATTTACCGAGGTTGTTGAAAAGGCAGAAGGGAAAGTTTATGTGCATTGTAAAACTGGTGGTAGAGTTACTTTAGTTATGATGGCCTATTTAATAAAACACAAGAACTATACCTTGGAACGAGCTGAAACTTTTGGCCAGCAACTCACTTATTTTAATTATTTAAATGCTTTGTTAGAGTAGGACAAGAACACTAACATAAAGGAGTTAAAAATTCCATTTTAAACGGACAAAAGCCATATTGCTACCAATCCGTTGATACTTTTGTTCAAAAGGGTTATACATTTTTAAACTCATAAATTGGTACATAAGTGAAAAGTTCATATTGTCACTTAAGGAAAGATCAACTCCAGGCATTAAAAAATAGCCGTCGTAATCGGTATAATACATGCCTGCTGTGTTTATAGTTAATATGGGCAAAGTTTGCCACGATATATTTCCGTAAAAATTGTATTCCGAAAAGGAAAGACTTTTTGAATTTGCAGGTGAACTGTAAAGTGCTCTTGTATCGCTTAAATCAATTGTGTTTTTTGCATCGTTATATAAAAATTCTACCTGTGTAGTTATATTATTAGGCCATAAATAGTCTAATGAAACTGAAGCAAGAAAAGAACCACTAGTATCAATAAAATTTTTCTCAGGATGATAATAGGTCATTTCACCACGAAAGCCAAGGGCTTTGATATTGCCTTCCCACCCGGCACCAATTACTAGCTCTTCAGAGTTAGCATAGCCAGCTAAGAATTGGAGGTCATATCCCCATTTATTAATCTTGGTTAATCCTGCGATAGTAACATTGTTTCCGCTATCTAGTTTTGCTATCATTTCAACCGACGATGCCATTCCGGTATAATATTGTGCACGAAAAGCATCGGAGCCTGGGCGTTCAATATAGTCAAAATCGTAATATGAAAAAGCATTAAATAAATCGTTCGGATTCCAGACCAAACTGCGTCCCCAATTTATACGCTGACGACCAATACTTATTTCAAATTTACCATATACATATTCAACAAAGGCTCGGTCAATTTGAGTGTTTAGCAAATTATTTTTGTTTTCAAACCAATTAAAATTAAGGTTTAGCCACCCCTTGTCTTTTACAAAATTATCGGCATATCCAGGATTGTTTTTCATGGTTTCACCCCAAATAAATTGGTTTCTTCCCTCTAAATGGAAGGTTAGTTTATCGTTGGCATAGTAGGTTAAATTTAAACGGTTGTGTACTGTTTCATCCCAAATTGCCGAATCGGTATTAAAAGTAGATTGACCCATGGTTGAAATATAGCCGTTAAAGACTAATTTATCCTGAGCAGGCAATGCAATTGTTGATAGAATTAAAATCAGCAATAAAATATGTTTTGTATTAAGGGTTTTCATTGATTTTAATTTATGATTTGTCTTTTTGAGTTTTGTTCTTTTTGATATTAGGATTAATTCCTCCTTCCCCTAGCCTTTGGCAAGGGACTTCCTCCATAGGAAGATACCCTTTGATTTAACTTTGGGAAAGGATTTATCTTATCCATTGATTGCTTCATTAGTAACCTGTTTTTTTACCAAAAATTCTTTATAATTTTTGTTCCAAAATCTTTCGGGATTGAATATTTTCTTTTTTATTCCCCACCAT
>Ga0316187_10004940_pt1 | contig 11552 bp, 12 predicted proteins | sample CroRivburrow1_MG_FD_204927 | JGI IMG/M metagenome (GOLD analysis project Ga0316187, IMG submission 204927) | Coastal sediment microbial communities from Maine, United States - Cross River worm burrow 1 | ecosystem: Environmental > Aquatic > Marine > Coastal > Sediment | place: USA: Maine...
TCAGCCTGATGTTCTGCCATCAAAGCGTTGGTAAGTTCGTTGATGTCGCCGCCCATGATTGCATCCATTTTGTATAGCGTCAGGTTGATGCGATGGTCGGTGACGCGCCCTTGGGGAAAATTGTATGTCCGGATACGTTCGGAACGGTCGCCACTTCCCACCAGATTTTTGCGAGTAGCCGCCGTTTTAGAGTTTTGCTCACGTACTTGCGCATCTTTGATGCGTGCCGCTAGTACCCGCATCGCTTGAGCTTTATTCTGGTGTTGAGAACGCCCGTCCTGACATTCCACCACTACACCAGTCGGAAGGTGGGTAAGGCGCACTGCAGAATCGGTCTTATTGATGTGTTGTCCGCCAGCACCGGAAGCACGGAACGTATCAATGCGTAGATCGGCAGGATTCAATGTCACGTCGTCCACTTCATCCACTTCGGGCAACACTGCTACGGTGCATGCCGAAGTATGTACACGTCCTTGGGTTTCGGTGGTGGGTACTCGTTGCACACGGTGTGCACCGGATTCAAATTTCAGCACAGAATATGCACCTTGGCCAATGATCCGGGCGATGATTTCTTTGTAGCCCCCTGCCTCACCAAGGCTTTCTGAAATTACCTCTACTTGCCAACGTTTGCTTTCGGAAAAACGTGTATACATACGGAATAGATCACCCGCAAATAATGCGGCTTCATCCCCACCGGTTCCGGCGCGAATTTCCAAAAAAACATTACGTTCATCATTGGGATCTTTGGGTAGCAACAATACTTGTAACTCATTGCTTAATTGTGTCAGTTGCTCCTGGCCTTGATTAATTTCGCTCTCGGCAAATTCGCGCATATCAGGGTCGCTGACCATTCCTTTTGCTGCATTGATGTCGGCTTCGCAGGCTTGATAGGCGTGGTTTAACTCTACTACTGGCTCCAGCTCGGCGCGTTCGCGACTCAGCTTGCGAAACGTATTCATGTCCCGTGTAGCTTCTTCGGTGCTTAGTAGCTGATTAACTTCAAGAAGGCGCTCACTCAATTGAGCGAGTTTTGCGGCGATGCTTGGATTCATTCTGCGGGCAGCTTAGTCGTCAGTTTGAAAGCGGTACAGCCGATGGATCACCTCTAGGAAAGCTTCACGGTCGTTGCTATGCACCTGGTTTAGCGCGTGAGTGGGAGCGTGCAAGAACTTGTTGGTCAGACCGTTGCTCATGGATTCCAGTACCTTTTCGGGATCACTTCCTTTGGCAAGCATACGCATGGCCTTTTCCAGCTCGTGGCGGCGGTTGCGGTCAGCATGGTCACGTAGAGCACGAATTACTGGCACGACTTCACGTGATTCCATCCAATGGATAAAATCAGAAACACTGGAATCGATGATGACTTCTGCTTCTTTGACAGCACCTTGTCGTGCGTCCAGGCCATCTTTGACCACTTCGGCGATGTCATCCATGCTGTAGAGAAATACGTCGTCCAATTCAGATACTTCCGCTTCTACGTCGCGCGGCACAGCCAGATCAACGATGAATAGCGGACGATGTTTGCGGGCCTTGAGTGCGCGCTCTACCATACCTTTCCCCAGAATTGGCAGCGGGCTTGCAGTGCAGGTGACGATAATATCGTGCTTTGCCAGTTGGTCTGGCAGATCGGCCAGTGTGATCGCATGGCCATTAATGCGTCTAGCTAATGTTTGAGCACGTTCAATCGTACGGTTAGCGACAGTGATGTGCTTTGGTGAGCGGGCCGCAAAATGTACCGCGTTAAGCTCGATCATTTCACCTGCGCCGATGAATAACAAATTCTGTTCAGAGATGCTGGGGAAGATGCGTTCGGCAAGTCGCACGGCCGCTGCAGCCATCGAGACCAAATTTGCACCAATCTCGGTTTGAGTACGTACATCCTTGGCAACCGAAAAAGTGCGTTGGAATAATTTGTGCAACAGGAATCCCAGTGTGCCAGCCTGCTCAGCCTGTCGTACCGCCTGCTTCATTTGGCCAAGTATTTGAGGTTCGCCCAGCACCATAGAGTCCAAGCCGCTGGCAACGCGGAAAGAATGTTTTATCGCTTCCTCGCGTGGCAGGGAATAGAGGTATGGTTCGATGTCTTTACGTGGCAGTTTATGATACTCGGCTAGCCAGTCTATAGTATGTTCAGGATGTGTGGCGTTGCAATAAAGCTCCATGCGGTTACAAGTGGAAAGGATAGCTGCTTCTTTAGCGGCACCGTTTTCCACCAGATCTCGTAGAGCGTTGTCCATCCCGTCGGCGTTGAACGCGACCTGTTCGCGCACTGCCAGCGGGGCGGTTTGATGGTTAATGCCAAAGGTGAATAGCTGCATTCCGATATTCCAGCAAAAAAGACTATATGGGGTGCGGATTATAGTAGGAACTGCGACGCAATACCATCCAGCAAAATTTGGGCTGGTCGCATAGAATATGGGAATTGAAATTCTTGCTCAAACGACTGTACAGATGGCCATCAAAGCAACGGTCTTTAAAATAGCCCTTCAAATCGCCGATATGGATCGCTACTATTATGCTGATCATGCTTTGACGATGGCGCGGCATCCGTCCGAGACCGATGAGCGCATGATGGTCCGCTTGCTGGCCTTTGGGTTGTTTGCGGACGAAGGTTTGGCTTTTGGCAAGGGTTTGAGCAGTGATGAAGAACCTGATCTTTGGCAAAAAGACCTTACTGGCGCGATTAAGCGCTGGATAGAAGTCGGCTTGCCGGATGAGCGTGTCATCCGTAAAGCCTGTGGGCGTGCTGATCATGTTGTGGTGTTGAATTATGGGCGTGCAGCCGATATTTGGTGGAATGAGAATCGCGCAAAACTAGTAAGTCAACATAACCTTACCGTCCTCAAACTAAATAGCAACAATACCTTGGCGCTAGCTGCGCTGGTCAACCGTAATATGCAATTGCAATGCACTGTGCAGGAAGGTCATGTCATGATGACCAGCGATTCCGGAATGATAGAGGTTGAGCTGCAAACTTTGCTAGATAGCTTCAATACGTCGGGAAAGTAAGATGTTTATGCATGTGTGGTGGAGGCAGCTTGGCTGCTTGCCGTGAGCTGATATGGCAACATCATGCGAACTTTAAGCACAAACGCTGGCAGATAGTATCTGCTAGAGTTCTGTTATGGAAAAACGCTTGAAGCTTGACCGCATTCTGCAATCGCAGGGCTTTGGTACCCGCAGATGGTGTGGTGAATTGATTGCTGCCGGTGAAGTAAGTGTTACCGGTAGGACTGTTACCGACAGTCGCACTACTTTCGATGTCGACGGCTTGATGTTTGAGGTTTATGGCGAGCGGTGGATTTATCGCGAGCATGTCTATATTGCGCTGAATAAGCCAGAGAATTGTGAATGCTCGCGCAAAGCCAGTCATCATCCCGGTGTGCATACCCTCCTGCCTGAACAATTTATCTTGCGTGACGTACAGCCGGTGGGCCGCTTGGATCATGACACTACCGGTTTGTTGCTGATGTCGGATGATGGGCCATTCATACACAGCCAATCTTCCCCCAAAAGACACATTCCCAAAATTTATGTGGCCACAACCCATGCTGCAGTTACGCCCGATTTAATTGCAATATTACTGGCCGGAGTGAAATTGCATGACGAACCCAAGCCATTAGCTGCAGTATCATGCCAAATGCTGGGGATGCATCAACTGGAAATTGTGCTGGAGCAAGGTAAATATCATCAGGTTAAGCGCATGCTTGCAGCTGCCAATAACCATTGTGTTGCGTTACAGCGTACCCGGATTGGTGGATTAAAACTTGAGATGTTGGGACTGGCAGAAGGGGAATGGTGTTATCTGGATGCCAAGCAACTAGCTCAATTGGCACAAGGTTGATTATAAAGCATAGCGTCCGCTTTGTTTTTTGAGCCGATTCACTGGAAAAGCGAGCCTATCAAGTTTAATTTCATGAGATGCCCTGAATTTAAATTAATCTCATGCAAATGTGATTTGGCAAACTACGCGGGGTAAAATCGGTTTTTAATCAGATTTGGTTGGCTGCAAATGTCCATACAGTGGTTCCCAGGTCATATGACCTCAGCACGTAGAAAAGCAGCCGAGACAATGGAGTTCATCGATGTTGTCATTGAGGTGTTGGATGCCCGTACGCCTGAAGCAAGCTGCAACCCAATGATTACCGAGCTGCGAGAGTACAGGCAACGCCCATGTTTGAAGCTTCTGAATAAGGCGGATCTTGCCGATCCTGCGGTCACTCAGGAGTGGCTTGATTTTTACAATCAGCAGCCCGGAGTCAAAGCAGTGGCGTTAAGTTGCAAAAGTGGTAGTGAGTTTGCCAGAGTGCCCAAGCTGTGCCAGCCACTCGCCGCGCATCGCGACAGTACTCACAAGCCACTCCGTATGATGATTATGGGTATTCCGAATGTCGGAAAATCAACGTTGATGAACATGTTGCTCAAGCGTCGCATCGCTAAAGTAGGTGATGAGCCTGCGGTAACTAAATCTCAGCAGTCGCATAAACTGAATGAGCGTATGACGTTGACTGATTCGCCAGGTTTGATGTGGCCCAAGATCAAACACCACAGTGATGGTTTGATGCTTGCTGCCATCCATTCGATTGGGCGAAATGCTGTAATTGAAGAAGAAGTGGCCATATTTCTTGCTGCCTTTTTGTTAACGCGCTACCCCAAGCAGCTTGCTGGTCGCTATCAGCTGGATGTTAATGGTTTGGATGATGTGGGTGTGCTCGAAATGATTGCGAAAAAACGCGGTTGTCTTCTTAAAGGTAAAGGCGGAGCACCCGATTTGGAAAAGGCCGCAATGATTTTCCTGACCGAATTCCGAAACGGAAAATTAGGCCGCATTAGTTTGGAGTCTCCCAAGACTCGTGAAGTCATGCTGGGGCAATCTTAAGTGTCTTAAATCTTCGTTATGAACTTCTTGCCGGCTAGCATGTCTTCAACTGTCAAGGTTGTTATTGCTGATGCGTGGGAAAGTAATCTTTTTAGCCTTATTCTAGTAGCCCTTCTGGCTGTATTGTGATTACTTCGTATGCGGTTATCTGCATGATAAAGTGATGTGTAATTTTCCACGTAGGCTCCGATTTCAGTTTTTTATATTTCAAGGATAGATCATGAAAAATGTTAGCAAGTATCTACTCGCAGTTTCAGGGTTTTTATTGTGTGCCGGTTTAGCCCATGCTGATGCGGATGGTGAGGAGTGCGATTCAGTGAAGCACAAGCAATCAAAATTTAATAAGGGAATAAAGTTTGACTCTATGGATGCCAACAGTGATGGTGGAATCTCGAAATCTGAATTCAATGAGCATAGTTCCAAGCGATTTGAAGAGCTGGATGCCAATTCTGATGGCAAAATTACATCTGAAGAATTACAAGGGAATCATGGTAAGAAAATGGGGCGTCGCGGCACAACACATCTCGATAAACGTTTTTACTCAGCGGATGCCAACCATGATGGAGGCCTGGATAGGAAAGAAGCTAATGCAATGCCGATGTTGACCACTTACTTCGATCAGGTTGATAGTGATAAAGATGGCAAGGTGACTCGTCAGGAATATTTCGATGCAATGCCATTGTTGCATCGTGCTAAACAAATAGACACAAGCGGAAAGTCGCAAAAATTGTAGAAATAATAGTATTTAAAAACAAACAGGCCAGCATTGAGCTGGCCTGTTTGTTTTGAAGGAGTGATGCGTAGCCTGCATTAAAACAATGGCATTTAGATATCGGGATTAGTTATTGTATTTTCTGCTTTTGCGATGCTCATCACCGCGCCACTTACCTTGTTGCCTATCATTTCGAGTGTACCTATCGTGTCTAGCATGTCTTATAGGTTTGCGTTTGGCATGCTTGTGCTTTTTATCATAGTGTGTGCGGTAGATTGGCCGAACAATTAGATTTATATGGCGGACGCCTATCCTTGGTTGGTCGTAAAAAATTGATAAGGGCAGTGTATTACTAATTCCAAATTGCCCAAACTGACCACCGATAGAAATGTTGATAGCGGGTTGTCCCGCATTGGCAGCTATGCTACCGAACATGAGAAATGCGAATGTTATTGCTTTTAGGGGTTTCATTATTATTCCTTTCATGGTTCGAGCCTTAATAACGCATTGAGTGGCTTTCTCGCTGACATGATTGAATAATTACTTCGTAATCAATATCTACCTGTAAGGTAGATGTATGTTTTCGATAGAAATCGTCACGTACTGTTGTGGCTTGTCAAACGATCGTTTTTTAGATGCTAATTCATGCATGGGTTGGCTTTTGAATTTATGGCAGCAAACATTACGGTAAAAACAGTGCCGATCTAATGTTTATCAGATTTGGTGAGCTGCCTGAGAGCGGTGTATCATCATCTGTATTGGCAATACTTATGACGCATGGTTTTAGCCAGATAGAACTTGTAGGGCGTATGCTAATCTGAGTAAATCCCAGTTAATAACTTATTCAAGGAGATCGCGTTGAAAGCCCAACCACACAAATATCCTACATCATTTTCTGTTGCTGCCCTGTTAATGCTGGCAGCCATCACATTTGGTGCTGGCTGCTCACAAAAGCCATCTGCTGAAGAAACTGCGGCACAAAATCAAGCGATTGCTGAAAAAGCAGTCGAGGAAGCAAAGAAACAAATTCTCGCCGAGCAAGCTGCTGAAAAAGAGCGACAGGAAGCTGTATTAGCTGCTGAAATGGAAGAGAAAATGAGAAAAGAAGAGGCTGTTGCTGCCGCAAAAGCCGAGCTTATTGCAGAGCAACGTGCTGCTGCAGCAAAGGCAAAGGCTAGAGCAATAGCCAAAGCCAAGGAGAAGGAAACGGCGTCATCACCGCCGCCACCAGTGAGAAAAGCGGTTTGCACCACTTGCGGTGTAGTTGTGGCGGTTAATGCTGTTGAGGTCGAAGGTAAAGGATCCGGTTTGGGTGTTGTGGCAGGTGGTGCTGCCGGTGGCTTACTGGGGAATCAGGTAGGTCAGGGCACAGGTCGTGACGTCGCAACGATCATAGGCGTGATTGGTGGAGCGATTGCGGGCAATAAGATAGAGAAAAAATCTAAAAAAGTCACCGAGTACGATATCGTCATCAACATGGAAACTGGTGAGCAACTGGTGATTCATCAAGCAGAAGCGCCTAATCTTGTGGCAGGAGACAAGGTCAGAATCGAGAATGATGTGGTATTAAAAAAATAAGTGTAATAACGATGTACCCCCGCTAAATAGCAAGCGGTGCGGGTATTTGAAATAACTCGATCCAGATGACTTATTCTGTAACCAGAGCCACTGTAGTTATGCCTGTGGCTCTGTCAATATCTAGCCGCACTTCGCAATACTCACTATTCTTGCTGTCAGGTGTGGGGTCATCTGCACAACTGCACCCGCCTATTATCCCTTTATAAAAAATGCCTGTCTTAATCCGAATCACCTCGTCATTTTCAGTAATATGATTGACGATTACAGTGATGGGGTCATCTGTTACATAATTGCTGCTAGATAATCCCTGCTGTAACGGTAGTTGTTCGGTATCCAATTGTTCGATTTCGTGTTTGAGAACAGTCTCAAAATCAGATGTCCCCCAAGCACTCAATACGTCTTTGAGCTGGATCACGTTGATATTGCTGTCATTGATTATGACGTACTCACAATCATTTATCCTAGACGGAAGTTCAATTTACTTCCCAAATAAGCCTTTTATTGCATTCCCGGCACCCTTGGCTGCACCACCGACACTGTCAATCACTGAGGATTTTGAAAACGATAGCTTGGAGTTAAGTTCGCTGAAAACTCTTTTACTCACCTGAGCAAAACTTGCGCCGCCACTCTTCTTGCCAATATTGCGAAGTTCTATATTTGGGAGCGGCAAGTCTATCGTGCCGTTGTAATTAACCTCTGCATCTCGGATTTCAAATGATTCGATGACTACTTTCTTGCCTGAGTTCTTCTTGCCTTTGTTGCCAGTACTCGAGCCAAGGTAAGTGTCAACATTGCGTTGGAGGATATCAAAGTTGGTGCCACTGGAGCCACTTTCATAAATGATGTTCGGTGCAACGATCAACACCTTTTGAATCACAATAATATCCTTTGCAATGCTCGTAGGCTCAATAACGATCTCAATGCGATCAGCCTTGAAAGCGTGATCAGTTTTGAACCCTTTTGGGTTGCCCAGATTGAATTTTTTCAATACCCCCTGGCCATCGGTAGTCGATATTTTGACGCTGCTAACACTTATCTTGGCTTGCAGCATGTCAGGCCCCAAGCTCTCAATGGCGAGTTTGATCAGACCTCCGAGCGGATTGCTTAGCATAAAGACTGCAATAGCACCCAAAACCAATACTGTGATTCCTATACCAATTTTCTTTTTCATTTATGGCCTCCTGTTAAATGTGGCAAGCATTAATGATTAGTGAAGTGCTACAGTTGTGTTGTAAAACATAATATGAGGCAAACAATGCGTGCTTTAAATATTTTATCAATACATATTTTCAATATAACAGTACTGTGAAGAATATTGTACCGATGAAAAGGCACTATTAAGCAAATTAGACTTATATTGTCGAGGGAATATTCTTCCACAGCAAAGTATTGATATTTATTTCAATTCGCGTCACGATAGGCAGCGTATACCTACATTTTTGTGTACCACAAAAACAGGAGATTGCATTATGAAATTATTCACTACCCTATTGATTCCGATACTAGTTCTGGCGACTTCATGCGCTTGGGCAGAGATGGATGAAATGGTTGATCTTAGATACTGCTTGGCATTACAGTCTAATGATGAAATCGCAAAATGTGCGGGTGAGACTGCAGCAGGTCCAAAGGGAACGCCCTACACCAAAGACAAGGTGGATATGATTCTGTCTGAGCTGCAAGCAGCTATGCCCATGAGTGCGAGTGATTCTTTACCTGAAGATGATGAAGAAAACAGCCCGTAATAAATTCACCATCAAGGCAAGCGCATGATCGGGCCGGATTGTTGGCGCTTTTTAATTTGTTGAAATAGCCAGTTTTAACCCTTCTATTTTAGGCTTTGCCATTTTGTTTAAGCTGATACCTTTTGTATTTAACCAGTCTGCATAACGAAAATCTTTCGTTTTTTTATGTAGCAAACTAAATAAAAAGGTGGAATATGAGTGCATCGATACAATTTTTAAGCGCCATTGTAATGGCACTCGCTGTTGGAAGTTTTTTCTGGGTCTATAAGGTCACTTCATCATCGGTGCCCCAACCCAGAGGAGTCGATAGGCGTGTCGCCGTCAGGCCTGAAGGGTATGACCGGCGTAGTCAGGCAGAGAATACCGTTTGGAACTCTGTAGAGTGCTGGGCTCATGAGGTTGTGTGGTTATTTGTTGCGGCCGCTAGCCTGATAATTTTTGTGCAGACCTTTGGTCCTGGAATCGGATTGACATAATGACGAGGCAAAAAGGCTGGCTTTGAAATAAATTCGTCGCCATTGATTTTATTGGATTTACATCAATAGCAGGAAGGGTAGGCTAATTTTTAGAGTTGGCTAACTTTGTGTTGTGTTTTTTATATAGCCATAAATGATGCTGGCGAACAACGAGTGACACACTAAACTGAATCCCTCAAACTGTGGTCTATCACTTCGTAAGGAAACAGTCATGAATAAGCCTATAGTTGCTGACAACAAGCCAAAACAGGTAACGCTTAACCAAGGCGAAGAATATTTCTTTTGTGCATGTGGAAGATCTAAAAAACAACCATTCTGTGATGGGTCGCACGCTGGTACATCTTTTAAGCCTCATCTTTTTAAAGCCGAACAAAATGAAGGCTATCTTTGTATGTGCAAGCATACGAAAAATCCTCCTTTTTGCGATGGAAGCCATAAACAGTTTGCAAAGGAGCAGGTTGGTATGGAAGGGCCTGGTGTAGAAAGCGGGAAGGGCGAGCTGCCCGTTGCTGTTGCAACGCTAGAAGAGTCTACCGTAGCAATCATTCATCAACTGGCAAGCGAGGGGCTTTCCAAAGTAGGGCATCATGGCCCAATGACCTCAATGGGCGTGCCTCGGAACCTATTGCCCCACTGGGATGATTTGCAGATTATGGTCGCTCAAATGGCAAGAAAACCGCTAAGCGAAAGCGAGTCCGTAGGAACGGAATTTGTGATTGGGCCACAAGCAAATAAACCACTCAAACTTAAAATCCCCATTTTCGTATCAGATATGAGTTTTGGCGCTTTGTCGGAAGAGGCTAAAACAGCTCTAGCCAGAGGGGCAGAATTGGCTGGAACAGGTATTTGTTCTGGAGAAGGAGGCATGCTCCCAGAAGAGCATGCAGAAAACTCTAGATATTTATATGAATTGGCCAGTGCAAAATTCGGCTACGCAGAAAGCCTGCTCAGCAAAGTGCAGGCCTTTCACTTCAAAGGTGGGCAAGGTGCAAAAACAGGGACTGGCGGACACTTGCCCGGTAATAAAAATATCGGAAAAATAGCTCAGGTAAGGAATATTCCTGAAGGGCAACCAGCTATTTCACCACCCACCTTTGAGGATTTGTCTTCCGTAGATGATTTTAGAAATTTTGCAGACCGAGTCAGAGAAGTGTCAGATGGTATTCCTGTTGGGTTCAAGCTGAGCGCAAATCATATCGAAAGGGATGTGCAATTCGCGTTGGACGCGAGTGCTGACTACATTATCCTTGATGGTCGTGGAGGTGGCACTGGTGCAGCACCGGAAATTTTCAGGGATCATATTAGTGTACCTACCATACCTGCGCTTGCACGAGCTCGCCGCTATCTGGATGAACAGGGAGCCAGTGGAAAGACAACATTGATTATTACCGGTGGCTTGCGGATGCCGATGGATTTTGTAAAAGCACTTGCATTGGGGGCTGATGGCGTCGCAATTGCCAATAGTGCAATGCAGGCAATTGGATGTGTCGCTGCAAGAATGTGTAATACCAATAACTGTCCGTCGGGTATTGCGTCACAAAAAGCAGAGTTACGAAAAAATCTGGATGTAGAAGTCGCTGCAATACGGTTGCAAAAATTTATCAACGCTTCGATAGAACTGATGTCGGTCATGGCTCGTGCTTGTGGACATAACCATCTGAATCAATTTAACAAGGATGATTTGGCTACCTGGAATCGTGAACTGGCAATGCTTTCGGGCGTTGAGTATTCCGGATTCATGAGATTGCCGTAAAGCGAGTGGTTCTCACCATCGAATTAAGCAATCCCAATCAGTTCAACAATTGAGATTTGGCTGGGATGTCAAGATCACTACTCTTTCGGGTGCTGAAGCAACAACTCTTTTGGGTAATAAATATGCAGAGTACATTGACGTATGATGCAAATATTCCCTCACCCAGGATGGGAAGCCGCAACAATTCAATCATGCCATTAGAATTTCAAATTACTCACTAAAAGGTCGTTATCATGAGTCGTCCATATTTTGTTCACTTTTCTCAATTGACACTAACCAGCAAGACGCTTTATACGGCGATACTTTGTGTTCTCGGTTTAGGTTACCTTGCTGCGATGCTTTATGTGTTTATGTCTCATTCAGGGCGTGATGGTGACCCGATGCTGTCGGCCAAAGATATTGCCATTGCCTA
>Ga0316187_10004942_pt1 | contig 11551 bp, 10 predicted proteins | sample CroRivburrow1_MG_FD_204927 | JGI IMG/M metagenome (GOLD analysis project Ga0316187, IMG submission 204927) | Coastal sediment microbial communities from Maine, United States - Cross River worm burrow 1 | ecosystem: Environmental > Aquatic > Marine > Coastal > Sediment | place: USA: Maine...
ATAAACACCAGGAACATAATTAGCCAGGTACCATAATCCTGCTTGAACAGATCCCATCCACACTTGAACCAGCCAGCGCCCTGTCCCGTGTCTACACTTTTTGCCTGCATATGGTTGGCTCCTTTAATCTATGTCCGCTAGGCAATGCCAATGCCGTTTGATGTCTGAATAATCATCCCGGGAAAAGTCAGTACGTAATCCTTACCTTGCTCAACTGGCTGATTTACTACCAGCGAAACAGGACCCAGTTTGGTGGAGCAATATTATTCCCCACCAACTCGCTGACCTGCTGATCCATTCTACCGTCACCATCGCGATCAATGAGATAGTACGGCGGAAAACCCTTCTGCTGAATTTTTACCATGTAGACTCGGCCGTTGAGGCTATATTCCTCAATCGTCTTCTCACCTTCTGTAATGATATTAATCTCAACCCCGGTAGGGTCAAAACCGTCAGGCGCCTCAGAATTTTTTGTTTCCGGTTTGCTAGCAGGAAGTGTATTGTCAGGTGCCTGTAAATCCTGCGCGGCAGCAAGCAGAGGGAAGAGAAGTAATAAACTAACCAGGAGTTTGTGCATTTTATTATCCTTACGGGAAGGTCTACTGATATTACACACTCATCACCCCCATAACGCAAGGTTTCAATGAGGGATGGTTAGAGGTGAATGATGAAAGGTATTGAATCTATTAGGTTTTACAGTTTATGGTTTTTGTTAAGACTGTATTTATGGCTAAACCGTTGTGAGTGAATTTATTTCTTTATACTACAAGTTAAGCTGCAGTTCGGCTTCTTCTTCAGTTGGCTCAAAGCGACGGTTTTCGTAGTAACTGAATATGGCTTCGACAACTTCGTCAGGATCGTCGATGATAAGGATCAGATTCAGGTCGGATTCCGAGATGGTTCCCTGTTTAACGAGCGTTTTACTGAACCAGTCGATGAGCCCGGACCAGAAATCTGAATCGACCAGGATAATCGGGATACGGCGTGACTTTCTTGTCTGTATTAGTGTCACAATTTCCGCAAATTCATCCAGTGTGCCGAATCCACCGGGCATGACAACGTAAGCCGTAGCAAATTTGACAAACATGACTTTGCGAGAGAAAAAATGCCGGAAAGTAAGCGATATATTCTGGTACGGGTTGGCCTGTTGCTCATGCGGAAGCGCAATATTTAAACCGATACTCGGTGACTTGCCCTCAAATGCACCCTTGTTTGCCGCTTCCATTACACCGGGGCCACCGCCGCTAACAATGGAAAAACCGGAATTGGATAGTTTCAGCGCTATCTCTTCAGTTAATTTGTAAATAGGGTGATCCGGTTCAAAGCGAGAGGAACCGAAGATGCTGACCGAGGGGTGTATTTCTGACAGTTTTTCATAGCCTTCAACAAATTCTGCCATAACCTGGAAAACCTTCCATGACTGGCGAGAAAGTTTGCGGGTCGAGGTGGAAGGGAGTTTAGTTGCTGACGAGCTATCGGATAGTTTTTTCATGCTTTATTTTTAGCATGATAGGCGTGGATTTGATAGTTTGAAGTTTCAAGTGGAAAGAGGGGCTAGGCCAAGATGGTGCATCAATTATACATAGTGTAATAGAGGGACTATTTAACAAAGAGTTCAGGAATCACATATACTCACCGAAAACCGAAAACCGAAAACCGAAAACCGAAAACCGAAAACCGAAAACCGAAAACCGAAAACCGAAAACCGAAAACCTATGTCTAAAGCTCCAATCATCCTCGTTGATGGATCATCTTACCTATACCGTGCTTTCCATGCGATGCCGGGACTGAATAATTCTGAAGGCCAGCCTACCGGTGCCATATATGGTGTTATCAACATGACGAGAAGCCTGCTGAAGCAATATCAGCCGGAATACATTGCCATGGTGTTCGATGCCAAAGGTAAAACTTTCCGCGATGATATATATCCGGAGTACAAGGCGAATCGTCCACCAATGCCGGATGAAATGCGAAGCCAGGTGCCCTATCTATATGAAATTGTTGAAGCCATGGGTTTGCCGCTGCTGGTCATTGAAGGTGTCGAAGCCGATGATGTTATAGGCACGCTCGCGGCGCAGGCGGTGGATAAGTCGGTTGATGTACTGATATCTACTGGTGATAAGGACATGGCCCAGCTGGTCAATGATCGTGTGACGCTGGTCAATACTATGGATAACAGGGTTACGGATGTTGCCGGAGTGAAGACCCGTTTCGGGGTAGAGGCTGATAAATTTATTGATTACCTGACATTGGTCGGTGATACCGCTGACAATATACCGGGAGTACCGAAGGTCGGTCCGAAGACCGCAGCAAAGCTGATTAACGAATATGGCGACCTTGACAGCCTGATTAACCATGCTGATGATATTGAAGGCAAGCTGGGCGAGAACCTGCGCGACTCACTGGATTTCCTGACCACATCACGTGACCTGGTTAGCATACGCTGTCAGCTGGATCTGCCGCTTTCACTCGATGATCTGAAGATCAGGCAAGCGGACGAAGATCGACTAAAGGAGCTCTATGCACGCCTGCAGTTCAAGACCTGGCTCTCTGAGCTAGGAGGTATTGAGGACCAGCTTACTGCAGATGCCGTCTACGAAACGATACTGGATCAGCCAGCGCTGGATAGCTGGCTTAAGAAAATTACTAAGCAGGGTATATTCGCTTTCGACACAGAAACTACAGATCTGGATGCGATGCAGGCGGAAATTGTTGGGCTGTCGTTCGCCGTCGAGTCGGGAAAAGCGGCCTATCTGCCGTTAGCACATGACTATCCCGGTGCACCGGAACAGCTAGACCGCAGTCAGGTTTTACAGCAGATGAAACCGTTGCTGGAAAGTGAAGAAATTAAGAAAGTTGGCCAGAATCTCAAGTATGACATGAAGGTGCTGGCTAACTATGATATTGCCCTGAACGGTGTTGAACACGACACCATGCTGGAGTCCTATGTGCTTGATAGCACCGCTTCCCGGCATGACATGGATACCCTGGCACTGAAGCACCTGGGTCATAAGACAATCCACTTTGAGGACATTGCAGGCAAGGGCAAGAAGCAGCTCAGGTTTAATGATATAGCACTGGAGCAGGCTGCTCCCTACGCGGCTGAAGATGCCGACATCACGCTAAGGTTACATGAGTGTCTGTGGCCAGCACTGCAAAAGCACGAAAAACTGGTTTCTATCTATAGCGATATAGAGATTCCGTTACTGACAGTGTTGGCCAGGATCGAGCGTAACGGTGTGCGTATTGATGCCGAAATGCTGCGTCAGCAAAGCACCGAGCTTGCACAGGGAATGCTGGACCTTGAACAGCAGGCGTATGCCGCCGCAGAGCAGACCTTTAATCTTGGCTCGCCCGCCCAGTTACAGGAAATATTATTTAATAAACTCGGTCTGCCGGTAATCAAGAAAACACCAAAAGGACAGCCATCAACCGCTGAGGCAGTTCTACAGGAGCTTGCACTTGAGTACGAACTGCCGCGTCTGATTCTCGAGTACCGGTCAATGAGCAAGTTGCGTTCAACCTATACGGAAAAGCTGCCATTAATGATAGATCCAGATACCGGCCGAGTGCATACGTCGTATCACCAGGCCGTGGCTGCCACCGGAAGATTATCTTCGTCAGATCCCAACCTGCAAAATATTCCGATAAGAAAGAAAGAGGGCAGGCGTATCCGCCGGGCTTTCGTTGCTGATAAAGGTTGCCAGATGGTTTCTGCTGATTATTCTCAGGTAGAGTTGCGTATTATGGCGCACCTATCCGGGGACGAGGGCCTTTTAAAGGCGTTTTCTGAAGGTGCGGATGTGCATAAGGCAACAGCCAGTGAAGTGTTTGCGACGGCCCTTAATGAAGTGACAGATGACCAGCGCCGGGCTGCCAAGGCAATCAACTTTGGCTTGATCTACGGCATGTCTGCTTTCGGGCTGGCACAGCAGTTAAAAATTGAGCGTGGCGATGCACAGGAATACATCGATCTTTATTTTGATCGTTACCCGGGTGTAAAGAATTATATGGACGAAACCCGCAAACTGGCGCATCAACAGGGGTACGTGGAGACTGTCTTTGGAAGACGGCTTTATTTGCCTGAAATTAACTCGGGTAATGGCATGCGACGGCAATACGCAGAGCGTACGGCGATCAATGCCCCGATGCAGGGAACGGCTGCAGACCTGATAAAAATGGCAATGTTGTCAGTAGATAAATGGATAGAGAGTGACGCACCTGATGTGCGAATGATCATGCAGGTACACGATGAACTGATCTTTGAAATTCCGCAAGATCAGGTAGAGTCTGCCAGTGAGAGCATACGTAACTTGATGAATAATATAGCGAAATTACGTGTCCCGCTGCTGGTGGATGTCGGTGTTGGCAAAAACTGGGATGAAGCGCATTAGGTTTATTAGTTTCAAGTCTGAAGTTTCAAGAAAAATATGTGAAGGCCTGTGGCTGCAGGTCTTGAAACATCGGACTTGGTTTTAGAATTATGTCCATTGTACGGGAACTATTCGAGAAACACGGTTGTCAGAATTAATGCATCGCTAGATGTTTTTCCGCTATTCCTCCCTGAGCGGAAAGGTTCTTGGAAAATAGGACCCTGTTGACCTCAGTCTATATACCCCTGGATTGAGGTTTTTTTTGTCTTCAGGATTTGTTGGCACGATTCTTTCATTTCTAGCCCATAGCGACACAAAAATTCCAGCAGATCGCAATAAGTAATTGTAAGTGTCATGTAATGCGATGTTGATTGATTCATTCTTGTCATGTCCTGACATGTCAGTTGTCATGTTTTTGTCACGTTTTTTTTGCCTGTTTTCTGCTGATTAATACACACCACTAAAAAGGAGTAGTCTGATGGCACATGTAGTAATTCTCGGTGCAGGTACGGGCGGCATGCCTGCTGCATATGAAATGCGCGGTATTCTGGGTAAGCAGCACAAAGTTACCGTTATTAATGCAAATGATTATTTTCAGTTTGTCCCGTCGAATCCGTGGGCGGCAGTTGGTTGGCGTACACGTAAAGACATTACTATACCGCTTCGTGAACCTTTGAAGAGAAAAGGCATTGATTTCATTGCAGGGACAGTCAACGAAATCGATGCGGACAATAACAAGCTAGTTATGGATAGTGGTGACACTGTTGATTATGATTACCTGGTTATCACCACCGGGCCAAGGCTTGCTTTTGAAGAAGTTGAAGGAGCGGGGCCACATGGCGGGCATACTCATTCAGTTTGCTCCATAGATCATGCTGAAATGTTCTATGAAAAATACCAGGAGTTTGTTAAAGATCCCGGCCATGTGATCGTCGGTGCTATGCCTTTTGCCAGTTGTTTTGGCCCTGCCTATGAGTTTGCCGGCATCCTCGATACAGATCTTCGCAAGCGCAAGATCCGCGACAAGGTGCCGATGACATTCATTACCTCCGAGCCTTATATTGGCCACCTCGGGCTAGGTGGAGTTGGTGATTCCAAAGGTATGATGGAATCAGAACTGCGCAGCCGCCACATAGACTGGATTACTAACGCCAAGGTTACCAAAGTTGAAGAAGGTAAGATTTTCGTTGACGAAATGGACGAAAATGGTGAGCTGAAAAAACAGCATGAGGTCGAGTTCAAGCATTCCATGATGCTACCCGCATTCAAGGGTGTCGATGCAGTAGCGAATGTTGAAGGTCTCTGTAACCCAAGAGGCTTTGTTATTGTTGATGAATATCAGCGTAATCCGAAATACAGCAATATCTATGCTGCGGGTGTCTGTATTGCGATCCCGCCAGTAGAGGCAACCCCGGTGCCAACAGGTGCGCCGAAGACAGGTTATATGATCGAGTCAATGGTGACAGCCATTGTTCATAATATAGACGCTGAACTGGAAGGTGCAGAGCCTGAAAAAGTAGGTACATGGAACGCTATATGCCTGGCTGATTTTGGTGATACCGGCGCGGCTTTCGTTGCGCTGCCACAGATTCCTCCGCGCAATGTTAACTGGTTCAAGAAAGGAAAGTGGGTACACGTTGCGAAAATTGGTTTTGAGAAATACTTCCTGCGCAAAATGAAGAAAGGCACTTCAGAGCCAATATATGAAAAATATATCCTCAAGGCATTAGGAATCGAACGCCTGAAAGAATGATGCCTGGATGAGATAACAAAGATTCTTCTGCAGAAGAATTGGCGCACCAGCTGGTGCGCCTTTTTTTGCTGTTCAAGAAATGGATTTAAACAGGAAAGTCTCGGTTACAGGAGAGAAGGCCACTTCCTGGCCAGGGCGCCGCTCCCACATCAGCAGTACTAAGCCTGCTTCTGTTTTTCCTGTTCAGCAATCTCTGCTCTGACCATATCCATGTCGAGTTGCTTTACTTTTTCTACCAGTTCATCAAGCTGTGGACCGCCGATCATCCCAGGCTGTGAATAGAGAATGATCTTTTCACGAAAAATCATCAGGGTAGGTATTGAGCGTATCTGGAATGATGCGCCAAGTTCCTGTTCTTCCTCGGTATTAACCTTGGCAAACACAATGTCCTCGTGTTTTTCAGAAGCCTCTTCATAGATAGGTGAAAAGTTCTTACACGGGCCACACCATTCAGCCCAGAAGTCAATAATGACAATGTCGTTGTCATTAACGGTGTCGCTAAATGTTTCGTTTGTCAGGTTTACTGTTGCCATGTTGAAATCCTTAAATATGTCATTGATTGGTGTATTTTAGCAGTCCTGCCAGTAAAAATGCGGTGATAATGTCACAAAGATGAAAATCAGGCTTGGGTCTTGAAATTATTGTTCCGCATCTATCCTTTTATCGGCCTCGAGAAAGGCCTGTTTCAATTCTTCATAATTATTCGTTACTGGAAACTGCGGAAATTCATCAATCACATTTTGCGGAGGTGAGAACAATATACCGGCATCAGCTTCAGTCAGCATGCTGGTGTCATTGTAGGAATCGCCGGCAGCGATAACATTAAAATTTAGACTATGGAAGGCCTTTACTGCCTCGCGCTTCTGGTCAGGCTGGCGTAGACGATAATTCGCAATTCTGTCATCTCTAATTTCGAGTTTGTGGCAGAAAAGAGTCGGCGAGCCAAGCTGGCGCATAAGCGGCATACCGAACTCATAAAAGGTGTCGGAAAGAATCACCAGCTGATAGCGTTCGCGCAACCAGTCTACAAATTCGCGTGCACCGGGCAGGGGCCCCATATTATCGATTACTGACTGGATGACAGAAAGCTTCAAGTCATGCTTATCCAGCATCTTCAGACGGTGCGTCATTAACTCATCGTAATCAGGGATATCGCGGGTGGTCAATCGCAGATCATCAATGCCTGTGAGTTCTGCAACATTGATCCAGATTTCAGGGACAAGCACACCTTCCAGATCCAGGCAGGCCAGTTTCATAATTAAACTCCAGTGTATGGGCAGGCGTGAAGGCTGCCCTGATAATCAACAGGGTGGTGGATTATGCCTGTTTTAGGGCGTTTCGAATAGTTCAAGATAGGCTTATTGATAATCATTTCTTGCTCATCAAAATCTGAGTCCGAGGACTCTTGCAAAGCATCAGTCACCACAGTAATCGTAAAGTCCTGAATGAAACAGGCTGGCTATTATTTTGCAGATGTAGATTTTACTCGCAGAATCGTACCGTCCATGCCATCGACAATTATTTGGACGCCGGAATCCATGTCTGGGCCGCTAATACGCCAGATAGTGTCATCCACATTGAGCCGGCCAATACCATTGACGATAGGTTCGGTAAGGGTGAATTCTCTTCCTATGTACTGGCTGCCGCGTCGGTTCAACGTAGATGGCGTTGCAGTACGGGCGTGCTTGGCCAGCCATATGCGAGAAATGATAATACTGATGACAGAAAATATGGCGAACAGGCTAAGCTGTATCTCCCAGCCAAGGCCAGGCATGAAAAAAAGCACCAGCCCGACCAGGCCGGCAGAAATTCCCATCCAGAGAAAAAAGGTCCCGGCGACCAGGACTTCTACAATTATCAGTACCAGTGCAAAGACCCACCAGTTCCAGAAAACGATTTCCTCAAGCATCGAGGGATCCATTATTTTGCTCCTTTGCTGGTTACTGTTTTCGCCAGTTCAGAGATGCCGCCGATGGCGCCAATCACGCCCGAGGCCTCCAATGGCATAAGCACCAGTTTTTCATTTTCAGAGGTCGCAATATCTTTGAGGGCCTCTACGTATTTTTGTGCAACAAAATAGTTTAGTGCCTGCACATCGCCTTTTGCGATAGCCTGTGACACCACTTGGGTAGCTCGTGCTTCTGCTTCAGCCAGGCGCTCCCGGCCTTCCGCCTCGAGGAAAGCTGCGTCTTTTTTGCCTTCTGCATCCAGCACAATCGCCATTTTTTCACCTTCAGCGCGTAATATTTCGGCAGCCCGATCGCCTTCGGCATCAAGGATCTGGGCGCGCTTGTCGCGTTCAGCCTTCATTTGTCTACCCATCGATTCAACCAGGTCAAGTGGCGGTGTTATATCCTTGATTTCAATTCGAGTGACTTTGACGCCCCAGGGTGTGGTTGCATCATCGACGACAGTCAGCAGGGCATGATTAATGACATCTCGTTTAGACAGTAATTCGTCAAGATCCATTGAACCCATGACGGTACGAATATTGGTCATGGTCAGGTTCATGATGGCGAGTTCTAGATTATTGACCTCATAGGAAGCCTCTGCTGCATTGACGACCTGGTAGAAAACAACGCCATCGGCAGTCACCATGGCGTTGTCCTTGGTGATGACTTCCTGTGAAGGGACATTCATGACCTGTTCCATCATGTTCATCTTTGAACCAATGGTATCGATAAACGGTATAATCAGGTTTAGACCTGGGCTAAGTGTTTTGCGATATCGCCCAAAGCGCTCAACAGTATATTGACTGCCCTGGGGGACGGTCTTCACACCTGTAGCGATTACTACGACTGCAAGTACAACTAGAGCAATGACAAATTCAGTCATGTTTATTTACCTCCATTCATTTGTATTTTATTGATACCGCTTTACTTTTATTTATTTGAGATGATTAGCACTATGTCTGCCCTTGAATTAACGGTGTCGCGTATGAATGGCTTGGACAGCAAAAAAGGTCTATGGTTTTACCCTGATCAGTTTAATAGTGCCATTTTTTTCGTCTTCATAGTGTATCGAATTTGCATCATCAAATTCGTATATGATTGCACTTTTGCTGGCAGACACACGGACCTTATTGTCCCGCATCTGGTAGACGACGGTCACTGCCTGGTCATTAATGCGCATAGTAGAGGGTGTGAATTCGATTATCTGGCTGGAAGCATGCGACGTAGGCGACAGTTGTTGCCATTGGCCAATTAATGGATTTACCGGTTCGTTACAACCAGCAAACAGCGTGCTGAACAGTAATAGAAAACTGATTAGGGATATTCTTGTCATCATGAAGCTGTATTTAACACACTCGTGTAAAGTAATGATATTCAATTATAAGTGATCATCAGCATAATAGTGCAAAATGATGCCTATGCAATTATCTAAAACTTCGGCAGGTCCAGCTGCTGTCATTCTTTTTTTCTTGGGAATGGCGGTGATTCAATTATTCTCTGGATATTTTGCCCCTTCATATGCTCAGCAAGATAGGGGTGCTGTGCGAATTGGCGTGCTTGCTTTTCGAGGTTATCAGCAGGCGATGAACCAGTGGCAGCCGATGGCTGAATACCTGAATAGAAATATGCCTGGCTTCCACTTTCAGATTGTGCCGCTCAATTTGCAGCAGGTGCGTAAGGCTACGGCAGCACAAGAGATAGATTTTGTCCTGACAAACCCCGGTAACTATGTCCTGCTCGAATCATCATATGGTGCATCGAGAATTGCAACCTTGAAACGCCACTGGAAAGGGCACGAATATTCGCATTTCGGCGCTGTAATCTTTAGCAGACGCGATAACAGTTCTATCCAGACGCTGAAAGATATTAAAAGACACTCACTGATGGTAGTGAACAATCATGCCTTTGGCGGTTTTCAAATGGCGTGGCGTGAGTTGAAAGAGGCTGGTATCGATCCTTTCAAAGATCTGGGCGAACTGAAATTTAATGGTTTTCCACAAGATAATATTGTGCATTCTGTAATGAAGGGCGATGTTGATGTCGGGACTGTTCGCACAGGTATACTCGAAAACATGGCTTTGAATGGCAAAGTAAATCTAGACGAGGTTCGTGTTCTGGGTAGCCGCAGTGTGGATGAGTTTCAGTTTCTGCTTAGTACACGTTTGTATCCTGAATGGCCGCTGGCGAAACTAAAACATACGCCGGATTCACTTGCCAGTAGAGTCGTGGTTGCACTGTTGTCTGCACCACAGGGGGCATTTTCAGCTTCAGCTATCGATACCGTGACCTGGACTATCCCGCTTGACTATAGCAATGTACACGAACTGATGCTTGAGTTAAGAATTGGCCCTTATCTGCCGGACCCCAGTGCTTCACTGATTAAGGCACTGCAGACTTACGCACACTGGATAATCATCATTCTTGCTGTGCTTTTCGGGCTATCGCTGCTGAGCATTTATGTTCTTCGTGTAAACAGGCGCCTGGTAGATACACAGCATATACTGCAGGATGAAATTAATGAGCGCATCGATGCCCAGAAAAAGCTGAATGAGCAACAGCATTTTCTCGAGCAACGTGTGGCTGAGCGAACCGCTAGCCTGGCAGAATCGAACGAGGTGTTGACTCATAGTGAGGAAACGCTGCGTGAACTAAACAGGATAGCCTCCATGTTTCCCGTGCCACTGGAGGAAAAAATTCGTGCCCTGATAGAACTCGGGAGAAAACACTTTGGTTTTGTTTCAGGTAGCCTGTACAGCAGAAATTCTGAAGGGATCAAGTTATTGCAGCAGACAGGAATGAATTCGCAGTCCAATGTCCTCGAATTGCCCGATGGCCTTGCCCTCGATGAGATCGACGATTTATTGCAGAACGATGATGTGATGATGACAGAAAGGTCCTTTACACCGGCAACAGATGTAGCGGCAAACGACAGCGGCAATCGGAAGTCCTGTGTGGCGGTCAAAGTAATGGTAGAAGGCAAGCCATACGGTTTTTTATGCCTGGCAGATGACCAGGGTGTAAGTCGAAATCTGGGTGAAGTGGACCGGGACATATTGCAGCTGATTGCTGACTGGCTGGGTATGGAGATTGCCCGCAAACAGGTCGGTGACAGTGAGCAGAAGCATCTTTCTGACCTGGCACATGTAACTCGACTAAGCACCATGGGAGAAATGGCATCAGGACTGGCACATGAACTTAATCAGCCGTTAACGGCTATTGCGAATTACAATCGTGGTTGCCTGCGTCGAATCGACCAGGGGAATATCGAGCGTTCAGAGCTAGAGGCGATCATGCTGCAGTCTGTAAACGAAGCAGAGCGGGCAGCGGAAATAATTCGTCGTATGCGTGCCTTTGTAAATAAGGAAGACCCGCATCACGAACTTGTTAACATCAATGATTTGATAAAACGGGTTAGCGGTTTTCTGGCAAGTGAAATGGAAAGGGAATCTATCGGCCTGAAGTTGTCGCTTGCT
>Ga0316187_10004946_pt1 | contig 11549 bp, 8 predicted proteins | sample CroRivburrow1_MG_FD_204927 | JGI IMG/M metagenome (GOLD analysis project Ga0316187, IMG submission 204927) | Coastal sediment microbial communities from Maine, United States - Cross River worm burrow 1 | ecosystem: Environmental > Aquatic > Marine > Coastal > Sediment | place: USA: Maine...
AGGTACGTAATGCTTCATCACTAATTCCCACATCTTCCGACCCCATAACCATACAAACCGGATCAATATATTTTTCACTGAAATAAGTGCTTTCTGTTTTTTCACTGGCACCAAATACACGAATACCACAGTTTTGCATGTATTGAATGGCTTTTTTTATGCTTCCTGTTTTACAAACAGGTACTTTAAATAATGCCCCGGCCGATGTTTTAACTGCATCGGGACCTATACGGGCCGAACCCTTTTCAGGAATAATTATTCCATGCACACCTGAACATTCAGCAGAACGAACAAGGGCTCCAAAATTTCTTACGTCGCTAACTCCATCAAGCATCATAAAAAATGGTGTTACTCCTTTTTCAAATGTAAGTGAAACCAGTTCCTCTAACTCATAAAATGTAATTGGTGAAATTAAAGCTATAACTCCCTGATGATTTTTTCGTGTAAACCGGTTAAGCTTTTCTTCTGGTACTGTCTGGTATATAATATCATTTTCTTTCAAAACATCGAAAAGTTCCTTAACTAACTCGCCCTTTAAACCCCGTTTAATCATTACTTTATCCAAATCTTTGCCTGAATTTACAGCTTCAATCACTGCTCTTATACCAAAAATAAAATCATCGGTATTCTTCTTCTGTTTTTGTTCCATAATTACTTGTATATTGAAAATACTCTACCACTACGCCATGTTCGTGTTGCATTAAACCATATCCGTGTATACTCATCCGATCGATCAAGCTGATAAAACTCACCATATAATGGGTGATGATCACGGTAGAAAAAAAACTCTAAATCGTCTTCACCTCCCTTGCCATAAGTCCACGTTTCACCATCATCGTTAATAGTAACCACGGCCGGAATTCCAAAAATTATAAAAATCATTCCCCGATCGGTGCGCCAACCTTCTCGAATAGTTGTAAAATAATAGTTTGATAATTGTACTCTATTGTAATAAATTCTAATCAATTCCCTTGCTCTTTCTATGTCCTTTGCAGCGTCGAGCCAAAAACTATCGACGGCTTGTTTGGGATCATTCAAAGCCCATAGTTTTTGCATTTCACGTTTGGTGTTCAAATACTGCAATGGCCGAAGCAATTCAGCAGGTGTTTTAACATAAGGAAACCACTCATTATACATTCCTTGAACCGATGAATATTTAGATTCTGTATCACTAAAAATATAAATACCTTCGTCCTGAAAAGTAAATGCTGTTGTTCTAATATCCACTGGCTTAAAAGTGCTGTCCTCTTTTATGTAATCAAAATTGTACTGCTTTCGTGAATTATCAGGTGCTGCAGCAATAACAGTATCTTTATGCATTCGGCGTAAAACAACGCTATCATTACTCAAAAGCCTATTCACAAGTCTAAATGTATCTTTTACATTTAAATAATTATGAAAGTTAGGAGCACCATTTTTTGACAGAAACATAAAACTATTGGGTGTTTTTTCGGGCATATTTGCCACTGGCATAACCTTCGAAATAGTGACTTCAGAATTCATATCGCTTAAAAACACCTCCATTATATACGACTTATTGTCGGGTAAATTAATGGGAATATCGCCTGAAAAATAGTCTTTTGGCTTGCCTCTTAATACAAACCTTGTGGTTAAACTATCAATAATATCAATGCTTTTATAAGATTCGGTTACTCTAAAAAATAAACTTACAACTGCCTTGGGAACTGAATCTCCCTTACTTAATTGATACGAAAATTCCTTGGGATAAAACTGGTAATACAAGCGTAAATCAGTGGGTGACTTTTGGTAAACAATAAATTGTGGATGCATTTGCACAGAACCAGGATTGTACTTCAGTGAAAAATTACGATTATTTATTGTATCGTACACTGTTACACACGATACCAAAATGATCAGTGATGCAAAAATCCAATATTTATTTAACGCTTTTTTACCTGCCATAGTAAGCTCTAATACAGGGTAACAATATTAAGGTGAATTCGCGAGATTTAAAAATATACAATCTGAAATTATATGGAACTAGCAACACCTAAAATTCATTTTATAAATACATTATACTTTCGCCCACAGGGCTTAATTTGTAGTTATTATAACAACAAAGGGTTAAATCCTGTGCTAACAATCAAAGGATTTTGCCTTTATAACATGTTAAACAAAAAACAACACCACTCCTCCAACGGTAATGAAAGCTCCTATAACTTCTTTCACAGTAACTTTCTCTTTCAAGAATATAATAGCTGGCGGTATAATCATGACCGGAATTATTGCCATAATAGTAGATGCAATACCAACCGAGGTATAAGTAATTGCCAATAAAGAAAGGTAAACACCAATAAATGGTCCAAAAATGGCACCAATAGTAATAAATTTCATGGCTGCTTTATTGACTAAAGCTTCCTTTACTTTCGGCCATCGTTTTATATATGTAATGAGCAAAACAAAGCCAATGCTACCTGCTATAACTCTAATTTGTGTGGCCGCAAAAACATCGTAATCCCGCATTCCATATTTACTAAGCACCAACCCGGTAGCCTGACCAATAGTGCCAAGCAGAGCAAAAACCAGTCCTTTAATTGGGAATGAAAATTTCAATCCGTTTTTAATGCCTTGTTTTTGATCATCGAGTTTCTTTTTTTCAGTAACAACCAGTACTATACCGGCTAAAGTAATACCCATAGCCATAATTGCTTTGAAGCTCATTACTTCACCCAAAGTAAACCAACTAATTAATGCTGCAAATGGTGGACTGAGCGAAAAAACCAACATAGAAATTCGTACACTTATTAATTCATAGGATTTGAATAAAAAATAGTCGCCAAAAACAAATCCCACAAGTCCCGAAATACTTAACCATATCCAGTTAAATTTCGATGCATCCATTGGAAAAAACATGCCGCGTATAAAAAATGATACAACTGCATATATACCAAAGGCAATTAGCAAACGAATAATATTTACCGATATTGAACCTGCCCGACGGGTAGCTTGTTGAAAAGCTAAACCGGTGGCTGTCCAAGCCACGGCTGTTACCAAAGCTATAATTTCACCTAAGTGGGATTGAATCATAAATTTATTTTTGCCAAATGTATTAATTATAAATGGTATTCTGGTAGAAGTTTAGTAGTTCCATTCTTAGTCAGCAGTCAGCAGAAATAAAATTTGCATGTTTGTCTCGAAAGCTTTCGGGATTGAACCATTGAACCCTTTAAGTCTGAACTTTTAATAAAAAACCTTTATGAGCCAAAATTAGTTTCCACAAAGTAGAGCTTACAAACATCAGAATATTTTGTGTTTTATAGTATTAATTCACAGCTTGAATTCACATAAATAATTATGAAATTTATGTGATTACTTTAAAGATATTTATACAATGGAAAAAGCTACAATAATTGAATTTATAAAAGGTGTGAATCTGCTAAAAGCACTTGACCATGATGAGATTGAAATTCTTTCGGATTACTTCTCGGTTCGTGAATACAATAAGGAAAGTTATGTATTTAAAGAAAACCAAGCTCGTGATGCTGTTTTTGTGGTAGTTGAAGGTGAAATTGAACTAATAAAACGAACTCCTTTCGGTGAAGAAAAGCGTTTGTCATTTTTTCGCAGCAATGACTTTCTAGGTGAAGGATCATTAATGGATAATTTTCCTCATTCAACCTCTGCACGCACAATGACCGATGTAAAATTACTTGCTTTACCACATACATCTTTAAAGAAAATTTTTGAAGAACATCCCGGAATGTCTCTTAAAATTTACAAACACTTAGCCAAAGTTATAACTCGCCGCATGAATCAGGCGAATTTACATATGGTTAATGCCGGTGCACAATATATTTCTGGTCGGTGCCGATTGGAACACGATTTATTAGGAGAACGGGAAGTGCCTGCAGAAGCTTACTATGGTGTTCAAACACTGCGTGCAAAAGAAAATTTCAATATAAGCGGAGTAACCTTAAGTTTTTATCCAGTATTTGTAAATGCCTTGGCCATGGTTAAACTAGCGGCAGCACGAGCAAACTTCGACCTCGGACTACTTAAACTAAATGTGAAAAATGCCATTGAACAAGCTTGCGAAGAAATTATAAAAGGAAAATTCCATCGTAACTTTTCGGTTGATATGATACAAGGAGGTGCTGGAACCTCTACCAATATGGCTGCCAACGAAGTTATTGCAAATCGTGCTTTGGAAATTATGGGCTACGATAAAGGTGAATACAACTATTGTCATCCTAACAATCATGTGAATCTATCCCAATCAACCAACGATGCCTATCCAACATCAGTAAAAGTAGCATTGTTTAAAAATAACGAACGCTTAATTGAAGTTTTAATCGAATTAGTCGATTCATTCAAAACTAAAGCCCGCGATTTTAGAGATGTTATTAAAATGGGCCGTACCCAATTGCAAGACGCAGTGCCTATGACACTTGGTCAAGAGTTTGAAGCATATGCGGTAACATTGGAAGAGGAAATTACTCGACTAAACGAAAATGCTAAATTATTTTTAGAAGTAAATATGGGTGCAACAGCCATTGGTACAGGAATAAATTCGGAACCAGGGTATAGTGAAAAATGTATTCACCATTTGAAAAATATTACCGGAATTGATATTGTTTTGGCAAGTAACTTGATTGAAGCTACCCAAGACACTGGTTCGTTTGTTATGTACTCTTCGGCTTTAAAACGCCTAGCAGTTAAACTTTCAAAAATCTGCAACGACCTACGCTTGCTTTCATCAGGCCCACGTACAGGCTTAAATGAAATAAACTTACCTCCTATGCAACCGGGTTCTTCAATTATGCCAGGCAAAGTGAATCCTGTAATACCTGAAGTTGTTAACCAAATTGCATTTAAAGTTATAGGAAACGATTTAACAGTTACTTTAGGTTCAGAAGCAGGCCAACTTGAACTAAATGTGATGGAGCCGGTAATTGTACAAAGTATATTTGAAAGTGTTGAAATGCTTAAAAATGGAATGGAAGTTTTAAAATTCAGATGTATTGATGGTATTACTGCTAACGAGGAACACTGTAAACAAATGGTGCATCATAGCATTGGAATTGTTACTGCTTTGAATCCGGTATTGGGATACGAAATATGCAGCAGCCTTGCTAAAGAAGCTTTAAAAAGCGGACGAAGTGTTTATGATTTAGTTCTTGAACAAAGGCTTTTATCGGAAGACGAATTAAAGAATATATTGGCTCCCGAAAACATGATTCAACCCAGAAAGATGAAGTAAAGAAACATGGCTGCATAGCAATTGGTGTTATCGATGAAAAAACCTTAACCATTGAATGTGATATGGTTAAATTGCAAAACCAGAATGAAAATAGTAAACAATTTGTAATGTCGAAGTAATATTCCAAGTGGAGATGGTGAAACAATTACCCCAAAAGACACTATTTATTTCTCATTTACAGCTGATTGCAAACTTTATAGCTTTTCTTTCGCTGCAAAAATCTCAACACCTTTGCGTTTTCCTTTGAGTTGAATTTCACCCACACTTTTAAAGCGGAAGTTTTTATTTTCTTTTAACAGGTATTGCAAATCGCCTGAAATAAGTACTTGCTGTCTTAATTCGTTGCATTGTGATTCAATTCGGGCAGCAGTATTCATGGTGTCGCCGTTGTATGATATATCGCGCCTTATTTGGCCAATTTGCAATACCATAACTTTGCCCACATGTGCTCCGGCTTTAAATTTAGGCTCCAAATTATATTTTCGGTTATAATAACGGGTACGGTTTTTTAAAACACTGTTAAAAGCAAAAAAAGCTTTTAAACAATTTCCATTTTTAATTCCGTCTTTCACGGTCCACGATATTATGGCTCCATCGCCCATGTAATTATATATTTCGGCTTTGTAATTATCAACAATGGCCATATCGTTAAATACATCTTGAACCAAATGACTAAACTTTTTATGTCCAATTTTCTCGGCAATGGTGGTTGAATTTTTTAAATCAAGAAACATAAAAATACGCTCCTCTTCTTGGGGTTTGTTCATTAATCCCAACATAAATCGTTGGGTATTACCTCCACCAATTTTTCGTAAAAACCCTTTAAAAAAGCTATTCAAAAAACACGACAAATAAAAATAAGTAAGAAACCTTAACAAGTTTATATTGGTGGCAGGTAACTCCAGAATAATATCGCGATAACTTTGTGATGAATATATTTCGGCACTTGGTGCGGCGGCAGCAATTATAATTACAAAAGCTGAAGTAAAATAAAATACCGATTTAAAGAATACCATTAAGCGAATCGGGAAAAAACGCATAATGCGATCTGAAAAGAGTGCATCGATAAAGGCAAACAATATGGAACAAATTACACTTAAATAAGCAATAAGCAGAATTGGCGAGTTTATCTCTAAAGCATCGGCATAGGTTTTAAAAATATGATTTTTGCCAACAATAAACACATAAAACAACAAAGCCAAGTTCCAAAACATGAAATGAAACCACAAATTGCTATTTAGCTTGCTAAAACGTATACGTATTTTTTCTTTCGAAAGCATATTATCTGTTATTATACAAGCTATTCTATAGGAGCAGGTACCGGTGGAATTGTATTCGTAAGCGCCTGTTTTTTACCTTGTACATTGTAGTATTTAAAAAGCACTGATTCAGGCCCAATATAGGAAACTTGACTAAGCCCTCCCCGACCTTGCTTAGATCCCAATAAATTATAAACAGCCTCGTTGTTTGAAAAAGATTCAATATTCTTTATTAGGTCAACCCGATTGTTCGAAAAGAAAGCTGAACTTATTAATTGCTCTTCCCCACTTTCAACATCTATTTTATAATAGGCATTAGGATAGCTATTCGCACCTTTTTTTATGGGCTTATAAATTATTGCATAGTCGAGTCCTTCTTCCTTTGCTAATTTAATTAGTTTCATTTTTAGATCGGAATTACTAAGTTCACTTTTGCTTGTAACAAACATATTACCCGGACTAATTTGTTTTGATACATTCAAACCACTAATAAAAAAGCGTTTATTTCCCGTGGAATTTTTAATATACTCGTTAGGTGTTCTATCATTTAAAATTGCTAGCAGCTTCCCTTCTTCAACTAAAGTAAGTTCATCATCAGGAACCACACCTTCTGCATCAATAAAATATGAACCAATTAAACCAACATTGTTATACTCGGTTAAAGTTGGTTTTATACTTAATGAAAGATCTGTTTTTCCAATTTTTTTTGCAATTTTTTTTGCATATGTATTGTCTACATTTCCATATTGCATTGAACCATCAAACTTACTATATAAGGGATTACGACTACCAATCAAGGATTTAGTTCCTTCAAAAAATTCATTTTTTAATAAATCTCCGGTTTTAGAACCTGATATAAGCACCGGACCAGAATAAGAATCGGTATATATTTCAGCTTTCTCCAAATCTTTTAAATGATTAATTAAAAGCTGAATATCAGCGACAATTGTGTCCTTATGCGGAATGTCTTGGTTGCGGATTGCACTATAACTAATTGATGCAGGCAAATATTTTCCATCCTTGGTTTGTAATGTAGCCGAAATAAAAAGGTTAAATAAATTATTGGGAACCTGAACTTTAGACCCCTCAGTATTAACAAAATAACTAAGCGCATTTGTTATGCTTACTCTAACATTGCCATTGTATATTTCAGGGTATTTATTAAATAATCCGGAACATTCTAAAACCAGTTTATCGTAGTATTTTTTATCCATATGTATTGAATCCCAGGGTATAACCTTAACTACTTTTTCTTCTATGCTAAAATCGTCTATCAATACACTATCAGGCAAATTATTCTCTTTTATTGTTTTAATTTTATCCAAATAATTAGCTGCTGCCCTTTTATAAACAGCATCGGTAGCTACCCAAAAGGAACGTCGAATACCGTTGTAATCGTCATCAAGCGGCAAAGCAATTCTATTTGTTTGCTTTTCTGGTAAACGGTTCGAACGCACGTAATTTTCATCGTTTATTTTATAATTTCCAACAATCAAACGAAGGGACCAATCGCGATTATGATCGAATTCGGAATATTCTTTTGCACCAAATGATGCTGATGTATTAAAGCTTTTAATATCGCTAAGGGTATAGCTTAAATAAAATGGTTTTGGGTCGTCGTTTTGTTGCAAATTATTTAACGAACGGTTCATTTCATCTTCCAATGCTTTAAAAACTATAGAGTCGGTTTTTGTATATTGATAATCTTGTGCATTAATTACAACAAAAATTAACAATGATATAAATAAGGTGTGAATGCGTTTCATATGATTTTTTTTTATAAAACCCTTTGTTAAATATTTTAAGATTATAACCCGTTTGCTTTAATAATCTCTAATTTGTTTTTATCGCTTATACCAGGACGCGGGAGTAATGGTATTTCAATTTTCTCAACTGGCATTAGTTGTGTTTCAATTTGTTTTACAAAAATTGAAGGCGCAATTGTACTTACCGGAACACTTCCTGATTCAGCCCCACAATAACCATTAAAAACCGCCTTTGTATCGCCGGCTGCATCAATCATTGAAAACATAGCCAATGGTGTTCCTATTAAACCAACACCTTTTACCAGCTCATCAGGACGGCCATCGACATATATTTTGTAAACTTTTGTAGGGCTTATATTAAAAACATTTGGCATATATCTGTTAGTGATAGTAAATCCTCCTATTACCTCATCAAAATAATATCCGTATTCCTTTTTTTGCTTTTTGCATTCTTTAATTAGTTTTTTTCTTAATTCAGCATCAGTAAAAGATTTTGTTGTTTCAATTACCATGTTTGATTGCCGGGAAACAGCTTTTTTCCCAATTTGAGCCCTTCCGTGACCATTGGAATTTGGTATTGAATTTATTGGAGAGCGTGACATTAGAAAGTCTGTTAAAATACCATTATTAACTACTGAAACTTTTTTCCCACTTATGCCTTCGTCATCAAACTTATAGTGTCCATTTAAATTAATCGTATCAAAATTAACAAGGTTTGGATCAAAGCTTACGTTAAAAGTTTTCGGCAATACTTCCTGATTGGTTTTGTCTTTGAATGTTTGTCCATCGCTATTACTTTTCAGTCTGTGACCTTCAATTCTATGCCCAAATATTTCATGAAAAAACACACCAGCCGCACTAGCCGATAATATTGCTGGTCCGGTAAAAGGTTTAGCATTTTGAGCTTGTTTTAATAGTTCAAGAGTATTTAGCACATTGTTTAAATCACTCAACAATTGATTTCTCGATGGTAATTTATCAATGCTTTTTGCATTATATGATTTATTGTATGGTGTAATATTCCCTTGATTATCTTTAACTAAAACTACAACATATAACTGTGCATTTGCAAAGTTTTGTACAATTGAACTTCCTTCGGTTGAAACAAAGTAATTACGCTTAATTGAGGCTGACAAATAAGCATCTGCTGATATTATAAGTGAATCGTTTACAAAAGGAGCGGTTAGTTCTTTCAACTGCTTCTCCCATTTTTTAATTTCATCATCGTCAATTTTTATATCAGTTATTGCTTCATAATAAACATTCGGCTTTTCTTTTGAAAAATCAGCAATTAAGGTATCAACTTTTGAATCATTTTTTTGATCTAAAACCATGCGGTAAGCATTTACAGTTGACACATAAGCCCAATCAGTGGCTTTCCATAATTCCTTTTTAATGGCCAGAGCTTTATTGTCCAGAGGCAAGGGAATGGCTCTAGAATTGTCATTTGAATATTCATTATACATATCATCTTCAAGCAAATGGCTATTGTCGAATTTATAACTTCCTATTCTAATATTTGGAACGAAAGCCCTATTTCTATATTTTTTTGAACGAATAAGGCTACCAAAGGTGCTACTCATACTTAAATATTCAGCATCTTCAACTTTGTAATCCATATAGTAAGGTGGAAACTCTTCGTTTTTAAGTACTTCAAATTCGCGGTTTAATTCTTCGGTAATTATAGTCAACAAAGTATCCTGGCTAAAGGTATTGGTAAAGCTTATTATTGCTATAATTATTAATGATATTACCTTGGGCATAATAGTTTCGTTTTTATATTATCTATTTGTTTTTAGAATTTATTCTCAGATAGGAAATAATATTATATAGCAAAAGTAATATTTTGACTGAGTTTTTAAATATACTAGATAGAATAATGCATTACAAATTATTTCCATACCCTAAAGAGAAAATATAATCCTGAATTCCATATATGTAGTTATATTAACAACGAAAGTTAATCACTCCAAAGTATATCAATTTTAATAATTACCAATACCTATCATACTAGACTGTTACACTGGTCTTTACATGTTTTATCGCATTGTTTTTTGGTATTGTAAATTTTTCTGACCATTTTTATGATTGCTTAAAATAATGAATCGTTTTACAAGTTGAAAGCATCTAATAATACTGCAAATGAAAAAATGAATTCTAATTTAAATAAGCTATGGTAGAAATAAAACACTTTTCAGAACAGGAAATCACCCTTTGTGCCAAAGCAATAGTTTCAGGAACTTTTAAACAAATGGATTCATACTATAATAATCACATTTCAGATTGTTGTGATTGTGCAAATCAAGTAACGAAAGTATCATCGATACTGGAAGTAGAAAATATATTGGTTTCGGAACTAAATGCAAAAAACGAAAACTCTGATGCTTATAAAAACGATCAATCGCATTTATAATTCTCCTAAAAGAACACGAATACAAAAAATCAAAGTGTAGGTTTTAAACGTTAACAACAATTATTATTTCATTAAGCTGAATTCGATCTAAATTTTTCTTTTTAAACTTTTAGTCGAAAGTTCATAAATTTGTTTCTGAACTAATATTTTAAACTCAGAATTATGATGAAAAACAAATTAAGTCAGAACAAACCTAATTGGCAAAGGTTATTACTCGAGTTATTAGTAGTTTTTTTAGGGGTTTCCAGCGGTTTTGTTTTAAATAATAAACGCGACGATTATAAGGACAAAAAACTGGAGTATAATTACATTGAAAGTTTTATCCAGAACATCGATACCAATATAGTAAACCTTAGTAATGATATTCATGAAGATACCTTATGGAGGAATGCTTTAATTCCCAAAATAATGCTAATTCAAACAAAAAAATTCCCTGATGATTCTATTCACATTCTTCTTACTTCAATCCTCCAAGCCTCAAAAGCAGCACTAGTTACTTCAACCTATGAAGACATAAAATCGAGTGGAAATTTTAATATTATTCGTGACTTTAGAATTAAAGAAAGTATTATTAGCTATCATTCTGAAATTGAAGGTGTAAAATATGTTGACAATGAATTTAAAATAAAAAAACCCGAAGCAATGCTCCGGGTTTAATTTTACACAATTTTCACTCCTGTTTTCAGCTTTGCAACACCCTAAAATTTTCCGTTGATAATTTCGCATAGCTCATTTTGGTCTTTATCCATATTAAGTATTATGGATTTTGTGTGTTTTGATTCGGGTAAGGTATATGTAATTTGGTATATATTATGGGTTAACTCAGCTGCCTTTCTAAGTGATAATGTAGATTTGGACTGATACAACAGCCGTTCTAGTTCGTTGTAAAT
>Ga0316187_10004948_pt1 | contig 11544 bp, 9 predicted proteins | sample CroRivburrow1_MG_FD_204927 | JGI IMG/M metagenome (GOLD analysis project Ga0316187, IMG submission 204927) | Coastal sediment microbial communities from Maine, United States - Cross River worm burrow 1 | ecosystem: Environmental > Aquatic > Marine > Coastal > Sediment | place: USA: Maine...
GTGTTACTGGTTCTGGTGGCATAACTTCTTCATCTGAAACTACGGGCTCCACTACCTGTGCTACAACAGAGCCCTCTTCAAGTACCATTTCTGGCACCGCCACAGGCGCTACAATAGGCTGCACCACTGGCGCGACAGGTTTCACTTTAGCCTGCGTAGGCAATTCAGCGACATACCCTGGTGGATCCAGCAAGAAAGTGTACTCTCGCTGCAATCTTCCAGATGGCCAGGTCAATTCCACCAACATAACCACAAATGGATCGTTAATTGGCTGTGAGCTGGTCACCTTGAGATATGGCTCACCATCAGCACGACTTTCGATCTTAAATTTAAATTTATTTCCGTAGGAATATTCCAGACCGACAGCCCGATACACTTCAGGTGAAGCCAAGCGAGCAACTAATTCAGCTCTGTCTTCTTTGCTAACAGCAACCAATTCGATATCAGCCTCAAGCACCTGCCCCAAGCTTGAATCCACGTTTATTCCACCCATCCCAACGGCATAAATAGCCGTGGACAGCGTCATACCCATGATGAACCCGAAAAGTCTTAACATAACTGCTGATCCAGCCGCCTTGACTTGACAACCAAATCGAATCGCTAACAGATTTAATAGTGATTTATGCACGCCCTCACCCTCACCATATATATTAGATAATAGAAAATAACATCATAGAGTTATCAGCACAAGCTAATAATCTCTCTAAAACAAACCTTCATCAGCCTTTGTAACAGAATAAGTCAACTCAATGTTTAAATTTAATCAAGATATTTCGCAATTAAGATTTCCGCGATCTGCACACTATTCAATGCTGCTCCCTTACGCACATTATCGCTCACTACCCACATATCCAATCCAAAAGGATGCGAGATATCTTCGCGTATACGTCCAACATACGTGGCATCGCTACCAGCAGCGTCAACTGATGTGGGATAGCCGCCTGGTTCATGCTTATCCAACACAATTACTCCCGGCGACTTCTCTAACAAAACACGCGCCTCATTAGCAGTTATTTTTTTGAGCGTCTCAATGTGTACTGCCTCGGAATGACCGTAAAACACCGGAACACGTACTGCAGTTGGATTTACCTTAATGGAGTCATCCTCCAATATTTTTTGGGTTTCCCACACCATTTTCATCTCTTCTTTGGTGTAACCGTTTTCCATGAACACATCGATCTGTGGCAACACATTAAAAGCAATGCGCTTTGGATACACCTCGGCAATAACATCCTGCTGATTAAACAATGCACGAGTCTGAGCTGACAACTCATCAATAGCTTCCTTGCCTGTACCTGATACCGCCTGATAGGTCGCTACATTAATACGTGCAATGCCCACCGCGTCTTTGATTGGCTTCAACGCAACCATCATCTGGATAGTAGAACAATTTGGATTGGCGATAATGCCCCGATTTTTGTATTGAGCAATTGCATGGGGATTCACCTCCGGCACCACCAAGGGAATATCCTTGTCGTAACGAAAATGCGCGGTATTATCAATCACCACACAACCTGCCGCAGCAGCAATTGGTGCATATTTTTCAGACACGCTGCCACCGGCCGAAAACAAGCCAATCTGGGTTTTGGAAAAATCAAAATCTTCCACATCAATAACGGTAATATTCTCTCCGTTGAATTGAACTTTCGCCCCAGCCGAACGACTGGAAGCGAGCGGATATAGGTTTCGTACTGGAAACTTGCGTTGCTCCAATATGGATAGCATCGCTTCACCAACTGCACCCGTTGCACCCAATATACATACGTCGTACTGCTTACTCATTTAACTCACTCCAAATTCAGATTCAATCACATCGCCGCGACTACCGCATCACCCATCGCCACAGTGCCTATTTTCTGCATGCCAGATTCATTAATATCTGCTGTACGCAAATCCTGCTTTAACACTTTTTGCACTGCGACTTCTATGCGCTGCGCAATTTCTTCATGGTCAAAAGTGTAGCGCATCATCATTGCTACCGATAAAATCGTCGCTAACGGATTAGCAATGTCTTTCCCCGCAATATCAGGCGCCGAACCGTGGCATGGCTCATACAAACCTTTGTTATTCGCATCTAGCGAAGCTGATGGCAACATGCCAATCGAGCCAGTCAACATCGAAGCCTCATCAGAAAGAATGTCTCCAAAAATATTGCCTGTCAGCATCACGTCAAATTGCTTCGGTTCACGCACCAATTGCATCGCCGCATTATCCACATACATGTGCGACAACTCCACTGCCGGATATTCCTTTGCTACCTCAGTAACTATCTCTCGCCAGAACATGCTGGTGTCCAGCACATTCGCTTTATCCACTGAGCACAACTTCGCCTGCCTATCTTTACCAGCCCGCCTTACCGCAATCTGAAAACCGACATGTGCAACACGGCGTATCTCAGATTCGCCATAATGCATCGTGTCGAAACCTTGGCGTTCACCGTTATCCAGCGTACGAATACCGCGCGGTTGACCAAAATAAATATCACCCGTCAACTCGCGCAAAATTATGATATCCAATCCTGACACCAATTCCTGCTTCAAACTGGAGGCATTAACTAACTCTGGATACACCATTGCCGGACGCAAATTAGCAAACAAACCCAGACCTTTACGTATGCGCAACAGCCCTTGCTCCGGTCGCATCGGACGCGGCAACGTATCGTATTGATAACCTCCCACAGCACCAAGCAATACCGCATCGGATGCTTTCGCCAACCTCAGTGTCGTTTCCGGCAGCGGATCTTTCTCCGCGTCATAACCCGCACCACCGATATGCGCGTATTCCAACTCAATCTTCAGACCGTCACTCCGCAACGCCTCGAACACCTTCACAGCTTGTGCAACGATCTCCTTTCCGATACCGTCACCCGGCAACACTGCAATCTTCATTTATTTTTCCAGTACAATTTACAGAATCAATTACGCATATAACCACGGTTGCGCAGCGCGATGCTTTGCCTCGAACATCTTAATGCTTTCCACTTGCTGCAAGGTCAAACCGATATCGTCCAGTCCGTTTAACAGACAATGTTTACGATGTTCGTCCACTTCAAATGGATACACCGCACCTTCAAAATCTGTGATCGTCTGTTGCTCAAGATCAACCATTAGTTTGTAACCCAGGTTGTCATCCACCGCCTTGAATAATTCCTCTACTTGCCCCTCAGGCAGACAAATAGGAAGCAAACCATTTTTGAAACAGTTGTTAAAAAAAATGTCGGCAAAATTCGGTGCGATGATGGCGCGAAAACCATAATCTTCCAGTGCCCAAGGTGCATGTTCCCGAGACGAACCACAACCGAAATTTTCGCGCGTCAACAAAATTTGAGCGCCTTGATAACGAGGTTGGTTAAGCACGAATTCTGGATTTTTCGGACGATTGGAATTATTCATGCCTGGCTCACCATGATCCATATAACGCCACTCATCAAAAAGATTTGGGCCGAAACCTGAACGTTTGATCGATTTCAGAAATTGCTTGGGAATGATCGCATCGGTATCGACGTTCGCTCTATCTAATGGCGCAACCAACCCATTCAAAAGTTTAAACTTCTGCATTACTTAGTCGCTGCCTTTTCAATCGCGGCACCACCTTGCTTGAGGTCTTTGCCAATACCTTCAACCGTATTACAACCCGAAATAAAAAATCCAATTACCAATAATATGATTATATTTTTCATCATTCGTCTCTCTTAATTTACTTTGCTTATATCAACAAAATGTCCAGCGATCGCTGCCGCTGCGGCCATCTCAGGACTCACCAAATGCGTGCGTCCACCCTGCCCCTGACGCCCTTCAAAATTACGATTCGATGTCGAAGCGCAACGCTCACCCGAAGCCAGCTTGTCATCGTTCATCGCCAGACACATCGAACACCCGGGATCACGCCACTCGAATCCAGCCGCAATAAATATCTTGTCCAGGCCTTCTTGTTCAGCCTGCCGCTTAACCAAGCCGGAACCAGGCACCACCATCGCCAGCACCACATTCGATGCAACTTTCTTTCCTTTGGCTACATCAGCCGCTGCACGCATATCTTCGATACGCCCGTTGGTGCAAGAGCCGATAAATACCTTATCGACTTTGATTTCACTGATGGGTGTATTTGCCTGCAAACCCATGTAGGCCAAAGCACGCTCGGCATCAACACGCTTGACTGCATCGCTCATGATTGCCGGATCAGGCACATTTCCGTCTACCGCTACCACCATCTCAGGCGATGTTCCCCAAGTCACTTGCGGTTTGATCTGAGCAGCAACCATCTCCACCGTTGCATCGAATTTCGCCCCTGCATCACTGTGCAAGTCACGCCAGTAACTCACTGCTTTATCCCATTCCGGACCCTGCGGTGCATAGGGGCGACCCTTCAGGTAAGCGAAGGTGGTTTCGTCAGCTGCCACCATGCCAGCCCGCGCTCCAGCTTCAATAGCCATATTACACAACGTCATCCTACCTTCCATGCTCAAGGCACTGATCGTGCTGCCCGCAAACTCGACAGCATACCCCGTACCTCCAGCTGTTCCGATTTTGCCAATCACTGCAAGCGCAATATCCTTGGCTGAAACACCTTTTCCCAACACACCTTCAACCTTTACCAGCATCGCTTTGGATTTTTTTGCTACTAAACATTGCGTCGCCATCACATGTTCGACCTCTGATGTACCAATGCCGTGTGCCAAAGCTGCAAAAGCACCGTGCGTACTGGTGTGCGAGTCACCGCAAACCACCGTCATACCGGGCAAAGTCGCACCCTGCTCGGGGCCCATCACATGCACCACACCCTGACGGATGTCACCCATCTTGAATTCCGTGATACCGAACTCGGCGCAATTCGCGTCAAGAGTCTCAACCTGCAAGCGTGAAATTGGATCAGTGATGCCTGCGGCGCGATTAGCTGTCGGCACGTTATGATCCGGCACCGCCAACAACGAGGCAACACGCCATGGCTTGCGTTGGGCCAGCTTCAAGCCTTCGAAAGCCTGTGGGCTGGTCACTTCATGCACTAATTGACGGTCAATGTAGATCAAAGCGGTACCATCGGCTTCCTGCCTCACCACGTGAGAATCCCAGAGTTTGTCGTATAAGGTTTTTGATTTCATGTTTTACTTCCCGATAGAGCGCGAGATTATGCCACAGCAACTAGACGTTCGGACAAGGTTCAAATTGCTTCTACTGACCTATCGACCAATTTAACCAATGCATATTCCAGACTATCTGAAAGTGCTCGCCAGCTTGCATCAATGACATTAGCACTCGCCCCGACCGTCGTCCATACGTGACCACCGCCCTGGAAAGTAATCAGTACGCGTATCTGAGCAGATGTTCCATTCGCGCTATCCAAAATACGAACCTTGTAGTCGATTAGACACACATCTTTCAACAAGGGGTAGACTCCTTCCAGTGCACTACGCAATGCGCCGGACAATGCATTTACCGGGCCATTGCCTTCAGCCGCGACAAATTTTACTTCGCCTCCCACTTTGACTTTTACCGTCGCTTCCGACAATAACCCGCGACTATGGCGGCGCTCGGTAATGACAAAATAATCAATCAATTCGAACGGTTGCACGTAATCCGGTCGCAAACGGTGCAGCATCAACTCCATGCTGGCTTCGGCAGCTTCAAAGGTAAAGCCATCATGTTCCAAATGTTTGATGTGGTTAAGCACGCGTTGTGCATTGTCGTCGCCGAGCTCAATACCCAAAGCTCGAGCATGAAACTGGATGTTGCCACGCCCTGACAGCTCCGAAACCACCGAGCGCATTTCATTGCCCACCAGCGCAGGATCGATATGCTGATATGTGTCGCTGGCTTTCAAAATTGCTGCTACATGGATGCCGCCCTTGTGAGCGAATGCACTATGACCTATGAATGGGGCATGATTATAGTGCTTGAGGTTGACCACTTCAGCAACGAAATGAGCGAGCGAAGTCAGTTCACACAGCTGTTCCGGTGAAACTACCGACTTGTCCATCTTGAGTTGCAGATTCGGGATGATAGTTGTCAGGTTGGCATTACCTACCCGCTCACCATAACCATTGATGGTACCCTGCACCTGAGTACATCCGCCACGAACCGCCGCCAGCGAATTGGCAACGCCACAGCCACTATCGTTATGGCAATGCACCCCTAGTGGCGTATTGATGTGCTGCTTAACCTCACGCACGATTTCCTCCACCTCCCACGGCAATTTACCGCCATTGGTTTCACACAACACCAACCAATCAGCCCCGGCCTCGGCCGCCGCAAGTAGCGTCGCAAGCGTATAGTCGCGGTTGGCAATGAAACCATCGAAAAAATGCTCCGCGTCAAACATTACTTCGCGACCCATAGCTTTCATATAAGCCACACTATCGCGAATCATCGCAAGGTTCTCTTCCAGCGTGGTGGAGAGCACCAGATTGACATGATATTCCGAACTCTTGCCCACCATCGTAACCACAGGAGTTTCGGCCTGCAGTAGTGCCTGTAAATTACTGTCGTCTTTGCATTGAGAATTCTTTTGCCGGGTACGCCCAAAAGCAACAAGCTTAGTGGTATCGAGATCAAGCTTGGCTGCGCGTGCAAAAAACTCGGCATCTTTGGGGTTGGAGCCTGGCCACCCGCCCTCTATGTAGTGAAAACCGAAATCTGCCAGGCGTTTAGCGATAACCAGCTTATCGTCAACCGACAGCGAAATATCTTCACGCTGAGTGCCATCACGCAGCGTAGTGTCATATAAAAAGACTTGATTCATGTCATCGATGGAATTGGAAAGTTTCGAAGTTTATCATTTTGCCAACTATCTCAGGCTACGCATTTTCCACAATATCAGCAACAATCCCAGTAATGCCATGCCTGCACTTAACGAATACAGAACTGATGCCCCCCAGTATTGCCAGATCGGACCACTCGCCAATCCACCCAGAACACCTCCTGCTCCATAGGTAGCACTGCCAAACAAGGCCTGTCCTTTTGATTGGTGCCGCCCCTGAAAGAACTCATGAATCAATCCTACCGAAGCTGCGTGATATGAACCAAATGTAGCTGCGTGTAGCACCTGCGCAAGAAGAAGTAGCAACAAGATATCCACGCACCAGCCGATCAACAAAAAACGCACAACTGCAGCGCAAAAACTAAACACCAGGATACGGATAAATCCGAAGTGACGAACCAGCCAGGGCATTAGAAAAAACACGCCTATCTCGCAGATCACGCCAAGCGCCCACAAACCACCCACCGCACTTTTTGTGTAGCCGTGCTCAACCAGATAGATAGAAAAAAAAGTGTAGTAAGCACCATGCGCAGCCGACATCAGGAAACACGCGCTGAGCAGGGTCAGCACATGCGGCTGAAAAACGATCTGTTTGATCGATTGACTGTCGGTATGGTGTGCCAATACTTCAGTCTTAGGAATTTGCCGTGAAAAAATCAGAATTCCTACCTCACACACCAGCCCTGCCCATAGCAACCATGCGATAGCAATGTAATCGAACGCATAGCCCAAACCCACCACTGCCACAATAAATCCGATCGAACCCCACGAGCGAATTCGCCCATAATGCGAGGTATTCTTGCCGAGATAACTAAGTGTGGTCGCCTCTATCAATGGCATAGATGCGCTCCAAAAAAAGCTCATCAGCGACAACACCAGAAACAACCCCCAAAAGCTGGTGGTGGCGAACACACCCAAATAAAACAACGCACTCAAAGTTGCTGCTGCTTGCACCACCAACAATCGCTTGCCAGTATGATCAGCCAGCCAGCCCCAAATATTGGGCGCAATCATGCGCATCACCGGCTGGATAGACAAGAGAATCGCAATGTCAATCGCATCAAAGTGGAGGAATTTCAGGTACAAACTCCAGTAGGGTGCGAACATCCCCACGAAGGCGTAGTAGAAAAAGTAAAAGCCGGCAATACGCCAGTGGTAGTTGGTAGTGGACATGGATTTACTACAATTGTGTGGCATGCATTATCTCACGCAAAGCAAATATTATTGCGTTGACTCTTGAAATGAGAAACATAGCCCCCATCAATTATCGGTCGAAACATGGAGAACAGCATGGAACAGAACGAAAACACACCACCAGGCGAAGAACAAACGCCAGCAGCAAGCAACGAAGCCTCCGCAAAACAGGCCGTAGAGTCGATGCCCAACACTGAAGAAATGCTCAAGGCAGCCGAACTAAAAGCGCAGGAACATTATGATGCGTGGATGTATGCAAAGGCTGAGGGTGAAAATATCCGCCGCCGTGCGGCGGAAGATGTAAACAAGGCCCACAAGTTTGCCATTGAACGCTTTGCCAACGAGATGCTAGCTGTAAAAGACAGCCTGGATGCAGCCATGGACGTAGAAACTGAAAATATCGAGAGTTTTAAGAACGGCATGGAGCTTACATTAAAACAACTGACCGGCGTATTCGAAAAATTCAACATCGTTGAACTTAATCCAGTCGGAGAAAAGCTCGATCCACACAAACATCAAGCGATGAGCATGGTGGAAAGTGACCAAGAAGCCAATACTGTTGTCAGCGTGATGCAGAAAGGTTATGCGCTAAATGACAGAGTGTTGCGCCCGGCAATGGTAATGGTAGCCAAGGAAAAGGCGTCAGGCGACACCACACCATCTGAGTAAAAGGTGAATATGCCACTTGAAATTTAGCTTTGCACCCTCAATTAAGCTGCAACAGTTTGAATACTAAAATTTATTAAAAGGAAATCATCATGGGAAAAATCATCGGAATTGACTTGGGCACAACCAATTCTTGCGTATCCGTAATGGAGAACGGCAAGACCAAAGTAATCGAAAACGCCGAAGGCACACGCACCACGCCATCCGTAATTGCGTACATGGAAGACGGTGAGATTCTGGTAGGCGCGCCCGCCAAACGTCAGGCCGTGACTAACCCAAAGAACACTTTGTACGGCATAAAGCGTCTGATTGGCCGCCGCTTTGATGAAAAGATGGTACAAAAAGATATCGACATGGTCCCATTCAGCATCATCAAGGCAAAAAACGGTGATGCGTGGGTAAAAGTGCGCGACAAGGACATCTCAGCTCCGGAAGTTTCCGCACAAGTTTTGATGAAGATGAAAAAGACTGCTGAAGACTATCTGGGCGAACCAGTCACTGAAGCAGTTATCACCGTTCCAGCCTATTTCAACGACTCGCAGCGTCAGGCAACCAAGGATGCTGGTCGAATTGCTGGTTTGGAGGTAAAGCGCATCATCAACGAACCAACTGCTGCTGCGCTGGCCTTTGGTCTAGACAAACAGGAAGGCGACCGCAAAATCGCAGTGTATGACTTGGGCGGTGGCACCTTTGATATCTCTATCATCGATATCTCCGAAATTGATGGTGAGCACCAATTTGAAGTGTTATCCACCAACGGTGATACATTCCTGGGTGGTGAAGATTTCGACATGCGCGTGATCGACTATCTGGTAGAAGAATTCCAAAAGGAAAGCGGTATTGACTTGCGTAAGGATGTTCTGGCACTACAACGTTTGAAGGATGCGGCTGAAAAAGCCAAGATCGAACTATCTTCCGCACAACAAACCGAAGTTAATCTGCCTTATGTAACAGCAGATGCAAGCGGCCCAAAACACTTGGCGGTAAAAATCACTCGTGCCAAGCTGGAAAGCCTGGTCGAAGATTTGGTGACACGCACTATCGAGCCATGCAAAATCGCCTTAAAGGACGCAGGTGTATCTGCATCAGATGTCACCGACATTATCCTGGTCGGCGGTCAATCTCGCATGCCGATGGTGCAAGACAAGGTCAAGGAATTCTTCGGTAAAGAGGCCCGCAAGGATGTGAACCCTGATGAAGCAGTTGCTGTTGGTGCCGCAATTCAGGGTGGCGTGTTACAGGGTGAAGTAAAAGACGTGCTGTTATTGGACGTAACTCCGTTGTCGCTGGGTATCGAGACTATGGGTGGCGTAATGACCAAGCTGATTCAGAAAAACACCACTATCCCGACCAAGGCGTCTCAGGTGTTTTCTACTGCTGATGACAATCAAAGTGCGGTAACGATCCACGTTTTACAGGGTGAGCGCGAAGTGGTTTCCGGCAATAAGAGCTTGGGACAATTTAACCTCTCCGATATTCCACCTGCACCGCGCGGCATGCCACAAATCGAAGTGACTTTTGACATCGACGCCAACGGTATCCTGCACGTTTCGGCGAAAGATAAAGCAACTGGAAAAGAGAACAAGATCAAAATCCAGGCCAGTTCCGGTTTGAGCGAGTCAGAAATTCAGAGCATGGTTCAGGATGCGGAAGCAAACGCTGAAGATGATCGTAAAACGATCGAACTGGTAACGGCACGCAATCAACTTGATGCGTTGATTCACTCCACAAATAAATCACTGAAAGAATATGGTGATGAACTAAGTGAAGAGGAGAAATCCGCGATCGAGGCTGCGTTGAAAGAAGGTGAAGAAGCAGTGAAGACAGACGACAAGGAGAACATCACTGCTAAATCTGAAGCATTAGCAACAGCAGCTCAAAAGCTAGGCGAGAAAATGTATGCTGCCGAGCAGGCTAAGGCGCAAGCTGCTTCCGCAGAAGGTGCCTCACCTGAAGCAGAGTCCAAGCAGGATGATGGCGATGTAGTCGATGCAGAATTCACGGAAGTGAAGGAAGAGAAAAAGTAACGACAACACATAGGGGTGGAGCCGGGTCTGAAGGATCCGGCTATTTACCTTCTGCCTTCAATAATTAACTTATTAAATTATGTCCAAAAAAGACTACTACGAAACCCTTGGCATCAACCGTGATGCTTCAGATGATGAAATCAAAAAAGCTTATCGCAAGCTGGCGATGAAGCATCATCCAGACCGTAATCCGGACAACCCCAATGCTGAGGAACATTTCAAGGATGCAAAGGAAGCCTACGAAATACTGAGTGATTCACAAAAGCGTGCTGCTTATGATCAGCATGGTCATGCTGCATTTGAGGCTGGCGGCATGGGTGGCGGCAGCCCCTTCGGTTCGGGTGGGCAAGGCTTTGACTTTTCAGACATTTTTGGCGACATTTTCGGTGGTGGACGTGGTGGCAGCGGGCGCAGCAGCGTACAACGCGGAGCAGATTTGCGCTACAACATGGAGATATCACTGGAACAGGCTGCGCGTGGTACAGAAACTCAGATCCGCGTGCCAACCATGACTGAATGTGAAACCTGCCACGGCAGTGGGGCCAAGGCTGGCACCAGCCCAACCACCTGCAGCACCTGTTCGGGGCAAGGACAAGTTCGCATGCAGCAAGGTTTTTTCTCGATCCAGCAGACCTGCCCACGCTGCCACGGCTCCGGCAAAATAATTGCTTCACCATGCAAGAGTTGCAACGGTGTCGGTCGCAATAAGAAACACAAAACACTATCGGTCAAAATACCTGCAGGTGTCGACAACGATGATCGCATCCGACTCTCTGGCGAGGGTGAGCACGGCGTAAATGGTGGCCCGCCAGGCGACTTGTATGTAGTAGTCATCACTAAACCGCACGCAGTATTCCAGCGCGATCATAATGATTTACATTGTGAAATGCCGATCAGCTTCACT
>Ga0316187_10004949_pt1 | contig 11544 bp, 4 predicted proteins | sample CroRivburrow1_MG_FD_204927 | JGI IMG/M metagenome (GOLD analysis project Ga0316187, IMG submission 204927) | Coastal sediment microbial communities from Maine, United States - Cross River worm burrow 1 | ecosystem: Environmental > Aquatic > Marine > Coastal > Sediment | place: USA: Maine...
ATTCCCGGCTTGGGAGGCACCTCTTGAAACCAGATCCCCGGTAGCAATAGTACCAACTGCTGAAATAGTGATATCACCGCCGTCGCTGGCTGCAGAGGAAGTATCGATATTACCAATTATGAGCTTAGTGTCACCGTTACTGGATATCGTAACTGAGCCACCCGTACTAGAATCGGATGAAGCATTAAGATTCAAACCATTGATATCACCCGTGCTGAAAAGGTTTATATCTCCACCCTGGGTTTCGATGTTTCCTTGCAATGCGATGCTATCGCCTGCAATCATTTCCAAGTCACTGCCGTCTGTCAGTACAGGGCCAATTCCCTCAATGCTGCCGCCAGCGCCCGATGACTGGAAAATAAAGTGATTGTTAAAGGTGATTTCATTTGGTGCAATAGTAAGTACACCTAGGCCGTCGTCGCGACCGATTGTTACGGTATTGAAATCATCTGCCAGGCTGTCGAGATCCCCGGTGGTGATGTCCAGAACACCTTCGTTTTCGCCTTGACCCGCAAAGATAATATTCTGTCCAGTTGATGATGGCTGAAGCAACAGGTTGCCGCCATCACTCTGGATATTCGATCCTGACAGGAAAATTTGACTCCCTGTGAGAATGATATCACCGCTCTTTGTCCCGCCACTTGCGCTGATGCTGCTGCCACTTGCGACGGTGTCTGTGTCGGTGCCCCCAATAACTAAAAATGCATCAGCGGCAAGGCTGATGTTCCCACCGGTACCATTTATGGAAGTCGCATCTATATCGGCAGCTTCTGTTATCTCTCCTATTGTTTTGACTACACCTATTGAGCCGTTGCTGCTATCCAAGCTGATATCCCCGGCTTGGGAAGAACCGCTTGAAGTCAGATCCTCGGTAACAATATTTGTCCCTGAAGTAATAATGATATTGCCGCCATCGCCGGCTGTAGAGGAAGCATCGATATTACCAGTCGTGATAAACCCGTTGTTTGGTGAGATACTCTTTGTTTCTGAAATGATGATATCACCACCATTGCCGACTGTAGAGGAAGTATCGATATTGCCGATTGAGATTTCACCCGTTTCAAATTCGGGATCAAACTCACCGGTACTGGTTATCGTAACTTCTCCACCATTGATTGATTCAGCGTCTGAAGGCCCGTTTGTGTCTATATTCCCTGCGACAATGCCTGCTCCCTCAATGGTAATGGCTCCACCGTGAGTTTGAATGGTGTTTTGACCTGCACTTAAAAAATTTCCAGCGCCACTCAGATCGGCATCTGCTGTAAATGTGACTGATCCATCGCTTGTAGTTTTAAGGTCAAGAATAAGGTCAGACATGTTTTGAATAGTGATATTGTTGGTTGCTTCCAGGATAACGTTTGTGTTTTCTGGCAGACTTTCGAGTGCGGCTTCTGAGATAAAGAACGATGCATCAGGACTGTCATCAGCCCGGATTTGACCAGGTGGGTCCCCCGGGTTAGGTACATCTGGCTCCAGTTCGGAGTCATTTGTTTCGATAGGAGTTGATAAAGTATTGTCAAAGATGATGATATCCTGCGGATCTAACAGCAAGGTACCGACATTACCTTCTGGCGCACTCGCATCGACGGTCCCGTCAAAACCCAGGTTCTTCTTACCAGAGACCTCGACGAAACCACCATCACCGCCGTGCGTTCCACCGCGAACAGTAATATCACCGTAATATCGGGTGCTGTCATCCGCCCAGACAATGACCTTGCCGCCGTCTCCCTCTGTTTGGGCGCTGGCGTCGATGGTTGCCTCAGGCCCCACATAGGTGGTGGTGGCGTTCCTGACCTCACCCTGTCCCCTGTAGTCACCACCCACCAGCACCGTTCCGCCGCCGTTTTCACCAGATACATCGACGCTGGAAGTGTTATTCAGGGCCACATGCTCACCGAGTACCTGCACCGCGCCGCCATTCTCCACGCGACCCCTGGCTGCAACCGCCCCTGAAACCTGGGTGGTCCCGGTCTTGCTCTCGAGTTGAATGCGGCCTCCACGTGGCCCGGATGCACTGATGGTGCTGCCGGATTCGAGTTCAATGTCGGCCTGTGCTACGAGCCTGATGTTGCCCTGTGCATCCCGTGTCAGGGTGTCGGCCTCGATGTGGCCATGGTTGCGTATCGTGCCGGCGAAGACTCCCATCGCGCCGCCGCTGGTCAGCAGTTTGCCGATGTTGACCACTTCATCCTCCGGTGCCTGGATCTCAACGCTGATATGCTCCAGGTCGAGGCTGGAAATGGTGATCTTGCGACCAGCGGCCAGTACCAGGTTGCCGCTTTCGGTGCTAATAATGCCGCTGTTCTCGATACTGGGTGCAATGAGATAGACACCGCCGTCATCCCGTGCCTGTATGAGCCCCTGATTTTTGATCGAGCCGGCACCCGGAGCGCCTTCGAAGTTGAGCCTGCCGGCGAGAAAATCATCGTCCTTGATGTTCAGTGTGGAACCGATGAAGCCTGCCGTATCGATTACCGCATTGGGACCGAAGACCATGCCGTTCGGGTTGATCAGGAATACGCGCCCGTTGGATGACATGCGGCCGAGCAGGGCAGACGGGTTCTCACCCCTGACTCTGTTCAGGATGGCACTGGAAGCGTTCTGCTGTATAAAGCGGGTGGTTTCTCCTTTGCCAATGGAAAATGACTTCCAGTTGATAATGGCATTGGGCGAGTTCCTGATGTTCAGGGTGGCGGGGTCCGGGTGGCTCATCGTGACCTGACCATGGACGATCTGGGGCCCACCCGGGTTGGCGTAAACCAGCGTTGCGAGGCTGAATAATACGGACCCGAAAAGACCGGAAATGCAATGCGACAGGTATTGATCTTGTTTCATCGATCACCTCGTAGTCTGGATGTCATCACGGACCCGTGGTGTGCCCCTGATAATCCAGTTTTATACTTCGTATGCAGACTATTCATGGTACAGCGATAACGGTCTGCCTGACTATTAATACCTGGCAACCAGGTTGAAGATGACCCTGGTATCTCCGGAATCATCTGCACCCGCATCACTTAGGGTATGTGCGAGATCCAGTTGCAGACTGAAGTTGCGCGCCCAGAACCAGCGTAAACCTGCACCGATACTGAGAAGGTTTTCACTGTCAGACTCGCCCGGCAGTGTATCCTTGCGCTTGCTGTAACCTGCATCCACAAAACCAATGGCGCGGATGTCGTACTTGACAGGGGGTGTCCATACTTCCAGGCTAGCGGCAATGCCCGAGTCGCCGGCCACGATACGTTCATGATATCCACGCACCGAATATGCGCCACCAACACCAAACTGTTCACCGGGTATCAGGGGCTCATCGCTGTACTGTGCATCAAGACGCCCATGTAGCAGCCAACCTTTGACAAGCGAATAGTCCAGAGTGGCCCCTAACTGCCAGGCATCCCAGTCCTGTTTGGCGCCGAAGCGGTTGACCGCATAAGCTGCGTCGTTGTTATTGGAGCCTCCGGACAGATTGTGTTCATAGTTAATAAAGAAATCAGTAACACCCTTGCTGAAGCGGTAAACTCCCGCGTAACTGATTGATAGCGGTCGACTGCGTACATCGTCTCCTATGGGTGTCCCAGCGAAAATCGTATCATTGATGAACTGGTTGTCCTCTATCTTGAGAGAGGCACTATGGCTGTAATTACCGAAGCGTGTCAGGTGCTGCTTATAACGCCCGCCGAAAAACTTGCCTTGCCCGCTGACATTGAACCCGCCAGCAACCCTGCCGCTGTCGACATCTGAATAGATGTAGTAGAAACTCAAATCACCACTCAACCGATACAGGGGGATGCGGTAATCGGCGCCGTATTGCTCGACAGCCGACCAGTCGTCGGGGGAACTGGTCGCAGTCGCTGTCAGGACATGATCCCGATTGAACAGATTGCTGTGCTGCAAGCCTGCGATGAGACGTGTGTCCGGGGTATCGATACTGCTGTAATTATTGAAGGAGCCGTATACGCTGAGCGGCCGATAGTCATCGACCTCCAGGGACGCGTCGATGGTTTGCGGCTGATCGCTTTCATGAAACGTTAACGCCAGTGATTTGGAAGGATGGTCATTCGCCAGCATAAGCTGCCGGGACAGCTCTTTGGTGTCGGGACTCTTCCCCGTTTCGAGTGCCGGCAGGCTTGCCCGGATGTTTTCAGTCGAGAAATACTGATTGCCCTCGATCTGTATATCACCGAGCCTGAAGATAATCACCCTTAATGTGACCATACCGCCCCGCAGGGTTTGTTCCGGGATGATTACCCGATGAGAGGTATAACCTTGCTTGTACAAGCGCTCCTGCAACGCCTGGCTCGCGGCCTTGAGATCCTGGAAACCTTCCAGTTCACCCAAATAGGGTGCAAGCGTGTCATCCGTGTCGGTCGCAGACAGCGGATTGTCGCCTTCAACAACGAACTGTGATACTGAAAAACCCGAGTCCGGCGCTAACTGAGCGACGCAGATTGATGCGAACAAGAGTCCGACAACAAACACAAGGGCGGTTTTCTGCATGGCATCTCCCTACCTGATATTCATCCAGTTACTGATGTGACATTTGTTTGACACATGTAAGCGGATTCGAAAATCCGCTTACATCAAATTGCAGAGGTCACAAAAACCGCAACCTGTGGAATGTCTTGAACGACTTAACGGTAATACAACGTGATCAATATTTCGTACTAGCGAGCACTCGCGTAATTATTATCCTGTGCAGTTAGTGAGGGTTGCTCGACCTGCTATGCATAAAACATAGGCAACAAAATGACATTTATCCAGTTATCTGAATAATTATTTATAACTGCCAAAATATTAACGCAGCAGCCGGGTGACGGCTGCGAGTCTGTAGCAGGTTGTAGTGAGTTGTGACAGCAGTGAGATTGCCGGCTAAAGCCGGTATTTATTGCAATGCCTCACTGACCGCACCGCTAAAGCTTGTAGGGACCGGGAGTCCTTTCTTTTTTGCTTTTTCAATGGCTCGGCTGTGATTCATATCGGCGGGAAAATAGCGTACCTCTTTGTTGAGGTGCTTTGCTGCGAGCATTTCATCCCGGCCAACGCTACCGCCTCCGATCGCGATCATGATGTCACTGTTTTCCACCATTGCGGTCGAGGTTGGTGACAGCTGTCCGCTTGCCTTGTTTATGCCGCCCCAGGTCTCATCCTCGACAAAGAACACCTGGTCCACGTGGGGGGACAGTTCGACAGCGTGCTGTCGGGCCTGGGTAGAGACGATCCCGGTGGTGATGAAGCCCCGTTTCTTTGCCAGTTCATAGACTGCGCCGATCCCCTGCAGCGTGGCGCCGATATTGACGATTGTGTTTGCAGGGTCGAATCCGTTCAGAACGGAAGCGGCAATCCGGATCATGGCCTCCGGGTCCTGATAGCCGGCACCCGAATAGCCGACGAATGTCAGCACGGTCTTGTTCTGTTGCTCGAAAAAGTGCCTGATTTCAGCAGGCGTGGTCACTTTATCATGCTGCATAGAGGTCATCCCGCTGCCCGCATACAGAACACAGAGGGTTGTTAACAAAAAGTGCAATAGTCTGGACATAGCTCCGATCCTTGTAAATATTTACTGTGGGAGATGCTGGGCACGGTGGATTACCCAACAATCTGGATGCAGGCACCGCGGGAACATATGAACTTGCACCGGGACGGTAATAACCGTCGTGTGCAGGTCATTCTGTGTCACTCCGGAGTTTGTTAACGAGTATGTCGATATTGCGCCTGTCATGTTCCAGGCCATAGGCGCTCATCATCGCTTTAAGAAAATCAAGGTGCTCGATGACAGAATTAAACTGTCTGGGCGATGAGGCTGCTTTGCGTATCCTGGTGTACTTCAGGACATATTCGTCTACTTTTTCATCCAGCTCAACCCGCTTCAGGGCATGTAACAGCTTGCAATCCGTTTCTGCAATAGCATCCCAGAAATGTTCATGGCTGATGCTGGTATCAGCGACCTCAGCCTGCTTGATGGCCTGATCCAGCAGGCTCTCGAAATCGTCCAGGGTGTCAGATTTATCGATGCCGGCTTCCTTCAGCAACCAGCGGGCGGTGAGCCAGTTGGTCATCGGATAGAGGGCAATGCGCTCTTTTCTGACCAGCGCCTCATTGTGGGAATACTGGTAGGCTTTACACATATTTTTAAGTGAAGACTTCAGTAATCCCTTTCTGTTCCTGTGGATCATGGCTTGACGTTTATACGCGCTGCCTGTCAGAGAGAGTCGTTCAAAGGATATACCAAACAGGGTGTCCAATCCACTTATACGAGCGAGGGCATCATCAATCAGCTGTGTTGCCTGCTTTTGCAATAGTTGTGCCTCTTTCCTGTCACTATGCTGTTTTTTTGTATCTGGTGCCGATGCCAGCAGTTGCTGACTTTGTTCGAACAGTTCAACGGCATGACGGGCCTCGAAGTTGGCGAGTTGTTCCACGCAATGTATCGATACCGAGGATGTGCTGGCGTCCATTGCTTTCTTGCAGGCATTAATGGCTTTCTCGAATTCACCAATTTCCCCCCAGGCCCGTCCCAGGGATTCCTGCAAGCCTGCATCGGCCTTCCAATTAGGCTGTAGTGAATTGGCCATATGATTCAATTCATCGAGTAAGCTGCGGATACGCACAGGTGTTGCGGTTTTAGCTTGCTCGGCAATATTGTTGGCTGTTGTTACACACTCGGACAGTGACACGAATTTTGTTTCTTCCCTGTTGCTGCCTGTACCATCAAGACCCTTGAGCGAAAAGCCGGGATCGCCGTAGCACTGATAGGCTCCCCAGGTGTTAACATTACTGTGTTTCTTATAGGTATCTGCTCGGGCTTTCTTGACGGCCTCACCGAAGGCGGTTCCTGACAGAAACGCCTGGTAGAACGATTCTGCAAATGTCTGTGCCGCATCGTCATCCACAGCCCAGCCAGCGGCGATCACTGCACGCACGCCCTGACGAATCAGCTGGGTAGCAAGATTGGCAGCCAGCTTGTTGGGCTGGTCCTGGTACTTCCGGCCCTTGACGTCGGTGCTGCCCAGATGGCAGCAATTGATAAAGACAAATGCTGGCGTTGCCGGCATTTGTCTTATTTCGATCGGGGTCAGGAAATGATCCTTACCGATCACCATGCCGGTAACCAGCGTGGGCTCCTGTTCCTCGATGCAATTGCACTCCTTGTTTAGTACTCTTTCAGCCGCTAACGGGTAGTCCACTACGCCATGACCAGCCAGGTGGAGAATCTGGTATGTGTCTGTCATCAATGCAGTGAGGATTTCAGACCCGGTTGGCTCAATCATTGGGCTTTCTTGTGGCAGGATATAGCCGCTGTCCACAAGTAGTTTATTGACTGCGTTCGCTTCGTTCCGTGCGCTGGGGAGTTTGATGAAATCCCTGTCATCGACCAGTGGATCGCCGATCACCAGTGCCCGCCGGTTGTTGCAGATATTGGTCAGGTCGCTTTCGTGTGAGGCCAGTTGTCTGATCAATCCGGACTTTCCGGCCATTGGCTCATCCCCGTCGTGCCCGGCGTATTCAAGTAACTCCCAGGGATAAATGGCGCTACCTTCATCAACAATCAATACCAGGTCTTCATTGTCTGGCGCATGGACCTTGAACTCCCTGGGCAGAAGCAGTTCGAACAAAGTGCGACCCACCCTGGCATCCACCGAGGTATCGCGCGTCATTGCCTTGAGAAACGGTTCTACCGATTGTCTCTGGATGGGCTGTGTGCGTATATCCACTCGCGCACCACCGGACGTCAGCGCTGTAATTTTCATACTGCCATCCTTAAGGCTTTCAATGCGCAGGCGCTGCCACCAGTCCGGGTCTTCGTGGAAGTACACGCGCTTAAGTCCACCGTCACCGGTGAGAACATGGGGTCCGACTTTAACTATTCCCTTGAATTCCGGTAGCTCTGCAATCTTGAGCAGTGAATGCTGCGCATTGACCACGACATCTTCATACAATTCGATGAAGGTGATGGCCTCGATGGTGTGGTCGATATTGTATGCGGGACCCGCGAGTAACCGGTTGGCCTGGGTCACGGCGCGGAGCATCGACGTAATTGCATCCCGTGTTGCGATACCTCCTGCGCCGGTGCCGATTAATAAGGATGACAGCTTTATGGAATTATTCTTGAAACTGTTGTACTCCATTCCAGTGATAACAAAACGCAGCATTGCTTCCCGGAAGGTATCTGTCAGACTGCCGGGAGTCAGTGCTCCGACCTCACCCAGGCCGACAATGACGGCACCGGGAAATACATCATCTTCAAGGCCGAAAAGTATTTCGTTGGTCTGTAGCGGGCCAGGATAAAGATTGAGTTGCTGGCGCTTGCTCAGTCGCTTGTTAAGGCGGGTATCGAGAGCGGCTTCTGCACTGACGATGGTGTCTCCCTGGTAATGTCCAACGGCCAGTGGATAGTGGGTGAAACACAGGTTGCCATGTGTTACGGAAACCTTCAGTGGACGTATCTTTTTACGAGGTGCACGGCTCTCATACGCGGCCTTGCCCATTGATGCAGCGTAGATCGCTTCCTCTCCCGGGTAGACCTCTATCTGGTCCGGCAGCATCTCTTGCAACACGGCTTTACCTCGGGAAATCGAGGGCCGGGTAGCGAGTTGTTGGGTGTTGCCGGTTTCAAGTATTTCTTTCATGGCTTTGAAGGCTGGCTCGTGATCAGGAATGTCACCGTGCACGGCATCGATGTACCAGTGTTTGCTGCCTTCTGGTATACCCGTATTCCAGGGGACCTGGCCATCACCCTGCGCGGTGGAAAAAAAGCGAATCTTTTTTTCTGTACCGTTATCGATCTTTACTTCTGCCGGGGTTTCGTCGGCTTGACCTGCGATATAAAACACATGCGTTGGTTCCAGCCCCTTGTCTTGCAGCGTTTTCCATGTTTGCTGAACCTTGTTCAGAATGACTTTTGTTGGGCGTTTCCATGTCCCCTGCAAAGAATCCTTGAAATCGGTCCACATTTTATCTTCGGGAATCCGATCATCCGCATCAATCGGTAGCAGCCCGAGTACCCCGGGAAATTCGCGTAACACATTGAGCAGTTCATTCTGATCGTGGCGCAGATCGGCTGCGGCAAGCATTTTGATCAGGCGATCCTGGCGGGCAAAAATACGTGGTATGGACCAGGAACCCCGATTCGGTGTGCCAAGCATCAATACCCGAGAACCCTCGCGTGCCTTCATGCGTTCCCAGACCTCGGGATTCTCGGCAGCCATACCTCTGAACACGATACCGCCCATGGAGTGCGCGATAATGCGCACTGGCTGGTTGGTATTGCGCAGGCGTTCGTCTACCAGCCCGGCCAGTGTGCGGCCGTGTTCAAGTACCGACCGTCGCCAGTCATAGGGGAAGGGGATGACTTCGTGAGTGTCTGACAGATAATCGGCCAGATCGCCATAGGTGCCGGCCACGACCTCCAGGGCGGTCACGTTGGCGGCGTCGATTTCAAGCCGGGTAAACCTGCCACGAACGAGGTCAAACGGGTCGACCCAGATCTTGTTAGCATCCACGGCAAGATGGCTGCCACTCAAGCCCGGCAGTATAAACACCGTCGGCACTTCGCCGGATGCGCGGCCACGCGGTACTGAGCGGGCAATGGCCCGTGGCTTCTGGGTACGCAATTGAAAACCTGAAGGAGGGCTGGTGCTCTCGGTGAGTGCGGCCAGCATCCCCTGACGGGTGCGCTTGTTGGAAAAGTACTGGAAGTGATTGACGTCTTTTCCCTGGTCGAACAATACAGGAACCGCAGCCGGCCGACGGGCACCACCGTCCATGGACGGTGTATTGACAACCAGGTCATGGTCGCTTTCATAGAATTGATCAAGAAAGAACAGGGCGATCTTTTTCAGAATTCCGGTCGGTACGATATCACCCTCGATGACGGCCAATGGTGCCCGGCTGCTGACCGGTGCGGTATTCAGCATGGCGATCAGTGGTGATCCGGGCATCATCGCTTCCAGCCCCGGCAGTTGCTCGGGACGGGTACGTTCCCTGGCAACGGCCAGTGTAAAGGTCTTCAGAAATCCATAGACCGGGCTGGCCTTCAGAAAAGGAAGCAGACCGATAACATTAAGTATCCCGGACAGGTAAATATCGAGTTTGCCACTGGCGAGGGTCGTGCCTCGTGCAGGGCAGGCAACACGCACAAAGCGTTGTACGTCTGGCTGTTTCTCGATTAACAGCGTGTTCAGTCGCTGCAGTTGTGACTTGTGGTGCCGGTAATCCTTCTCTACTTCTTTAAACAACTTCGCCAGGCCGGAGAGCCCGTCAGTATCAAACAGCTCGATATCTTCCTCGCTGAATGCTTCGCGAGAACCGCTGAACTGGCCACGGCATAATAGTTCTCCGATCAGCCCGCCACGGGAGTGACTCACCAGATGCAGCGTGGCTTTTTCAGGCAGCATTTCCAGCAGCCTGACCGCATTATCAATCGGGCTTTCGGTCAGTGAGCGATGCTGGAGGGCCAGGATATTAGCGCCATAATGTTCATTAATCTTTTTCCAGGTATCATCATTGGTCCGTTTCCAGAGTTCGGAAAAGCTGCCAGAGGTACTCGATGCCGTGCCGTGCAGAAACAGGAGGACAGGTCGGGATGTGTCGATGTCTTCAAGTGTGACCTCCGGGAAGGCTGAATCATCTGTGTTTTCATGGTTCGCGTTGCTGATGCGGATAAGTGATCCATCACCTACCAGTTTATCTTCCATCCTTTCTGCCAGCTTCCGGGCAGTCAAGGCGGCCGCCTTCCCGGTTACGTGGTCAACGAGCTTGCCTTTGATATCAAGCAGTCTGAAGGCTTCCACCGTTAAACCGCCCTGACCACGCGAACGCTGATTGGTAAAGACGAGCTGCCGTGGGATGGTCAGTTCGTTACTATCACCGCCGCGCTGCTGGTCTTGCGGGATAATCTCCCTTTGCAAGCGTTCCATGGACGTATACAGCTTCAGGCCATCTTCCAGCATTAGCTCAACCACATCATCGTCGGTCGCCGTGAGGGTTATTTTCTCGGCATCACCCGATCGGGTGGGTGAAAGTTTGACCGCGGTATCCTCATGTACCTCGACTTGCAGGAATTCGGAAAATTCTCCGACGAGGGGGGCGTTGGCATCGGTCGAATCCATTTTGTGACCGTGAGCAACGAGCTTGTTCTTCAAATTCTTGTCTACCATGATTGTTTACTCGCTATTGTGTCGTTGCAGTTAAGTTCAAGTTCTTGCGAAGTGCCCTTCGCATGCGCAGTTGTGCGGGAGGCAAGCTGACTTCAGCAACGGTAGTGGTGAGGAAGCCCTGTACGGTTTCCTTCTCCGCGTGCATGATATCGATGTGGCTAGTGATCTTGATCCAACCTTTTGCAACTTTGACTGCCAGGCCAGCAGCATCCGTAGACAGCATTGTTCCACTCCCTGAACTTGCAAATAATTAGCCGCTTTATTTTAATTTGGTGTCAAGTGTAGTTGTGGCCATTCAAAAGTCAAAAAACAGAAATTGCAGGAATCCGTGTTGCAGGGGCGTCACAATAATGACGGCCGTCGTTTGCTGGTCAGTCATCAGTCGGTACAG
>Ga0316187_10004950_pt1 | contig 11544 bp, 7 predicted proteins | sample CroRivburrow1_MG_FD_204927 | JGI IMG/M metagenome (GOLD analysis project Ga0316187, IMG submission 204927) | Coastal sediment microbial communities from Maine, United States - Cross River worm burrow 1 | ecosystem: Environmental > Aquatic > Marine > Coastal > Sediment | place: USA: Maine...
TATTCGCCAGTTCGGTGCATATCTGAGCTTGTGCTTCACGGCGACGCCCCAGTTCAACGGCCTCCGCCTGTGCCGTGCCAATGACCTTTCCAGCCTGATCCCGCTCACTCTGGCGCTCTTTCAGAAAAGCCTGCACCAGCCGTTCAGCCTCGTCCAGGCTGCTTTGCGCCTGCTCCGTGGCCAACAGGTCAACCCGAAGCCTGGCCAGCTCACGGTAATCGGCCAGATCTTCCTGCTCTAGAGCCAGTTGCCTGTCGCTCAGTTCGTCAGTTCTCCTGTTAAGCTCTTCCAGCCGTTTCCGCTCATCGGCCAGAGCCTGCTGGAAGGAAGCCAGGGTTTGTGTTCCACTGATCATCGCGTATCCTTATTGCCAAGAGGTTATTGCACTACCGGTAGTGTTGAATCGGTACTTGGGCTCGAGATAGCCGCTCTGTTTGACACCGAACTCTCGGTCCTGGACGATCCCATCGTCCTGCTTGTCCTGGGCGATGCGGTTGAATACCTCTTCATCGACGCGCAAGCCCCAGGTCGAAACCAGTTCCGTCTTCCCGGTTTCTTCACTGGTGATCGGCACCTTTACCGGATTACCGTCCGGCCCGATGGCTTCGACAATGATGTAGTAGTTTCGGGCCTGCGTATTAGCATCGGGAATTCGCCAGACGCCGGTTCTGGACTCAGGCTTGACTACAATCTGCAGACGGTAGGTGGCCTGAAGTCGTGCCTTTAGAGCGACCAGGGAGTTAAGCAGACTCTCGGCTTTTTCCTCATCGCCTGCTTCAAGTGCAGCTCTGGCGGCTGCGTAGAGTTCATCCGCCTCGGACCTGCCGTTTGACTCATCGATCTTGGCCGTCTTTCTGACCTCCTGGTGCATTTCCTGCAGTTTATCGGGCAGCTGATTGGACGGACCAATTACCAGGAAATAGTAACTAACTAGTGCAATTATCAGCGCCGCGATTGAGCCCAGTACCCATTTCCCCCAACGCCCTCTGCTCACGTAGATTCGGGCCAGCTTTACCTGCAGCCCTCCGGTCGGCTGCTGGTAGCTGAACCGGCCATCGCGAAGCGCCTGCACGCCCTCTTCCAGAACGTGGTCTGGGACTTCGATTCCCTGGGCCGCGTAGATTTTACGAAGTTTCTTTTTCAACTCCTCGTCGCGGTCGTCTGCCCCCAGTTCTTTTTCCACCAGGCTTGAGCGGTAGCGCAGGGTGTCCACCACGTCCATGGCCATCATCACGTCGTCAAGCGACTGGCTTGCTGCAGGTGCTGGTTCAGTCATAGCGTCTACTCGGATTCAATCAGTGCCTTGCCGCTCTCGGCAAGTCTGGCCATTCTTCTCTTGCCATCCTCAACAACATCACGGATTTCCTTGGCATTAGCGGTGCTGCTGGCCCGCATTTCAGTGATAATGTCCTGACTCTTAACCTGATAATCAACCACCGAATCAACCAGTTTCTTGATTGCGTCGGCCCTGATGGTGGGCCCATAACCAGCCCTGAGCGCCGCTTCCTGGACCTCGCCGCCTACTTCTGCCAACACTTCAAGGGACTGGCTCATGCCCTCTTTCATTGCTTCAAGGGTGCGGGTCCCTTCATTGAGACCGAACAATCCGGTGAAACTGGCCGTCAGCGCAGTGAGTACCGTCTCGTTGGTGCTGAAAAAAGTGACCGCCTGGGAATAGAGCCGCTCCTTGGCGTGGTTGGTCTGCCGCAATCGGATCATAACGACTTCGGAGCTGTTGTAACTGACGGTCAAATTGTCGGAAAGATCCTTGGCCAGCTGATATTTTTTATCGGTATCCTGCAGGGCTCGCACCTTTTCATCCCTGGCCATCTCCAGCTTTGCCTGCTCGACCGGGTCTTCTCCGCTGTAATTTTCAACCGCCTGCATGGCTGAACTGACCTCGGCCTGGGCAGCCTCGAGAATTCCCTCGGCCTTGTTCAGCACTTCAAGCGCCAGCACCTCAGATTGTTTCAGGGCGCCGCGAAAATCCTGATAGGCGTCCAGGATGAGCTGTTCACGCTGAATCTGTTCCAGGGTCGATTCTGAAACATCCGTATAGGTTTCCTTGATTTTATCGAAACGGGAAGCGATATCACCGCGAGTGACCTTGGTCCAGACGTTTGTTAGTCTCTCGAAGGTGGAAATCTTGCCGTCGGCCAGTTGATCGACCATGGATTTGGCATCGTCCCTGATGGAATTGAACGAACTGGTTATACTCTCATAACGGTCGCTGATGTCCAGGGCCTGGACCTGTTCACGCACGATCTCATTGAACAGAGAGGCCTGGTTCAGGGTCCGGGCAATAGCCACCACCCGCTCTTCATCAATGGTGGTGATCTGGTTGAGCAGGGCGACGATCGGTTCATCGCGACTGTCGGTCCCTTCAGGCAGGAGACCTAGATCACGGACCGTGGTTAATGCTTTATCAAGATACTTCATCGGTGAATCAATCATGTATCACCTCCTTGGGTTATTATTGAGATTATGCCAACGCCTGGATAACCTAGACTCCGAAATTCCAAGAGCACTTCGGCTTCCTTTAAGGATGGCCGGAGCTTTTGCCTCGTCGCTCCTTGTTTTACGGCAAATTTCAGCTATCCAGTGGGATACGTATCTTCTGGCCCACAAAGATCTTGTCAGGGTCTTTGATCACTTCTTTGTTGGCCTCAAATATTTTCATATAAGCAGAAGCCTTCCCATAGTATTTCTGTGCTATGGCGGATAAAGTATCGCCGGCCACGATCTCGTAATATTCGGCCTTGACGGTCGCGGGGGGAGCGGTGACGCCTTCCGCCTTCACCTCACTGATGCCTTTTACGTTTCCGGCCATTAACACAGCTTTTTCCAGAGCTTCGGCACTGGAGGCCGTACCGGTGAGCGAGACGACTCCTTCATTGACAGCAACCTCGAGATTGTCCACTCCCGGGTTGTCCGCTTCGATATGTTCTTTGATTTTTTCCGGTGCCTCGTCATCCCTGTTGAACAGTTTGTTGCCAATATCCTTGGCAAAGCTGAAAAGTCCCATGATGTACTCCTCTGAGTTGTTTGAATTACCCACGTCGTAAATGAATGGTATTACCAGAAAAAACTGAAGACGAGAGCAGCTAAGCTCCATGCCCTATGAAAGAAATACAGTTGGCTACTGGTGCGCGGATCTGCTGAATCCTCTACGGTATGAGTTGTTTCAAATTCTCTGGCAGTAGATATACCATTATTAGCTGGTGGAGAAGTTAGGTAAGGGTTATCAATCAGTTATAACCTACAGTTTGTTAGACAGACTCCGTTTTTGATTGTCTTCTGACTACCAATCTAACGGGGACCTCTCAACGATAAATACAAAAATCACCTTATCAAGCATCCGCACAAACTATTTCAGGATTTTTTTGATTTGCTGCCTGCAAACTGACTATTTGTCAGGCAGTAGAAGGAGGCTATGCCAGGAAGTCAGACATATCAGATATAATGTCTGACAGATAACGGATCATCCCCACTCCTGCTAAGATAGATTTAACCGCACGTTGCAATGATTCTCTAACAAGAAGGGACGCCATGGGGAATAATCCGAGCCTAAATTATGGGTATGTAGATTGATTCCTAAAGCTAGTGGTGCTTCACATGCGATAAAAACGAACCCTGGCAAAAATAATAGGGGTGGATGCCTGGATGCCACACATCATACTTCCTCTTTCATTTCGGTATGCAATGTCCCCCCACATTTGAGACCACGAGTTGACAAATTGTCTATAATTTTTTGATTTAATTCATTATTTTAGGGTTATTTGAATAAAAAAAATTTGCTGTCTTAAGCCAAATTATCCTCAATCTTGCTGGTCGTAGAGATATTTTCAATCAGTTTTTTTCGGCGAAAGTGTCGCAATAGAGGGCACTAATGGGTGGTCTTCGCATAGAAAAAAGAGGGGTTTAAAGATTCTGTCAGTTTATTCTTGACTACTGACAAGGAATCAATTTATTAGAAAAAAATGTCAACTTTTCCGGCTAGCTTCTTTTTCTAAAAACAACACCACACGATATATCACCGATAGCAGCATAACTCCCTAGAATAAAACCAAAAGAGGACACTATAGTAATGGCCGACTTAGAGGATATTCAAAAAGAGCTAGAGACCGTGGATACCACAAAGATTTTTTTTGTCGACTTCAATGGTAGAATCATGAATTTACCAGTTAATCCGGATAACATAGAATCCATCCTCGAAAACGGCATCGGTTTTGACGGCAGCTCTATTGCCGGTTACGGGACGGTCGACAGTAGTGATCGGCTCCTATTTCCGGACCCTGACAGTTTCAAAGTGTTAAAATTCTCAGATGAAAAGGTCGGATTTATCATTGCCAGTGTGTACGATGAAAAAGATAAACCATCCCTGGCGGACCCGAGAGCCATATTGAAAAGAACTTTGACTGACGCGGAACGTGAATTCGGTCTCCAATTTCTTGTCGGTCCGGAACATGAATTTTTTCTGCTAAATAACAATAAAAAGCAGAAAAACCTGCACACAGATCAGGGCCTCTACTTTCAATCAAGTCCCCACGATAAAGGAGAAGCTGTCAGAAACAGAATAATTAAAATTTTGAAAGACTGCGGAATTGCATTTGAAAAAGCTCATCACGAAGTCACTCCCTCCCAGCATGAAATAAACCTCGAACCTACCGCCCCTCTGAATAGTGCCGACCGAACTGTCCTTTTTAATTATGTCACCCAGGAAACTGCCAACGATTTCGGATATCGAGCTACTTTCATGCCTAAACCCTTTGATGGGTATAATCGGAATGCTCTTCACCTGCATCTTTCGGGTCAGGATCTTGACGGCAACAATGTTTTCTATGACAAAGACGCTGATTTCAACCTGGGAACTATTGCCAGGCATTTTATTGGTGGTATCGTTAAATATGCCAGGGAAACATCAATTATTATGGCCTCCACCTACAACTCATACAAGGCATATGTGAGCGAAAGGGAAGCGCCCGTTATATGCAATTGGGGTCTGAAAAACCGAAGTACTATGGTCAGGATCCCTTACTGCCCAGATCCTCAGAGCACCAGGCTTGAACTCAGGAGCCCGGATCCGGCTGGGAATGTGTACCTTCAGATCGCCATTTTGATTGCCATGGGCATAGAAGGAATTAGAAATAAAATTGACTGTGGAGAACATGCGGTAGGTAAAATCAGCGGTGACGGTTTTTCAGCAAAAGTATGGGATAAACGATTTCTGCCCAAGAGCATGTTCGAGGCATTGGTGGAGGCCGAAAGGAGCTCGTTTCTACAGCAGGCTCTCGGGGATGAAACCTACCACAACTTCATGTCGTTAAAGACCCGTGAGTGGGAGGAGCATAGAACCCACGTCACCAATCGTGAAATTTCAATGTACCTCGATAGATAAGATCTACAACGTCCCCTTATAGAGAAGGAAAAGATACATGGAAGAATGGATTGAACAACTTAAAAATTCTGTCAATACACTGGAAAGATTATCAGAGTTTATCAATGTCACTCCAGAAGAAAAGGAGGCTATTGAGACGTTGAATACTAAATGGGGAACATCGCCCTATTTCGCCTCTCTGATGGATCGAAACGACCCGAAATGCCCTATTCGTAGGCAGGTACTCCCTTCGTTACAGGAGACCGTTAATAAATACGGAATCGAAAACTACCTCATTTGGAAGGAAAACAGAGACACAGAAGAAATTCGTCCCGACAGTATTGCAAGACAATACCACGACAGAGTGGCCTTTACTGTGACAGATGTCTGTGTCAACTACTGCCGTCACTGCTTCAGAAATGAGCTCGTGGTCAACAGAGACCTTCAACTCCGCATGGATGTAGATGAAGGGCTAGAGTGGATTCGTGAACATAAAGAAATTCGGGATGTATTGGTGACCGGCGGGGACCCGTTTGTTCTTTCTGATGAAAAAATTGATTATATAATTAAAAAATTGCGGGAAATTCCCCATCTTCAGATGATTCGATTTGGCACGCGGTCACCAATCGTCTTACCCCATAGAATCACCCCCGGCTTAAAAAAGATACTGAGCCCTTTCCACAAAATCCCAATCTGGGTTAATACCCAATGCAATCACCCCAATGAAATCACAGAAAAAACAGCTCAAGCTGTGTTTGATCTTCTTACCTGCGGTATCAATGTCGGCAATCAGGCGGTACTGTTAAAAGGAATTAATGATGATCCAGAAACATTCCGGGAACTGCATCAGAAATTACTCCGGGTACGAATTCGTCCCTACTACGTGTTTTACTGTGAACCGGCGCCGGGCATTGATCATTTCAGGACTACTGTGGAAAAAGGGGCAGAACTCATCCGGGATGCCATACGTGGACATACAACCGGTCTTGCTCAGCCAATGTATGTGATTGCTACGAACATCGGCAAAATTCCGTTGATGCCAGATTATTATATCAAAGGAAAAAATGAGAAAGAGTATACCCTGATGAATTATAAGGGGGAGACAACAAAATGGCCAAACATGCCGGAATAGCTATCAACAACCTATCACTTTCAACAAGCCCCAAGTATCTGAGATGGTGTGCTTGAAGGCAGCTTTAGATTTCTGTTTATACTTTGAGCCTTTTGCAAAACTAAGATTTTCGTTCAAAATCAAGGCATGCGAGAAATTTTACCACAGGCATATGATTGATATTCCGAGGATAAAATTTTGAGCATAACGCAGAGTTTGGGCGAAAAGATTGTTTTGCAAATGGCTCCTTTTATTGGTTCTGATGTTTTATTCGTAAACCCCACAATGGTGCCGACCGGATAGATGACGCTTAGATGGTGGTTTAAGAAACGGAGTCTGGCGGAGATTGTTTCATGTCTGAGGACTCGAGGATCTCGTAATCATTGCCGAACAGCTTAACGATTCTCATAGCCAGGACATAGTCGACCGGTCCTCCGGAAACGGGAATCGGCTTTAGCTGGGCCTGTTCGAACAGGTTGCGGACCGCAGTGCCACCGTCGATGAGTACACCATTTGCGATCTTAAATTCGCCTAATATAAATTTTATCCGAATCATCTGGACACCCTCGACACTCGTCTGGTTCTCAAGATGGGGGTAATCGCGCCTCTCGCCTTGGGTATGGATGGTTTCTCTCCACTAGCGGATGGATCGGCAACGGCCAGCCAAGCTGTCCACAGCCTCGGCTAGGGTACGTTTGATATGCCACTCATGACAAAGAACTACGGTTCTCTATCGGTCGTTATATTGTCAATCGTTCAGTAGTCATCGGCTGATCCGACACAGGTCGCCCGGGCAATCAATTCCAGCCGTGTAGATAGGCGTTCCTTCTTTAGGCTACCTTGCATTATAAAATATAGCGATCTGGGGATGTATTCTCTAAAGACATTGTAGTGTTCTTTTGCACTAACGAAACACAGAACGCGAATCTGGTATTCCTCTGTTTTTTTCCAAATACTTCATTGTCTAATTGCTGAAGTGATAAGATGGCCGCAAGATTTCCGATCATATTTTCTGTACATCCCAGTTGGAAAAATATCCCTTGGTAATATTTGCTATAAAGCAAAATAGGGAAACTTGAGACTCTTCCTGAAATACCCTCGCGCTCGAATTTCTCTCAGAACCTAACCTTGCCAGTGGAATCCTCTCATTAGGCGCATTTAACCCTACCCTATTCTATACATATTGAATGAGGCGCTGGTCAATTTGTAAATCATTCCAACTGGCAATCTTCAAACATTGACCTTTAGAATTATTCAGGCGACGCATTAGTTCCAAAAATAGTGTGACGATTGCTCACCACCTAACGATTTATTGGCACATACGACAACTTGATATTCCGGGTCGATAGTTTATATGTTTTATTATGATGTAACGATATAATTAGATCGTTGGCTCTTTTATATCGCTACAATTAGTGGATCTTTCCTGCCTAATGCGTTCAGGGAGGGTTACGATGAAATGTTCCAAATGCGATTTTGAAAATTCCACTGAAGCCATATTTTGTGGCAAATGTGGCAGCAAAATTGAAAGCCTCTGCCCCGAATGTAAATCTCCCAATCCAGCAAGTCACGACTTCTGCAATAAATGTGGACAGACATTAACTGCTGGCCAACAATCCCCAGAACCAATTCCCGAAACACTCTCAGATGATGATAAATTAGCAAAGATCCAGAAGTATCTTCCCAAAGGGATTGCAGAGAAAATACTTGCTCAAAAAGGCAGAATAGATGGTGAGCGAAAACAAGTAACAGTGATGTTTTGTGATTTGGTTGGCTTTACTTCTATGTCTGAAAAATTAGACCCGGAAGAAATCTACCCTATCGTAGATAAGGTCCAAGAAATACTGATACACAAGGTGCATGACTACGAAGGTATCGTAAATAAAATGATTGGTGATGGAATCATGGCCCTGTTTGGTGCTCCAATCGCTTTAGAAGACGCCCCACAAAGGGCTATCCGTTCAGCTTTCTCAATCCACCGAGAAATAACCAAATACAGCGAGACACTCAAAGAATTTCAAAAGGACCTACCAAACCTGCAAATGAGAATAGGCATCCACACAGGACCGGTAGTTGTCGGGACAATTGGCAACGACCTCAGGGTAGAGTTTACTGCTGTGGGAAATACAGTCAATCTGGCATCTAGGATGGAATCCCTCGCAGCTCCAGGCACTACCTATGTATCGGAGGATACATTCAAATTGGCTGAGGGTCTTTTTCGATTTGAATATCAAGGTGAAAAACATATAAAAGGTGTTTCAGACCCAGTATCTGTGTATCGGCCGATTGTTCCCAGGACAAGGCGAACACGATTCGATGTCAGTACCGAAAAAGGGCTGACACCTTTTATAGGTAGGGAACGTGAACTGGAACTCCTGCTAGACGGATTTGAAAGAGTAAAAGCTGGTCGTGGACAAGCCTTCTCTATCGTGTCTGAAGCTGGTGTTGGTAAATCACGATTCTTGTACGAGTTGAGAAAGGCATTGGCCAATGCTGACGTCACCTTTATTGAAGGCAGATGCCTCTCTTACAGTAGCGGAGTGGCATACCATCCGCTCATAGACATTTTAAAAGCAAACTTCGATGTACTCAGAGATGATGATGATCCGGTAATTATACAAAAGGTTACCAAGGGACTGAAGATTCTCAACATGGATGAGCCTTCAACACTCCCATATCTTCTGGAACTTTTATCCGTTAAAGACATTTCGAGCGACAAAACTTCCATCAGTCCCAAAGGGAAGAAAGATCGGATCATGTCGATTTACAGAGAAATTGCGAGTAAAGGTTCCGAGATAAGGCCCTTGATCCTGGTATTTGAAGATCTGCATTGGGTTGACGAAAGTTCAGAAGAAGTATTGAAATATGTACTAGAGGGCATACTCGGGACAAGAGTCTTATTGCTGTTTACCTATCGACCTGAATTTGTCCATACCTGGGGGGGAAAATCATATCATAGCCAAGTAAATCTTAATCGGCTCTCAAATAGAGAAAGTCTTACCATGGTAACAAACCTTTTGGGTACTGATCAAATTGAGAGTGCATTGGAAGAGTTTATACTTGAAAAAACAGATGGTATTCCATTTTTTATCGAAGAACTTCTCAAGTCTCTTAAAGATCTCAATATCATAGAAAGAAAAGATGAAGTCTATCATATTGCCAAGGACATTCAGACTGTAACAATACCTGCAACGATTGAAGACGTTATCATGGCACGAGTGGATTCTTTACCTGAAGATGTCAAAAACGTTCTTCAGATTAGCTCGGTCATTGGCAGAGAGTTCAGGCACAAACTGATAAACAAATTGATTCCTCTATCAGAACAGGAGTTGCTGTCTCATCTCTCGGCATTAAAAAACTCTGAGCTTGTGTATGAAAGAGGGGTTTATCCCCAGTCAACCTATGTATTCAAGCATGCCCTCACTCAAGAAGTGGCTTATAACAGTTTACTGGCAAGGAAAAGAAAACAAATCCACAAAAAGATAGGATCTGCCATTGAAGAGCTCTACCAGGATAGAATTGAAGAACATTACGAGTTGCTGGCTTACCACTATATTCGTAGTGACGAGGTTGGAAAGGCATTAGATTTCCTAGAGTTCGCCAACAAGAAAGCTTCTATGCTCAGTGCAATGGAAGAAGCTAAAGCATCTTTTCAAGATGCTCTGAAGCTTCTTGATCAGCTACCTGAGTCACAAGAAAATCAGCAGAGAAGCATCTCCCTGATAGTAAATCAGGGTGCTGTTTTTATATTGCTGCTGAAACTACCAGAATATTACACGCTTCTGAGTCGTTTTGAACCGATGGCCATCGAACTGGAAAATCAATCCTTATTGGGAGCTTTCTATAGCCGGATGGGACTTTGTGAGTTTGGGCTTGGTCGTTTTGATCAGGCTATTAAAACGTTAACGAAAGCAGCAACACTTTGTGAAGAAGCAGATAATCCTGAAGATGCCGGATTTGCTTATACCTGGTTGGCGTGGAGTCTTCTGTATAAGGGAGATTTTGAGCGGTTATTTACAACCGGGGCTAATTTATTACGCATGATGGACCGAAAGTTTAACCTTCACTGGTATGCTTGGGGTGTTTGTGCCATATCAAGAGCAAATACCTGTCTTGGCCGATGGGATGAAGCTATCGAGGAAGCTTTAAAGGTGATAAAGCTTGCCGAGTCATATTCCGACAACAGTATGATATGCTGTGCAGGGCGTGAGCTTTCGTTCGCTTATACTTCTAAAGGTGATTTACCTAAGGCTATTGAATATGGAGAGTTAATCTCTCAAAAGGCCATGACACCCGCTGACAAAGCATATGCACAAAGATCTTTGGGGTGGTCTTTGTGTCGGGCTGGCAGAACGAAACAGGGTATTGATCTTATGGTCGAGGCATTGCCGCTTTTTCAAGCTGGAAAATGGTTGCCAGGTATCATTCCGATGGCATGTACACTTGGCGAAGCGTATTTGCTCGCTGGTGATCACGAGAATGCCCGGCAGATGCTCGAAGAAGGAATTGAAACCTTAGAGTTATGCGGTACTCAATTTTATTTGGGTTGTGCCCATCGTCTATTAGGAGAAGTGTCACTAAAAGAGGATGTTCATTTAGCGGCTTCTCATCTTGAGAAAAGCGTGGAAATCTTGCAGGAAATCAAAGCTGAAAACGAACTTGCCTTTGCTTACGCATGTTATGGGCGTCTTCACAAGTCTGAAGGTCGATCCAAGCAGGCAATAGAGTATATGACAAAAGCTCTTGAAATCTTTGAGCGAATCGACACTCTAATAGAGCCAGAGAAGATCTTAGAGGAATTAGCTGATTGGGAGAGATAACAAACCACCTGTGAAGATATTTTCTGATTGCCTGGGAGGCTAAGTCATATTTTCAGCAGACGAAGATATCCCCATTGGCAAGATTTGAGTTTTAGAAAATTTGGTGCTCAAGGGTAATCAGTTATGATATTAGCTCTTTAATCAGGCTATTCTGTTCAAATTGAGCCCGGTCTTCATCCATTCTGCTTAACATCTCATAATTCTCTTTATTAACTTAATGTGATAGTTATTTCAGG
>Ga0316187_10004951_pt1 | contig 11543 bp, 10 predicted proteins | sample CroRivburrow1_MG_FD_204927 | JGI IMG/M metagenome (GOLD analysis project Ga0316187, IMG submission 204927) | Coastal sediment microbial communities from Maine, United States - Cross River worm burrow 1 | ecosystem: Environmental > Aquatic > Marine > Coastal > Sediment | place: USA: Maine...
GCCGCCTATGCGCTGGCTACGGGCTGGTATTGTTTGAGCTCAAAGAGATTCGACAAAATCGCCCTGCAAACCGCTTCTCATCTTTCTGATCCGAACTTTCTGGATAACCCTCGTCTATTTCTATACCAATTTGGGTCTCGGGCGGGTACGGGTATGAGTGTCTGTTCCTGTGGGCACCCCTGTGGGCACCTGAGGTGTCTGTCCCTGTGGGCACCTGTGGGAACCCCACAAGCGTCGGGTTTACTTAACGCCATTCGCGTCGCCCTTGCAGAGCCGTCGTAGGAACCCTGTGCTGAGGAGCTTTAAGTGCGTGTCCCTGCCCGAGCCGTTAAGTGCGTGTCCCTGCCCGAGCCGCCGCCGAGTCAGAAAGTTAATTCTCGTAGGCGTTTAAGGTTAGCCTGTTGCTCCCCTAACCAGTCCTTGCTGCTGGTATTGGCGGCCGGACGGATAACGACCGATGCCAGCCCCATAGCTGCCATACGCTCGGCTATCGCGGCCGAAGGCTCATCTTCCCAGATGAACAAGCTGTCTGATTTTCCTGCTACCCGATTTTGCAGATAACGCCATTGCTTTTCCGACGGCATTTCCCCGGGCTCCCAATGCAGCGACTCACCGGCCAGTTGATAGCGGCGCTCGAAGTACTGGTAGACCGGGTGTGAATAGATCAGGTTTTTCCCGGCCAGATCGACCGCCAGTTGTTGATAGCCTATATCGAGCTCAGTGAGCGTTTCGAGCAGACGTGTTTCACGCAACACGATCGCCTGTTGCTGCGCGGGCCAACGCTTGATGAGGGCGCGAGCAATGGCGCTTGCCTGTTGCCTCGCCAGCGTCATATCCATCCAGGTCGTAAAGGCGTAACCACTGTGTGAATGCTCGGCCCCGGGTCCATGGCTGTGCGTCGTTTGCCCATCCAGAGAAATCCACTGGTCTTTGGCGTCGAGGCTACTATTAACAAGCTTGTGGGGAGATAGCGATACCTTGTCGAGCCAGGTGGAATAGCCGGCACCGTTCAGGATAATCAACTCAGCCTGTTGCATCCGCAGGACGTCTTCCAGTTGCGGGTTCCACTGCGCCGGATCGGTTCCGGCAGGCACCGGTAATATCACGGTGGCGAGGTCACCCGCCAGTTGTTGGGTGAAATAATACAGCGGGTAGTTAACGGTGATAATGCTCGCCGGAGCAGTGTCGACAGTTTTGACATCCGTTCCTTTTTCATCGCAGGAAGTTACTGAAATAACAGCGATCAACAGGAAAAGGAGGCGTAACTTCCGCAGCATCATCATAGCATTTAACTCAGTAGCAGCTGTTGCAGCAACTGCATGCCATATTGATGGGTCAGCAGGATCAGCATGGCTGACAGGGCTCCGCTCACCAGGATCACGGTGACGACTTCGGTCGCCATCAGCAAAATAATCTGTTCCCGGCTGGCGCCGATACGCGCCAACGTAAAACGTTCGCCCCGGCGCAGGCGCAGCGACAGGAAAAAAACCAGCAGCGCAACGATCGCGGTCGCGACCGCCACTACCGCGATGCCAGCAACAATGTAGTCACGCACGGTAAACACGGTATCGAGCAATTCACTGATGACTTTCTGGCTGCGTACGATTTGCACATCGTCGCGTTCCTGCTGGTAGCGTCCAATCAACAGGGCTGTGGCCTTGTCGTCAGCGGTTAGCGGAATAATCGCCGAAATGGGTCGCAGGCTGTTCTCGCCGTGGAAATGAAAACTGTCGATATTGTCGGCAGTGATTTCGTTGTACTGTTTCACCGAGGCATTGGCGACAAGATTATTACCATCCTTTTTCAGTATCTGGCCGAGGGCTATTTTGTTCGCCAGGTCCTGGTGGCCATGCCCCAGCCCCTGGATAACCCAACTGGTTTTGATGTCGACGAAAATCGCGTTGTCGTCGGGGCTGAATGCAGGTTCCAGGATGCCCACCACCGGCATTTTCAGCGGATACACACCGGCGATGTCGAAAACGCTTTCGGGTGAAGAGATGACCGCATCGCCGACGCTAAGCTGCAACTCATCGGCGACCTTTGAACCGATCACGGCTTCGCCAAGCAAGGCGAACGGTCTCCCGGTACTGATACGGAGTTTGCGATAGTCCAGGTAATCCGGGGTGGTGCCTACGATCGGATGCTGCTGCGAATGAAAACGATAATAGAGAGGAATTCCAGTCGCCAGACCGGTGGCCGCCACTTTTTCAAGCTCAGCGTAATTCAGCGTTTCCGGTGTTCGAGTGCTGAAGTAGAGGCTGCCCAGCGACAGTTCCAGCGGGCTGCCCCTGGCGCCAATGACAATGGGTGTGGAATCCGCACGTGCCAACAGCTGACTTGCCGTCTGGTCGACAATAATTTGCACGGCAATGGGTAACCAGCCAACCAGGGTGATGGCAAATACCAGCACTGCCAGTTTCAGCTTGTGATGGCGAATATACTGGACGCTTAAATAGAGCAGGTCACCCATCGCGTGGGCTCTGTTTATGAACCAGCGAGGCAATATCGATGACGCGGTCAAATTCAGCCAGCAAGGAATGGTCATGGGTAACCGTAAGCAGAATTCTCCGATGCCGTTTGCAATTAGCGATCAGTTTTCTGAGCACGGTGATTTTGTTGTCAGGGTCCAGGTTGCCGGTGGGTTCGTCCGCCAGCACCAGGCCGGGGTTGAGTAGCAGGGCGCGGCAGACGGCCACCCGCTGGCGCTCGCCCTGCGATAACGCCATGCTGTTACGGCGCCATTTGTCCCCCAGGCCCAGATCTTCGGCAATCTGCCGCGCCTGTTGTTCAAGATTTGCATCGCTTCGCCGCGAATCGCATAAACGGCCCTGCAGCAGGATGTTATCCCTGACATCGAGGTAATCGAGTAACTCGAATGACTGGAAAATCATCCCCATATTAAGCAAACGGTGCCGCCGTCTCTGGCGTTCATTCAGCGCAGAAAGCTTATCGCCGTTCAGCTGTATGCTGCCCGTGATCGGCGTCAGGATGCCGGCCAGCAGGTTGAGCAAGGTGGTTTTACCCGAGCCGCTGGGGCCAAGCAGTGCCATGGTTTCGCCGGCTTCCAGGGTCAGTTCGGGAACCGACAGTGCGAAGCCCTGGTCGGGGTAGGCAAAGCGCAGATCGTGTATCTGGAGCATGTTTACAGGCGCTCTTCCTGGAGTACCACCATTTCACGTAATTTCCATTGCTGCTGCTCGGCGACAATGGTCAGCACTGCCTGGTAGCGATTGCTGCGCTGATGAACATGTCCCCAGTGTCCTACGGAGCCGTTAACCGTCCAGTTGACCTCGGCGTTGAAACCATTGTCGTCCGCCGTGGGCTTTAACTCAAGATTGTCCAGCAGCACGCTTTTCACTTTGGCCTGTGCGCCGCCCTGGTTCGCCAGCACCAGGCTGCGTTTGGTTTCCAGGTAAATGTTGGTGAGCAGCTCGCCAGTGACCGAGCGTTCCAGCACATCGTAGATATCGCTTTCATCGCGATAGTCGAAAGAACGGTAAATATTGTGCAGCAGTTTACCGACGATGACTTCTGCACGTTCTGGCTGAATACGATTGGACTCGCGCAGCAAAAATGCAGCCAGGCAAGCTGCAACAAATAGAATAGCGACGCTTGCGGGCAGGGTTCGTGGCTTTTGCTTTTTAATCGTCAGGTACACCCACCCCAACGATGGCAATAGCAGAATTACCGTTACCGGAAAGCCTTTTGCCAGCGTTAGCTTCCAGCCGTCAACGGGGGGTTCGATTACCTCCAGGGTCGGAACAATCGGATTTGTCAAAAAGTTAGTCCACTCCAATTGAGTCCAGTCGGGTTCCAGAAAGGATGGCAGGGGGCCGGCCTGATCCACGGCAGAGACAGGCACTCTTGTTATGCGCTCATCCCACAGATCCCAGTCCATGGTGACCTTTTGTGGCAGGCCTTTTTGCGGGTAGACAAAAATAGCACCGAGTATGGCGGCATCGATCCCGAGTGGCACTGGCGGGTCGACAACCCGTGAGCTGGTCAAGGTACGTTCCAGAAAATTGATGCTGTCGAGTATGCCTTCACGCCTTTCACCGTCGATGGTTACCGGTTGGTGGCGGGAGAGAAAGTCGGCGACTTTTAGCTTGATCTCGGCTTGCATCTCCACGGGGATGGTCGACTTTCCCTCCAGTCCAAGGTCAATCCAGCGCTGTAAGTCTTTTGGTCGGGCAATAATTTCCTTGCGAACTTCAAACGACTCTACATAAATAAAGCCGCTCATCGGCGCAGAGTACTGGCGTAGCATGCTGCGCGATTTAAATCGGCTGTACCAGGGGTCCTGCCAGTCGAGTACCAGGGTATAACCGCTACGGAGATACCGAAAATCATTGACTGCGACCTCGTTGTGGTAGGCCACAAAACCAGTATCGCCGGGGGCCGGTGCAACAAATGTTAGTTGCTCAGGTTTCAGGCCGGGTTCGAAGCGATAACGAAGGCTGGCCCTGACAATATCTGGCGCTTCATCCTGGATCGCTAGCGGCGTGCCGTTCAGCGGATCGCGTAACAGCTTGCGCGAAGGTCCAATAGCTAACACTTCTCCCGCCAGGGGTATATTGTTCGCGCCCAGCAAAGCAAGTTGTTTGCTAAAGAACTCCTGCTGTCGAAGCGATGAAACCTCGCTACCAAATCCCATCTGTTGATAAACCCCGTCAGGCAGCAGGTTTTTGAACAGTGGCACGGAATCGAGTCCGATCTCCAGTTCCGCGGTGACACCCTCGTCATCGACATAAAATTCGATGATGTTGGAGGCCAGCATGGACTTGTTGATGATCAGCGCATCGGCCCTGCTTTGCTGAGCGAATGAGATGGTGGCTAATAAGAAAAGCAGGGGAACGAAATACTTCACTAAGTAATCCTTTGTGACTGGAGTTCAGGAGTGGATTGGCGACCAAAGTTTATTGAGTAACCGCTTTAAACACAATGCCGAAGCAGAGTCGGGGCAAGCGCTAACCCCAGAGCATAACTAACGAAACAATTTTGCAACCCCATGTCGCCAATGCTGTTGCAAAGTCATCTTTCGTATCGAAGGTTCGTGATCTACATGCTGTGCTTCGAGTTTTTCAACAGGCCAGGTCAGAAACGGATATCCCGATAATTGCGGGGAACAGCGCTGATCGTTTCGTTTCGGCATTCAAAATTCATCAATAGTTAAAACGCACCCCGACACCAACGCCCCAGTCATAAGGTTTGTCGCCCCCGACACCGAAAAGACCGTCCACGTAGGTACCAAATCCTGGGGAAAACATCTTGCCGAGTTGCACTTCGAAAGACGAGGCGATTTCATTGTCATTCTCCCAGTCAACGGGCACCTTGGCGTCTAATTTCCCCCAGACATTATTCTCAAACGATTGAATGGCAATCAAGCGAAAGGAGGTTGTATTAACATCCGGTCCGTCGTATTCCACAAAGTGCTGCACTATCGGCACCAGCACCGTGCTGTCTCGCACGAATGCCATACCAAATAACGGGGCAACCTGGTCCGACCCCGAACCGATACCTTTGTCATCATTCCCGGCATCCAGAATTATCTCACCGCCGATAGCCACCTTGTATTTCCATGACCCGAGTTTGCCCACCATAGATTCCGGGAAGTAAATTGGCTTCAGATGCAGCGACTCCCAGTCGCTCTTACTGGACCCGGTTACATCGGTATCCCAATAGTGAAGTTCATATTTCAGCTTCAGGTTGGGCGTAACCATGTACGCACCGTCCACCCAGTAATCGCGTCGTTCAGGTCCTTCGAGATCAAAATACTGCGCACGTAGATCGGTGTTAGAAACCGCTGCCAGAGGGTTAGAGGCGTTTTCTTCACCATAAGCACTGGTAGCTCCAATGGCTAACATCAAGGTCACTATATATGCCGGACAAGCTGCATATTCTTTCATAACTTTATACATCTCCAATTTCTCTGGACCTGGCTTCGCGTATGATGATCTGGCGCAATCGCTATTTTGGCTCGGGATAAGGGAACTCCTTGCCCACCGCCTCGCTGGCCTCCTTATAAACCCCGCGCAGCACCTCGTCGACTTCGCCCCAGCGACCCTCGATGATGAAATCGGAATATTTTATAGCGTCGACGGGAACACCCGCATCCTTGCTGAATTGTTCTCTGTCGGTATCTCCACCGGGCGCCTGCGGCTTCCCGGCCAGGGGTGGCGCCCAGGTGGCTTCTTCCACGACTGCCATCCGCACCCGGATATCGTCTTTGGTGATGTTCCAGACCATGAAATCCTCGGCCAAACTCAGCGGACCATCATAGGTGGTGCGGATGCGATCGTTCACCTCTGCAGTCGTATCAAAGTCCTTGAAGAAGTGATAGGCGACCGCCATGCGCGGTTTGATCTCCGACATCACCTTGCCGAAGGCTTCCGGTGCTGTATGCACCTGGGTGCCGACCAACAAAGCCTGCTCCGGTGTGAAGCGCATCTTCTTTACCAGATCGGGAGCGGCAACGAAGCACTCGTGAATGGCGAGGTCTGCGTCCTTCGCGTATTTAACAAACCATTTGTTGGGATAGGTATCAGAGCCGAAGACGAACTTCAGTCCATTCCATTCGAGGCTGAAGCTGACTGGCCCATCGAGTGCATGGATCGCGGGAAATGAACGAACCGTGACGCCATTGTCCTCGTAGATCACAGCGTTCTCGCCCTTGTAATCAAATTCTGTGACCTCAAGCGAGTAACCCCGAAAATCAACAATTCCCACCCGGCCGGCGAGATCCCAGGTATACATTTCTTGCATCTTCTGCATGGCATATGCCGTGCCGAGCTCCGGAACTGTACTGTTCGGGCCCCAGATTCGAAGTGGTTTCTGTCTCCCCATGAGTGCACCGCCGATGAAAATCTCGGCCAGCGAACCGATATGGTCGGCGTGCAGGTGTCCGAGGAAGATCTTGTCGAGATAGTCGTACGGGATCTGCAGGGACGAAATACGTTCGGCTGATCCACTGCCGGCGTCGAAGATGAACTTGTCGCCGTTGCCAAGTTCCACCAGAAAACAGGCCGCGGCCTGGGCGGCCCGGGTGGTCGGCATACCGGTGCCACAGGCAATACCACGCATCTCATCGCTGCCAAGTGCTTCCGTGTTGGGATAATAGACCAACCGATCGGAGGCAGGCTTAACCGGGGATGGCATCTCGAGAGACTTGGCACCCATCACGACCAGCACTGCCAGGCATGCGCCGAAACCGGCTAGAAAGTGATGCCTCGATTCTTCATAACATTCCTTAAATTCATTTGTTTTCCTCTTTAGCAGCGGGTCATCAGCTCAGCTGACGACCCGAAATGTAAGCGACTCCAATGTTCTTGCCACGGTTGAAAAGCTGTGAACCCGCCTAACCCATCCAGTCAATCAAGGCGGACGGCGCAGCGGGAATGACATAGAAGCGCGTACCCCATCGTGCGCTCACGTCGTCATCGGGTGTTACTGCGTAATAGTGAAACTCTAACCCCATGCGCACCGGAACATTACCCATCTGGACGGTTTTTGTGTAACCCATACCGAGGGGTACGGAGCATTCGTTACCGCTGGATGCTTCCCAGTTACAGATGATATTGGGCGAAGCACCGACAGAATCCGTCTCGTTCAGAGAGTAAAAAGCGAAGTACTGCAAGTTCGTCATGTTAACGTCGGCACGATCATCGTCACCTGCGTAATCCCAGTAATGCGTTACCAGGCCACCAACCTTCCATTTTGGCCCCATGTACATGACCAATGCCGATGGTCCGGCTGTCCACTTGCCAGTACCCAGGATATCCTCTTCGGCGGTTGGCAGACCCAGGTCGAAACCTGCCCCCAGCAGAAGTTTGGCACCGCCATCCAGTTTGACTGGCTCGCTCGGGGCAAAGAGCCCGACGTAGTAACTGTCACCCAGGCCGGTGGTACGCCCGTCGAACAGATCTATGGGTTTTGGAAAATCCGATCCCGATTGCCCTGTCAGACCACCACCTTGATCATCACCAAAATCAGGGGATGGGTCGAAATCGTCAATTTTGTCCTGGTCCAGCGGCATGCTCGGCACCGTCCAGATCACTCGGTTGATCAGGTTCCAGTCATCGTCGAGTTTTTTAGGAAATTGAGCAATGCCCGTGTAAGTCCCCTTGTATGCTGTATTGTTACTTTCCGGATCCTGCATCTTGTAATAATCAAACTGGGTGAACAACATCGCCACATTACCCAGCGGGTTGTCCATCAGGGCGGACATCTGCGCCAGAGTCGGTTCGCAGCCAGCCTTGAGAACTTCGCCAAGATCTGCATCAATATCGTCGGCGAACCCGGCACACTCTGCTGATGGGGCCGCATCTGTCGATTCAGGGGTATCTGCCGCTTCTACGGCAAAAAAAACAGACGATACCAACCCAAGCATCGAAAGTAATAATGCTGCATACTGGGCTCGCTTAATGCTTCTGGGCTGGATTGAAATTATGTTTCTTCTCGGTAACATTTCTTTTCCTCGGAACTAATAGTTCCTCACTTCGGCATCGGCGGTGGAGTGTACTCCTTCCACTTGCCATCGGTAACGAACCTGGACGGTTCTTTTTTGGCGCTGCGAGGTGCCTTGACATAGCCCTCACTAACGTTTGGCGGAAGCACATATTCATCTACCGTTGCCATTCGAACCTTGATCACTTCCTTGGTGATATTAACCACCATCAGGTCTCTGGCGAGCGCCAGCGGGCCGTCATAGGTTTTGCGTACGCCATCCATTATCGCGGCATTGTTCTCGGGCGATTGCACCGAGTGATATCCGATCGCCAGGCGTGGTTTGACGGCGGACATCACTTTACCAAAGGCCTGCGGCTCGGTGTGAATTCTGGTGGACACGTAGGTTGCCTGATCCAGTTTCCAGCCGAAATACGCGGCCAGCGCCTTGGGCGGGAGGAAGGCCTCGTGTGAAGCCACGTCGGCATTCGCGGCGTACTTGATGTACCACTTGTTGGGGTAGGTATCACCGCCAAACACGTACTTGAGTCCGTTCCATTCGACACCGTAACTCACCGAGCCATCCAGACTGTGAATGGCCGGCCAGGATCGAATCGTGACACCATTCTTCTCGTAGACCACTTTATTTTCCTGCTTGTAGTCGAACTCGTGAACCACGATTTCCGCGCCTTTATCGGGCAGCGCACCGGAACGAGTGGCGAGGTCCCAGGCATAACCCTTGCTCATGCCATCGACGAACGCCTTGGTACCCAGTTCCGGGGTGGATCCGGTAGGCCCGTAAATGTGGATAGGTGTGTAGCGCCCGGATAGCCAGCCGCCAATATGCAGGCTCATGAAATCACCGATGTGGTCAATGTGCAGGTGGCTGGCAAACACCTTGTCGAGCTTTTCAAAGTCGGGGCGCAAGGAGAACAGATTCGCCAACGAACCGGAGCCCATATCGAACAGAAACTTATCGCCATTGCCCAGCTCGAGCAGGTAGGCAATAGATACAGCCGCGCGGGTCTGGTTTGGCATTCCGGTACCCAGAGCGGTGAGCCGCATTTCCGCGGCACCAAGCAACTCGGTGTTCGGAAAATAACTGGCCGGGTACTTGCCATCGACAATCGCCACAGCCTGGCGTCCGAGCGGCATATTATCAGCAGATTTGTCCTGGGATTGGGCCTCATGATCCACCGTGCTGGCGATCATGATTCCAAGGGTCAGGCCTAAAACCACGAATGCGTTCCTGATGACTTTGATCTTAGCTGACATCGTTAGTATCTCCTTCATTAGAGAGTTTTGGTAATCCACTCACAAGAACCTCACCAAACTCTTTATTTGTGCATGGTTAAATTGAAGTAAATTTGATGTTACCCTTACCCTTACTGAAAAACAATAGACAGGTCTATGGTTACCGCCAAATCAAAACGCCTTGGTCGGGAAGACTGGATACGCGGCGCACTCGAACTTTTGAGTACCGCTGGCGTAGAACAAGTGAAGATCGTTCCTCTCGCCAAAAGACTGGGGGTCACCAGTGGCAGCTTCTACTGGCACTTCGCCAATCGTGGACAACTGTATGACGCACTGCTCGAATACTGGGAACAGGAGATGACGGATAAAGCGATTGAACAGGCCACACTCTTCAGCGGGTCGCCAAAGGATAGAATCTTGCTGTTGATGGAACAGGTCATGGCCACCGGGATGGCGAAATATGATCTGGCGATCTGGCACTGGGCACAAGCCGACACGAAGGTGCAAACCGTGTTCCAGCGAACATTGGAAAAACGCTTTGCCTTCGCGGCCTGGATGTTCAGACAGGTGGGGTTCAGTAAAGTCCAGGCCGAAACCCGGGGTCGGATGATGGTGGTCTACATGATGGGGGAGTCAACCTTGATCCCGGATGCGCCGAGCAAACGCAAGAAACGACTCAAGTTGAAGCATGAAATCCTGACTAGCGCTTAGTGCCGGGGCTGACTAACACGGCACTCAACCAGGAACATCCAGTATCCACTTCGCGTTTTTCAACAGGGTAGGCCAGAGAGGGATAGCTAGTTGCGCGGGGCATCGATGATCATTTCGTTTCGAAATGCAAAATACATCAATAGTTATAGCGTAACCCGGCTCCAACTCCCCAGTCATAGCTACGGTCACCGCCGACACCGACAAGAGCGTCCACGTAGGAACCCAATGCGGGCGTAAAATTCTTCCCGAGCTGAAGTTCGACAGACGCTGGAATTTCATTATCGTTCTCCCAGTCAACAGGGACCTTGTTGTCAAGTTTCAACCAATAATCACTATCCGGAAATGTCTGCAGAAAAATCAATCGAAAGGAGGTGTTGTTGACATCTGGCCCGCTGATTTCCGTAAAGTGTTGCACTAACGGAATCACCGTCAGGTCCCCCTGGTTCAGTGCCACGCCCAACAGGGGGGCGATCTGGTCAGAACCCGAGCCGATACCTTTATCGTCATTCCCGAAATCCACGATGAGCTTCGAAGGGACACACACTCTGTCCTTGCTGGCACTCCAGAGTGTGTGTCCCTGTGAACTCTATGAACTTGCCCTGATTCCAGACACGCCAGCCCAACGTAAGAAACGGCTTAAGATGCTTGACCTCTCTCAAGGTGTCGCGTTTTCGATGTGGGCATTATTCTCCGGATGATAAATTTACCCATAAGGGTTCGGGTAACTGTTTTTAAAACATGAAATTCTGACCAGCTCATAGTGCCGGGCATGATTCCCGCCATAACCACGCCAGCCGACGACCTGGTAGTCAGACGGGTATCCATGATCGGGTGACGAGTGGGCTTGTCATATCGAATAAGCTAGTTCAAGATATTGTTCGATACGTCATAGAGCAGTCTGGTCGAGGCTCACATTTTACGTAATGGAGATATGATGAAAATAGTTGGTAAGTCGAGTGTATTAGTGGCGGGCGCCGTTCTGTTGGCTACGGGCGAAAGTATGGCGGCGGGTTTTTACCTGACCCAGGTTGGTACACCGGTGAGCATTGGCAGTGCCGGAGTGATGAATACCGTCAATACCTGGGGCGCTGACGCTGCGTGGGCACAACCGGCCGGCATGGTAAACCTGGAAGAGG
>Ga0316187_10004953_pt1 | contig 11539 bp, 9 predicted proteins | sample CroRivburrow1_MG_FD_204927 | JGI IMG/M metagenome (GOLD analysis project Ga0316187, IMG submission 204927) | Coastal sediment microbial communities from Maine, United States - Cross River worm burrow 1 | ecosystem: Environmental > Aquatic > Marine > Coastal > Sediment | place: USA: Maine...
TTTATATTGTCGTGATTATCTACGCGACACTGCTTTTTTTCGTCAGCCTCGTTATTCAGCCTTCAGATACGCGGGATATCACTAACTATAAGGACTATTTCTTCTCAAATCGTCGTTGGATTTTCGGTCTACTCATTACAATTTGGCTTTGGGATTTTGTTGATACTTATTCGAAGGGCGCTGATCATTTTGCTAGCTTGACTACCGAATACTTGTTCTACAATGCTAGTCAAATAGTTGCCTGTGCTATAGGAATCAAGACAGCGAACGAGCGGTACCATGAAATATTTTCGGTGGTATTTATAATCTACTTTGTTTCGTGGATGTATCGGACCTTTTTCGTAATAGGCTAATTCGCTGTCCGCTATGCGCCCCAAAGCCGAGGTTGGGCGAGAATGGGCCCAACGACCGCAACTGAACTCGACGCGGACATACGCGCGATCGTGAAAAGGCATATAGTGCCCAGATGAAGAGGTCGTCAAAAGCCGCACTGTTATCCGGGCTGATCTTTCCTGGTATCGGGCATTTCTTCTTGAGAGAGTATCTTCGCGGATCTGCACTCGTCGTCTTGTCTCTGGCGGCGCTGTCAGTGGTCGTCACAAGTGCGTATCAGCATGCACTGCTCGTTGTCGATCAGATCGTTAGCGGTGATGTTTCCATGGAAGCCGGGGCGATTGCACAAGCCGTTTCCAATTCCACTACAGCCACGGATAGTCTCATAGAAAATGCCGCTGTTATTGTCCTGGTGGCGTGTTGGCTAGCTGGAATCCTGGATTCCTACAGACTGGGTGCCTTACAGGAAAAATCAGACATGTGATCGCCGGTTTTCGGCCGTTAGCTGCCGCTCATCCTGGGCGAGTGTCCGCTTACCGCTCTAAAGCTGCCATTACGCTAAAATCGGTCTGAACGACCGCTACTCACCCGAAGCGGACGCTCGAGAATTATATAGGGGAGATGGATGACGAATAAAAAAGACTCGCCGATCGACCTTCAGCGACGTGCAATCGTTGCCGGTGCAATGGCTGCGTCCGCTCAGCTTTTTTCTCCAGCATCTGCTTTTGAAGAGATCAAACCACCTACATCAACGGGGGGTGAAAGGATGGATATTGACCGTTTTGTTTCAGACTGCATCGCCGCTAATGAAGAGGCTGACGCTCAAGCCGCCGTGAACGAGGTGCTCGCGCGAGCAGTCTCTACTCCCGAAGCTGTGTTGGCGGCAATAGGAGATCCTGAGAGAGCGGGTCTCAACGTACTTCTAAGCTCCCCAACGCTGACGATATTTGCGGCCACATGGACGCCCCAGATGAATCTCATGCCTCATAACCATTTGATGTGGGCCAACATCGGAATCTACTCAGGTCGCGAGGACAACATTTTCTGGAAAAGGACGCCGAACGGAATCAAGGCATACAGTGCAGATGCGCTTTTCGTGAGGGACACAGCAATGTTGCCTGAAGAGGCGCTGCACTCGGTCACTAATCCACTGCAGCGCTTCACTGGCGGTATTCATATCTATGGCGGTGACTTCTTTGATACCCAGCGGAGCCAATGGAACCCAGAGACACTTGAAGAGGAACCCTCCGATGGTGCCAAGATTCGTGAGATGTTCCGGCGTGAAAATCAAAGGCTCGGGCTAAACAAGGAGGCGTGATGGACTTGTTACTGTCCGTCCGCTTCTGGCCGTTAGCGGACGTTCATTTCGGCCAGATTTCGGAAGCCTGAATGTCCGGTATTGGTGAGAGCAGACATTGGTCCAATTGCGCGCAATCTCCTCCCTCGGCAAATCGGCCCAGCGTCACTCCTGCGCGCTGACGGTCGATATGTCGATCAGCGGGTTCGCCGCGATCATGCCGTCAGCCGTGAGCTCGGGATAGGGTTTTCCCAGGGCACGGCAACGTTCGGCAATGTCGGGATACGACCACTCGAACAGCGTACGAGCACGCTCGTCGGGCGACATACGCGACTCGTCGTACAGCCCTGCCGCGCGCCGCTGTCGCTCGGCCTCGAACAGAATGATGCCGACGACGACCGACACGGTCAGCGACGATCCGTGACCGTGCATCGGAATAGCGATGTGCTCGTCGGCCTCGGCGCGCACAGCGTCTTTCAGGCCAACGCGCTCGCCCCCGACAATGATCGCCACCTTCTGCGTGTAATCGACATCGCGATAATCGCGTGATCTTTCGCCACTGTACGCGGCCACGAGCCGCCAGCCATCGGCACGTAACGCCGTTAGCGCGGCGGGGGTCGAGCGGTGCGTCGTCACGGCGACCCAGTGCTTCGCGCCGCCCAGGCTCATGTATTTACGACGCCCCAACTCGCCTGCTGAGGTTGTGTGCACTTGCTGAATTCCGACGGCGTCGGCCGTGCGGATGATCGCAGAGACGTTGTGTGGATTGGCCACCGCGTCCATCAACACCGTAAGGTCGGGCTGGCGGGCGTCGAGGGCGCGCTGGTGGTTTGCGGTTTGATCGCGTGTCATCGGTGTTCCTTGCCGCACGTGTGCAGACATCGTAGCAGCGGGCTACGCGCACGAAACGGTACGGCTTCACAAATGCTTGCTGGTGCGTCGCATCAGCGCTCCAGCTTATGTCGCATAGCGACGGTGAAAGGTTTTTCGGGCCATACGTATCTCCTAAAGGTGGTCGGCTGCTCCTCTAATCGGGCCTCGAAGTCAACCTCCCAAGTCTTGTAGAATGTACTGGTCGCGTTCTGGCGCGGGTCACGCTCCTCTACGCAGTCGGTACTGGTATCGGCCAGCCGCTGCAGGCATAGGTCAGACGGTGCGGAGAGCCACGCTTTTGGACGTGCTTTAGAGCACAGCAGCCATCTACGGCTTCATCCGGACCACGTCCGCGTCAGGACGCTTCTTCCGGAGTCGGGGGCAGCAGTTATTTCAAGACCGAGCTGCCTCCGTACTCCATCGGAACTGAGTGTCATCGATCCACATTCGATGGAGGATGACGGCAAGTTTTCTGGCGACGGCGATGACGGCTCTCTTATGGCCCCTCTTCTTCGCCAGCTTCATTCCCCAGGCTTTGAGCGGTGACCACTGACTGCTTCGCGTCATCATGGCATTGGCGGCGACGTAGAGCGTCGAACGAACACCGGCATCACCGGGCCGGGAGATATGGCCGGTGAAGTCGATCTCGCCAGACTGGAAGCGCCTGGGCGTCAGACCGAAGTGGGCAGCAACCGTGCGCGATCGCTTGAAGCGTGCTGGATCGTCAACGCCGGACTTGAACGTCAACGCGGCAACGAAGCCAACGCCGGGCGCCGACATCAAGCGCTGGCAGACGGGATCGTCATTGGCCATGTGGCGGGTTCGGTTATCGAGTTCTCGGAAGTTGCGGTACAGCACTAGCCTGGCGTCCAGAATCGGCAGCAGCGCATGCGAGAGCGCCTCATCAGCCTCGATCAGCGGCCGGACCTTCGGGTCGAACAAGCCATGACCCAACCGTGCCGGTAACTTGATACCGAAGACCTTGAAGAGGCCGCGGATCTCCTGCTCGAGGTCGATACACTTGGCCAGAAACGCCTTGCGGCTTGAGAGCAGTGCTCGCACCTGGTGACTCTCGATGCTCTTGACGTGCACGCGCCTGTACCAGCCGCTGCGCAGAAGTTGTGCGATACCGCGGGCGTCGTTCCTGTCGGTCTTGTTATGCATCGCTGAGACTGCAGGCCGTAGGTCAGGTACTGGGTGAGTGTGCCGGCCTCGAGACCGACTTCTGAGATCTCGACGTCGAGCTCGTCTAGGTAGGCGACAATGTCCCCGACCTCAGAGTCCGTCTTGCCTTCGGCAAGCAGCTCCCCTTGTTCATCGATAACGCGGAGATGCGTCGAGCGCAGTGATACATCGAGTCCGGCATAGTAAGTCATGGCATTCTCCCTCGTTGATGTGCGTTAACATCTTAATGGGAGCAGGGTTAGTACGAACCCGCCCGATTACGTATGCTTTTGGCCGTTAGCTGCCGTTCGTTTCGGAAGGTTTCAGCACCTCTGAAGGTCCGGTATTGGTGAGAGCGGACATTCGGCCAGGTTGAGTGTCCGCTTTCCACCCTAAACCGGCCATTGAGCTAGAATTGGTCTGAACGACCGCTACTGACCCTATGTATGGACTCCCCCAACCCAGTTGCCTAGGTTGGAGGTCGACCAAAACCCAAAAGGGAGCCCATACATGCGTTATTCAACAACAGTCGGGGTCGACTTAGCAAAGAATGTTATCCAGATCTCGGTCGTGTCCGGCCGAGGCAAAGAGCTTTCCAACCGATCTCTCACGCGCAAGAAGTTCGCAGAGTTCCTGGGCAAGCAAAAACCCTCCCTTGTTGCCTTCGAGTCGTGCGCGACAGCGCACTACTGGGCGCGTGCCGCCGAGCGGCACGGGCACGAAGCACGCATCATTCCTGCCAAGGCCGTGGCGCCGTTCCGGCAGGGCCACAAGACCGACAGCAACGACGCGCTGGCTGTCGCCGAAGCGGCCCGCCGGCCGAACATCAAGGAAGCGCCGATCAAGACGGTGGAACAACAGGGGCTGCAGGCGATCCTGCGCGCACGGGATCGCCTGATCCAGGAGTGCATCGCCCAGTCGAACCACCTGCGCGGCATCCTGCTGGAGTTCGGCATCGCGATCCCGCAGGGCTTTGCGGCACTGCTGCGCACGCTGCCCGAGGTGCTCGAGGACGGCGACAACGAGCTGCCGGACTTCTACCGGCCCACGCTGCACCGGATGTATCACCACCTGCTCGAACTCCGAGAAGACATCGACGCGATGACCAGGGAAGTCGGGCACCTGGTGAAGAACCACCCCGTGTGCGGCCGGCTGACCGATATCGAGGGCATTGGCCCGATCGGTGCGATGTCGCTCTACGCCACACTCGGCTCCGGTGCTGCGTTCAGCAAGGGCCGAGAGGCGTCTGCCTACGTCGGCCTGACACCGCGGCAATACAGCAGCGGCGGCAAGGCCAACATCATTGGGCTGAGCAAGCGTGTTGGCAACCGCAAGTTGCGTTCTGTGCTGATCCAGGGTGCGCTGGCCTACGTGTATCGTATGAAGGAACCACGGACCTCAAAGGACCGCTGGTTGAAAGAACTCATTGAGCGAGCGGGACCGCGCCGTGCTGCGGTTGCACTCGCCAACAAGAATGTAAGAACGGCCTGGGCGTTGATCGCCCAGGGAACTGAATACCAACGTCGAGGGCAACTGGAGATGGCTGCTTAGAACGTCCTGCAAACAGAAACCTCGTATCAGATTAAAGATATCTGCTCCGGTCAAACCTGCACCGCTTTGAGGCCTTCGAGCCCACTGACCCTTAGAGGAACCGGAGTGCGCATACATAGAGGGCCCGGAGATAGCGTCTCCAACCAGAGGCCGAATATACAAACGCGTCTGAATTCTGATCACAGCAACTGTTTGCTAGACTGGGGGAGTCCATATACAAAGCAGACACTGGGTGACCGGACTTAACTTAAGTTTTGGCTGCTGCTTCTTGCTTCATTGGTGATAGGCCTCTCACCAATGCAAACAATTTTGAGACACGTCTCTCACTAACGTATTCGTTATGTAGGTATTTCTACCTATGTTGGATACCGTGCTTCGCTCACGACATCAGTCGCAAAAGAGAATAACGATGCACAGGACTCTTCGTGCACTAATCCTGACTACTTTCGCGGCAATTGCATTAGCTGCATGCGGCGGTGGCAGCAGCAGCTCCCCTGCAGCGGTTTCACCGCCTCCACCCGACACACAACTTAACTGGGACCAGGAGAACTGGGACCAAAGGAACTGGCAATGATGAAGAACTTGCTTAGATACACAATAATGCCCTTTGCAATACTTATTGCCGGTACGGCATTTGGTCAGACACAGGTGCCCAATACGTTTCAATCGGGATCTCCCGCATTGGCGTCAGAGGTAAACGAGAACTTTGACGTACTGGTGCAAGCTGTTCAGGTGCTGGAAAGCACCGATCCGGTGCCTGGTCCTGCGGGGCCAGAAGGTCCACAAGGTCCTCAAGGTGTGCAGGGCCCAGAGGGTACACAGGGTCCGGCGGGTCCACAGGGACCGGTGGGTCCACAAGGTCCGGAGGGTCCGCAAGGTCCGGCGGGTCAGGATGCAGTAATAGACCCTGCCCAAGTGCAGACGCGGGTAAGTGGTACATGTGCGGCAGGCAGCTACATTGCCGCGATTGGCGAGGATGGATCCGTTACCTGTCAGATGAGCGGTACCGCCGCTGTCTTAAGTGCGAATGGATTTGACCTGACGCCGAATGTACCTGTTATCGACCAACAGGATTTGTGGTTGGACCAGTGCCTCACTCCGCCTTACATCGCCGGGCCGGGTGAGACAGCCCTTGTCACCGCTTCGGTTGGGTTCACACTGAATGTGCCAATCCAAGGTGGTGTGCAAGTAACTTCATTCGTGGCGGGCGTTCCCACCGGACATGGAAATGGATACTTCTGGGCCGAGAATACAATTTGGGATATTTCGGTGGTCCATCATGTTGACCTGTCGGAAGGGGTCGAATACCGATTTGGCGCAGCAATCTTTCCTCAGGGCGGAGGAGTCACGCGCTCCCGGCTGGTGTGTAACACCATGGTTCAGATCGTACGCGTGCCACCGTCAAGCACGTCACTCGACTAAGACTTAACTTCTCCAAACAAAACCTAAAGACCCCGCTTCGGCGGGGTTTTCTTATGTCTGCTCTTGGCCGTTAGCTGCCGTTCAATTCAGGCGTTTTCAGAGGTTCTGAATGTCCGGTATCGGTGAGAGCGGACATTCCCTGTATGCCGAATCGAAAAACGAGAACAGTAATCGGTGATGACAGGGGACGGCTCGCTTCGGGCAAGCAAAACGAAATTCCTCTTCTATACTGAAGTCGACATAACCAAAACAAGAAAAGGACTCAATTATGTTGAAGAAAATCATGTTGGCAACCGTAACGTCGGTATTCCTGCTTCTCTCGGTCTCTGTCTATGCGGAGCCGGTCTCGATCGTGTACTCCTGCAAATTGAAAGAAGGCAACACCAAGGAGGATGCTATGGAAATCAATGCCAGATGGCTCAAGTGGGCTCGCTCAACAGCCGGTACTGACGAGATTACGAGTTCCTTCGTCTCGACCATTATCGGTGACCTCGGTGGTTTTATGTGGGTTGACACCTACCCGGATATCGCGACCTGGGGCAAGATTGTCGACGCCGACTCTGATTTCGACGCTGAATTTGACGAAGTCTCGACCTGCAGCGGTAATCGAATGTACCGGGGCGAAGAGACCATGCCTGCCAAGTAGTCAGCCGCGCGAAGACCCCAGGTATTCTCTGGGGTCTTCGCCTCGCTCAAGTACTTCGGCAAGCGATTAACGTACACCAAAGTTCTATCGCATCAGAGAACCCAAAAATCTGAGCCGAAACCTGCTACAGACATCTTGTCTCGTAGTGTTCGATAACACCAATGGCCACTCTTGGCCGTTAGCTGCCGTTCAAATCAAGACTTCTGAGAGCGTTTGAACGTCCGGTATCGGTGAGAGCAGACATTCGGGTCAAGTGATCTGAGAATCGCGCTCCCGAACGTCTGCTAAGCGCTCTAAAGCGATCATTCGGGTGGAATTGATCTCAATTATCGCTGGTGACCCAGAGCCGTCGATCACCGGTACGGTCCGATTAGTTTGCCTTGGTGGACTTTCCGTATGAAGCTTTCGCAATGAGAGTTTTCTTTTACGGGCTCTTTATGGACGAGAGCTTGCTCGCGAAAAAGGGCATCGAGCCTTCCGAGGTCGAGATCGGTTTTGTGGACGGTTATGGTTTGCGCATCGGTGAGCGAGCAACACTGGTCCGCTGCCCTGACAGCCGCGCCTACGGAGTCATGATGGATATTGCCGCAAGCGAGGCAGCGGCTCTGTATGAAGAGGAAAGCGTTGCGGGCTATTTGCCAGAGCCGGTAACTTTCGAACTCACGGATGGTACACAGGTTGAAGCCACGTGTTACAACTTGCGTGGCGTTGAGATGACCGCAACCAACAACGATTATGCAGAATCGCTGCTGGACTTGGCTTCCAGGTTGGGATTACCTGACTCTTATCTCGACCAGATCAGGCGGTGGCGGACATAGCAGAAATCCTCAGAACCCGGATACACAATGCGGTTAATTCGTCCGATAGTGCGCAAGCGGAAGAGGGCGCTTACCCGGAACCCCAACATCAGCGTTCGAGGCAACCATCGAGTGCGCAATCCGACAAGCTCCGCGCGAGGAAACGGACTTGCTGCGTCGAGAGCGCCATATCATACATTCGTACGAAGTGTACGAAGCCAGCGGCCGCGTCCGTTTGAGTAACGTCGTCGTCACGGAAGAACGTGGCTGTGGACGTCAGGAACGTTGCTTGCGCGGCGGCGTCAAGGAACCGCAACTGCTGCTCGCCGTCAACGTACACTGCGACCTCGCCACTGACTGCATCGCGGGTCACAACCACGTGAACGTTTATGCCGGGCTCCGCCGGCGGTCCGCTGCTGATGAAGGTTTGTGGCGTGGCCGCATCCACAAAGGTCATCATGCCATCGGCCAGGTACAGGCCGCTATCGGTACCGAGATCCGCGAAGTCGAGGACTTTCGCCAGACCGCCGATATCGTCCAGGCGGAACACGAACTCGATCGAGTACGCGTTCGCCGCGAGCACCCCGGTCGAAGAAAGCCCTTGGTTGGACTCGAAGGCATATCCATTGTCCTGCGTGGCTCCGCCAAGCGACACCAGCTCGGGGCCGCCGTGTACGTCCGCAAGATTGCCTTCGAGTTCGTAGGCTGCGGTTGCCAGCGGGGATTCGAGCGTCAGATCGGCCAGGACGATGGAACGGGAAAAGTCGTTGTTTCTGAGCAGCAAAGCGATCCTGTTGCCCGACAATGCGTCGTGCCTGAAGAATGCGCCGTCGATCAATCGGCCGCCGATGACGTCGCCGGCTGCCGCAATGTTGGCCATCATGCCGTCCGCGACGAGGACGGGGCCGAAGCCACTGTGAAAGACGAGTGCCGATCCGTCCAGTGCAACGGGCGTCTGGGGTGAATGCGAAGCGCTCGATACGAGCGGCAAGGCCGTATTCGGTTCTGCTATTAATCGTAGATCGACGCCATCGTGGACGAACAGGCGTCCGAAGAAGAAGTCATCCATGCCAATAAACGCGACACGGCCTTCGCTCTGGTCGACGAGCTCATCGAAGGATTGGAGGGTTGATGTATCGCCCGGGAAGATCGTCGAGCGATCGGCAATGACCTCGAGGTTACCGCCCGTAGCGCGGTAAATACCTTCCTGCCCCAGGGGTGCCGTCATGCCGCGGAAGATGATGCTCGATCCGTCCAGATGCGGCACGCCGAGGGCGTCGAATACGGCGCCGTCGGCATTCGGCGCGACCGTAGTCTTGTCGACGACGACGTCGAGGGAACCACCCAGATTCGAGTAGATTCCCTGCTGCAGGTCAAACCCGCTGCCCCAAAAGGCGGTATTGCCTGAATTGAAGGTCGGATCGGAGAAGTTCAGGAAAGTACCCGTACCACCGGGCACAGGCGTCTGGTTATCTGCGACGAACGCCAGGTTGCCGCCAATCCGCGTGTAAATGCCGCCGAAAGTCGGCGCGAAAGAATGAAACGCGACGCCATTGCCATCGAGAGCCGGATCACCAAAGACCTCGAACGTTGCAATACCGGACCGCGGTTCGGGCGTGGTGATGTCGGCAATGATCTCAAGACTGCCGCCGGAATCCAGAAAGATGGCGCCCTGACCGGTCTTCGCGCCGAAAAATGCAACGCCGGAGCCATCATAGGATGGCTCCTGAAACCAGTTCAGGAAATCGGGAGATCCCGGCCAGGGGGTTGTATCGTCGGCGATGACCTCAAAGGTAGCGAACGGCGCGGGCTTTCTTCGCGCCGCCTGAATCCGATGGTGAGTCCGCGTGATCCCGTCCTGAGCAATAACATCTATATCGAGTAGCGTGGAACCGTCTTCCATGAACGCCGGGATCGGTGCGCTTGGAGTACCTGAAGCAACAGGCGATCCGTTCACCCGGATCGTCGCATAGGCGTTCTCGCTCTTTGCGGTCACCTGGACAAATCGCGTGAGGAAACTCAGCGTTGCCGTGTAGCCCTCGAGAGCGGGGTCGAACAGCTGGTCGAGTGCACCCGGCGTTACGCTCAACGACGACAGGCGCGCATTGGAACTCAGTTCGCGTTCCACAAAGATCCGATAGGTGCGTGTGTCATCGCCGAATGCCGCGGTGCTGGTGACAACGAGTTCGTTGGCACCGAAATCGACGTCGATCGGGCCAATCGGCGCGCCGGACGTGCCTGTGGATCCGTTGATGTCGATCGTCGTGCTCGGATCGAATAGATCCACGGTGACGGTCACTTGTGCGACGTCGTCGGCGACCGTTGCGAAGTAGCTGACCGTATTGGGGTCGAAGGGCCGGTTAAAAACCGCTTCCCCCATGGACAATCCCGTGACCTCGGCGCTGCCGAGGACCGTAAACGTGAAAGGCAGCCGATTGGAGTTGTTTCCCGCGCTGTCGATCGCCCACACCTGGCCCGTAAATTCGCCGCTCTCGGCGGTCGAAAACTCGACCTCCCCCTCGAGCGTGCCGCTGGGCGCGGGAATGGGCTGGGCTACTTCGACGGTAACGCCGGTGCCGTCCGACATCTCGATTCGGACCGTCGTGATATCACCCTCTGGGTCAGTATAGTCCAACGAGACCAGCATCACCGATACGCCATCGCCTTCCATGAACGGCGCCGAGTCTCTTCCCTGCAGGTTCGAGATGACCGGAGCGATATTTACAGGAACACTGCCATTGCCGCCCCCACCGCCACCTCCACAGGCCGCGAGGAGGGCTAGCAAGCATGTCAGCAGGAAACGTGTTGGTCCAACGTTTGAGCCGAACTGGCCGAGCAATCTCGAATGCGTGGTCATCTCGCCACCTCACATCACGGTCATCGCTCGACAACGGATCGGGGTTATCCTCGATCTCCCTCGATCTGCCGTGAGCAATGCCGTCACGACAATCTTTAGGTCCCGCGGGAGGTCTTTAGCGGCGTCTCGCTGGATGCAGGTAATGGCGGTTGCTTGCTATCCTCGCAGGCCAATTTCGCCAATTACCCTTATTTATCTTACTGCATATGGACTGGCATAGCGCCATTGGGGTTAACACCTATCACTGACCTGGCGGTCTGAACATCGAGCAGTCAGCCCCGTTCTCACCGTGAAATAGGCTTGCAGCTATACTTGGGGCTAAGATGGGCTTTGAAGACCGCTTATGGCCGACTCCCGCCCCATTGCACTGGCTATTCCACGACATTCGAGCGGCTACTCCGGATAGAAGCTGACGGTCAACCATGTTGTTGCTCGATCATGGCGCTGCTCGATCGATCGGGGCAGGCGTCCATGCCGCGACTGAACGGGACAATTGCGCAAATCGTGCATAAGGTTGTCCGCCGAGTGGAACCCGGTGGACGCTCTCGGACTTCAAACGCATGCCAGTCGTGCGGCACGCTATTAAGGCTGATACGTTA
>Ga0316187_10004956_pt1 | contig 11538 bp, 9 predicted proteins | sample CroRivburrow1_MG_FD_204927 | JGI IMG/M metagenome (GOLD analysis project Ga0316187, IMG submission 204927) | Coastal sediment microbial communities from Maine, United States - Cross River worm burrow 1 | ecosystem: Environmental > Aquatic > Marine > Coastal > Sediment | place: USA: Maine...
TGTACTTTCCGCTTGTTTTCAGGTCGTCGATTTGTCATAAGCATAGGGTTCACTCAAAAATAACATCACATTAATGTATAATTTTCTGCGAGTTCAAGCCTCAGCCTCAAAAGACCAGCGCCGCCGTCTGGCCTTGATCTGTCTGTCTTTTCTGACAGGATTTTTGTTGATGGCGGTTAAATTCTATGCTTACCGCCTCACCCGGTCATCGGCCATCCTGTCGGACGCTCTGGAATCGATCATCAACGTCGTCGCCAGTGCTTTTGCGATCGGCAGCATCATCATGGCAGCCATGCCGCCTGATGAGAGCCACCCTTACGGTCACGGCAAAATCGAATTTTTTTCGGCTGGATTCGAGGGGGCTCTGATCATCGTTGCCGCCTTCGGAATTTTCAAAATCGGCATTCCCCGCCTTCTCGACCCTCAGCCGTTGCCTCATCTGGATGCCGGTCTGTTGATCCTGATGGGGACGAGCGTCGTCAACCTCATGTTGGGCTTCAGCCTGGTGCGGGTCGGCAGGCGGACTGATTCCATCACTCTCGTTGCCGATGGGAGGCATTTGCTGACGGACGTTTACACCTCATTGGGAGTCGTGGTGGGATTGTTCCTGGTCAAGCTGACAGGGTGGCTGCGATTGGATGGTCTGGTCGCCTGCCTGGTCGGTTTGAACATCCTGATGACCGGGTTCGCACTCGTGCGCCAGGCGTTTCATGGACTGATGGACGCCGCCGATCCCGCGGTATTGAAAGGTCTTTCAGAACTGCTCATCAGGAATCGGCGTAAAAACTGGATCGATATCCACCAGTTGAGAGCCTGGAAATCGGGTGATTACATGCACATCGACATGCATCTCGTATTGCCGCGGTACTGTTCCCTGGAGGCGGCCCACAGCGAAGCCAAAACGGTGGAAGCCCTTGTCATCGAGCACTTCGGGGGTCGGGCCAGCGCGCTGATTCACATGGACGCCTGTATCGAAGACGATTGCCCGGTCTGCCATTCTCGCATGTGCGGTCTGAGGAGCGAATCGCCGGTTGAAGGTCTGGAGTGGAGTCTCGATACATTCACCTCTCAAAAGAGCGGCGAGAGGCTTCGACTGTCGAATAACCGAAAAACGTAAGTTTGGGTAGGGTTCTGGAATTATTTAAAAAACAACCAGATCAACCATTTTTGCATGGCCCAGTTTACAATTTTAAGTCATTTTATCAAGAATATTAGCAAGATATAATGGTTTTTATACTTTGTGATAAAAACAATCAACTCAACACGTTATAATATTAATGCTTGTAACCGATTTAAATTCTTGATATAAATTTACAATACATTTGAACTTCGCACGGGGAGATTGACTACCATGGCATTGACAAAGGCCGAAATAATCGAGGCGGTTGCCGAAGGCAACGGCTTTTCTAAAAAACAAGCCACCGATACCGTCGAGATGCTGCTGGAGATCGTGAAGCGTACCCTGGCATCCGGCGAGGACGTTCTGGTCAGCGGATTCGGAAAATTTTGCGTTAAGGAGAAAACTGAACGGAGGGGTCGTAATCCCGCCACCGGTGATGCCATGATGTTGAGGCCGCGACGGGTGGTCACGTTCAAGTGTTCCGGTAAACTCAGGGAAAAGATTGACCCGGGCGCTTGATACCATCATAACGGCGACCAGACGATCGTTCTTCTCTCAAAAGGAGACGCAAGTGTCGATCAAACGCATGGCCATATCAACCCGCGGAGGTGATGCTCCCGGGCTCAATGCCGTCATCCGAACGTGACTCCTTGACCGGCAAAGATGCCCGCACGGTCGTACTCGGGCATCTGCTGCGCGGCGGGACCCCACATCCTTCGATCACCTCTTTTCCATGTGTTTCGGCGCTGCGAGCGTCCGCGCTTTCGATCAAGGCCAGTCCGGTATCGTGGTCGTCCTTCGACCCATCGACTGCCAATTACGTGCCATTGGGTCAGGGTACGCAGCGCATGAAGACCTTCCCCCTCGACTGCGACACCATCTTGACCGCCCGAGACTTGGGAATTTCCATTGGCAACTGAAAAAGAGTGTCGCAATCTCAATAAGGACGACGACGCATGCTTTATGGCGCCATGAATTTCCCGGTCAAACCGGTGCTGGAAGAACTGGAATCTCTGGCGCTCCTGGGTTTCGATTTCCTGGAACTGGCCATGGATCCCCCGGCCGCCCATTACGCCGCTGTCCGTGATCAAAAGACCGAACTGCTGGCGGCCCTCGACCGTCACAAAATGCAGCTGGTATGCCACCTGCCGACCTTTGTATCGCTCGCGGATCTGACCGACAGCATCCGACAGGCCTCGCTCGCAGAAGTGCTGAAGGCGATTGAAACCGCAGCCTCGCTCGCGGCTGAAAAAGTCGTGGCCCACCCGGCGGCCATCTCCGGTATGGGGGTTTTCGCATTCGAATTGGCCCGGCAGCATGCTTACGAGAGTCTGGCGGCCATCGTTTCGAAGGCCACCGAACTCGGGGTCAGGCTCTGTTTAGAGAATATGTTTCCCCGCAGCCGGTTCGGGGTCGAGGTCGACGAATTCAAGGACATCTTCAACCGCTTTCCGACCCTGAAACTGACCCTGGACACCGGTCACGCCCAGATCGGCAGCCCGCGCGGCAAACGCATTATGAGGTTTATCGAGGCGTTTGCCGATCGGATCGGCCACATCCACGTGAGCGACAACTTCGGCAAGGAGGACAATCACCTGCCGATCGGTTGCGGCACGATTCCGTTTACCAAGATAGTGGCCGCCCTGAAGAAGACCGGATATGACGGCACCGTAACGTTCGAGGTGTTCACGCCCGACCGGGAATACCTGCGACTGAGCCGCCATAAGTTCGAACGTATCTGGCGGTCGGTCTAGTTTCCGCCCATAAATGGCCCTTTTCCGCAATTCCCCGCCTGCTTCGGGACAGGTCGGCGTCATTCGGCGGAATCGCTTGTGCGGCATACAGGAATATGCCTCCGCGCAACGCCGCCGATATTCTTGAACTTGCGAAAAATTGCACATTTCTGGACCGGAAACTATTCGGTGTCATTAAGGCAATGCATTTGAGGGTATAGATGCGAAAAATCATAATATGCACGGCGGTCGTGCTGCTGCTCATCGGGCCGTCGGTGCCGCACTGCACGGCCGGCAGCAGTCTGGAAGCGGTCAAAAAAATGATCGGGCGCCAGGATGCGATCCTTGTCACCGATCCCGACGGCCGGGTTTTGATCTCCAAAAACGAAAACCGGCCGTTGATCCCGGCATCGACCCTTAAAATCTTCACCGCTCTGGTCGCCCTCCACACCCTCGGGCCCGAATACCGCTTCGAGACCGAATTCTACTGCGACGACGACGACAACCTGACCATCAAGGGCACTGGTGACCCGGGGCTTGTTTCGGAAGTCTTAACGGAAATCGCCCGCACCTTGGCGACCAAGCTGGTGCGTGTCAACAACATCATCCTGGACGCTTCTTACTTTTCGCAGCCTCTGGAGATCCCGGGCATCTCTTCTTCTTCCGAACCGTACGACGCCCCTAACGGTGCCTTGTGCGTCAACTTCAACACCGTGTTCTTTAAAAAAGAAAACGGCACTTACCTCAGTGCCGAACCCCAGACGCCTTTGCTGCCGATGGTCCTCGGCCGGGTCAAGTCATCCAACCTGACCGAGGGCCGGATCGTTTTGTCGCACAACGAAAACGAGATCACGCTCTATAGCGGCTATCTGTTCGACCATTTCCTGCGTCAAGCCGGTGTGGCGGTCACGGGAAAGGTCGCGATCGGAACCGTCCGGAGCGACCGCGATCATCTGATTTACCGCCACCGGTCACCTCTGACGCTCAGCGACACCATCGCCCGGCTGCTGACCTATTCCAACAATTACACCACCAATCAAATCCTGATTATGGCTGGTGCCCGGCGCTACGGTCCACCCGGAACGCTTGAAAAAGGGGTGCAGGCCGCCCGCGATTACGCCCGCAACATCCTGAAGCTGAAGGACATCCACATCAGCGAGGGGTCTGGCATATCGCGCGACAACCGCATTACGGCCCGCGATATGCGCAAGGTACTCGACGCCTTCGCACCCTACCACACGCTTATGCGCAGCGACGGCCGCCAGTTCTATAAAACCGGCACGCTGCACGGCATCAGTACCCGTGCCGGGTACATCGAACGCTCCGACGGCAGCCTGGATCGTTTTGTCGTGCTGGTCAATTCGCCTGGTCGGTCGGCCGAGCACGTCACCCGCCATTTAATTCGAAGTATGGAATCCTTTTGAGGTTCCGGGTTCAAGGTTGAAGGATGGAAACCCTTTTTCACTTTCAATGAGACCTTCCTTCTTTAAAATCAGTGAAAGTAACCCCGTCGGAATACAAAAAAAAAATGAATCGAAACCGCTATTATTTATATTGACTTTATAAATGTTCGGGTTATTATTTAATCATGATTAAGCGCACACTGTTTTCAGAACTGATTGATCACCTTCCGCAAAAGGAGATGAGCCTAATCATCGGCCCAAGGCAGGCCGGCAAGACGACGCTGATGGAGATGCTGAAGGCACATTTGGATAACCGTGGCGAGCGGACGCTTTTTCTGAATCTCGACATCGAGTGGGACAAACCTCATTTTGAATCTCAGGCAGCCCTCCTCAAAAAAATCGAATTGGAACTGGGTCAACAGCATGGTTATGTATTCATCGATGAGATTCAGCGCAAAGATGATGCCGGCCTTTTTCTAAAGGGACTCTTTGATCTTAAATTGCCGTATAAGTTCATCCTTTCAGGCTCCGGCAGCTTGGAACTAAAACAAAAGATCCACGAATCACTGGTGGGCCGCAAACGACTGTTTGAGTTATCCACCGTAACCTTCGCGGAATTTATCAACCACCGGACGGATTATCGGTATGAAGAAAACCTCACCGATTTTCTGGCGATAGAAACTGACAGGGCGCGGCAGCTGTTGGCCGAATACATGCAGTTCGGCGGATACCCCAGGATCGTCATGGCGTCCGAACAACGTGAAAAACTTCGCCTTATCGATGAAATATACCGCAGTATCCTGGAAAAGGATATTGCCTATCTCTTAAAACTGGACAAGCCTGATGTTTTCAGCGCGCTAATAAAGATTCTTGCCGGACAGGTCGGGCAATTGATAAACTACTCTGAAATGGCATCGACCTTGAATGTGTCCTTTTCAACCGTCAAGAAGTATCTCTGGTACGCCCAGAAGATATATTTAGTAGAACTCGTGGCACCCTTTGCGCGCAATGTAAGAAAAGAAATCAGCAAATCACCCGTGCCTTATTTTTGGGATTTAGGTCTCAGAAATTATTCCCTCGGACTTTTTGGACACCTCGAGAGTCCGTTTGAAAAAGGATTCGTCTTTGAAAATCTTGTCTATCTCGTTTTAAGACAAAAGCTGAGATTCAAAGCGGCGAAGTTGAACTACTGGCGGACAAAGGATAAGGCCGAGGTGGATTTTGTGATTGATGCCGGCCAAAGACTCATTCCGGTAGAGGTGAAATATAAGCACCTTAAACAGGAAAAAGTGCCGTTATCTTTACGCAGTTTCATTGACAAATACAACCCGGAACAAGCCTATATCATTAACCTCGATTTGAGTAAAACCCTTGTAATAAACAGGACAACGCTTTTCTTTCTCCCGTTTAATGAATTGCTCCGTCAAGCCAAAGTTTTATAGTCCCATTCAAAGCGCCCCCCCGTGTGAAACTTGACGGTACTATACCAAATCTGGAAATTATGGTCGAAAATGTTGACTGGCCTGAACGTTGGTAAGGTGGTAAGGGGACATTCGATGTTGACAACATATGGACGTATTTAAAACACATGCCTCGCAGGGCTCGCATAGATGCCCTCTGCACCTTCCGGGTTACAGCGCCTTGATGGGCAAAAGACCGCGGCCTTGGCAGGATATGGATTAGGGAGTGTGGGGACGCTCGTCTATGAAATGTTTTTAAAGGGAATTTATTTCCAATTTGTGAATGCGGCTGTTGTGAGAGATAGGAAAAGGGATAAATAGAAAAGAAGCCTTATAAATTCATTGCAGAAAACACTTACCGGCAATTCAGATTTTACGCAGTTCTCTCTCCAGTTTCGATATGAGGTCAGGCAGATCATTTTAAATCGTGTCCCACAAAACATCGAGATCAACGGCATCATAACCGTGAATTAGACGGCTTCGCATTGCGATAATTTGAGGCCACGGCACACCACTAAACCTTGCCTTCCCATCGGCCGACACTTTCACCGCTGCCTCGCCGACAATTTCAATCAGTCTGATCAAAGCCAGTTCCAGAATCCGGTCGTTTCTGAGCGCCGTCCTTTTCTTTCCCTTCGGCCATCTTTAACGCTTCGCGAGCGTGGTCCAGCATGTGCCGAAGCCTGATTATGTCGTCATGCCGCGTCATATTGCACCACGGCTTCTTTGATAATTCGATCGCGATAGTACTTGCTGAGAAATCCAGGTGTGTTGAGATCGACCTTTCGGCCTATGATCTCTCCCAGTTCCAACTCTAATCCGGCAAGAGAAATAAGGCCCACACGAGTGTCGAACTCAAACTCCACCAGTACATCGATATCACTGTCCGGTCCGAAGTCACCCCGGAGCACAGAGCCGAAGAGGGATAGCCTTCGGATCCGATGCCGTTTGCAGAACTCGGCGATTCGGCCGTTGGGCAGTTTAATCCTTTTGTCATTCATAGATGATCACGTCAGTGTAGAGCTGAAGACTTGACGGTTCCGACTACTTGGTATGCTTGCTAAACAGCATTAACTTATTTGTAAGTGGTGAATATGTCAAGCATATTACTGGGTCTCCCCCGGGTTTGTGGGACGTCCATAAAAAAATAAATTATTTAACTAAAGTGTAGCTCTTTTCTTTGGCAATCAGTTCTCCGCGGATAACAGCATAACTCACCGCCGGTTGTGTCATCCTAAGCTGTTTCGCTAAATCGGTAGCCGTAATCCCCAGCTCGCGTACGGCCCAATAGCACAGCAGACTTCTTGCGGCCACTTGAATCCTGCGGCGCCCTTTGGAATAGATCACATCCTTTTCAACGCCGAAGATTTCCATCACCCGCTTTTCCACCTTCTCGATGGTGTACCCCTGGCTTTTTATCTCATAGAACCGATCTAATTTCTCATTTGCTTCAGCCAAAATTGCCGTCACAAAATCACTGTCTCCCAGAATCCGCTCGTCTCCCTTGAGGCGCTCATGGCCCTTTAGGCGCAGCTTTTTCGATGCCGCCCAACCACCAAGGCTGCGAATTAATCCGCCACCGGTGAGCTCCGGTCGACGGCCTTGACCGTAACCGGCCTTGACGTATTCGGCGTAACTGCGCCTGGCTGCTGCCGGTGTTTTTCTAAATACGGTCAGCACATAGTCGGTTTCCTGCCAAGCTCTTTTTTGATTGCCCATTAGGGTACTGTGACCACAGTAAGGATATTTATTCAGACCGCCAAGATCCGGAACTATCTTCGCCCTTACCGGATTCAGATGAATGTAACGTACCAGTTCCTTAAAATACACATCTTCCTGGCATATGATCGATTTATAACGGTTTTGAAAAAGCTGGCCGTGCCTCCGGTGGCGGCGATTAAATGAAACGGCATATCCGGTCAGCAAACGTCGCATTAAATGAGAAACCCCTCCCGGTCCGCTGCGCAGCAAAAAATGGGCATGATTAGACATCAATACCCATGCATAACAGATGGTCTGCGTTTCCGGAACCAGGGTTGACAAACGCTCTACAAGGTTTTCGCGATCATAATCATCTTTAAAAATCGCCCGGCGTTCAATCCCGCGAATAATAATGTGATGCAGCACACCGGGTGCATCTAATCTGGCTAACCGTGGCATAATTTACGGATACCACTGATCTGCAGTAGTGTCAATTTATTTATTTATGGACGTCCCTAACTATTCTAACTATTTAAGTCTTGATTTTAAATATCTATATCAATAAACCTTGACGATGTATTTCAATTCGCCGTCCTTAATTGCATTGATCACCAGCGGGCGGTTGGCTTTACCGTCAGAATCAATGGATATATATCCAAGGAAGCCTTCAAAATTGCTCGTCGAACGAATCTGCCGATTGATACACTCTCGGTCTGCCGCTCCATCACATCGGTTCATCGCATCGAGCAGAATCGCAAACCCTTCAGCGCTCAGAACCGTATAGCTGGTTAATTTGCCTCCGTAGATTTTGCGGACCCGCAAACCAAAGCTGGTGAACCTACTGGTGTGATGGAAAAAATCGGTTGCCAGCAGCCCCTCGAGCAATTCCAATTGCTCTTTATGTTCTGACATCACCGTTGCCAGCAAACCGTCACTGCCCATCAGATAGGGCTGCCAACCCATTCTATCAATTTCCTGGATGATAGTGATGACACCCTTGGCGGCAACAGGCAGGTAGAGCAACTCCGGATCATTTTGCCGTACCCCTTTGAGCATTTCGCCAACATTTGTTGGCTCGTCCGGCAAAGCGATCACGTCTGTGATCCGGCCGCCCAATGAAGCAAACTTGCCTTCAAATTCGGCTGCCAGGCTGCTGGAGTAAAAGCTGCTCGGAGTCTTGAAAACCGCCACTTTATCCACAAACAACTCATCTTTTACAAACAGTGCAGCGACCTGCCCTTGAAAAATAGTGTCAAAAAGGATCTGGCTGACGTATCCGTTATTTTTGGTGATGTCCGGGTGGGTCGCCCGAGCCGCCAGGATCGGTGTTTTTAAGGTGTCGGCAATACCGGCCATAGCAAGGACCGGACCGCTGCTGGAGAATGTCATGACGGCGGCCACATGTTCCGTTTCCACCAGTTCCTGCAAGTGCTTGACTGCCTTGACAGGATCGTCTTGACCGTCCCTGACGATGAGTTCAATGCGGTCTCCGTTGTCCAGCAGAGGCTGCATTTTAATGACGGTTTTAATTCCCTTTAACCCCTCTTCACCTTTGGCCATATCAGAACCGCTGAGTGCAGCGATGATGCCGACCTTGATGGTTTTGCCACTGGGTGTGATGGCCGGCTTTTGTTCATATCCGCAAGACACCAGGGTAGCTGTCACGATCATGAGCAAGCATGACGGTAGATGTTTCATCCGATCCTCATGGAATGTAGACGGTTTTGATGCGAAAGACCATTTTACCGGGAAAATAGATATGGAGTTTCTTTTTAAAAGCCTTCATGTCCTCGCGGGTCATCAAATCTCGAAGGATGACTTCCATGATCAAGACCTTCTTGCCACCCTGCCAACGCAAGTCGGCATTATCAACAATGACGTATTTCCCGTTGACCAGAAAGCGCTCCTTTGTCCAGCGCTTTTCCAGGATGCGCTCATCGACGATACGCTCGTAGGAGGTGTAAAGGGGTACGGCGATCAGCGCTAACAGTAAGAACACCAGGACGAGGCCGCGTTTTCTGTAGATCGCCGGTGAATAACCCAGTACCCGGAAAGTGAGCGCTGCTGCAATGATAATGCCCACCAGGTTGGTTGAAAAGAGTAAGAAGGCTTGAAAAAAGAATTGAAAATCACCCCGACCGATACCGGTGCCGGCCACCGCCAGGGGGGGCACCAGGGCGACAGCAATGGCCACACCGGCCAGGCTTTGTATGATCTCCTTGAACGATTTGGAATAGGCCCCGGCGATTCCAGAGATGATAGCCACGGCCAGGTCCAATAAGGAGGGGTTCAACCGGGCCTGCATTTCCCCCGTAACGGGTTTGTCGGGGAAAAGCTGGGTGATGAACGCGGATGCCAGCAGAGCAATGGCCATACCGATAACAATCTTGAGCATGGACTTTTTGATCATTCCCACGTCGCCTCTCGTTAGGCCCATGGCGAAAGAGACGATCGGCGCCATCAACGGTGCCAGCAGCATGGCGCCGATGATTACCGAGGAACTGTTCAGGTAAAGTCCGGCGGCCGCCAGCATGGTGCTCAGCACCATCAGCATAATGTAGATGCTGTTGATCTCGGCGTCTTCGCGCAGGACTTTGAACAGCTCGCGGTAACGCTCTTCCGAAGCGTAAGAGAAGAATGGGATGCGTTTGTTTTTCAAGGCTTTCAGCAGTTCTTTGCCCCGGGGCAAATGATCAATCTCAATTCTTTCTTTGGCCGGTTTGGCCGAAGCCTTTTCCTTTAGGAATGTGCGGGGGAGGTTTACCCGCAACGCCGAGGCTTTCACCTCGCAGCGGACCGGCGTCCGGGTCAACTTTTCACCGTCAATGAAGACATCCAGTTCTTTTTCCGGTTCAATCTCGAAGACCGAGCTTTCAAGGTAGCCGATAGCCTCGGGTAAGCGCTCGATGCGCCGGGCGGTACTCAACCGCCACAGCAAAAAACCGAGATATTTGACAATTGAAGTGGGCGCGGCAATGACCGCATAGGTGGATCCAGCGGCAGTGGTGTCGTCGTCCTTAATTATGAGGGCTGCCAACTTGCCCTTGCGGCGGTGGTGAATGACCATACAACCACTGGCGGCGGTGATGATCTGCCGCTCACCCGCGGTGGCGAAACGGTATTTGATCAGCCTTGTATTATAAATCCGCCTGAAAGCGGTCTCCAGTAAGCCTAGCTTGCCGACATCAACCGGCGCATCCAGCAACGGCAGATCACCTACTATTACCTTATACAGAGCCACATGCCCATTGCACAGCAACAGGTCAAAGGCCATGGGGTCGGCCCGCAGGGCCAGGTCGACGGCTGCATCAATATTACTGGGTAAATCGTAGAAACGAATAAGTTCTTTCTGGGTTTTGGTCGGCACCACCCCTACGCTGAATCCGGTTCTAGCGGCCAGCTTCGCCACGGCCCTGATGGTTTCCAGCGTTCCACATACCACCACGTGATCGACGCCGGTCAACATTTTCTGCGGATCGGCCATCAACGCATCAATCATAACCGGCGTGATCGCTGCCTGACTAACGTGGTTTTGCAGCCGGTCCAGTAAATCTGCGGTATCCGTGGTGTGGACAAACAAAGCATCTGAAACATATTGGGTCATCGAATGATCTCCTTACCAGAAATTCAACTGGTAGGGGTAGTTGGGTCCAGAGTCCAGAGAGTCCAGAGGGACGTTGTTTCAATGTTGACTCGTTTCGAGTTCAAGCAGACTCAGAATCGTCTTTGAGTCCAGAGGGACGTTGTTTCAATGTTGACTCGTTTCGAGTTCAAGCAGACTCAGAATCGTCTTTGAGTCCAGAGGGACGTTGCTTCAATGTTGACTCGTTTCGAGTTCAAGCAGACTCAGAATCGTCTTGGTGGATGCAATCAAGTCCGGATAACGACTAACCCTCTGGACCGCCTGGCTGATGGCGGAACGGTCTCCATTCAGCCGGCGAGCCACATCGCTTCCTGTGATCGACAAATCCTGAACGTCTAAAGATGTAAGAGATGTAACGCCCTTAATTTGTTAACTTAAACCTCGTGTCCCCAAATACTCAACCGCCCCGCCGGCCGTGTCGATGCGGGCATGTCTGTGCATGAATTTAACCTTATCAATGGCTTAACCATAAATAAAG
>Ga0316187_10004957_pt1 | contig 11537 bp, 10 predicted proteins | sample CroRivburrow1_MG_FD_204927 | JGI IMG/M metagenome (GOLD analysis project Ga0316187, IMG submission 204927) | Coastal sediment microbial communities from Maine, United States - Cross River worm burrow 1 | ecosystem: Environmental > Aquatic > Marine > Coastal > Sediment | place: USA: Maine...
TCGTCCGGTGCAGCCCGTCAATGCACGTCCTGTATTGAAATAAACTAGTGAATCGAAGCGGTAATGGGGGCTAGTTTAATGGCCAGCCTATTTTATTTTGCTAACCAAATCTTTCAGGATGAATTGAACAGCTTGAAGCTTTTGTACTAAGTCAGCCAAAGTTGTACCACCTCAACTTTATCCTTTAACTGCAGGCCCATATCATTGGAAGTTATAGCTGGTTTGCTATCTGTTTCGCCTTGTATCCAGGTAATAGCTGCTGCTGAGCCCCATGAAATCAGCGCAGCAAACACAAATATAGTGATGCCACGTGTCATGCCGCCTGGAATGCCTTGATCGTCGAGATAGCGTCTGATAAGCCAAGATGCAAGGAAAAAGACGACTGTAGAGATGAGCAAACTTAGCATGATGGCAATATGGTCTTACGGAAAAAGTCCATGCTGCGAAAATGCCCAGGAAAACTAGAAGGCAGATGCAGTAACACCAGCATTACCCACAGCTACATATCCGAAACCACTGCTGATCACTGTATTTACGCTGCTCGTTCCAGTACTGAATGGTCCAGACCAAGTGATTCCATTCGGGCTGGTGTAGGTGTTGCCGATACTGTCCATAGCAACAAACTGGGCATTAGCGATGTAACCAAGCAGTGGATCCGCAACGGCATTTATTAGCAACTGAGATTCTGCAGCAATTCCGACTAGACTTGGTGTACCTGCTAAGACCTGAGATGTCCATGTTGCTCCGCTATCCTTGCTGGTTAATATCGTACCTGCGTCACCAACCGCGACGATAATGCTGCCAATAGAAGTGACTTGTCGTAACGTGGCAGTAATCACAGGTGTTGTGGGGGATGTCCATGTGCTGCCATCAGCGCTGGTAAGTACTGTGCCGCTGTCTCCTACTGCAGTATAAATGATGCCACGATTTACACCTTGCAGATTATTGGTGCTTACCGAGTTTTGAGCAGTCCAGGTGATACCATCAGCGCTTGAGAGTATTGTTCCTGCGTCGCCTACGGCTAGAAACATTCCCGCAACCTGGGTCAGTGCACGTAGCGCATAATTGTTAGGATTTGCCGTGCTACTCGAGTTAAATGGGTTTCCAACCGTCCAAGTGTCACCATCAAGGCTATAGACGGAGGCTCCACCAGCACCTACTGCTACCCACCGCAGTGCCGGATTGTCGGAATTATTCTGATTGGCAGCGTAGCCGGTCACTGCATAAAGGTCAGTCGAAAATGCGGGTGGTGGGTTTGTAGGGGAGGCCCAGTTTATACCGTCTGTACTGGAAAATATTGCGCCACCTGTGCCAACGGTAACAAAGGCACCGGCAACGCTTGTTGCATTATTCGAACATGTAGTCAGGCTGGTGTAACCCACGCTCAATAGGTTGGGAACCAAGGAGGGAGTTGCGCCGACGATCCAAGTGACTGTGCTGGCATTGTATGGGGTTGCACTGATCGTTGGGCTGCTTGGTCCACCAGGTCCACCATCGATACGACCGTTGATTGCAAAATAATAAGGAGTTCCGCTAAAAATGCCGCAAAGATAAAAAGGTGTATCGGCCGAGGGATAGGCATGCGAATTGGGTAAGCTTACCCAGTTGAAAGCTGAAAGGCTTGGGTCTGTTGCCGTGAATACCCAATAGTTGACATCAGGGCTGGGTGTCCAATCTAGCCTGACCCTGCCGTCACCCGCAGTGGCTGTGAATCCTGCAGGGGGTGGAGCAGTAGACCCGTTATTGAAACAACCGCCAAGCAATGACGTAGCAATTGTAGCGATTAGTAGGCAAAGCAATTTTTTCACAGTTTAATTCCTTGGATATGGAGGTGTTGCGCTACTGTCACTTGGAAGGGCAAGAACAATACATGACCCTAAAAAAAAATGAAAGTCGCATTATTTACCAATGTTATTGGCATTCATCTCCTGCCAAGGTGGATATTTCCGCATGATGGCCTCAAAATTTTCTGAAGCTATAAATTGCTGCAGCCAACTATTGAGTGAGGTAAAGCTTGATTGCTCAAACCATTCCTTGTCAACGCTCGCAAACTGCCGGATGAATGGAAGAATACCCGCATCCGCGATGGACATTGTGTCACCGAATAAGTACGTTGAAGCGTTCAGACGAAATTCTAATTCCTGTAAAAATATCTCTGCCTGAGTGCGGTAATAAATTTGCGAGTGTTCTGGGTAACGGTCAGGATATTTATAACGATCCAGATAGTACTTGAATGTTGAGTCGTTTTTGATGATTAGCGGCTTTGCGATATTTACATAAGCAGCATTTTCTCCCAGCCAGCCCTCCGGGTCACTCTGATGTAATGCCCATAACATGATATCCCAGCTTTCGTCGATCACGAATCCATCTGGTAATATCAGTACAGGCACGCTCCCCTTGGGAGAGGCCGTCAGCAAACTTTCGGGTTTGTTGCGTAATACTACCTCTCGTAATTCGATAGCTATATCGCTCACATTCAGCGCCAAGCGGGCACGAATAGCATAGGGACAACGCCGGAATGAGTAAAGGATAGGTAACATTGTAAATGGCTTTAGGCGCGAGGAAGCGACAAATGGTTCTGATGTTTAAGGTATTCCCAATATTGCATGGGATGACATATTGCGCAATCAGGCCCTTCCTAGGGAGATAGATTCTCGTACAGATCTTGTAAAACTTCGGGATGTGTTTCTTCGATTTGGTCTTGTCCCATCGGGGTTTGCATAGTTTCGACCTGTTCCGGAATTGGAGTGAGCGGGACATCCACGGGAGGATCGTACGGTACGGTTACTGTAGCGGAGGCCAATGTTTGGTTGCCGGAAGCATCAGTAGCTGAGTAGATCACTGTGTAAATTCTGTCAGCGGTATCGTTGTGGCGAGCTCTAAATCTTATGTGGCGGTCATCAATACCATAACTTGCATCAGTGATGTCACCATAATCTATTGTTTCATTGGGGAAAATAGATTCCAATTTGATTGCAGGCAGATGATCAAAATAATCTTCTTTAACCGTGAAGATGGCATTTACCGGCATGAAATCACCTTCCGGTGAGCGAATCGTATCCGGATCCATACTAACTACCAAGGCAGGTGGGACGTCGTCGAGTTGATTAATCTGGACGGTGAGTGTGGCTGGCTCACGATCAGTGAAGTGCACAGTAGCATGAGAGGCCAGATAACTGCTGTCAGGCTGATCCAGTGAAACGCGCATTTTGCCCATCCTGTCTCCACCAAGCAGCAAGGGTGATCGATCATTTTTGGCCTCCCATACGATAGCATGCGCTTCCCCATCTTCTGAGCTGCTTAAGGAAATTCGCCAGCCCATGGGCGAGTCAGAACTGGTAGAAGGGATACCCAATCTTGGATGCCAACCTGATGGCAGCTCAAGTAACTCCCATACGTTGATTGACTCACTTACATCTACATCTCTCATTTCAACATGTTCGATATAACCACCAATAGTGACTGAATCGATGGATTCCGGTAGATTGTTGATCACGCGATAGCTATACACGATTTTGTTTCCTTGATGCTTGGCAAACACGTCAACCTTGACTGTTGAAAGTTCATTTTCTGTTGCCATGCTGATAGCAGCATTGCCCATCAGTAATAGGCAACAGAATTTAAGTACTTGAATCCCCGAGCGTTGTTTCATGTTGAAGCCCTTCTGTATATCGAATATTTACTGACTAAATAGTTTATGGCACTGTACGCAATTCCCCATAGTTTTGCGTAGTGCCTGTAAGGATTTTTTGAGGTCTTTTGTTTTTAATATATCTGCCAATTCATTCGCGCTATTGTTTGCTGCTTTTCCATGCTTGTTGAACTCGTCATTATCACTGTAAGCATAAATCTTCTTCAGTCCTTTTGTCATTCCCAGTTTTGTCCTTGCAACTCTTGAAGCGCGTTCAAATCTATCACTGGCAAGGTGACCGATGATGGACTGTATAGCTGTAAGTTGTCCCCGCATATTGGCAAGTAAGCGATGGTTCATGCGTGGTGGCAGATTGAGGCTAGTCCGGTTGTCGAACATTTCATGGGCAGTAAGGTCTGAGATGCCTTGATTCTCATCCCCAGCAATGACATGCATGGAAAAGGTCATAATTATCAGCATTAATATCATTTTCATGATGGTATCCTAAACAAGTTTTCCAAAATGGCACTATGACATGCAGACCATGTGCAGTGTTCCAGTATTAATCTGTCAGGTCAACCACACAAGGGAACAATTTCAAAATTGAAACGCTGACCTTTTCGTGGATGCGAGGAAACTTGGTGACCACACCAATCACCTCTATATTTTGCCCCTGCCACTCATCAGACAGGCTTGCTCACAAGTTGTTACTCAGTTTGCCACGCGGCATGAAAAAACCGGGGCCGATTGCGAGCTCGGCTAAAAAAATACGAGCAGCAGATGATAACAACCCAGGCAGATGTACGCGCTTCAGTTTATCCTTGAAGGTCGCAGAAAGGCCGATTGAAGCAAGCCTTGCAAGCGCAAAAAATCAGCACCAACCATGTGCGCAGATTAGCGCACACAGATAGAATAAGGCTATGAGAAAAATATTCCGTAAATATCTTCCTAATCATGAAACGGTGGGAAAGCATCGCTGGCTCAAGCCCTTCGCAAGTTGGCTGCGACACCCTAACCTGTGGCATCTACATCGTAGATCAGTAGCCGGCGGTGTGGCGGCTGGGCTCATCGGTGGCTTGATTCCCGGCCCATTGCAGATGATCACAGCCGCACTATTGGCAGTGCTTTTTCGCGTCAATTTGCCAGTAGCATTATTCACTACATTTTTTACCAATCCCTTCACCATCTTGCCGTTATATGTGGTCGCCTACGAACTTGGTGCGTGGGTAAGCGGTGTGAAAAACGGTACAGCAGTCGCGAAAATCTCACTTCCTGAAGTGCATTGGGATAGCTGGATGAATGAATTATGGGATTGGATGCTGATGTTGGGTGAGCCTATCATGATCGGTTTACCCTTGCTCGCGATTAGTCTTGCAATCATTGGGTATGTGGGCGTCCGCATTGTGTGGCGGATTGCTGTCCTGCTAAGGTGGCGTGCAAGAAAACGGCGAAGGGCAGCTTGATATTCAATGGTGTTATTCTGGACATTTTGGGATGTCTACTTTACGTTGGCGAGAGAAAAGAATATCCGTAGACGTACATGGGAGTTGTCGAGGCGTCCAAAGATGGAGATAGGGTTTGGCCGATACCGCCGAGCAACTGGTATGAGTAATAAAATTATATATTTAATGGAAATAGTTTAATCCGATGAGAGCTCATAGAGCAGTCATAGCTTTGAGCATTTTGGCGTTTTTAACGCTGGCCTATATTTTTTTCCCGGAGAGTATAGATGACGCTTACATAACGCTTCGTTTCTCGAATAATATGGCGCTGGGATATGGGCCAATATTTAACATCGGCGAGAAAGTAGAGGGCTATTCTAATTTCTCCTGGATGGTGCTTCTGGCTTTTGTGGGTTGGGCGGGAATACCCATGGAAATGGCCATGAAGTTCCTTGGTCTATTTTCTGGCTTGGGAGTGTTGCTGTTTGTCTGGAAAATTTCAGCTTGTCGCTTCAAATCTGGTTTAGCTGTTGTAGCGCCATTATTACTATTGGGTACTGGGTCATTTTTTGCATTATGGGCAGTAGATGGCCTGGAAACCATGTTTTATACGATGTTGCTCACATCGTTGGTTTATGCGCTTGCCAGTAAAAATACCAACACGTTGTTAATTGGCCTTATTGCAGGTCTGGTTGCGCTCACTAGGCCCGAAGGAATTCTGTTTTCCCTGATTGCTGTCAGTTTCCTGTCATTTAACAATGGACTCCGGTCGGGTTTGAAAGCTCTAGGCCTGGTTGCGTTTTTTGCTGGCGGGTATGAATTATTTAGAATTTTCTACTTTGGGGAATTTGTTTCTAACACCGCACTTGCAAAAGTCCATATGGGGGTTAACACAGCCCTGAATGGCTTGCGTTACCTGTATACATATAACGCGGACAGCGGCTTCTTTTTGCTACCAGTTGCGTTTGCAGGGGCAATCGCTTCCAAAAAAGATCCCAAGCTTCTTATTCCGATAGTATTCATATTAGCCCAAGTCGTATTCTTGATGGTGTCAGGAGGAGACTTTATGTATGGTTATCGCTTTATGATACCTGTGGTGCCTTGCATCGTTTTGCTATGTGCATATGCTATTGAAGCTGTGAATATTAGGGTGAATCTGACAGCTGCATTGCTGTTACTCATACTGACTGTTACGACCCAATCTTATTACCAGTATGCACACCTGCCAGCAAAACACGTCGGGTTCGATAATCTGACTTTCAGAACCTCACCCCTTTTTAATGTCGCAGCGTTTCTTGACCAGCGTAGCGGTCCAGATGACTGGATATTATTATCAGAGGCGGGTGTAATTCCATTTTATGTTGAAGCGAAAATTCTAGACTATATGGGGCTGGTGACGCCATTCAATGCTGTCTATAATCAGAATGGTCGGCTTAATAGCGATTATCTGTTCTCTTTTCGACCCAAGTTTGTCGTCATTTCATTCGTTGAGACCAACGATAATCTAATCTACCCGCGCATGGGCAGGGATGTAGAGATTTTGAATAACCCAAAATTCTCGGCCTACAAACACGTGCAAAACTTTGAAATCCCGAATGGCCTCAGTTTTCTGAATACTATTTATTATAAAGTGCTACCCGTCACAAACCGATATCCCAGACAGGGAATAAAGCGGATTTTCTTTGCAGTATTCGAGCGGGAAAGCGGAACAGAACCTCATGCAGATATTGCACCTTAGTAATTTGGTTAGTCCGACATTACAACAGTTTATGCACAACTCTGGAAAGTTATTGGTACGATTGACAGGGAGGTCGTTTTTTGCCAAGCTGCGAGCATGTCTCACCCCCTCAGAAAATTTATAGCGGTGCTTCTGGTCATTTGGTTGCCATTGTTCAGTGGCACTGCATTGGCGGCTTCACTTGCGATGCAAATGACAAGTGGTAGCTGCAATGTATCGGCTGCGCTTGAGGCTGAGCACCATGATTCCGTTGCTCATCAACATGAGCTGGTTCAGGCTGGTGAGCAGGACAATCAAAAACGCTCGGGTTGTAATGATTGTGGTGTTTGCCATTTCGCCTGCAGCGGGTATCTGGCTAATGTCTCCGATATGATCATGGCGCAGCAGCAATTGATATCTGTCTACTTCACGCTTTCAAGTCAAATTCGTTCATATGCCTCCGCTCCACTGGATCCGCCACCGCTCTTCCGAGTTTGACACGGGACGGGTGCGTTTACATGCCATAGTTTTTTCGTATCTACGTCCCTGATAGTTGGGTAGCACACGTTGTGTCTGCCTGATTTTTATCTGTTGAGGATTGGGACTATGCGTATCAAAAAAATCTGTCTGCTGTTTACAGGAGAGCAGCAAATTACGAAGCGATTAAACAAATATCTTGCCAACTTAGGGCTGTCGATACTGTTGTTGCCACAATTTGCGTTTGCTGGGCAAGAGGCGATGCTATATGAGGATAGCAATCCACAAGCGGTTAACCGTGTGAATGAAACGCCTCCGGGAACCCTCGCACTAGAAGAAGCAGTTGCACTTGCGCTGAAAAATAATATGGGATTGGCAGCTATGCAAGCTCGTGCGCGAGCGCTGGCTGAGGTGCCACCTCAGGTAGGTACGCTTCCCGACCCAACAATTTCCCTGAATCTAGTTAACGTTCCAACGGATACATTTTCGCGCTCACAGGAAGCCATGACTCAGACACAGATAGGTATCGGATTGACTCTACCATTCCCGAATAAACTGGGCTTACGTAGACAAGTAGCTACTCTTGAGGCCGAGGTGGCAGAATACGATGTGTCTGAAAAACGCCTCTTATTGATACGCAATGTGCGTTCATCCTGGTGGAATCTGTTCTATCTGGATCACGCGATTTTCCTGATTCATCGCAACCGGTCTCTGTTACGTGAATTTGTAAAGATCGCCGAGAGTAAATACAAGACCGGGCAGGGAATGCAATCTGATGTGTTGCTTGCCCAGGTAGAGTTGTCGAAATTGCTGGACACGGAAATTTCATTGCATGCATCACGACGAAGTCAAACCGCGATACTGAATGCCTTGCTTGGTCGTGACGCGGGTAAGGAGATCAGGCTGCCTGACCATGATGCTGAACTACTGCCAGCGGCACCTGATGTCAATACGTTGACCCGTCTCGCTCAGGAAAATAGGCCACTTCTTGGTGCTTTTCGCAAAACAGTAGAGGCGTCTCGTTCTCGTACGCGTCTCGCTGACAAGGAGTATTACCCTGATTTCAAGTTAAGTGCCGCCTATGGTTTTCGCAACGGAAACAATCCTGATGGAAGTTCGCGGGCTGATTTGGCCAGTATCAGTCTTAGTATGAATCTACCCATTTTCTCCGGTAGCCGCCAAGATAAGGCTGTTGCTCAGAGTCTTGCCGAGATGCTTAAGAATGAATACGAGCTGCATGATTCGCAACTTAGAGTAATGGCAGAAATCGAACAGGCTATCTCTGAATATCAAGCTGTTCGGGAGCAGGCATCTCTATTCAAAACCGGAATCATTCCGCAGGCAAATCAGACTGCTTCCGCCATGCTTTCCGCCTATCAGGTAAGCAGGGTGGATTTTCTGAATCTTGTGCGTGCTCAAATCACGCTCTACAACTACGAAACACAATACTGGAAAGCCATCAGCGCTGCCTGGCAAGCATGGGCAAGATTGGAAGCAGCCGTTGGTAAGCCAATTACGACAAGTGAGCTCGTACCAGGCAAGGAGAATATTCAATGAACAAGAACATCATTACGACAGCAGCAATCGCCTTGTTGATTGGCAGTGGCGCCGGATACTGGATGGCTGCTGAAGAATCTGGCGGAACTGATGGTAAACAGTCTGTAACAAGCGAGCGCAAACCGCTGTTCTATCGAAATCCGATGAACCCTGAGATTACCTCACCTGTTCCATCACAAGATGAAATGGGGATGGAATATATACCAGTCTATGCTGAGGATAACCAACCACAAGCGCGAGAACCACTCTTTTATCGCAATCCGATGAATCCGGAAATCACCTCTACAATACCCGCGCAAGACGAGATGGGGATGGACTATATTCCTGTTTATCCCGATGAAAACGCGGGCGATGAGTTGCTGGCCGGAACGGTCAGAATCAATCCCTCTATCGTTCAGAATATCGGAGTGCGCACAGTTATTGCGGAACGTTCAACCTTATCGCGCAATATCCGTACAGTCGGTAGAGTCACTTATGATGAACAGCTTGTTGCGCGGTTACATCCGAAATATGACGGTTGGGTTGAGCAGTTGTTTGTGAACCGAACTGGAGATCGTGTACGCAAGGGTGACATGCTGCTTTCCATTTACTCACCTCAGCTGGTCGCCAGCCAAGAAGAATATCTGCTTGCATTAAGCAATGTTGAAATGCTCAAGAGCAGCCCATTCAAGGATGTGCGCGAGGGTGCAGAAAGTCTGCTGCAATCAACAGAGCAACGTTTGCAATTGCTGGATATGCCTGCACATCAGATCACACAGCTCAAGACCAAGCGCAAGATTACTAAGGGCGTGCATATACATTCACCATTTGATGGCATCGTGATGAATATCGGTGCGCGTGAAGGGCAGCGCCTCACACCGGAAACGGAGCTGTACATGATCGCCGACCTGTCGCGTGTCTGGGTGATCGTGGACATCTACGAAGACGACATGCCCTGGGTGCGCAAAGGTGACAAAGCAAAGGTGCAAGTCTCTGGTATTCCCGGCCGTATTTTTACCGGTAAGGTGACACATATTTATCCTTATCTTGAGGCGAAAACTCGCACCATCAAAGTCCGGATGGAATTTGATAATTCTGATTTGGCACTGATGCCGGACATGTTTGCGAATGTAGATGTGCTGACAAATCGTCAGATAGATGCGGTGACGATACCAGAAGAGGCTATCGTGCGAACAGGAACTCAGGAACAGGTATTTGTCCAGCGTGCACCCGGACAATTCGAACCCCGTAAAGTGATGGTCGGGGTATCAGCTAACGGAATAATCCAGATCGTGAGTGGACTTGATGAAGGCGAAATTGTGGTGACTTCAGGTCAGTTCTTGATTGATTCGGAATCAAAGCTGAAAGAGGCGACTGCAAAAATGTTGGATGCTGCCAAGTCGCAAGCTGTTGACCAGGTAGAAACGATACCCGGGCATGATATGCAAACGGAAATGTCTATGCAGCACGACCACGACGGCATGGATATGTCCGGGCAAAACGATAACAACAGTATGGTTATGTCCAGCGAGCACGACATGCACGATCACCATGACATAAATGGTGGTATGGATATGAAGGGCATGGAGATGGGAGATCAGCAATGATACGTGCACTGATTGATGCGTCGATCAGAAACCGCTTCATGGTGCTGATAATAACGTTGCTTATCTCTCTTGCTGGATTTCAGGCCATGAAATCCACCCCACTTGATGCGATTCCCGATTTGTCCGACGTTCAGGTTATTATCTTTACCGGTTTTCCCGGGCAGGCGCCGCAGGTGGTGGAAGATCAGGTGACCTATCCGTTGACCACGGCGATGCTATCGGTACCCAAGACTAAGGTAGTGCGAGGGTATTCATTTTTCGGCTTCTCGATGGTGTACGTGATTTTCGATGACGGCACAGATATGTATTGGGCGCGCACCCGCGTGCTTGAATATTTGAATTACGCCGCCGACCGTTTACCCGGCAATGTTTCGCCCAAGCTGGGGCCGGACGCGACCGGGGTTGGGTGGATTTATGAATATGCGCTGGTGGATAAATCCGGGCAACATGATTTGTCGCAACTTCGTTCGATACAGGACTGGTATTTGCGTTACCCCTTGCAGACGGTAGACGGCGTTTCCGAAGTTGCTTCTGTTGGTGGCTATGTCAAGCAGTACCAAGTTGAAGTCAAGCCGGAAGCGCTGATCGCTTACGATATTTCATTGGCCAAAATAAAACAGGCCATCCAGCGCAGTAATAACGATGTGGGCGGACGCCTGGTGGAAATGGGCGAGACCGAATACATGGTTCGCGGACTCGGTTACATCAAGAACATAAGCGATCTTGAAGTGATACCCGTCGGCGTGGGAGCCAATGGTTCGCCGGTATACCTTAAACAGTTGGCCAACATCCACCTAGGGCCCGAATTGCGTCGGGGGCTGGTGGAGCTGAACGGAGAGGGCGAGGTAGCAGGAGGTGTGGTCATCATGCGCTATGGCGAGAACGCCTTGTCTACCATTGAGAAGGTGCGCGCCAAACTGGAGTCGCTCAAGAAGGGTCTGCCGGAAGGTGTGGAGATCGTTCCGGTCTACGACAGAGGTAATTTGATCGAACGGGCTGTGGATAATCTCAAGCACAAGTTGATCGAGGAATCCATCGTTGTCGCCCTGATCTGCCTGCTTTTTTTGATGCACGCCCGGAGTGCATTGGTTGCCATCATCAGCTTGCCTATTGGAATACTGATCGCA
>Ga0316187_10004958_pt1 | contig 11536 bp, 12 predicted proteins | sample CroRivburrow1_MG_FD_204927 | JGI IMG/M metagenome (GOLD analysis project Ga0316187, IMG submission 204927) | Coastal sediment microbial communities from Maine, United States - Cross River worm burrow 1 | ecosystem: Environmental > Aquatic > Marine > Coastal > Sediment | place: USA: Maine...
TTCGCTGACCAGTTGTGGGCCACGATAGATGAGCCCGGAATAGAGCTGTATCAATGTGGCGCCGGCAGAAATTTTCTCGAGGGCATCGGCAGCACTCATGATGCCGCCCGCGGCAATGACCGGCAGGTCACCGGCAAGGGCTTCGGCTAGCCACTGGATGGTTCTTGTCGAGCGTTCCCGCAACGGAGCACCGCTCAGGCCGCCAGCCTGGTCCGCATCCGGCAGGTGCTCGACGCCTGTTCGCGAGAGAGTGGTGTTGGTGGCGATGATCGCATCCATGTCATAACGGCAAGCCGTTTCGGCGGCGAACCGGACGTCAGCTTTTTCAAGGTCGGGTGATATCTTGATGGCGATCGGCACCCGCCGGCCGTGCCGGTCACACAGTGCTTTACGTTCGGTTGCAAGGCCGGACAGCAAATGCTCGAGCGCCGGACCTTCCTGCAGGCTGCGCAGATTTTGCGTGTTCGGTGATGAAATGTTGATGGTGACGTAGCTGGCACAGTCATAAACGGCGCGCAGGCAATGCTGGTAATCGTCGAGCGCGCGCTCTATTGGTGTGTCGAAGTTTTTGCCGATGTTGATACCGAGGACGCCCCGGTAGTTTGAGGCACGAACGTTCAACACGAAGTTGTCGACGCCGCGGTTGTTGAAACCCATACGGTTGATGATCGCGTTCGCCGAACTGATGCGGAACATGCGTTTCGGCGGATTACCGGGTTGCGGGCGCGGCGTAACCGTGCCGACCTCGAGAAAGCCGAAACCGAGTTTCGATAAGGCGTCAATGTGCGCGCCGTTCTTGTCCAACCCGGCAGCAAGGCCGACCGGATTGGGAAATGAGAGCCCCATGATTTGCCGGGGGTCACTAACATTCGCCGCGGCAAACAGGCGCGTAAGTCGAAGTTGCCTGGCGAGTTCAAGCGCCCACAGCGCAACGTTGTGAGCGCGTTCCGGATCCAGCGAAAATAACAGGGGTCGTGCTAGCTGATAAAGCACAGGCGGGGCTTGCGCAAAACGACGTCGAAAATTGGCCGTGTTCCGGGATTCACACTTCAGGCGCCATGGCCTGACGCGACAGCCTTTGCCACTGGCCGTCGATCAGCCCTTCGATTGGCTGAAATAGTACTTTGTAGGCCATTTTCGGGCTTTGCGCGATCCAGTAACCAAGATAAAGATAAGGTAAACCCAGTCGCTTGCAAAGGTCGACTTGCCAGCAGACGTTGAACGTACCGTAGCTGGTGCGAGGCAGTTCCGGGTCGAAAAAAGTATAGACCGAAGAGAGTCCGTCATCGAGCCGGTCGACAATGCTCACCATTCGCAGCCTGCCGCCTTCACGAAACTCGACCAGACTCGAGCGGACATTGCTTTGCAGCAGAAAGTGGCGGTATTGCTCCCTGCTGTCGTGGTCCATGCCGCCGCCGCTATGGCGATGAGACTGGTAGCGCAGGTACAGGGCATAGTGCTCGGGGTAGTATTTCAGTTCGAGCATGTGCGCTTCGAGGTTGCTGTGGCGCTTGAGTGCGCGCCGCTGCGATCTGCTCGGCGTAAAGTCCCCGGTTGCGATGCGTACCGGAACACAGGCGCGGCACCGGTCGCAGTAAGGACGGTAGGTGAATGCACCGCTGCGGCGAAAGCCGACTTTCACCAGATCTGCATAAACCTGGCTGTCAATTGCATGACTCGGTGTGGCCACCTGCGATCGCGCCAGTCGGTCAGGCAGGTAGCTGCACGGATACGGCGCGGTAGCGTAAAACTGCAAAACCGAAAATGGCAGGTCATTCAACTGTGTCATGGTCCTGGTCTGTTTCGAATGTTGTCGCCCGGTGAGTTGTGCCGCCGCCCGGTCGTTTGGCCGGGAAACATGTGCCCATGCCTGTCACAGGCGTATGCATCTCGCAGCCTTGCCCTGATTCATGTTCGCCACCTTCACCAAGCCTGGACTTTTGATTTGCCTCAACTCAATGGGCCCCAGGCTCGATCGTCCACGGTTCGAGCCTCCAGGGCGCCGGAATCGGGCAATAGTCTACCAATTCACCCAGGCGCTGTGCGAATTCGGATCGGGGTATTTCGCGGGCGCCGAATGTGGCGAGATGCTGCGTGCGCATCTGGCAGTCGATGACGCCGAATTCCCAGGCGCGCAGCTGCCGGGCAAGCGCGACGAGGGCGATCTTCGACGCGTTGCTTACCCGGGTGAACATTGATTCGCCGAAAAAAGCACGACCGATTGCGACACCGTACAAACCACCCGCCAGTTTTCCATCGATCCACGTCTCGATTGAATGCGCATGACCTGCTCGATGCAGCTCCGTATAGGCGGCAACCATCTGGTCCGTTATCCAGGTGCCTGTCCCGGCGTCACGAGGGCTCTGGCAGGCCATGATGACTTGCGCGAAAGCGCGGTCTGCGGTGACTTCGAATGCCTCGGTACGCAGGGTCTTTCGCAGCGAGCGGGTTAGATGAAGCTCTGCCGGAATCAGCACCATTCGTGGGTCCGGGCTCCACCACAGAATCGGATCGTCGTCGCCAAACCAGGGAAAAACACCATTGCGGTAGGCCTGCAGGAGCGTTTGCACTGAAAGGTCGCCACCTGCAGCGAGCAGCCCGTTCGGCTCGCGCAGTGCCCGCGTCAGTGGCGGGAAAGCATCTCCGGGGAGAAGCCAGGGAATCAAATGGCCGGCCGGTTCAGCAAGCGTTGCCGAGGGTCAAAAAAACTTGTCCGGGTTCTTGCTGATCAGCCCGCAGGCGATCCGCGGTCCGGCATTGCCACTGGGTTGGCTGCGAAGATCGTCCGCCTGCGCATGCACAATGACAGAGCGCCCAATGATGCTCTCGCTACCGGTGCCCAGACTGATGCCGGTGACCTTGATCTCGGCCTGCGCTGAACCATTCGCGTCAGATTGCACGTTTCCGAGGTCACCCGCATGACGCATGTCACTGTGTGCCCCCCCGTGCCCGCTGCCATTCGGGTTGAAATGTCCGCCTGCGCTGCTGCCGTCAGGCGCACGACAATCGCCAATTTCGTGGATGTGTAATCCGTGTCTGGCATTCGCTCCCAGGCCGTCGATGCGAATGTTGATATGCATTACGTCACCGTCTTGCATGAATTCCACGACGCCGCTTGCGGTGTTGCCTTCGGTTGGAGCCAGCATCGCGATAGCCGTTGGGTCGCGTTGCAATGCTGAATTGACGCTACCGCACGCCGTCATCACGACACAAAACCCGATCACCAGCCATCTGCCAAACATCGTTACGACTCTCCCGTTGCAACGCCCATTGCGTGACGCTGTATCATGCTTTCATCTTCCTTTTAGCATCGGCGCAACCGCAGTGTCAACGCGCATGAGCAGTCGCTTAAGAGGTGACCCATTGCAACGGCAAGGTGTAAAACAGGAGAGCCTGCAACGGGTGGATCAAATCTAGGCGGGGGGTAGGCCGGTTTTTTGCGGGTTGCGAATACGCCTGGTTTAAGGAGTGGGCAGATGAACGGGAGGGTTTTATTCATTACGTCTCGAGCGAATTGTACGAAGCGACAGGAGTGAATCGTTGAGCGAGATCGATCGTCTCGCCCCGTCGGAATGGGTAGTCCGGTGGTTGTCACTGCTTGCGCGCGAGGGTACGGTGCTGGACGTTGCCTGTGGTTTTGGCCGGCACACCCGCCTGGCGGTTCATCAGGGGCACAGGGTGGTCGCGGTGGATCGCAACGAAGAGGCGTTGTCAGAGCTGGCTTCGCTGCCCCGGGTATCCGTTGTAAAGGCGGATATCGAGGGTGCACAGTGGCCACTGACCGGGCGTCGGTTTGATGCTGTCATCGTCACCAACTATCTGCATCGGCCGCTGTTTCCGGTCCTTCTTGGTGCTGTGTCCGACTCGGGTTTGCTGATCTATGAGACGTTTGCATGCGGGAATGAGCGTTTCGGGCGGCCGTCGAATCCCGAATTTCTTCTCGAAACGGCTGAGTTGTTAAGTCGCACACAGCCTTCGCTGCGGATTCTTGGCTACGAAGACGTCTACCTCGATAGCCCCAAGCCGGCGATGGTGCAGAGGATCTGCGCCGCCGGTGAAAAGTTCACGTGGCCGGTAACAAGGGGTTAAGTGCGTCGGTGAATCGGGTAGAATTTCGGTATTAATCAATTCAGGAGCGCCCTGACATGCTGAATGGAAGCATAGTCGCGATCGTGACACCTATGCACGAGGACGGCAGCCTCGACCTTGAGCGCTTCGGCAAGTTGATCGACTGGCACATTTCGGAAGGTACCCGGGGTATCGTTGTTGTTGGTACGACCGGAGAGTCACCGACAGTCGATTTCAAAGACCACTGTCTGCTGATCAACGCGGCCGTAGAACAGGCAGCGGGACGTATTCCCGTGATCGCCGGGACTGGCGCCAATTCAACGTCTGAAGCAATTGAGCTTGCCGGCTTTGCCAAGGCTGCCGGCGCCGAAATGAGCCTGACGGTTGTGCCTTACTACAACAAGCCGACCCAGGAAGGACTTTATCGCCACTTCCGGGCGATCGCGGAAGCTGTCGATATGCCGCACATTCTGTACAACGTCCCAGGCCGCACTGTTGCAGACCTGCAAAACGATACGACCTTACGCCTTTCGCAAATACCAAATATCGTCGGAATCAAGGATGCAACCGCCAGCATCGAGCGCGGTGCCGATCTGCTAAAACGCGTGCCACAGGATTTTGCGGTTTACAGCGGCGATGATGCGAGCAGTATGGCTCTGATGATGATGGGTGGACATGGTGTGATTTCAGTTACTGCCAATGTGGCACCGGCTCTGGTTCAGGAAGTCTGCGCTTCAGTTCTGGCCGGTGATTTTGGGCGAGCCCGGGCTGCGAACGACAAGCTGCTCGCCTTGCACACGCATCTTTTTGTTGAAGCCAATCCGATCACGGTGAAGTGGGTCCTTCAGGAGATGGGCAAGATCGGCCCCGGGATTCGCTTGCCACTTACGCCGCTATCTTCGTCTTTTCATGACCTGTTGCGTGGAGCAATGCAGCAGGCCGGAATTGCAACCCCAAGTGCGGCGGTGCACCAATAGCCCCCGGGCGACCGGGTTACAGACGACCCGTTGCCACTGCGCTGGCTGAGTGGCGATGCAACCAGTTGATGTTGCTGCTGTCGAATGGTCCGATGCTCGTCTCCGTATCTCTATATTCATTGCTGAATCGTCCATGAAATTCCCAGGCGTTATCCTGACTGCCGTAGTGGCGGCATTTCTTGTCGCGGGCTGCTCGAGCTGGTCCGATCGTAACAAGATTGATTACGCGGCAGCCAAGCGTCTGCCGCCACTGGATGTACCGCCGGATCTGACGGAGCCCCGTCGCAGTGAACGCTTTGATATCGCTGACCAGGATGGGGCCACCTATTCGGATTACACCCGGGCGCGCGAAGGTGCCCTGGCTGTAGAGCAGCAACAGGTGGTTTTGCCGCAAGAAGAAGGCATGCGTATTGATGCAGATGGCGATTATCGTTGGCTGGTCGTGAATGTGGAGCCTGATGCGCTTTGGCAACCATTACGTGAGTTCTGGCAGGAAGCAGGTTTCCTCATTGCTATCGAGGACCCGAGAATGGGGCTGATCGAAACGGACTGGGCCGAGAATCGGGCGAAAACCAGCGGCTCGTGGTTTGGCAGAACCGTTGGTAGGCTGGGAATTGTGTCCTCTCTGGGAGAGCGGGACAAGTTTCGTTCGCGCTTGGAACGCGGCGTTGAACCCGGCAGCAGCGAAGTCTACATTACACACTGGGGCCTCTATCAACAGCAGCAGCAACAGAACAGCACCAACCTGAAAAAGGCTTACTGGCAAGCCAGACCCCGAGAACCCGAGCTCGAGGCTGAAATGCTGCTCCGTCTGATGGCCAAGCTGGGTGGCTCGCAGGAACAGATCGAGCAGGCGCGAGCAGCACCGGAGCCCGCCCCGCGCGCCGCGTTGACGACCCGCGAAGACGATCTGGAATATCTGACCCTGCAAGACACGTTCGAGAAGGCGTGGCGCCGGGTTGGACTTGCACTGGACTACATAGGATTTACTGTAGAAGACAAAAACCGTTCAGAAGGGGTCTACTTCGTTCGATATAACGATCCGGACGCCGATGTTGAGCAGTCAGGCCTGGAAAAGCTCGCATTCTGGCGCGATGACGAACCGGTAAACCAGAAGTTCCTGATTCGCATTACAGGTTTGGAGGGCAGCGGTAGCGAAGTGCATGTCCTCGATGAAATGGGGGTGGTTCTGGCCACGCCTACCTCGAGCCGCATACTGACATTGCTGCGCGATCAGTTGAAGTAACAGATTTGCCAGACGCGATAGCGACCGGGTCCGATCATGCCCTATCGACGCTGCGTTTCGCCAGCCTCGGCAGCGGCAGCGGTGGTAACGCCCTGGTGGTGAGCACCGGAGACACGACCGTCATGCTGGATTGCGGGTTCAGTGCCACCGAGGCCAAACGCCGGCTCGCGCGTCTTGGACTGCAGCCCGAGCAACTTTCGGCAATAGTCGTAACCCATGAGCATGACGATCACATCGGAGGTGTGGCGCGATTTTCCAGACGCCACGGCGTGCCGGTGTGGATGTCTCATGGAACCTGGCGTGGGTTGGAACCGATGTTCGACGGTGTTTCCATTAATCTGATCGAGGGCTATGAGGCTTTTTCGGTTGGCAGCCTGCGCATCGAGCCGTTTCCCGTTCCACACGATGCGCGCGAACCGGCGCAGTACGTATTCGGAGCCGGTACGTTTCGGCTTGGCGTACTCACGGACACGGGTGAGGTCACGCGGCACATCGAGTCCGTACTGAGCCGTTGTGATGCACTCGTGATCGAGTGTAACCATGACCCGGACTTGCTTGCGCGTTCAAACTATCCACCCAGGCTTCGCGCGCGCATATCGAGCCGGGTTGGGCATCTCGATAATCGCGCAGCAGCCCAAATACTCTCTCGTGTTGCCTGGCCCGGATTGCGCCACGTCATAGCAGCACATCTTTCGGAACAGAACAATTCTCCGGATCTTGCCCAACGGGCGCTCGCTGATGCCCTGGGATGCGAGCCGGAGTGGATTGGAATCGCGCGTCAGGATACCGGTTTCGACTGGCGTGATCTGGGTTAAAGCGAGCGCACTTCGCTACGGTGGTCAGTGCCGCCGCGAATCAGGTTCGATGGAGAGACCAACGACGACGAGGCGATAGACCGCGCTGAGGGGAGCGGCCGCCATGGCCCTCTACAGACCTATCGTGTTGGCCGTAACTGCGGGTGCCGACGCTTCCCAGATTTCCTCGAAACGCTCGGCCAGGGTGTGTGCTTCGATCGGGTCATTCCTGGCAAATAGTCCACGCAAATCATTGAAGTGAAAGCGCCGCACGGAATTCATCTCGTCAGCAACGACGAACGGGTCGTAAACGCCTTTCGCCTGAGTTTGCGTTTCGTGGATCGCGACGGCGTGGCTGAAGGTCCGCAATAACTGGATCATGCGAGGGCAACTGCGCTCCATCGACGCGGCCTCGTGTACGACGATTCGCACCCGGTTGCGCCGACTCGCGAGAAGGAAACTGCGCAACGCGTCGTGCCGTGCCGATGCGTTGTAGCTGGCTCCGAGATTTTGCTCGAATATTCGCAGCTCGTGCTTTGCCAACGAGATCACCTCGTCGACATATTCCTCGTATTGGTTTCTGCTCGTAAAGTTTGTCTTCTCCGGTACGGGAGTATCACTCACGTTGCACTCCGTTGGCTTATGTTGATGTAACCGTTACGATACCAGTTGTACAGGGTTCGTAAAGCGGCGCCCGCATGCTGTATCTCATGTGCAGTGAGCTGGCGCTGATCGGCTAGCGCGATAATCGTTTTTCGCTCGCTCGTTTTCAAACGAAACTCTTCGCCATTCAGAAACGCTCGTTGGCCACGAAACAGCAATGGCAGGGCAGGGTGGACCTCCAATCCGCCGGCACGTGCGCGCCGCGAGAATTCACTGTAATCAGAGTTCTTTGGTGGTCGCAGGAATACATGGGGTTTTGGTTCGGACAGGTAACGCCCGAGAAAACTCACCATGTCCGAGTGGCCCCATCTGATTTTCGACAAAGCGCCAGTAACCTGATTAACCATGTGATCTCCCAGTTCGGCAGGGTGTTGTTGCGGCGCCAATCCGGGATCACGATACCGTCCTTCGATACGAAGGTTGTCCTCGAGATAGGCTAGAAAACCGCTCTTGAGCGTGTCGTAATCGGGAGACCGGAATCCAATCGAATAGGTCATGCAAGCATCAACAGCAATGCCGTCGTGCGCGAAACGTGGTGGCAGATAAAGCATATCGCCTCGGTTGAGAATGCAACTGCCTTCCGGCTGAAAACGCCTGAGAATTCGCAATTCCGAGTCAGGGTCAAGATCGAGGTCGGTTTGTGCGCTGACTTGCCACGCACGTTGGCCTTTTCCCTGAAGGAGAAAAACATCGTAAGAGTCGAAGTGTGGACCGACCCCGCCACCGGGTGCCGCATAGCTGACCATCAGGTCATCAAGGCGTGCATGAGGCAGAAAGGAAAACCGCTGTAATAGTCTGGCTGCCGCTGGCAGGACATGATTGACTCCTTGTACCAGCAGCGTCCAGTTCGATTCCGGCAAATCACGAAACATGGACGCAGGCAGTGGCCCGTAGTGCACTTCGGTCTTGTTTCCGGCAGCGATTACCAGCCGCGCCTCGCACAGGTCATTGCGGGCTAGCGCAATTAGCTGTCGCGGAGTCAATAGATCACGAAATCCCGGCACGGCCTGACGGATCAGCAAGGGTTGCCTGTGCCAATGGCGTTTGAGAAACGTCGACGGCGAAAGGCCGCCCAGCAATGTGTCGGTCATACGGAAAGTATAGTCGTCCATTTACGGACTGATCAGTGGTTTGCGGGGAGCAAGCGTAATTCAGTTAAAATTAATCAGACACTTCGCTGGAGTTGTTACGATGCTGAAAGTTGGTCGATCAGCGCCTGCTTTCGAAATACCCGATGCGGACATGAACCTGGTTCGGTTCGCGGATTTTCTTGGCAAAAGGAACGTCGTCGTTTACTTTTATCCCAAAGACGATACGCCGGGTTGCACTATCGAAGCGATCGAATTCAGCGACATCGAGGATGATTTTACAGACGCTGACACAGTGGTTCTGGGCGTCAGCCGCGATGACTGCCATACACATGGTGCATTTCGCGACAAGCACGGACTGAGCGTTACCTTGCTGTCGGACCCAGATGGAGAAGTGTGCGAGGCTTTCGGTGTCATGGTTGATCGTGAAGTAGAAGGATTGGGGACAAAGCGCAGCCTGCTGCGTTCAACGTTTATTATCGATAAACAAGGGGTGTTGCGTGACGCCTTCTACGGCGTGAACCCGCGTGGCCATGCCCGTGAAGTACTCGAGCGAGTAAAGGAGCTCTGAAAGACATGCAGATTGCAAGAGATACCGTGGTATCAATCGACTACGAATTGACAGACGCAGCGGGCAAACTCATCGAGAAGACGCCGTCCCCGATCAGCTACCTTCATGGTGACCATCAGGGAATTTTCCCAATGGTGGAACAAGCGCTAAACGGCAAACAGGCGGGAGATGCCTGCGAAGTGCGTATGGAGCCGGGGGATGCATTCGGAGACTATGACGAGAAGCTGGTTCGCGTTGAGCCACGTGATCGTTTTCCGGAGAACGTGGCTGTCGGGATGCAATTTGAAGGCGCGCCCGAAGGGGGCGAGCATGCCGCGATCTATACGGTCACCGATGTCGCTGACGGCAAGGTAGTGGTCGACGGGAATCACCCGTTGGCTGGAATGTCGCTGGTGTTCAATTGCACGGTGACTGAGGTTCGCAAGGCGACCGACGAAGAGTTGTCGCACGGGCACGCGCACGGCGCAGGCGGGCACAATCATTGAAACAGTGCGGGCGGGAAAAGTTATTGAATCATTGAATGACCGGGCTGACGCGGCGCTCCCCGGCGCGCGCCAACTCTAGCTTTTTTTGCCAGTCAGAATGTGAATCATTGGTTCGTAGGCCGACTCTCTGGAGAAGCGCCAGCTGGCAACCGCGACCGCCACCAGCGTGAATCCGATGAGCACAGCAAAGTCTGTCGGCAATGCGAAATCGGCAGCCATCGCCTGCGGATTCACTGTGGCGTGCCTAAGCAAATCGACACCATAGGTGTATGGGTTGACACTCGCGACCCATCGTAGCGCCTCCGGAAGGTCGTGTACCGGGTACAGAGAGCCGCTGAGGAAGAAGACCGGGAAGATCACGAAATTCATGATGGCGGCAAAATTGTCGAGGCTGCGCGTGAAGGACGCCGTCAGGATTCCGATCCCTGCGCATGCGAGAGAGGTAACGACCAAGCCGGCCGCGAGTAGTACAAAGTTCGTGTTCGAGCCGATGTATCCGAGCAGTGCCAGTAACACGATCAGAATCAGTGCCTGCAGAATGGCTGCAAGCGCGGCCGACAACACTTTGGCAATCACGATCCAGTAGTGGGGCAGTGGCGCAATAATCATCATGCGCATGACACCGGACTCCTTGTCGTAAACCGTCGTCAATGCCGCCAGCATGGCCCCGAACAGCATGGTCATGCCAATCACGCCGGCGACCAGAAACGACTGATAGGAAATGCCGCGTGACTCGCCGATTACTGTGCCAAATCCAGCCCCGATGACAAATAACCAGATCAGCGGCCGCACCATAGCTGACACCAGGCGTGTTTTCTGCCGCAGCATTCGAAGAACTTCGCGCTCGAGTACGGCGTAGATCGGGCGCGCGATCATGATTTGAGCGCCTTGCCGGCCGATATCCACATGAACACGTCATTCAGATTGGGTTGGCGTACGCGCCAGGCTGTTGTCTTGTCACCGACTTCAGCTTGCAGACCTGCCAGGGTGGTCAGATCTTCCTCAGCGTAGCGGAAAAAAGCGATTTCGCCATCAACCAGGCATTCACCCAGCTTGGGTTCCAGATGCGCGCGCAATGCGTCCAGATCACTCGCTTCGACCTCCAGAATATGTTTGCCCAGATTCGCTACCAATTGTTGCGGGTTACCCTCTTCGACCAATTTTCCCTTGCGGACAAAGACCACGCGATCGCACGGATAGGCTTCTTCCAGGTAATGGGTGGTTAGCAATACGGTCATGCCGGTTCTGGCGCGCAGGCCCTCGATGAAGCGCCAGATACGCCGGCGATTGGGCAGATCAAGCCCGATGGTGGGTTCATCTAGAAACAGTACGCGAGGCTCATGCAGTACGCCACGCACGATGTCCAGCGCACGGCGCATGCCTCCTGACAGGGTTGCGACCGGCTTGTCGCGGCGGTCCGTCATTTCAAACAATTCGAGCAATTCTGCCGAGCGCTGGTCACTGACTTTAGGCGCCAGGTTATAGAGTCGGCCGGCGAAGCGCAGGTTCTCTCTTACAGTGAGGGTTCGGTCGAGCGCTGATTCCTGAAATACGAGACCGATGTTACGTCGTGCCTGAACCGGGTGTCTGGAAACATCTACATCAGCAATGCGTACGTGCCCCGCGCTCGGCTTGACCAGTGTC
>Ga0316187_10004959_pt1 | contig 11536 bp, 7 predicted proteins | sample CroRivburrow1_MG_FD_204927 | JGI IMG/M metagenome (GOLD analysis project Ga0316187, IMG submission 204927) | Coastal sediment microbial communities from Maine, United States - Cross River worm burrow 1 | ecosystem: Environmental > Aquatic > Marine > Coastal > Sediment | place: USA: Maine...
GAAACCAAAGAAATACCCCCGGGCAGTGTCCCGCAGGTATCTCGTTGGTACTCGAAGGAGACCACGGTGGACCGGCCGATCATGCATCACTCGCAATCGCCAACCGGCGACCCCTGGATCGAAAGCACCGTATTGGCCCGCAACGGCGCTCCGGCGACCGTGACCCTCGACATCGATGTGGTTGACGAGGTCCTCGGCGGACAGCACGAGATCGTGCTCGACCTGGGGGCGATCACCGACCTGCCCGACATCACCGGGGCCGGTGGCGCAGTCGTGCCGGAACACAACGTGGAAGTCGGGTTCATCGGCCCGGATTCGGGCTTCGTGCCGATCACCACCGCCTCGATCTCCGGCCAGCAGAACTGGCACATCGAAGCCGATCTCCCCGACGGGCTGCTCGGGACCGGGCTCAACCAAATACAGCTTCGATTCACAACCGAGTACCTCTTCTCACTGGTTGTGGTCGACAGCTACTCCCTCCGCTATCAGACGCCATACAACGGTCCGGAGCTCGATTTCCCACCCGATCGACGAGCCCACGGATATCACGTCGAGGGTTTCGACAGCTCGAACGTGGTCGCCTATTCTCTGACGCGTGAGGGCGCGCTCACCCGTCATCGGGTCTCGGTGTTTCCCTCGGTGGGAGGCTATGTCGCCGAGTTCCGGCAGAATCAATCAGGCTCGGATCGACTGCAGGCGACCGTCGACGCCCTCTCTGCACGCTTCTGGGTCACCGAGACCCCGCATAGACCCGCCGTGTTCACGACCCGGGCGACCGGTGACCTGTTCTCAGGACAATCAGACCTGGTGGTCATCGCGGGATCGAGCTTCGTGGGAACACCGGCCCTCAACGCGTATCTGGCGAGCAAGGCCGAGTTCAACCCGGTCGTGGTCGATGTCGAGGACATCTTCAACGCGGTCGGATACGGGATGGCGCTGCCGTCCGCGATCACCGACTATCTGATCACGCGTCGGGAGATCAGCCCCTACAGCCACGTGCAACTGGTCGGCACCGACTGCTACGACCGCCGAAACTACATTTCGCAGTGTGTGAGCTTCGTGCCGCTGCCGACGGCCGCGGTCGGATTCACGCTCTACAGCCCGAGCCACAACCGGCTGGTCGATCTCGACGGCGACGGCGTGGCCGACATCGCCGTGGCTCAATTCTCGGTCCGTACCGAGGACGAGCTTGCAACCATCGTCGACAAGGAGCGGGATTGGCACGCAAGCGACCTGTCGTCGGGTAACTCTGCGCTGCTGATCGCCGAGGAGAGCGACGGTATGCACGACTTCATCGCCCAGGTCGATCGCGTCGGCCGCCACCTGGACGCAGCGATCGAAGAAGTGCTCGACATGTCTGCCCATCCGGATATCGCGACCGCGCGCGAGGCCCTGAGAACATCGCTTGATGCCGGTCGAGCCGTCACCGTCTTCTCCGGTCACTCATCGGCAACCATGTGGGCATACCGCGGCCTGTTGACATCGTCAAGCGCTGCGGGTCTGACCAACTTCGGCCTCCCGACGCTCATGCTTCCGCTCGCCTGCGAAACCAGTTACGACGTCAGCCCCACCGCCAATGTGCTCGGGCATCAACTCCTGTACTCGGGCGATCAGGGTGCACTGGCAATCAGCGGGGCCGTTTCCCTCGCGAGCCTTAACGAAAACGAGCGGATGGCCAACCATGTTCTGGCCGGCCTCGAATCAGGACTGACCCTGGGTCAGGCGGTGCAGGCGGGGCGCGAAGCCCTCGGCAGCGCCTATCAGGTGCTGCAGGACAACTGGCTGACGCAGGGTGATGTTACGCTGAAGATGGAGCGATAGATGATGCCCGCAGCAACCAATACCAACGACCTCCGAGGGACCGCACGATCTCAAGGCACGGCGCACGCCGGCCGGGGGGCGGCATGACTCGACCTCTGGATGGGCAGTCGATGGTGCGGGACGCCGATCTCGAGGGTGGTCCCGGGCGGTGCAGAGTCCCCGGCCGGAGGGCGTACGCACCGCCCCGGATCGAGCGGTTCGGAAAACTCGACGAGGTCGCCCAGTTCGGTGGCTCGACTCAGAACGACAGCGGGAGTCTCGGCAACCAGCCCGGTCCGCCGGTTCCCAGCTCCCGACCTCGTGGCTGAGGCCGACTTGGGGGTTGTTGAGGGACCCCGACCCGGTCGGACCGAAGAGACGACGGCGCCCGGTTCCTTCCAGTCGATCTCCATTCCGCTCATCCGGACGGGATGAGCGGTCTCGCCTGCATTCTCGATCGCCGGGGCGCCCGCGTCGACCAGCGCCGGATCGAGAAGCTCGGTGATTCTCTCGCCGGCTATGGCGAAGCCGCATCGACGCTGTGCGCTGGTCCCCTGGGCATTGTCGTTCGACACGAGATCAGCTCCCGGGCCCGTCAGTGCTACGGGCCGATCCGGGAGGAGCGCTCGGACCTCGTGGTCGCGGTTGCGGGACGTTTCAGCCTGGTTGGCGGCCTCGACTCGCCCAGGTCGTGCGCAGCCGGCGATCCCGCTGAAGTTGGTTGCGCCCGTTGGGCGTTGGAACGCTGGTCGCGCGACGGGTCGAGCTGGCTCAACGAGGTCGCCGGATCGTTCACGCTGGTCGTCGCCGATCCCGCCGCCGGGTGGCTGAGCCTCACCCGCGACCATCTCGGCGATCTCAAGGTCTACTACCGCCTGAGCGAGCGGCGGCTGGTCGCCGCTAGTGAGGCGGGCGCGATCCTGCGCGACGATGAGATCGGTTCGGAGCCCGACGAGCACTCAGTCGCCCGCTTTCTGGGTTTCCGGTTCGGTCACAGCCGGCGCAGCTTCTTCCGCCACATCAACGAGCTCGCGCCCTCCCACCACCTCCGGGTGAGCCGTGATGACGACAACCGGGAGTCGTACTGGCGTTTTCGGCCCACGCCGGACAACCCGCCGGAGGACGAGGTCAACCACGTCTTTCTCGGCCACATCCGGAGGTCGATGCAGCACCACCTCAACGGGCTTCCCTCCGACCAGATCGGCCTCTCGCTCAGCGGGGGCATGGACTCGACTGCACTCGCTGCGGTGGCGCCCCATGGAATCCGCGCCTACTCATGGTCCTTTGAACTGACCCCCGATCCGGCGGAAAACGAGAACATCGAGGCGGTTTCTCGGCACCTGGACCTACCGGTCCGCTGGATCGACGGCGACGAACACGTTCCGCTGAGCGGCGACTTCTGCTCGCGCTTCGTCCACGACAGCTCGCCCTACCTCAACTCCTTTGCCGCGCTCAAGCGACAGCTCTATGCCGCTGCCCGCAGGGACGGCTGCCGGCGTATGATGGTCGGCGATGCCGGCGACGTGCTCTACGGCGCCCGCAACTTCTGGCTGCGGGACGCTCTCACCGGTCGACAGCCATGGTCGATCTCGAGCCTCGCCGGGGCGATCAGACATGCGTTCAGAGGTGACTCTTTCAGCCGGGCTGCGCTCCGCCAACTGGCGCCGATCCAACCCATCGGTCGTGCGCTCCGCCGCAGGAGACCGCCTCCCTGGCTGACGGCCGAAGGGGCCGCGCTGCTCGAGCCGGAGAAACTCTCCCCCATTCTGCCCGAGGGTCCCGCAGCTCACCGGTACGACCTGAGCGTCGGGGCACGAAACATCGAGCTGGAGAGCGAAGAACGGCGGCTCTTCTTTCAATGCGGCGTCGAAAGAGCCAACCCGTTCTGGCATCGTCCGCTGCTCGAAATGGTGCTCCGACTCCCGGCCTACCGGCTCCACCGGGACGGCCAAGACAAGGTCCTGATGCGGGAGGCGATGCGGAATCTGCTGCCGGCTCGCGTGATTGAAAGCGGCCGGGTCGGCCTCTTGGGCGCCTTTTTCCTTCGGGGGATCGAGGAGAACCGGGAGATGCTGTTCGAATCGGTGTTCCAGCGACCGTTTTCCGATTGGCAGCGATACGTCAAGCGGGATTGGCTCGAACCCTATCTGGTAGCCACCGATTCGATCAGCTTCGGGCACACGATTCTCTGGCGTACGATCAGTTACGAGCTGTGGTGTCGACGCCTGTGGGGGCACTGCTCCGGGGAGAAGGCGTGACGAAGAAACCGGACACCCTCCGAAAGGCCTCCGGCTGGGCCTTCGGTCGGTGGATCCACGGCACGCTTCCGTCTCGGTTTCGCTCTTCCCTTGTTCCCGGGTTCGAGGACCCGGAGGATTTCCGGCACAATGTGACCGTGGCCTATTACACCGTCGACACGCTTCCCGATGGCGACGAGTTCCGGGTGACGGAGCCTCAGGAACCCCTCACTCGAGGGCGTCTCGCCTTGCTGCGCCTCGACGGTGCCCTCGGACTGACGGGTGCGACAAAGATCTCTCCCCGCCCCTCAGCGATTTTCGGGGAAGGAGCCAAGCGACCTTCGATGAGGATTTGTGAGCTCAGATCTCCTTGACGGCGGCGACGAGATCGAGGACGGCCTTCTTGCCGTCCTCGAAGTACATGAGGGTGTTGTCGGCGGAGAAGAGCGGGTTGGGGATCCCGGCGAAGCCCGGGCTCAGGCTCCGTTTGATGACAACCACGGTGCGCGCCTTGTCGACGTCGATGATGGGCATCCCGGCAATCGGGCTCTGGGGATCGGTCCGCGCCACCGGGTTGACCACGTCGTTGGCGCCGACCACGATGGCGACATCGACCTGCGCCATGGTGGGGTTGATGTCGTCCATCTCCACCAGCGCCTCGTAGGGCACATCGGCTTCGGCGAGAAGCACGTTCATGTGGCCCGGCATGCGGCCGGCCACGGGATGAATGGCGTACTCGACGTTGGCGCCCTGGGACTCGAGGATGTTGGCGAGATCGCGAACCGCGTGCTGGGCCTGGGCCACCGCCATGCCGTAGCCCGGGATGATGACCACCCGCTGGGCGCCGTCGAGGAGCATGGCGACCTCGTCGGCGCTGGTTGACTTGACTGAACGGTAGACGTCGTCGGCGTCCGGGGTGTCGGCGGTGGGGCCCATGGTGCCGAAGAGGACGTTGACAAGGGAACGGTTCATGGCCTTGCACATGATGTTGGTGAGAATGATCCCCGAAGCGCCGACCAGCGAACCTGCAATGATCAGCACGTTGTTGTCGATAACGAAACCGGTGGCAGCTGCGGCCAGGCCGGAGTAAGAGTTGAGCAGCGCGATCACCACCGGCATGTCGGCGCCACCGATGGAGAGGGTCAGAATCACCCCGAGAACGCCGGCGACGACTACCAGCAACCAGAAAAGCACTGTATTTTCAGGCTGCATGACCACAAGGACGGCAATAGCAACCGAGGCCACCGCCGAGGCGATCTTGAGGGCGTCCATTCCTGGAAAACGCTCCTTCTTGATCAGCAGGACCCCGCCGATGAGGATGCCGCAGGCGGCGATGAGCCATGCGGGCCAGCCGGCGTCGGCGGCACCTATCCCGTAGGCGACTGCGCCCGCTGCCACGACGAGAGAAAATCCATACTTGATGGCCTTCTGCCAGGCGTAGAGCTTCCACTTGACGGCGAGAAACTCGCCCAGTTTGCCGAAGGCGACATAGCTGCCGAAGAAGGTGATGGAGCCGATGAAGGCCGAGGCCACGGTGGCGATCCGCATCTGGAGCCCGGTGTCGGCGGTGGGCGAGGCGACGGCGGCGATGATCGCCGAACCCGCCACCAGCACCGAGGCGGCGCCGCCGAAGCCGTTGAAGAGGCCCACCAGCTCCGGCATGGAGGTCATCTTGACCCGCAGGGCGGCGACCGCACCGATCAGCGACCCGACGGCCACGCCGATGAGGATGTAGGACCAGTCGTATCGATCGCTGAGGAGGGTCACGGCGATGGCGAGAGCCATCCCGAGGGCGCCCGCCGCGTTGCCCCGCACCGCGGTGCGAGGGTGGGACATCCACTTGAGGTCGAGGATGAAGAGGACCGCGGCCACCAGATAGACGATGTTGACGACGTGCTGCGAAAGCATGATCGCGCCCCTATTTCTTGCGGGTGCTGAACATCTTCAGCATGCGGTTGGTGACGAGAAAACCGCCGACCACGTTGACGGTGGCGAAGGCCACGGCGATGGTTGCAAGAACCTTGGAGATCTCGGGACTGTCGATGGCCCCGGCGAGGATCAATGCGCCGATGACGGTGATGCCCGAGATCGCGTTGGAACCCGACATCAACGGCGTGTGCAGCGTCGGTGGGACCTTTGTGATGATCTCGAAACCGACGAAGATCGCCAGTACGAAGACGGTCAGCAACATGACGAGGTCGCTCATGTGGTTTCACTCCCTTGCGAGGCTGCGCCCCGGGCCTCGATGACCCGTTCGTGGACCACCGCACCATCGCGGGTGATCAGGGTGCCCTTGGTGATCTCGTCGTCGAGATCGATGACCAACTCCCCGTCCTTGACGAGATGGAGCAGGAAGGTGGTGATGTTCTTCGAGTACATCTGAGAAGCGTGGTACGGCACGTCGGACGGAATGTTGAGCGGACCGAGGATGATGACCCCGTTGTGGTCGACTCGCTCGCCCGGAACGGTGAGTTCGCAGTTGCCGCCACGCTCGGCGGCGAGATCGACGATGACCGATCCGCGGTGCATGCCCTCGACCATCTCGCGGGTGACGAGGATCGGCGCCTTCCTGCCGGGGATGGCGGCGGTGGTGATGACCACATCACTCTCGGCGACCACGCTGAGCATCATCTCCCGCTGCTTGGCATAGAAGTCCTCGCCGAGCTCCTTGGCATAGCCGCCGGAATCCTCCGCGGTGTCGGTCTCGAGCTCGAGCTCGACAAATTTGCCGCCGAGACTCTCCACCTGTTCACGGACAACAGGCCGGACGTCATAGGCGTGGACGACGGCGCCGAGGCGGCGAGCGCTGGCAATGGCCTGGAGTCCAGCGACACCGGCGCCGACCACGAAGACCCTCGCCGCGGCGAGGGTGCCCGCGGCCGTCATCATCATGGGGAAGAGCTTCGGCAGAGCATCCGCCCCCATCAGCACGGCCTTGTAACCCGCGATGGTGGCCATGGACGAGAGGATGTCCATGCTCTGGGCACGGGTGATCCGCGGCATCATCTCCATTGAGAAAAGGGTCGTTCCGGTGGCCGCCACCGCTGTGTTGGCCTCGTGCTCGGTCAAAGGCTCACAGGTGGCGATCAGGGCCTGGCCCGATCGCATGAGCTCGAGGTCGGCCTTCCCCTCCTCGAGGTTGGCGCCGAGGGCGCGCACCTGCAGGACCACGTCCGCACGCCGCCACACATCCTCACGGTCGGCCGCCAGAGTGGCCCCTTTTTCGGTGTAGGCCTCGTCGTCATATCCGGCCGCCACACCCGCGCCCGGCTCGACGAGGACTTCGAGCTCGGCTCGAGTCAACTGCTGTGCCCCGACCGGAACGAGGGCGACGCGCGCCTCACCCGGGAAGGTCTCTTTGACAACTCCTACGATCATCGTTGTTTGTCCCTTCAGTGAATGACCGGGGCCGGAACCCACTTCGCGCGATTCGCGCGGCCCGAACCCATGTCCGGGAAGCTGATCGCCACAGCGGCGCCGAGATCCTACCACCATTCAATCAAACCTGAGAATCCGTCTTGCGGAGCCTTCGTCGTGCACAGCCCCTACTCGATCAACAAACGAAGTGCGGAGGCAGACATTCCCACCGGCTCGCCGCAGAGATCGGTGGTGGCCTTCGAGTACGCCCGCCCGGGCCGGGATTCGGCGTACGACGTCGTCCGATCCATGCGCGAGAAATCCGCCGGCGATGCGAGGAGGCGGAACGCTCGCCGGTTCGATATGATCCATGGGTGCCCCGGATCATCTCCCTTGTCGCCGTCTTCGTTACCGCAACCCTGGCCGGAGCCGCGTCCCCGGTCACCGTCGAGATCGTCCTCGACGCCTCGGAGGTCATGAATCACCCCGGAGTCGGCGGAGTTCCTATTTACACCACTGTTCGCGAATCCCTCGCAGCCGTCGTTGCCGAGGCGGTCGCTCTCGAGGCGGAGCCGGTCATCGGGCTGCGTCTCGCCGGGGGCGACCCGGACGCCGAAGAGGTCGAGTGGTGCTCGGCGACCATGCTTGCGCTCCCGCCGGCCGAGATCGATCCCCAACAGTGGCTCCGGGTCCTCGACACCGTTGAGCCGCGGGGACATCGCCCCCTCATCGCCTCGGTCCGTGCGGCGCTGGACGACCTGGGCGCCGCACCAGGGGTACGACGAATCGTGGTGGTGACCTCCGGTGACGACCAGTGTGGAGAAACCCCGCAGCAGGTGGCGGCCGCGCTCGCCGCCGTGGATCAGCCCACCGAACTCCGGATGGTCGGGCTCGGCCTCGATGGGGACGTTCTCGACCGATACCGGTCGGTCCCCATCCGCAACGTCACCACCGCAGAGGAGCTGCTGGACGCCCTGCGCTGGGCGGTATTCGACATCGAAGACGAGTCTCGACCCACCGGGGACCCCGTTCTCGAACCGGCTGCCTCGCTGGCGGCACCGAGTCGGATCGAGGTGGGAGAGCGCATCGAGATCACGTGGTCCGGTCCCGAGGGAAGCGAGGACTTTCTCAGTCTGGCACTCCCCGGAATGCCCGACGATGATTACCTGGAATGGGCCCGGACCGAGGATGGAAACCCGACGGTCTTTCGGGCGCCGGACGTCCCGGGGGCTTACGAACTTCGCTACATCGACGGTGAAAGCGGTGAAGCGCTGGGGAGGACCTCGATCGAGGTGACGGAAATCCCAGTCGAGCTACGGGTCCCCGCCACGGCACGAGCAGGCCTGCGTTTCGAGGTCCATTGGACGGGGCCGGCCTCACCCGGCGACTTCATTGCCATCAGCTGGCCCGGCACGTCCGCCGGCCGCTATCTCGACTGGCAATCAACCACCGCCGGCTCGCCTCTCACCCTCTCGGCGCCGTCGAAACCGGGTTCCTATGAAATTCGCTATGTCACCGAGAGCGGCCGGGAGATCCTGTTCCGTTCCTCCATCGAGGTCCAACCTTGAGCCGCCTCGCCGACAGCGGCCGGGTCCGTTTTCCCGGATTCTCTTCCGATCTCTGGGAGCTGCAGCACGAGGTGGAGGGGATTTCGGTCGCCGGAACGTCGGTCGCGGCTCTCGCCACGGCCTTCGCCGTTGACCGATTCAAGACCGCCATCGACATGGGCCGGTGTTCGGCGCTGCTGGCGGCCCAGGAGACCGTCCTCCTCACCCACTGCCATTCCGACCACGTTGCCGGGCTCCTCGCCTGGTTGTCGGCCCACACCCGGCGACACCGGGGGCGACCGACCCGGATCCTGATCCCCGCCGAACGCCGGCCCGAGCTCCTCGCCGCCCTCGAGATCTGGCCCGATCTGGATGGGGTCCGCCGTCGCGTCGATCTCGACGACGCGCTGGTGGGCGCGTCGCCCGGGGACACCATCGAGCTTGCCGAAGGCGGCACGGCCACGGCCTTCGCCGTGCGCCACAACACGGCCTCCCTCGGGTGGGCCATCACCGCCACCGACAAATCCCGTGCCGCTGTGATCTTTGCCGGTGACGGCACGGTGGAACCGTTCCGCGACGAGCCCTCCATGCTCGACGCAGAGCTCGCCGTCGTTGACTGCTCGTTCATCGATCCGGGCACCCGGGTGGCTGCGCGGCTCGGGGGCCACGGCCACCTTGCCGACTGGATCGAACTCCTCCCCGAACTCCGGTGCAACCACCTGGTGCTCGCCCACCTGCCGCCGGAGACCACCGCGGAAGGCATCCTCGAGCGCTTGCCGGATGACCTCCCGGGAAGCGCGATCGTGGTGCCGTGGGTAGCGCCACCGAGATGACCGATCGGGTCGTCAACCCGGAGGCGAAGGTTGTCACCGCGTAGAGCCGGAAGACATCACACCGTCGCAACCACGAAGACACAAAGACTCGAAGACGTCACAAAGACATCGCAACCGTTTCGGGTCGGACCGGGCGGAGGTCCCCTCGTCAGGTCTGCAGCACACCGACCTTGAAGGGAGCGATCTCTGGTTGATGGGCGACCGCATCGAGGCTGCGGATGATGACCTCACGGCTCCGCCTCGGATCGATGATCTCGTCGACCCACAACCTTGCCGCCGCATACCGGGGATCGTTGGCGGCGTCGTAGCGCGCCTGGATCTCGGCCAAGAGTTTTGCCTTCTCCTCGTCGCTGACATCGTCGCCCCGGTTCTTGAGCTGGATCGCAAGCAGAGTCTTCGACGCCTGCTGTCCGCCCATGACCGAGATCGACGCCGATGGCCAGGCGTAGTAGAAACGGGCGCCGTAGGCACGGCCGCAGAGGGCGTAGTTCCCGGCGCCGAATGAGTTGCCTATGAAGAGGGTGATCTTCGGCACCACCGAATTGGCGACCACGTTGACCAGCTTCGCGCCGTCCTTGATGATGCCCTCCCGCTCGGACTTGGAGCCCACCATAAAACCGGTCACGTCCTGGAGGAAAACCAGCGGGATGCCCTTCTGGTTCATGAGCTCGACGAATCGCGCCCCCTTGTCGGCGGCGTCGGAGTAGATCACGCCCCCGATCTGCATCTCCCGTTCACTGGGCTCGAGACCTCGCCGGCGATGGACGACCTGCCGGTCGTTGGCGACGATCCCCACCGCCCACCCACCGATCCGGCCGGTGCCGCAGATCATGGTCCGACCGTAGGTCGCCTTGTACTCGGTGAACTCGGAGCCGTCGAGCAGCCGCCCGAGCAGATCGTGAGTGCTGTAGGGCCGCGACCGATCCAACGGCATGAGCCCGAGGAGCTCCTCGGGGTCGGCCAGGGGCGGCCGCGTCTCGATCCGGTTGAACGGGGCCATAACCGGCCGGGCCAGCTCGGCCATCCGCGCCCGGATGTGCTCGATGGCGGCCTGATCATCGGGGAACCGGTCATCGACCACTCCGGAGATGTCCACCTGAACCTCGGCGCCACCGAGTTCCTGGTTGTCCATCTTCTCGCCGATGGCGGCCTGGACCAGGTGCGGCCCGGCGAGGAAGATGGTCCCGGTGCCCTCGACGATGAGGGCCTCGTCGGACATGATGGGAAGGTAGGCGCCACCGGCGACGCACGAGCCCATGATGGCCGAGATCTGATAGATGCCCTCGGCCGACAACCGGGCGTTGTTGTAGAAGACCCGCCCGAAGTGGTCGCGGTCAGGGAAGATCTCGTCCTGCATGGGCAGGAAGACACCCGCGGAATCGACGAGATAGATGATGGGCAGCCGGTTCTCCAGGGAGAAATCCTGCGCCCGGAGGATCTTTTTGCAGGTCAGAGGGAACCACGCCCCGGCCTTGACCGTGGCGTCGTTGGCGACGACGACGCACTCGCGCCCGCTGACCTTGCCGAGCCCGGTGACGACCCCGGCCGCCGGCGCTCCGCCCCACTCCTCGTAGATCTCCCAGGCGGCAAAGCTCCCGAGCTCGAGAAACTCCGATCCGTCGTCGATGAGTGCCTCGACCCGCTCCCGGGCAAGGAGCTTGCCCTTCTTGCGTTGTCTCGCAGCGGCCTTCTCACCGCCGCCTTCGGCGATGGTCCTGCGCTGGGCCTCGATGATCCGCAGCTCGTTGAGCCAGTGATCACG
>Ga0316187_10004960_pt1 | contig 11535 bp, 7 predicted proteins | sample CroRivburrow1_MG_FD_204927 | JGI IMG/M metagenome (GOLD analysis project Ga0316187, IMG submission 204927) | Coastal sediment microbial communities from Maine, United States - Cross River worm burrow 1 | ecosystem: Environmental > Aquatic > Marine > Coastal > Sediment | place: USA: Maine...
CTTCCAGCGCTACCCTATCCGACGTTTCTCCTGCGGAGCTCGCCCATATGCCAGGACCGGCAAGAAGCAGCGACAAGATCAGGCAGAAGCGAGGCAGGATCACTTGCCCATCCGCTTCAATTCCTTGTCCCACCAATCCAAATACTCATCATAACGCAGGTTCTTGTACGCATTGAATGCGAGATAGGGCTGCCCTGGAATGTGGTTGACTATATATTTGAAACGCTTGTCACGCAACATGGCCCGCCCATGGTCGCCGAATAACATGATGATGGTGTTGTCGAGAGCACCATGACTCTCCAGTTCCTGCATCAAATTTCCAATTTTTCGATCCAGCAATTGAATGGTCTCGAGGTACAGAGCCCAGTCACGGCGGGCAATATCGTGGTCTGGATAATAGGAAGGAAGCGCCACGTCATTCGGGTCGATGGGGTTGACCGGGTCATGAGTGAAATCGCGGTGGGCCTCGCTGTAATTAACCACAGCAAAAAATGGTCGGTCACCCGGGTACTGCTGCCAGGCGGCCCCTTCCAGGATCGCCTTGTCTGCAGGGTCGTGTGTGTACGCACCACCTGATATAACCTGCTTGCCATCATCCGCATCAAAAGGTTCCACGTGCGGCGTGAAATTGAAGTCGGTTTTCTGCTTGGGCCCCATCAGCAAGGTGAAATAACCCGCGTCCCGCAGGTATTGCGTCACCAGCTTCACCCCGGCAGGCAAGCGGTAGCCGTCATCAATGTGGCTGCGATGATGATGCGCACCGATCGAGGTCTGATACATGCCGGTGAAAAATGCAGAACGCGAAGGCGAGCACACCGAGGAGGTCGAAAACGCTCTGGTGTACCGAATGCCACCGACCGCAAGCCTGTCGATGTTGGGCGTGTGTACAATCGCATTGCCGTATGCGCCCAGGTCCGGCGAGATGTCTTCCACGACTATCCAGATGATATTCGGCCTTCTATCGACAACCGAGATTTCAGTGTTTGAGGCGTACGCTATGGAAGCAAAAAACAGGAATGGCGTGAAAAGCAGAAGCCAAGCGGGAAGTGTTTTAATCTCAGGGAATTTGCAACTCACGAGCCCGATTCTCTCGATTCTGTCCAGTACGGTGGGGACGGGTGACATATCGTTTCCATCCAATTGTCGTTTGCTTGAGACAGGCCCTTTGGAACAGGGAGTTATCTGGGAAGTTGCTTCAAATATCAGCGTTAAGAAAAATCCAAAACCAAACGGCTCACATTTTTGGGGGATCGCCATGTCTTCACAAGCTAAGTTCTTCAGCTCCTTCCTGATACTATATATAGTATCATTGTATTAATCCAGATTTACAAATTGGACTATATCTGCCCGTGTGTGGAGAGTTTTGGACTGATGAATCTGACCAGGAAAAAGTGTATTGGTTTGGCGCATCTGGATGCTGCTGTGTGTAGGGGAATGGAAATACCTGAAGCACTGTCCTACGTTTTTAAACCATGACTTCAAACCTGCCTGCATTCCTCTCAAAATTCCACCACTACGTGCCATTCGTTCCACATTGCCGGGCGGCACTACAGCTTTGAGACCAACTCTTCGAGCTGAGCGCAAACCACCGCATCCAAGCTCGGCATTTCAGTGGTGGTAATGGCGGAGCGATAGTCTTCGATATTTTTTGCTCCCATGCAAATGGTGTTGGCTCCGGGTTGGTCGAGAATCCAGCGGATGGCGGCTTGGGCCATGGTCATGCCCGCGGGCAGAGCTTCGGCCAGAACGGCGAAGCGGGAGTAGTCCTCCTCGGCACACCAGCTCGAACGATTGTCGTCGGCTTTGAACTCCGGCTTCTTTTCAAAATATTTTCCGCTCAGTCGACCTTGTGCCATCACGCCACGCAGCTGGGTTCCAAGGTTATTTTCCTTTGCGAGCTTCCAGAGCTCGGAAGCCGGTTCCAATATATTGGTTGGAAACTGAACCACGTCGATGCAGTTGGCCTTAATCAAGGCCGCAACCATGTCGAGGTTGCCGGTTGAAATTCCATAGGAACGGATTTTCCCCGCTGCTTTGGCCTGCTCCAAAATGACGCGACCGTCTTCAAGATCGTTCAGTTCTGGAGCGCAATGATAGAGATAAACATCGATATAATCGGTGCCCATCCGTTTCATCGACCCTTCAAGGCTCGGGAGAATAGTTTGTGGTGAAGAATCATCGATCCGCACATTGTTCTCTCCAACCCGATAACCGAACTTGGTGGAAATCACCCATTGATCACGGCGCCCTTTCAGCGCCTCGCCGACCCGCCGCTCCGATTCGCCGGCGCTGTACTGTTCAGCGGTATCGATGGCATTGATTCCGAGATCGCCCAGCTCATGAATCATGCGAATGACATTTTCTTTTCCAGGGTCTGGATGCCCATCCGGTTTGCCATCAAAAAAAAGCGGCCCGCCTAGCTGCCACGCGCCAATGGTTAAGGGGGAGACCTTGATTCCTGTTTTACCTAATTCGTTGAGTTTCATTCAAAATCCTTTGTTTTCGTAACGAGAGAAACGTGAGCCGTGAAGTTATAAAATCACGTTTCACGCCTCAATCGTCATATTTTTACCAAACCGTATTAGTGGAGCCGCCATCGATTGCGATGGTTTGTCCGGTGATATAGCTGCAACGGCATCTTTGTTGAGATCCATTACAATCGGCTCAAAGCCTCTCGTTTGTAAGTTTTCGACCATTTGCTGCCCTGGATTCAGCAGCATGCAATTTAAATTCCATAGAGACTCGGAGTTCCCTACCATCTGGTACGCAGGGTCGCGGAAAATGTCCGATTGCGTTCGGTGATACGTATAGGCTGACGCGAAAATCGGTCTGCATCAATACCTGCAAAACCATTGGTGTCCCGGGTATTCCGGTCCGAAAGGCTTATTCGGCTGAGTACAAAATCAGGGATTGACGGAAACCCACCCCCATACGACATCGCCAGGCTGGCATCTTCATTGACAATATAACCGAACGGATTGTTTACCTCGTATATTGCCGACCTTATTAACCTTGAAATATGTGTTTAAAGGACCCGTGCCACGATACTCTTTCACGCGAGCCGCATTCTCGGCGCATAACTGCTCAAGAATCGCTCTATTAATGGGCTCTGAAATCACATTATAGCTCTCTGATGGGTCATTTATCAGGTCAAAAAGCTCCTCATAAACCGGCTGTTCACCGTTAATTGAGGCCACCAACATGTCTGCATACTCCTGGTCTTTTTCCTTGTCAAAATAGCGAACATATTTCCATTGATGGGTACGCACAGCTTCCATCCGCGCGTAATTCTGGATGGTCATGTTATTCTCCAGAAATACCGTCTGACGCCATGTCGGCGGCTGTCCTCAAGCCAAACGGCTGGGTAAAAGTAGTCCCTCCGGTTCCGCGTATCTCAGCGCGGACATATTTACTGAGCCCCTCCACTTCGTTTAGCGCCAGTGTCGGCCCCTGAGCGATGACTTTACCACCCGCGCTCATCCAGCTGAATGCGCCGTCATCCAGCGGCTCACCTCCACAATCGGCATGAATCGTGATCACGTTTGTTTTCTTGTCGTGATCGGTATGATGAATGACTGGAATACCTGCCGGATCGCGCTCATTCTGTGGGTGTGGGGTAACAGTGGCGAAGTAATAGGAACCGGTCTCCAATGCCTGTCTGACGGCTTGCTCTGTATGTTCGGGCAGAAGCATAATCGTCTGATTCAGGCCGATATGTAGGATTTTGTGCGAGTCGTCATTAGCCATTCCCCATATGGGCTGCTCGGGCATTAACTCAGTCAAGACAGCATCCCACAAGGCACGGTCCCTCGGATAGCGATCCCCTTGATTGACGACTTCCATGCCAATGAGTGAGTCATGCTTTTTGTAGTGAGCGACGTAGCGGTCACGCACCTCGTCAGGCACTTTACCCTCTTCCAGCTTCCAGTAGCGCCCCGGATGCGCGAGCACGGATAGACCACCACGCTCATCAATCTGAGTCAGCGATGTTTCAAGGTCTTTGGTTTCGTTCTCGAAATCCGAGAAGAGGCTGAGCGTGTGGTGATGACGGGACAGCTCGTTGCCCGGCACCGCCACCATTCCAAGGGCCTCCGGATCACGGCCGAAAGCACTCCATGGCCATGTAGCCTTGTTATGATCCGTCAGTGCAAGAATGTCATATTCATTGTCGTGATAGCGATCGATCACCTCAGCTGGCTCGACCTTGCCACCCCATTCGGTAGTATGGGTATGAAAATTACCCCGGTGTCGACCATTGTGTTCCCAGTCGACGTCCTGATAGGGATTTATGACAACTGTGACCGGGTGCTCGGGCATCGAACATCCGATAAGCCCCAGTAGCAGGGCAAGGCAGGTAAAGCGAATCGTAAGTGTAATCATAATTGGATATATTTCTATGTGGGTGGTAAATCGGGACATGTCGTTGTGGATAAAATAGGCTCTACTCAGTGGCTCTTTACTAGTGTTGCGCGGCTTCGCCGTCTCCAAGAATTTGCTCATTCGGTTAACGGAATGGTTTTCGCAAAGGTATGCGAAATCCCCTTAATCTGAAAGATCGACCTCAATCGTCTCTTGTTGGTCGGCGCCCACCGATTTCACACCTTTCAGGGTTTTGGTTGAATCTCCTTCACCGATCTTAATGGTGTAGCTGGCTTCTCGGAAAACAGGCGGACGCCAGGAATCCCCTTTGATACGTAGCGTGTATACGATTGAATCGAGGTATTCGTCGATCACCTGGATCACCGGGTCTTTCTGACCCTTGATTTTCAAGGTTGGCAGAAATGCCATTGGCTGGCGACCATAGTTATCTTCCTGCGTGATTGTGCGCGGCCAACCGGGACATTGTTTGGTGCTCTTGTTTGTCACATCAACATGACGCGGCCAACACTCCATTGTGATTTTGCGTGATACTTTGTTAAAACGAACGATACCAAATCCAGCCCCGTTGTAATTGCCATCGGTGGGGTTGTAATAGGCGTGCATGGTTACTTTGTTACCCAAGCCATCATAATACCTACCGGAGAATGGCAAGGGGTTATCCGGGTCGGGTTGAGCCGGTTGTTCCAATGGCCACCACCAGCGACCATAGTAGTTCACGATTGACGGTACACCATAGGACCAGCCGGAATCTTCCCAGGCATTGGTGCCATGATGAATGACCGTGGCCAGATGCTGGTCACCGGCAATATGAAAGCCGTAGAAGCGACGGATTTCCTCCACGGCCCTGTCGCGACCAGTTTGCGGCCAACCGTTGGAATCAAGATCTGCCAGCAGGCGGTCGTCATATTTTCCGTGGATGTGCGCTCCACCAGCGAAAATCGTCTGTGACAATAGGACTTTTACATCGGTGCCGGACCAATCCTGGCCCCACTCGTGCAGGAATTTCAGTTGACGTTTTCCGAGTAGCTGTGCTTCGGGTAAATCAACCATAGTTCGATCATAAGCTGGATCATTAATATGGTCCGGCCGTGGACCCTGTTGAGGTACCAGGCCCGCCGGGCCCGTTTTCCATTTGCGGTCTTCTATGATCGCCATTCCGATTCCGCCGACGTTTATTGATGTGTAATAAACGCCAATACCCTGCTCAATGGGTGTCGGGTCGAATGGGTCAGGCAGGTGAGAGGTTTGTGCGCGTTCCACCATCTTCACGTATGCGACTGGCATGATGTAGCCACCGTCTGCACCACCTGGCAGTTTTGATACCTTTCCACCTTCGCCCCAGATATTGCCCTGGCCGACATCATGGTCGTCAGGGATGGTAATTGTTGGGCGGTCTTTCATGATTTCGCCAAATTGCCGGCCGAACAATAACCAGGCTGCCGTATGATTCTCGTGGTCGTAACTCTGATCACCCGAAAAAAACAAAATATCGGGATCAAGGGCCTTCACATTGTCGACAATGTCCTGCCGGGGGCGACGATCCTTGTTTGAATTGCCCGTGAAGGCGGCAACTACAATCTCGGTCCTGTCGATGGGGTCACGGCGGATCAAGCCTTCGTAGACTGAACCACCCGGGTGTGACAACCGGTATGGAAAGTTGCGGGATTGGTCCCATTCTTCAACACGAAAGGTTGCTAACCAGCCGACTCCATCTGTTACTGACGTGGCAATTTTCTGCCACTGGCCATCGTCCATTATTTCAAGCTGAACTTCCCGTGACTCACTTTCCCGCAGAGGATACAGTTGTGCACTGAGTTTCAGGATTCCCTTATCTGTTGTGTACAGCGCGAATCCAATGACCTTGTCACGTGCAACATTCGGGATGACGAGCGGCCCACCGGCCTTTTCCATCGTAATAGGTTCGGGTCCTTTCGCCGTGTCGTGTGACTGGGCAAATATGGTGCAGGTCAGAAAAATGCTGATCAAAAAAGCAGCGAAGCTATGTTGTGTCCTCATATTAAGAATTATCTCGTCGTTTGTAGCATTTGAGTTTTTACCAGACTTCCAGTGCTTACCACCAGGTCACGTACAGCGCCACCAACATGATCACAACACCCAGTGCAGCCCAGTTGTAACCGGTACGAGTGGAGGTATCTACATCTTTGTAGTCGATGGCATTGGGATGCTCTTCGGAACCCTGCATCAGCGAGATGACCACACCAGTGACGATACACAGCACAAATGCCCAGCCAACCCGGTCAATAAAGGGCAGTGCCGGCCAAAACAGCTTGAAGCCAAGTGAATAGACCGCCGAACCGATGGCAATACCAAGGGCAGCGTTGGCCGTGGTACGTTTCCAGAAAATACCCATCAGGAACAAGGCGCAGACACCGGGTGTGAAGAAGCCGGTAAATTCCTGAATATACTGAAAGGCCTGGTCGAAACTGCCCAGCAACGGCTTGGCTACGATCATAGCGATGACCATGGCGGTCAAGCTGACGATTCGGCCGACCTTTACAAGGTGCTGCTCAGAGCCATTCTTGTTTACGTGGTGACGGTAGAAATCCATAGTAAAGATGGTTGAAATTGAATTCATCATTGAGGCCAGTGAAGACACAATGGCCGCGATCAGAGCTGCAAACACCAGACCAAGAAGACCGGCAGGCAGCAGACGCATGACCGTAGGGTATGCTTTATCCGGCGCTTCAAGTTCCGGTGCCAGCATGACTGCCGCCACACCGGGCAGCACCACAAAGACCGGGATCAGCATTTTTAGATAGGCCGCGAACATGATGCCTTTTTGCGCTTCTGGCACGTCCTTGGCAGCCAGCGCACGCTGAATGATGTACTGATTGAAGCCCCAGTATGAAAGATTCATGACCCAAAGGCCGCCAATCAGTACCGAGATACCCGGCAGGTATTGATAGTGTGGACTATCGCTTGAAAAAATCAGGTCGAATTTTTCCGGAGCAACGTCCATCAGAATACCGAAACCAGCCACAATTCCTTCGCCACCCGACACTTTGTTCAGGGCGATGGCTGCGATCAACAGGCCCCCCAGAACCAGCAAGGTGACCTGGATGATATCCGTTAGAGCTACCGCCTTGAGACCGCCATATATTGAATAAGCCGTTGCAAATACGCCGAGGCCGACCAGGGCCCACATCAGGTCGACTCCAGTGACCGTGGTCACTGCCTGTGCGCCGAGCCACAGAATCGAAGTCAGATTAACAAACACATAGACACCCAGCCAGAAGAAGGCCATGACCATGCGTACCCGGTGGTCGTAACGCTGTTCCAGGAATTGTGGCATGGTGTAAATTTCATGCTTCAGGAACACTGGCAACAGGTATTTACCGACGATAATTAACGTGAGAGCTGCCATCCATTCGTAAACACCAATGGCGATACCCATCACCCACGCTGAGCCGGACATACCGATAATCTGCTCGGCCGAAATATTGGCCGCGATCAGAGAGGCACCGATAGCCCACCAGGGCAAATCCCTTCCCGCCAGGAAATAATCCGTGGTGGTTTTCCCATGGCCAGGTTTCTCACGGGAAACCCATTGGGCGATAAACAGCAGAAATGCAGCGTAAATGGCAACAATGGTGTAGTCGATTGCTTCTAAGTACATGGTATTAGTCCTTGTGCTTCTATCTCACATTTAGTGTGTCTATCGCATCAGATTCCAGTATTGGTCTTCTGAAAATCTACAGTTTTTGAAAATATTTCTTAGGATATAGACTTTATACCCAAGACAGGAATGGACTTTGCGCAAAGTTAATGGATAATCTTACAATTGTAATCTTTCAATGGACTATTCATGAGGTTAAAACTTAGAGAAGGGTTTGCTGGCCAGGATATGTACGTTATTCCCCGGCCAGTCCTGGCCGAAGCTCGGCGTCACCCGCTTGTGCGATCTGCATATCCAACCGACATAGGTTGGTATCCGCATGCGAAATACCATTGGCGGAAGAGGCCAAATGGCTGCCCGGAAGATCACTTGATGCTTTGCATCGGCGGCCACGGGTATGTGGAAATTGAAGGTAAACAGGCTCACTTACAGGAAGGTCAAGCTCTCATTATCCCAAGAAATCGTCAACACTTTTACTGGGCCGAAGATGACGACCCCTGGTCCATCTACTGGATGCATTTCCTCGGTGTAAATGCAGATTATTACATCGACCAGATACCTAAGACCGGTCAGGCCTTCGCTGTAGAAAGCCAGACTCAGAAGGAAGCGGTTCGGCTATTTCGTGATTGTCTCGAAACCGTAGAAAGAGGTTATACGCTCCACAATATGATCTACGCGGCCCAAACCGCCCAGCATGTCCTTTCATTATTACTGTTCAGAAATGCAGCATTAGCCAAGCACAGCGTGGTCGACAATGACCGGGAAACCTGTGATGCAGTTATTGAATTTATGCGTACGCATCTGACAGAAGCTATTCGGCTGGATGATTTTGCCTCAGAGGTTGGATTGTCGGTGAGTCGTTTGTCGCAAATATTCAAACAACAGACCCACTATTCACCCAAGTCGTATCTTAGCAACATGAGAATACGCACTGCCTGCAGATTACTGGATTTCACCGATAAATCCGTCAAGGCAGTGGCGATAGAAACGGGTTTCAAAGACCCTTACTACTTTTCCCGGGTTTTCAAGAAGGTGATGGGTATCTCGCCCGATAAGTACAGGCGGATTGTGAAAGCGTGAATGCTGGAATATCATCGTGTGATACTCAGCATTCTGATGAGCAGCAAACAGATTCTCCGACCGTGTCGCGTGTCAACATCAATAGTGGTTGGAAATTCACAAAAATCTCACCCACAGACAACGACGGCAGTTTTCATGCGGTGGGCTTCATGACGACAATTTCAATACACCGGCATCGGGCCGGCTGTAATTCGGCTGAGTGGAACTTCAGGTAAGGTTCGTCTTTCCATCAGTGATCGTCAGCTTGTTACCGAGTTTACTTTGGCTGTCACACAGCCCGATCTTTTACCGTAGGGAGTTTTGACCATTATGAGCAAGTGAATACTGATTTTTGCAATATTCGTATGTCTGTCGGCCTTTGCTGAGACACAGTCACAGACTCCTGATGACGTAGTGCAGGTCGTTCTGCTGGCCAAAATGTAATCACCTTCTTTTCTGGTTGCCGTTCGAACCTTTGTGATAGTCAAGCCGGTATCGAAGCTTTTGACGCCATTCGTACTGCTTCGTGCCGATGCCGTAAAAAGCAACACACTGCTCGTGATGCTGAGTATCAGTAAGATGGATTTCATGATTTCGGTTCCATAATGAATGTCGTCTCAATGGACTGGTTTGAATGCAAGGGCGGTGCACCTCTCAAAAGTGTAATCTGGTCTATCAACGGCTTCGCATTGTTAGTTTGAGAATCCTTTATTTTTTTCTGTTTTAATATTTCCTGAATCTTCTGATTTTTTTATTCTCAAAGCTTGTTTGAATCCAATGGCCCTGTTGTTTTCTATCCTGACTTCATCGGAATAATTCAGGTTGATAGCAGGATGGTCTGTGCTGATGGGATAGTCTTCGCTGCGCTCTATGGTGTTTCCTGAAATGTTCAGCCCCTGAACCGAGCGTGAGAACACCATGTGCCCATTGAAGCTTATTAATTTGTTATTCACAAAATTGATATTACGGTGATATTGACCTTCACCCATACGCTGTTCAGGGGTGAACATGGGAGAAGCATAGAGCGGGTAGACTGCACCTCCACCAAATCCACTGTTAACAAAAGTATTATTCTTAATGGTGACGTCCTGCACCGCACCGGATTCGTACCAGAATTTGTTGTCACCCTCGATCAAAATGCCATGCATCTGCGAATTGAAATAGTTGTTTTCAATTACAACCTTACCTTTGGTTGTAATCAGGGCGCTCCGCGCCCGGTTTTCACGAATCTTGTTGTTTCTCATTAACACGTCGGGGTTCCAGGTCAGGTTCTCCATCGACATCGGTACTTCCGGCATCTCCGCTGGCGTGTCTTCCAGCGTTAGCACAAAACGCTTTTCGTTCAACCTCTTCATGTCTTTAATTTTTGTTTCAAAAAATGGCAAAACTGTTTCACGCGATAGTATGGCTATCCGGTCACCGGGCTCTGCGAAAATTAACCCCATTTGTTGGAAATGACTGATAGAACAAATGAACTGGTTGTTACCGAGATACTCATCAACATTGACATAGGCGCCATGAACATTGATGCCATCGTCGAGCATATGCTCCAAGGTGGAATTTTCAAGTGTGATTGTGCCTCTGCAACCGATAAAGTGAGTTGCGTCAGCACGCGTAGCAACCATACGGCCTTCGCCAGACGTCACCTTGAATCGATTCAAATGAATATTTTCGGTCCGCTCAACGATTAGTGCCATCCCCCCCGCGTCATAAACGGTGACATCCTCAATTTTGAGGTCCTTCGAATTTGTTACATGAATGGCAGGAACCAGCCGACTGGTTGGGTGAACTCCGTAAACAACCAAAACGCTGCCTACCGGTGGTGGTGAGCCCTTACCAAAGCTCTCAAATTTTATTAGGTTTTCCCCAACGCTTGTCACTTTTGAGCTTGCCCCATTCACTTTGTATAAGGACGTGTTGAAGATCGGAGATCGTGTTTCAGGATCAAAAACTATGTTAGACCCGATTGGATCCTGTTGATTAAATCGATCGAAGAGAATCGAACCAGACTTAATGCTGTATGGATACAGCTCAGGATCAATTTCTACTACAAAGCTCTTTTCCTGTTCATTTCGTTCAACAACAGTCAGCTCAGCGTGAAAAGGACGAATCCAGTCGATGGAGAAGTTCTTGAGCGTTGCACCATTAACACTTTCGATCGTAAACGGCACTAAACGGCCATGAAACATGAACACCGAACCGCCACCATCGATGGTGATGTTTTTGGAATTGAACAACGGAAATGCCATACGCTTGAGGCCATTGTCATGATTGGCTACGTAGCGGTACGTGGCTTGCGCATTTTCCGGGTAGAAGTCGTACTGAGCTTTTGGAAAAACGAGAGTGATACCTTCTTCATTCTTCACACTCTCAATTAGTTGGTTCAGCTTAAAGCTGGCATCTTCGCCGGGTACTACGCCATGGTCAGAAACATCGATAACGCGGGCGTGTGCGACCTG
>Ga0316187_10004962_pt1 | contig 11535 bp, 11 predicted proteins | sample CroRivburrow1_MG_FD_204927 | JGI IMG/M metagenome (GOLD analysis project Ga0316187, IMG submission 204927) | Coastal sediment microbial communities from Maine, United States - Cross River worm burrow 1 | ecosystem: Environmental > Aquatic > Marine > Coastal > Sediment | place: USA: Maine...
GCCCTCGTAGACCTCACGTTCCATGGCCACGGCCAGGGGGCCAAACAGGCGGTCCTCCTGGTGGTGCTGCCAAGGCTTGCCGTCCCACTCGAACTCGGGACGCTGCGAGCGGACCCGGCCCGGTCCGACCTTGATGGTCGAGTAGCCGTCGGCCACGTTGGTGACGATCTTGATGGCCGACCACAGCCCCGTGTAACGGGACATTTCATAGCCCCAGCGTCCGTAGTCGGCCACTTCCTGAACCGAACCGGGGTAGAAGATCGGGGTTTCAAAGTGCAGCAGCACGAACTCTGATTCGGCGGTCAGGGTTGAGGACTTCGAGGCCGGATCGTCGCCAGCCACCAGCAACACCCCACCCTTGGGGTCAACCCCGCAGACATTGGCGTGGCGGATGGCGTCACCCGAGCGGTCAACGCCGGGGGCCTTGCCGTACCACATGCCGAGCACGCCGTCGTAGGTGCCCTGCCAGTTGTGGTTGGCCAGCTGTGACCCCCAGACCGCGGTGGCACCGAGGTCTTCATTCAGCCCGGGGATGAAGGTGATGTTGTTGGCCTTCAACTCCTCGGCATTGGTGGTCATCAGGGCGTCGATGCCGCCCAGGGGCGAACCCCGGTAGCCACTGACCATGGCGGCGTTGTTGAGGCCATCACGCTTGTCGGCGCGGAGTTGGTCGAGCAGCACCCGCAAAAGGGCCTGCACCCCCGACATGGCAACGTCGCCCTGCTGCAAACCAAAACGATCTTCGAGTTCGAATTCTGCTAGTGACACCGATCTCACCTTCCGAGCTACGTCGATGGGCCCGCCCCCGCGGGTCACCGGCTTAGTTCAGCACGTTACGGCTCACAGCGGCGAAACGGGACCCCCCAAACGCAACCGACGATCAGCGGCAGATCCGAACGAGCGGACCCCTCGAACGGTGCGCTACGGTGCCGATCGATGAGCCAAGAGACTGATGAACCCTTCGTTCCCCACCCGGTCGAGCTGACTGACGACCTGCGAGCCAAGCTCAACGGTGTGGCCACCGCCACCCTGACCGGTCAGCTCCAGTCCCGAGGAATACGCAACGTCTTCCTGGCAGGGCTGAAGCCGACCAGACCAGAGCTGCGCATGCTGGGCTACGCCCTGACCCTGCGCTACGTTCCGCTGCGCGAAGACCTCCGCGGCGAACTGTCAGGCGGGATCAACCCCCAACGGGCCGCATCGGAGTACATCGGGCCCGACGAGATCATCATCATGGAGGCCCGCGGCGTGCCCGACGCTGGCACCATCGGCGACATCTTCGCCCTCCGGGCCCAGCGGCGGGGGGCGGCCGGTGTCATCACCGACGGAGCCCTACGGGACACCCCGGCCATCCAGGAGATGGAATTCCCCGTCTACCACCAGTCGTCGCACGCCTCCACCTGGGGCCGCCACCACATGCCCCTGGCCTGCAACATCCCCATCGCCTGCGCCGGGGTCACGGTCATGCCGGGCGACATTCTGGTCGGTGATGGGGAAGGTGTAGTGGTGATTCCCCCCTCGATCGTCCAAGAAGTGGCCGACGATGCAGCAGCCCAGGAACTGCGCGAAGAGTTCGCACTGGAGCGGGTTGATGCCGGTGAAAGCACCATCGGCCTGTTCCCGCTCAGCAAGGACCGACGGCCCGAGTTCGAGGCCTGGCTCGCCGCCAAGAACGACTGACCAAGGAGCACCTGCAGACATGACTCGCCGTTCGATCGAGACCGAATCCTTCGCTCATCAGAACCCCATTCCCGTCGCCACCCGCATCGGGCCACTACTTACTTCAGGCATCATTCCCGCCCTCAACCCGGGAACCCGTGATCTGCCCGAATCGCTGGAGGAGCAGGTGTCGAACCTGTTCATCCATATCGGCAACGCTCTGAGCGGGGCCGGGGCCGGTTGGGAACACGTGGCCAAGATCACCTTCTTCGCCAACGACCCCGAGGCCAGGGCCAAGATCAACCCCTCGTGGTTGGAGAAGTTCCCCGACTCCGATTCCCGCCCCAGCCGCCACACCCAGATCACACCAGACAGAGGGCGGCCCCGCATCAGTTGCGACTTCGTCGCCTACATCGAGGACTGACCCGGCACTGACTGACCCTGCCAGACCAAGCCGGCTAGCCTGGCCCGGCCCTGCCTCGGTCGAACCGGGGTCTGGCCCGGTGGCGGCTCCTGACAGCAACAGAGCCACCGGGCTAAGGTCGCCAGATGGGCCCCACAAGCGTCAACGTCGGTGATCTCATCGAATTCGCCGACAAACGCCGTGTGCGCAAAAAGCTGATATCCGAGGCCCTGCTGGAGGCCGAACTGGTTTGTTACGAACCAGGCCAGGACACCAGGGAACACTTCCACCAGACCCAGGAAGAGATCTACTACATCGTTGAGGGTAGCGGGACCATCACCATTGGTAACGAGGCCATACCGGTGACCAAGGGCGACATGGTCTTCAGCCCGGCCGACACCCCACATTCCATCGCCACCGGCGACGAACCTATGGTGATGTTCTTCGTCAAGGGTCCAGGCCGTGCGGCGGCCGCCAACGGAACCGACGGGGCCTGATCATGGCTGAGATCGTTCTTGCCCTGGCCGCCAGCCACGCCCCAGGATTGGCCGGACTGTACGAAGGCGCACCGGAGCAGACCAAGGCCGACGTCGACAAGATGTACGGGGCGATGGCGGCCGAGATCGCAGCGGCCAACCTCGACGTGTTGATCCTGTTCGGCAACGATCACCTGGCCAACTCCAAGGTGTTGGAATACCCCGACTTCCTTGTTGGCATGGCCGAGGAGCACAGCGGCCCCTACGAGTGGTTCAAACCCTGGCTGGGGTGCCGCGACTACACCCTGCCCGGCCGCCCCGACGTGGCCGAAGCCATGATCTCGGGCATGGCCCGCCGGGGCATCAAGTTCTTTGGCCGGCGCCAGAACCTGCGTTTCGACGACAATCTGTCGATCCCGACGGTGTTGTGCGACCTCGACACCAACCAGGTTCCGGTTGTCCCCGTGCTCCAGAATTGCACCGTCCCCCCTATCCCCGATCAGCGGGAGTGTTACACCGTCGGCCAGGCATTGGGCGACATCATCGCCAAGGATCTGCCCGCGGGGATGCGGGTTGGTCTGTTCGGGTCGGGTGGGCTGTCTCACGAGCCTGGGGGCAAGCGGTATTTTTACATCGATGAGGAGTTCGATCAGTGGTTCCTGGGGATGCTGGAGCACGGCGACCACCAGAAACTGCTCGACGAGGTGACGCCCCAACGCATGGAACAATCGGGTGAAGGCGGTACAGCAGAACTGTTCGCCTGGTTCATACTGCTGGGCGCCATCGGCGACCGGCCGGTCAGTCGCCTCGGTTACACCGCCTACGACAACTTCAAGTGCGGGGTCGGCGCCGTGCGCTGGGACATGGGAGCCGGGGCCTAATGGGTTTGGACCGATTCGACCCCAACCTCGTAACCCATGAGCTGATCCAGGATCTCAAGTGGGATGCCGCTCTCCGTAAGCGGTTCGAAGCCGACCAGACCTCGGTACTCGACCTCTACCCGCTGCGCCCCGAGGAGCGAACCGCCATCGACGATGGCGATTTTCGTGCTCTCTACGACATGGGCCTTCACCCCTACCTCGGCGGGCAACTGGCCCGGCTCATGTACGGCAACGCCGCCGGACCCGACGCCACCCGGGCCGTCAACCGGCTGGTGGCGTCCCTCACCGGTGAGGACCGCCCCGACGACCGAACCACCACCTGAGTGCGCGCGCCGAGGACAAGACCGACTCGACGGGCCGCAGCAATGACCGTGCACGCACCCATTGCCGTGCTGGGCCAATGAGGGGGCAGGGCCAGTGACCGTGCACCGGTTGGCGGCCGATGAGACGACCGTCAGGGTCGGGGTGATCGATGCCGCCCACCCTGCAGTGTTGAGCATCGACGACGGCGACGAGGTGGTGCTCGAGACCTGGAGTCACTGGGCCGGTGCGGTCGTGCCCGGAACCACCCTCGACGAAGTGTTGGCCCTCCGGGAGCAGTACCCGACGGGCCCCCATTCCATGACCGGTCCGATTGAGATCATGGGCGCCACCCAGGGCGACGTGCTGCGGGTCGAGATACTGGAGTTGGTCCCCGGGCCGTGGGGTTTCAATCTGGCCCTGCCCGCGCCGTTGGGGCGGGGGGTGCTGGCGGCGCAGTTCCCCGCAGGCTCGCTGCGCCACCTGGCACTCGACCGGGAATCGATGACCACCGAACTCCTGGCCGGTATCGACCTACCGTTGACTCCGTTCCTCGGGATCATGGGCGTCACTCCGCCCAACGACGGTGCGCACTCCTCGGTTCCCCCGGGACCCTTTGGCGGCAACCTCGATCTCAAGGACCTCGTTGTCGGCTCGTCGCTGTTCCTGCCCGTCTTTCGGCCCGGGGCCGGGTTCTACTGCGGCGATGGTCACGCCGCCCAGGGTGATGGCGAGGTCAATCAGACAGCCGTTGAGACGTCCATGGAGCGGGCCCGGCTGCGTTTCGGGGTGATCGATCAGTATCGCCAGACCGGGTTGGCCGCCTCCCCGTGGGCCGAGACCCCCACGCACCTCGTCACCATCGGACTCGACGAGGATCTCGACCTCGCCGTTCACCATGCGGTGCGCGACCTCGTGACCCAGCTGACTGGGCGATTCTCGCTGGCCGCCGACGATGCCTACACACTGGCCTCGCTGATGGCCGATGTCGAGGTCACCCAGGCCGTCAACCGGGTAAAGGGCGCCCACGCCCGCCTTCCGTGGACCGCCATCGGCCGCACAGGCCCACCGGCAACCCCGGCCTGAACAGCGAGAAGCGAGGGCTCAGAGTCGGGACCGTAGCCAGGCAACGGATTGGGCCATGGCCTGACGGCTGGGCTCGGCCTTGTCGGTCCAGCTGAAGAAACCATGGCTCGTTCCGGCATAGCGCACAGCGGCCGCCTCAACCCCGGCGGCAGCCAGGGTGTTGGCGTAGATTTCGCCCTCGTCGCGGAGTGGATCGAGTTCGGCGGTGACGACCAGGGCCGGTGGCAGGCCGTGATGGTCGGCGGCGTGCAGCGGCGACAGCCGCCAATCCTTCGCCGGGGCGTCTCCCTGGTAGTGCTGGTAGAACCAGGCCATCTCGGCTCGTGACAGGAACGGCCCATGCTCGTTCTCGATGTGGGACGCCGCACTCATGGTGGCGTCGACCGCGGGGTAGATCAACAGCTGGGCCCGTAGGGCAGGACCCCCGGCCTTGGCCGCCAAGTCTCGACGAGCAAGGGCGACGGCGGTGGCCAGATTGGCCCCGGCCGAATCGCCGGCCACCCCTAACCGTTGGGCGTCAACTCCGAACTCCGCACCATCACCGAGCAGGGCGGTGGTCACCGACAGCGCATCATCAAACGCAGCGGGGAAGCGGTGCTCGGGAGCGAGGCGATAGTCGGCACTGAGCACCACCGCCCCCGAACCGGCGGCCAACTCCCGACATTGGCGATCGTGGGTCTCGATACTGCCGAGCACCCAGCCTCCACCGTGGAAGAACACCAGGCCTTGCCCTTCGGTGTCCACCGGTCCGTATCGACGGACGGGCACACCGTCCACCAGCAGGTCATCGACCTGGGCCATATCGGGTCCTGGCGGTCGCATGGCGGCGCTCATGGCGTGCGCCGTCCGAGCCTCTTTGACGCTCAGGTCCATCAGGCGACCGGCCGGACGGGCAGCCAGGATGGCGGCAACGTCGGGATGAACGACCGGCCGCCCCCTGGACCCGGATGGCGGTTGTGACCCTGTGGCCATGGTGGGAACGGGTCGACTCAGCCTCGGCCTGCGGCTGCCTCGTCGGCCCGGTTACGGCCGGTGAGTCGGATGATCTCCTCGTGCAGCTCGAACCAGACGGTGTGGTAGCTCTCCCGCATGGGATTGGCCATCATGGCCATGTCGCCACCGCGAACGGCGTCGAGGGCCCACTGCAGCCGTTCGGTGTAGCCGACCAGCCTCGGAACCTCCACCCCGACCGCAGCAACGATCTCGACGATGTTGGTGTGCACCTCCTGATCGAGGGCATTCAGGACCGAGGCGTCGTAGTCGGCGTCGTCGTGGTCGTTCAAAGCCTGTTCCCCATCGACCTCTCGCATCTGCCAGCTGGTGATGACCTCCTTGAACCGGTGGTTCAAGGTATTGAAACGCTCGAAGTGGGGTTCGATGACCGATCCGGCCGTTGCCGCCTCAGTGGCGTAAAGATCGTTTACGGCGGTGGTCCCCTCCGGGGTGAGCAGATAGCGGTCACCGGGGCCGGTCTTGAGTCGGCCCTCTGCCGTCAACTGGTCGAGTAGAGCGGTCACCGGTTCGGTCTCGGCGGCGAGGGTGTCGGCAACGCCCTGGGCGGTAGCCATTCCTTTGAGGGCCATGGCCCGAAGGCAGTCCTCCGCGCTGACCTCAGCCGCAGTGGCACTGAAATGGTGTTCGGTCTCGGCCGTTTCGCCTTGGGCCGCATGGTCGCGCCAGGCCCGCAGTACCGCCACCTCGGGCATCTCGGACCCACCTCCAGGACGATCTCCGACCAGCACCCGACCCTGATCACCGTCGACGGTGATGGTCTCGCCCTGCGCCACCCGCACATCGCCGGCAACGATGGCTCCTGGCTCCAGACGAAGGTCGCCGGCGCCAACGACCGCAGGCAGCCCCCACGATCGAGCAACCACCGCAGCGTGGGACACCATGCCGCCCAAGGTGGTCACCAGACCTCGGGCCTCGACCATGCCGTGCACATCGGCCGGTGAGGTCTCGGAGCGAACCAGGATCACGGCCTCGCCGTTGGTGGCCCGCTCCAGTGCGTCGTCGGGATCAAGACAAACGGCGCCAACGGCCCGACCCGGTGAAGCGGCCAGCCCGGTCACCAGAACCACGGCATCGGCATCGTCGTTTTCGGCCGCATCGGCCGCCGTCGGTGGATCGTCCAGCAGGGAGGCCACCCGCTGCACGGCGCCTGCCTGGTCGAGTGGGAAGTCGGGATCGCCCGCCATCTCCACCGCGAGGCGCAGTGCGGCCTGGGGGGAGCGTTTCCCGACCCGACTCTGCAACAGCCACAGGGTGCCTTCCTCAACGGTGAACTCGATGTCGACCATGTCGGTCAATTCGTGCTCGAGTACCGTTGCCATCTCCCCCAGCTGGGTCGCGAGGTCGGGCCAGGTGTTGGCCATGTCGGTGATGGGGCGGGTGGCGTGGGTACCGGCCACGACGTCCTCGCCCTGACCACCGACCAGGAAATCGCCGATCATCTCCGAAGTACCGGTCGCCGGGTCGCGGGTGAAGAGCACGCCGGTACCCGACTGCGAACCGAGGTTGCCGAAGACCATGGCCTGCACATTGGCGGCCGTGCCGAGATCGGCCGAGAGACCTTCCCGTTGGCGGTAGGTCACGGCCCGAGGCAGCTCCCATGAGGTGAACACGGCCTTGGTTGCCTCCCGGATCTGATCACGCGGGTTGTCGGGAACCACATGACCTGCCTCCGCCAGACGCGCTCGCAGGGCAACGGCGACATGGCGGTACTCCTCGGCCGACAGCGACCCGGTCGAACGCCCCGCGGTCAGATCGGTCATCAAAGCCTGGACCTGCTCGGTTGCCACGCCCCCAACGATCGTGGTGTAGCTCTCGATGAACCGGCGGTAGGTATCCCACCCGAAGTGTTCGTCGTTCCCCCATCGACCGAGGGCCACGGCAACCTCGGCACTCATCCCCACGTTGAGCACGGTGTCCATCATGCCCGGCATCGACACCGGGGCCCCGGAGCGCACGCTGACGAGCAGTGGCTGCTCGATCGAACCGAGGCGGCGACCCATGACCGCCTCCAGGTCGTCAACGGCCCGGTCCACGGCGTGGTCGAGTTCGTCGAACCAGCCTGACTCCAGCACCCGATGACAAACGCTGGTGGGGATGGTGAAGCCGGGTGGAACCGGGAGACCCAACGCCCGCATCCGTACCAATCCCGCCCCTTTGCCCCCGAGCAGCATCGACCACTCGGTTTCGGCGACCGGCGGTGGGGTGTCGAAGGAGTAGACCAGCGCCGGTGACTGGCCTGCAGCAAGAACAGGAGAAGAATTGGACATGTGGCCCCGATCGGTAGCGTGGGTTCGTATTGCGGCCGGCTTCACCGCCTGACTAAGTGATACTGCCGGGCTGGCGCCGACGCCAGCCCTACCACCCCTCTTGGCATCGCCACCACCTGCGGGGCACTATGGTGTCACCGTTTCTACAATCACCAACCGGCCCGCCAACCGTTGAGGTACCGGTCATGTCAACCAACGACCCGCCATCGATGACCACCCACCGGGCTGACGACAACGCATTGCCCGCCGGTGGACTCAACGCCCGATGGCCGCGCCATGAGGTGAACGTCTCCGCCTACGTGCAGATGGCGTTTCCCGATGATGTCGAGTTGACCGGAAACATCGGCGAGGAGATGTTCCTGGCCCACAGTCACGGAACGAGGTGGGGCATCAAGGTAAGCGGCGGCGTGGGACCCCACGCGCTCGAACTCCAGGTCGGCATACGACCGCTACGCCCGTTGAAGGTCAAGGGTGAGGTGCTGGGCCAGCCCATCTCGGGCCTGCTCAAGGTCACCGCCACCGCCCTCAGTTTCGAAGGCATGGCGGGACAGGAGGCGGTGCACTACGGATTCAATGCCCGCGGCTCATCTCACAACCGGGGCGCCGACCTAGGGATGGAGGTCCTGTATCAGGCCGCCTACTCCCAGGTCATTGGCGAGGTACGTCGTATAGCCGACGCCGCCATGGTCGCTCTGCTGCTGCCGGTTGCGCTGCGGAAGTGGGAAGCAGCATACAGTTGAGCACATGCGCTCAGTTTCAGAAACGGTAAGCCTCGATACCCAAGGTGAGATAGCCGTTGTCATCGTCGACAATCCGCCCGTCAACGCCCTCAGCCATCACGTCCGTAGCGGCCTGCTCGAGGCCTTCAACGACGCCAGGGCCGACGACGAGATCACGGCCATCGTGCTGGTGACCAGGGGACGAACCTTCATCGCAGGCGCCGACATCACCGAGTTTGGCCAGGCCCCCCGGGGCGCCGCCCTCCCCGATGTGCAGAACGCCATGGAGTCCAGCCCCAAGCCGGTCGTGGCCGCCATTCACGGCACGGCACTGGGCGGAGGCCTGGAGGTGGCCATGGCTGCCCATTTCCGGGTGGCGGTTCAAACCACCAGGTTCGGCCTGCCCGAGGTGAAGCTCGGGTTGCTCCCGGGGGCGGGTGGAACCCAGCGACTGCCACGCGTCGTCGGAGCGGCCAAGGCGCTCGAAATGATGACCAGCGGCAACCCGATCGGGGCCGACGAAGCACTCAGCGTGGGCCTCATCGACGAGATCACCGACGGAGGGCCCGACGAATTGGAAGTAGCGGCGGTGGCCTTCGCCCGCCGGGCCGTAGCCGAGAACCTGTCGTTCACCCCCCTGCGTGATCGCGAGGAGGCGCTGGCCGACGCCAAGGACAACCCGGAACTCTTCGCCCAGTTCCGAAAGAGCATCGCCCGCAAGACCCGGGGCTTTGAGGCCCCCGAAGCCATCGTGCAGACCGTCGAGGCCGCGGTGAACCTCGATTTCGAAGCCGGGTTGGCCAAGGAACAGGAACTGTTCCGGGGTCTGATGAAGGGCACCCAGTCTGCGGCCCAGCAGTACTACTTCTTCGCCGAGCGCCAAGCGGCCAAGGTGCCCGGCCTGGCCAAGGACACCGTCGTCGGCGACATCACCTCGTGCGGGGTGCTCGGGGCGGGCACCATGGGCGGCGGCATTGCCATGAACTTCGCCAACGTCGGTATCCCCGTCACCATCGTTGAGCGCGAGCAGGGCGCCCTCGATCGGGGTCTGGCCGTGATCCGGGGCAACTACGAGCGCTCGGCCTCGCGGGGCAGCATCGCCCCCGACCAGGTCGAGGCCCGCATGGCCCTCATTACCCCCTCGCTCGACCGGGCCGACTTCGCCTCCTGCGACATGGTCATCGAGGCCGTCTACGAGGACCTCGACCTCAAGAAGTCGATCTTCGAGGACCTCGACAAGATCGCCAAGCCCGACGCGGTACTGGCAACCAACACCTCGGCCCTCGACGTCAACCAGATCGCGGCGGCCACGTCGCGTCCCGAGAGCGTCATCGGCACCCACTTCTTCTCCCCAGCCAACGTCATGAAGTTGTTGGAGGTCGTCCGGGGTGACAAGACCTCCGACGAGGTCATCGCCACCACCATGGCCCTGGCCAAACGCATCAACAAGATCGCCGCCCTGGTCGGCGTGTGCCACGGTTTTGTCGGCAACCGCATGCTGTTCATGCGTGGGGTCGAAGCCGAGAAGATGCTGCTCGAAGGAGCAACCCCGGCCCAGATCGATCGGGTCATTTTCGACTTTGGCTTTCCCATGGGTCCGTTCGCCATGAGCGACTTGGCCGGTCTCGACATCGGTTGGAAGGAAGAGACGTCCTCCAGTTCGACGGTTCGTGAGCTGCTGTGCGAGAGCGGACGCCGAGGCCAAAAGAACGGCCGCGGCTACTATACCTACGATCCCGATACGAGGGCATCCACTCCCGACGCCGAGGTCGAGGACATGATCCGGACCTTCGCTCAGTCCAAAGGCATCGAGCAGCGCGAGATCAGCGACGAGGAGATCCTGGAACGCTCACTGCTCCCCATGGTCAACGAGGGAGCGAAGATCCTCGACGAGGGCATTGCCATTCGGGCCTCGGACATCGACGTAGTGTGGGTCAACGGTTACGGCTGGCCCGTCTACCGGGGCGGCCCCATGTTCTGGGCCGACACCCTGGGCCTGAGCGATGTCGTGGCCAAGATCGACGACTACGGTCGGCGGCTCGGCGGCGAGCACTGGAACCCCTCGCCCCGCCTGGCCAAGCTGGCCGCCGCTGGTGAGAGCCTGCACACATCGACCTCGGCCTGATGACCTCGATCCCCACCGGGATCACACCCACCAGGTTCGGTCCGACCGCGGAGGCTCCCGCCTCCCCGGTCGGTCGCGCCGGCAGTCACCCCATGCAGAAACCGCAGGGGTGACCGCCTCAGCCGAGGTCGACCCTCGCGACACCAAGGTCTCCAGTCGGGCGCGACGGGCGCTGGCGGTGGGGGCCGGTGGGTATGTGCTGTTCGGCTTCAACTCAACGGCAACGAACCTGGCCTTTGGTCAAATCGCCGAGACCTTCAACAACGTCTCGGAATCGACCGTGTCGTGGATCGCCTCGGGCTACTTCATCGCCTCGGCCGCCTTCCTCCCCTTGGGGGGAAGGTTGGCCGACCGGCTCGGGCGACGACGTATCTTCAATATTGGCCTCATGGGTTTCGCCCTGTCGGCGTTGTTGTCGGCCGCGGCCCCCAACGTGTGGATCCTCATCGCCGCCCGGGTGGCCCAGGCAGTGGCCGGCGCGTTGGTCATCCCGGCGTCGCTGTCGATGGCCTTACCGGAGTTCCCCGCCGCCCGGCGTCCCTCGGCCGTTGCCACCTGGGCGGCCGCCGGGCCCCTGTCGGCCTCCATCGCCCCCAGCGCGGCGG
>Ga0316187_10004963_pt1 | contig 11533 bp, 10 predicted proteins | sample CroRivburrow1_MG_FD_204927 | JGI IMG/M metagenome (GOLD analysis project Ga0316187, IMG submission 204927) | Coastal sediment microbial communities from Maine, United States - Cross River worm burrow 1 | ecosystem: Environmental > Aquatic > Marine > Coastal > Sediment | place: USA: Maine...
TCTTGCTCCATCGTGAGCCACTCACTGTGCCCTAGGTGCTTGCCGACCGAGTCTTTGAGGTCGTGAGGGGACTCGAACACTACTGCTGTCATTTGTTGCTCCGACGCGAATACTAGCTTCTCCCAGTGCCAGTGCCAGTGCCAGTGCCAGTGCCAGTGCCAGTGTCAGTGTCAGTGTCAGTGTCAGTGTCAGTGTCAGTGTCAGTGTCAGTGTCAGTGTCAGTGTCAGTGTCAGCGCCAGTGTCAGCGCCAGTGTCAGCGCCAGTGTCAGCGCCAGTTCCAGTGGCAGCGTCAGCGCCGATAGAAGGGGTCTGACCCCTTTTAGGGTCGGGGGACGTCTATTGCCGTCCGCGCTGCGCTCATGTCGGTCACGCCTCCCGACATGATGAAGGCCATGAACTCTGCGCCGTCGGCGTCTAGCGGGTGGACGCGATTCCTCGGCACGACGATGAGATTGCCCGCGAAGTTGTACGACTCCGGCAAGTACACCGAGACATGACCCGCGAGTTGAGGGTCGTCGAAGCGCTCGCTCGTGAGGAAGCCGAGTACCTTGAGGCCGTGCTGGTTCATTTCGACTGCGACGGGCTTGTCGAACTTCCGCTTCTGTCCGACGAACGCACCGAGCAAATCCCTCAGTGAGTTGTAGAGAATCCGGATCAGCGGCACGCGCTGCAGGCCCGCTTCCAACCACGACACGAGCTTGTTCCCCACCACGTTGCCGGTGAGGTAACCGATGAGGGTGATCCCAGCTGCGGCGATCAGGATGCCGAGCCCCGGAACTCGCGTCTCGAGCCAGCGATCGAGCGTCGTGACCGTGTACCACACGATCCAACTAGTGATGGCGACCGGTGCAAGGACCAACAGCCCCTGCGCGAAGCTTCTCGTCAGCGTTCTCATGCAATTCTCCTATCACCAGGTTGCACCCTGCGCATTTGCAGACAGAACGCGCGGGGTGCCGGCCCTCTTCGCACCTTGGCATCGCCTCACGCCCGGGATTCGCCACATGTTGGTGGGGACCCTTTTCTTCAGCGTGATGAGCGTATTTGCGAAGCTTGCGGGCGAGCGGCTGCCGACGATGGAGCTCGTGCTCGCCCGCGTGGTCGTCACCCTCATCATGAGCTGGTGGGTGATCAAGCGCATTGGCATTTACCCCTGGGGCAACAACAAGAAGCTCCTCCTGATGCGCGGGTTTGCCGGCTTCATGGGGCTCAGTTGCTACTTCTACGCGATCGCGCATCTCCCGCTTGCCGACGCGACGGTCATTCAGTTTTGCAACCCGATGCTCGCCGCACTGATCGCGGTGTTTGCGCTCAAGGAGCAGCTGCGCATGGTCGACGTGATCGCGACGGTATGCAGCATGGTTGGGGTCGTTCTCGTTGCGCAGCCCACCTTCCTCTTTGCTAGAGGCACACCGCTCGACCAGGTCGCGGTCGCAATCGGCGTGGTCGGTGCGATCTTCTCGGCGATTGCCTACGTCGTCATTCGTCGTCTCGGTTCCACCGAGCACCACATGGTGGTCGTCTTCTATTTCCCGCTGGTCACCGGCCCCGCGACTTTGCCGATCTTGGCAGTCGAAGGTCTGGTCCTCCCGCAAGGTTTCGAGTGGCTGCTTTTACTGGGCATCGGAGTCGCCGCGCAGCTCGGCCAAATTCAGATCACCCAGGGCTTCAAGCTCGAAACCGCAGGCCGCGCGTCGTCGGTCACGTACCTCCAGATCATTCTCGCCTATACCTGGGGCGTCCTTCTCTTCGGTGAGTACCCCAACGCGATCAGCATCCTCGGCGCGTTCCTCGTCGTGGTCGGCGTGTTCAGCGTGACCCGGCGCGCTCACTCTTGAAACAACGGATCGAACAATCCAGGCTCGACGCCGAGCGCGCCCAGATTCTCCGCGCCCTCGACGTTGCTAATGAAGGTCATCATGCGGCCCCAACCTTCATGCTGAGTCGAGACCTTCGCGCCCGTGTTTAGCTCGATCCACCCGTCCCACGTGGTTTCAATGCCGCCGATGGGGATGATCTGGACCCACATGCGCCAGCTAGCGGGCATTCCATCGGGACCCGGAATCCAAAGATACGCGTCGCCGGGAGTCACCCCGCCGGAAGTGTAGCTGATCAGGAGCGCGTCACGGCCGTCATCCAACTTCACGAGCGAACGTTCGACGCCGGGGTCGAAGAACTTCACGACAGGGTTGAGCCAGAAGGAGTCGTTGATCCAGTACGCGTACGCTGCGCGCAGCGCTTCCTCGGCGTCGGCTCCCGTTTGCTCGACGCCACCGCTCCAGGCGCGGCCGGTTTGATCTGCGGTGCGGAAGAGGGCGCGCGAGTCGCCCCATTTAAGTTCAACCAAGTCGTGATCCCGGTCCCAAACGTAATGGTGCCGCTCGAAGAACGACCAGCGAACGGCGCCCGTCCGGTCCCAGGCGTCCTTTCGAACCGCGGCCTCCATCGAATGCGCGAGCGCATCGGCCTCGGGCCCGGGCTGGCCTTCGGGGCGCGGGTCGTTCAGCGAGTAGCCCACTGCAACGAGGGCCACGAGCCCCAGGATGAGGATTGCCGCCAGGATCTTGAACGCGCGCATCATCGGAGTGTGCCGAGCCTACACTGTGCAGAGGGGCGGCAAAAGCGCTATGAGTCTCCCTATGGGTCACTCGGACGGACAACACGGCGGCGCGCCAGCCGGTTCACCAACGATCGATACGCGCGAGCGGGGCGCTCCCAAGGACGGGGAGCCGCAGCTCATGGATCGCCGACTGTTCATGCAATTGCTGGTTTTTCAGGTTCCCACCGGGGCTTCGGTTGCTGCCAATCAGGAGGCCCTGCTCTCCGCGCTGAAGCAAGCCGATATTCCCGCGGTTGTTTACGCGGATGCGAACGACCCGCGAGGCGTCGCTCTGCTGACCTTCAGTGAGGACCCGGCTCTGTTCGTCGACTCGGTTCGTCCGCTCTTCGAGGCGGCGCCCTTGAGTGACTGGACCCTGCGCCCGGAGCTGACGATGATCGGCCGGACGTACAGCAGCGGCTACGAGCAAAACCTCGAGTTCTGGCTGCTCGACCGCCCGCGGCAGACGGTGCTGAACTCCGAGTGGAACTGGGCGGTTTGGTATCCCCTTCGGCGCACCGGTGCGTTCGAGCAGCTCGAGGGAAGAGAGAAGGGCGGCATCCTTCGTGAGCACGCCACCATTGGACGGGCGTACGGTGAGCAAGACCTCGCACACGATGTGCGCCTCGCCTGTCACGGCCTCGACACCAATGACAACGAGTTTCTGATTGGATTGATCGGAGCGGAGCTCCATCCGCTTTCGCACGTCGTGCAGTCGATGCGAGGGACGGTGCAGACGTCCAAGTACATCCAGCAGATGGGGCCGTTCTTCGTCGGGCGCGCGATCGGCCGGCACCCGGGCTCTCAGAAGTGAGTACCCATGCCTGGTAATACGTTCGGTCAAGCCTTCCGCGTGACCACCGCCGGTGAAAGCCACGGTCCGGCCAACGTGGTCATCATCGACGGGTGTCCTCCGGGTCTGCCGCTCTCGGAAGAGGACATCATCCCGGACCTCGCGCGGCGTCGTCCGGGGCAGAGCAAGATTGTCACACAGCGAAAAGAACCCGACGCGCCCGAGATCCTCTCCGGTGTGTTCGAAGGCGAAACGACCGGTACCCCCATCGCGATCATCGTTCGCAACCAAGACCAGCGCTCGCGCGACTACAGCAACATCAAGGACGTGTACCGGCCCGGGCACGCCGACTACACGTTCGACGCGAAGTTCGGCCGGCGTGACTACCGTGGCGGTGGCCGGAGCAGTGCCCGCGAAACCGTGGCGCGCGTTGCAGCCGGCGCTGTCGCGAAAAAGCTCATTTCGCATGCGTTTGGCGGGGAGGTGCTCGGCTACGTGACGCAGGTCGGCGACATCGAAGCGGTGATTCCTCCAGTGGTTACCCTCGGGCAAGTCGAAACGCTTCCTGATGGTCAGCCGAACATCGTTCGGTGCCCCGATCCTGCCGCCGCCGCAAGGATGGTCACGCTCATCGAGAGAATGCGAAAAGACCAGGACTCGATCGGGGGAGTTGCGGAAATCGTCGCACGGAACGTGCCGGCGGGCTTGGGCGAACCGGTCTTCGACAAGCTCAAGGCGGATCTCGGGAAGGCCTTGTTCAGCCTTCCTGCCGTGTTGGGCGTCGAGTACGGCGCTGGCTTCGCGGTGGCCAGGGCGCGCGGCAGCGAGAACAACGACGCGTTCGAGACCGACGCCGAGGGTGTGATCCGCACGCGTTCCAATCGCCACGGCGGCATGTTGGGTGGGATCTCGAGCGGTATGCCGATCGTGCTCCGCGCTGCGATCAAACCGACGAGTAGTCTTCCGCGTAGCCAGGACACCGTTACCGCGGGTGGCGACGCGACCACGATCCGAACGACCGGGCGTCACGACCCGTGCTTGCTACCGCGGTTCATTCCAATGGGCGAAGCAATGGTTGCGCTAGTGCTTGCGGACCACTGGTTGCGCTGGCGGGCGATTCGCGATTAGCGCGAGAAGTTCCAAGCGATGATCGCGATGGCAGCCGTGACGAGCACGGCGGTCCAAAGAAGGCTGCCGCCTTTGCTGCTCTTGGAGTCATCGGAGCCCACTGCGCGGCGAAAGCCGCCCACCATGTTGCCCATGACACCGGTGGTTTGTCCGCCAATCGTGTTGCGGGAAGGGCCGTGACCCTTCTTCTCTCGCTTCTTCGTGTTGGCGCTCTTCTTCTGATACCGCTTCGACATTGAGATCATCCTATCCGGGATTGACGCTCGCGTGAATCGCTTTTCCGCGAGGTAAGAGGGTGTAGTGCGGTATCGGTTGTCTGTCCCGGCGGCACCTCTGGTGTTCTTTCTCACAAGCCGCGAGGAGTTGCGGCCGCGCGTCGGGGGCCCTGTGGGCAAGCCACTGCTCTTTCGCGTGCGCCGCTTCCGGCCGTCCGAGGCTTTCGAGCGCCAGGGCTCGGCTTCGCAGTAAGCTCTCATTGCGCGGGCTCAGGCGCAGACCCGCGTCGGCTGCGGCCAGCGCGTTCTGGTCATCGGAGAGGCTTCCGTATGCTCGCGCGAGGTCTTGCCAAGCATGCGAGTTGAGGGGCGAGGCATCCGCGACCCGCCGGTACGCCTCGGCGGCTTTCTTCCATTTCCATACCCGGGCGTACGCATCGCCACGGACCCGATCGAGCACCGGGTTGGGTCCGATCAGGGCTTCCGCCCGTCGAGCGAACGCAACGGCTTCGTTCGGCCGCCCCTGCATGGACGAAAGACGCGCCCGCAATACCAGTGCCCGCGCCTGCAAGAGGGGCGACTCCGCTTCGCGGGCCAGAAGAAGTGCGCGGTCGATGCTCGGCTTGGCCACGTGCACGTGCTCCTGCTTGGAGTGAAGGAGCCCCAGGGCCTGCGTGAGCAGTCGCTCGATAGCCGGACGCGAGGCACCTCCGGCCGGTTCTCGCTCCGACGCACCGCGCCCCATCCACACGACGGCGGTGCCGACCTCGGTCACGGGTTGCTCCAGGCATGGATCGAGCGCGACCTTGCCGAGTGACTCGGCTCCCACGGCAAACCCAAGACCTCGCGCGGTACGGCTGGCTTCGCAGGCCCGGGCTTGAAACGCCAGGCTGTGTTTGCGGTGAAGCAGGCGCGCCTCGACGCGTAGCGGGAGTTCGAGCTTGCCGGGAAGTCTAATCGAGTAGCGAACCGCCTGTGCCTCGTGTGCGGGTAGCGTCCGATCAAACGCCGGCGCGGAGAAACGGTGGACCTGATGCAAGATCTCCGGCTCGGCCGCGGCGTCGAGGACCGTCGTGCGCAACACGAACACATCGTCGTTCCCGTCGGCATTTGGGCGCGACACTCCGAGCAGCTTGTCGGCCGCGTCGCGGACCTCCACTTCGACCCACACATCGTGCATGTCGCGGACTCCTCCGGGGAAACGATGCCCCGCCTCTTCGTTCGCGAGCAGAACATCGAAGACCAGCCGCTCGCCGCCTCGAAGCCGCGACTCCTCGGGCAGCACGTACTGGCGTGGGCCTGCGCGCACTGCCCCGATGTCGACAATCACCGCGCCTTCGAGCTCGTCACTTGCTTGCTGCGCGTGCCTTGCGTCTGGCAACTGCGCTGCCATGGCGGTGTGGGACGCAGCCCAGCGGTGACTGCTCACCATCCCGTCGCGCCCGCCCGCCATCTCCGCATCAGATGCGGCTACGCTACCCATGTGGCAGCCTTGGCAGCTGTTCTCTTCGACTGAGGTGAGGTGGTCTTGCACGGCACCGGCGAACCCCGAGGATGCCCAGTCGCCCAGGTCATCGATGCCGGGTAAGTGATTCTCGTTGCCGATCGCCGTGCCCGAGAAAGACCGATGGCAAGAGCCGCAGAGCGCCGCGGTCCGTAGGGGCTTCATCGTGAGGCGGGCCCGATGTGCTTCGATCTCTTCAGGTTTGGCCGGGTCCGGCAGGAGGACCGGCGCATCGGTGAGTGTGAAGCTCGCGTTCCCGTCGGGACGCGTCGATTCGACGCTGTGGCACACGAGGCAGGTGATGCCTGCGTACGCGAGCTCGTTGTCGGGCGTCACCTCCTGATCGATGCCTCCCGACAGCAACAGAAGCGGATCGTGGCAGCCGGCGCAGAACCGGCTTTCGTCCTTGCCGCGGTGCGCACGAAAATCGTCGATGCTGGCGCGATACCAGGGGTTGTCGAAGGAGGCGTACGCATGGGCGCTATGGGTCCACTGGGAGGCGACGTCGGAGTGGCAGTCGGCGCAGTCCTCGGTCTTGGCGAGCCTCGCTATGTCGAGGGACGGCGCGCTCATCAACGAAGGGCCGAGATCCTGGCCGGTCGAGTGAAGCGGTTCCGGCGCCCCGGGTGCACATCCCACGACGCTGAAGAGCACCCCCATGAAAACCAAGCGACTCATGTTGTGTAGGACGTTCGACGCCCCCGTTTGGATCTGATTCTGTCTAGAGCGTGCCAAAGCTCACGAAAATCTGCGTGAGAAGCGCATCCGCCATCAAAATGCTGATCGAGACGACGACGACGGCGCGGGTAGTCGAGCGGCCGACGCCCTCAGTTCCGCCGCGGGTCTGCAGACCGAAGTAGCACCCAAGCAGGGCGATCAAGAAGCCGAAGAACGGTGTCTTCGCGACACCGCTGACGAAGTCGTTGATTTGTAGAGAATCGAGTGCCGTCGAGAAAAAGAACTCCATCGGAATCCCGTAGGACAGTGCGGCGACCAGCATCGAGCTGATCATCCCGAGGATGAACGCGATGAACGTGATCAAGGGCATGATGACGATGCAGGCCACGAGGCGCGGCACGACGAGCTTGCGGATTGGATCTGCGCCCAGAGCTCGGATTGCGTCGACTTGCTCGGTGACAGTCATGGAACCGAGCTCGGCGGCAATCCCTGCTGCGATCCGGCTGCCGACGACCAGAGCGGTCAGTGAAGGCGCGAGCTCACGCGCTTCGGAAACCGCGATGACGCGGCCCAGGGTGTCTTTGGCACCAAACGCTTCCATGGACACCGCAAACTGGATCGTCATGACGATGCCGACGAAGATTGCGGTTGCCGCTGCAATCGCGAGGCTTCGTACGCCGAGCTGCTCGAGCTGATAGATGAACTCGGTGGTGTCGAACCGCGTCGTGAACATCGTGCGAAAGGTGCGGCCCGCAAGAAACGTGGCATCGCCCACGTCCTCGACGAAGGTTCGAAGGCGTCGGATCTGAAGGTCCGCCCAAGTCACGAGATTGCGAGGCCGCGTGGATGGCGCCGCGGAGGTCACGGCTGACCCGTTTTGGTCGTGAAGCCGGCGAGCATAGCGTCAAAGTCCACCAGGGCCTCGTCGAAGCCAGGCCCGGCGGGCGTAATCAGACCGAAGTCGTAGACGCAGTCGTCCTTCTTCAAAATTTGCAGCAAGATGTCGCGCGGTACGCCGTCGAGCTTCGCCGTGAAGTGCGTGCGCAGGGCCTCGCGGCCGTCCATCGGGATGACCTCTTCGTCGATCACCTCGCGCTCGGTGAAGCCAATCATCAGGTGACTTCGAAGGGCGGTCAGAGGGATGTCGAGGCCGGGGTCACAGTCGGAGTCGGCGTGCATCACCGCGCCCTTGGCTTCGTTGTGCCAGGCGAGGTCGTTCTGATGACCGACCGTGACGGGTGTCCAGTCCGGACCCACTGGGCCGATCTGATAGGAAGTCTGCTCGCCCCGGTAGACTCCGTTCTGGAGTGTGCCGGCCGTGGCACAACCCACCACTGTCAGACTCAAGAAGAGCCAAGTTCCGAGCCGCCGCCTCACTGGGGCAGACTCTAGCAGGCCGGGCTTTCTTGTCGATTTCGACTCTTAGGGCCCTAGGCGAGCCGGTCCCGATTTGGTTCGCTAGACTGTAGAGGCTGTGAGTCGGGGGGCTTCACAAGAACAGTCGGCACGGACCCGTGGCGTTGCGATTTTGGATCGCCTCGTCGCCGAGGGACAGATATCTCCGAGCCTCTATGACGAGGTGCTCATGCACGCCCACCGGACGCAGTCGACCGCCGAGGAGGCGATCCTTCAACTCGGGCTCATGAGCGAAGGCGAGCTCTTGAAGTACATCGCCGGCCTGTATCGGACCCGGTTCGTCGGCTCTGACCGGCTGGCGAAGGCGGGCGTCGACCCGCAGCTCTTGCAGAAGGTTCCGCGCAAGCTCGCCAAGCGACTCACCGCGTTTCCGATTCTCTATGACAACCGGAGCCGGACGCTGTCGGTAGTCGCTGCAGACGTCACCGACGACGATGTGCGCCAGCAGATGCAGTTCGCGACGGGTGCGCGAGACGTGAAGGTCTACGTGGCCCGGGAGGCCGCCATTCGCGCGGCGATTGCCAAGCATTACGACCAGGACGGCCGTCCGTTCGAGATGTTGCTCAGCGGCGCCTCGTCGCGTCAGGTCCGAACCTCGCGTGAGTCCGACCCCGTTCCTGGATGGGGTCAAGTGTTCGAGGAGAAAGACGGACTTCTGATCCGGCGCGCGAGGGCACAGTCGATCGAGATGGAGCAGCCGGCGAATGATCAGTCACCGGAGCCGGAGTCCGAAGAGCCGCCGCCACAGACGCAGTCGAGGGTTACCGCCGGTCAAACGCTGATCGAGCAGCTCTCCGCGCCCGCGCAGGTCGACGATCTCACGGTCGATCCGGAGGTCTACCTCGAAACACTGAGCGTGCTCATCACGCTGATCGAGCAACTCAACCAGGACCGCGGCGGGCACTCCATGCGCGTCGTTCGAATCTGCCAGAAGGTCGGAGAGCGCATTCGACTCACGAAGCCTCAGGTTCAGGGAATCCTGATCGCTGCCTATCTGCACGACGTCGGCGTCGCAGCGGATTCGCACGTCACGCCTTTCGATGTGGCCCTCGACGAAACCAAGCGCGAGGTCGCCCGGCGAATTTACACCGCGCCGACGCGGCTGCTCGAGTCGGTGGCTCTGCCCAAAACCGCGGTCGATGCGCTTCGACATCGTTACGAGCGATTCGATGGAAAAGGCTTCCCGGAGCGTCTGAGCGGCAAGGAGATTCCGCTGGGAGCTCGAGTGCTCTCGGTGGTCGAGAGCTACATCGACCTGACGCAGACCAAAGCCAACGCATTTGGACGGCGCGTTCCCGCCGATGAAGCCTGCGAAGCGCTCGAGCCTCACAAGGGAACCACCTTTGATCCTGCCGTTGTCGACTGGTTGCGACATATCGTTCTCGATGACGGGGTGAAGTCCCAGATTCTGTCCGCGCGCAATCGTGTGCTCATCGTCGATCCCGACCCGGAGGAGACCGCGGTGCTCGAGGTTCAGTTTGCGGGGCAAGGCTACGAGGTCACGATCGAGCGTTCAGTCGATGCAGCGCTTCGATGTTTGGACGCGGAGAAGTACGACCTGGTCGTGAGCGAAGTGCACCTGTCCGACGGCGAGGGGTTCGACCTGCTGCGACGCATGCGAGAAAGCTCGCACGCTCAGGTACCCTTGATGTTCGTCAGCTCCGAGCGAGCGCAAGCTTCCGTCAACCGCGGGCTCGAGCTTGGGGCAGCGGACTACGTCGTGAAGCCGGCGTCTGCGGCAGTAGTCGTTGCGAAGGCAAGCCGAGTCATCGCCGACAGCCGTACCAAGAAGCCCGGAGGACGCGGAGTGTCCGGCTCGCTGCAAGAAATGGCGCTCCCCGACGTGATTCAGATCCTCGGGAACGGCCGAAAGAGCGGGCTCCTCAAGGTGCGAAGCGGGACTTTGCAGGGCGTGTTGATGTTCCAGGACGGCTCGATTCATGACGCGCGCTTTGGCGATCTCGGCGGCGCCGAGGCGGTGTACGGAATCCTTCGTCTCATGGAGGGCGATTTCGAGCTCGAGCCCGATCCGACGCCTGTCGAGGACGTCATCGGGATTCCGACGCACCACTTGCTGCTCGAGGCGATGCGCCGGCTCGACGAAGAACAGCGCTAACACCGGCCAGGTGTTCAGGGGGTCGCTAGTTTGAGCCCGGCACCGCGTGGGATATGCTGCAGAGGTGCGCTTGTGCCATCAGTGTGGCGCGTCGGTAGAAGATGCCGCGCGCTTCTGTTCTGCCTGCGGTGCGTCGTCTGACGAGCCGGGAGGAGCCGGGGCTGCAGATCCGCTCATCGGTCGCGTCGTCGGAGGCACCTACCTGTTGCAGGAGGTCGTCGGCGTCGGAGGCATGGGGCGCGTGTACAAAGCCGAGCAATCGACGCTCGGCCGCACCGTCGCGGTCAAGGTCATCCACCCGCATCTCCTCGGCGACGAACAGACGGTCGCGCGATTCTACCAAGAGGCACGCGCATCGAGCCGGCTGAACCATCCGAACAGTGTGAGCATCATCGACTTCGGCCGGACCGATGACGGGATTCTCTACCTTGCGATGGAGTTCCTGAGCGGCAAGGACCTCGCGCTCGTGATGCACGAGGAGGGGCCGTTGGGGATCGAGCGGGTGTGCAACATCTTGGTCAACACCCTCGATGCGCTTGGTGAGGCGCATGAGCTCGGCATCGTGCACCGTGACCTCAAGCCCGAGAACATCATCCTGCGTCCGCTCCGTTCAGGGGACGACCTCGTCAAGGTCGTCGATTTCGGGCTCGCCACAATCGTCGGCAAGGAAAGCTCAATCACGAAGCCAGGTTTGGTGTGTGGCACGCCGGATTACATGTCTCCCGAGCAAGGTCGCGGCGACGGAGTGGACGGAAGGGGCGACCTCTACGCGCTAGGCGTCGTTCTGTTCGAGCTCCTGGTTGGGCATCTGCCGTATATCGACGATACGCCTACCCGGGTGGTGCTGAGACACCTCAACGATCCGGTCCCCGACCCGCGCGTGGCGAGCCCAAATCGAGACATTCCAGACCGTTTGGCGGAAGTGACGATGAAGGCGCTCGCGAAGAACGCGAACGACCGCTATCAAGTCGCGCGAGACATGCAGGCTGCGCTGCGTGGTGCCGTCGCGGATCTGCGAGTTCATCGCGAGTCGGTCACGCCGTGCCCGAACTGCGGAGCTCCGGCCTCTCTCGCCCAGAACTTCTG